>Ga0209613_1003340_pt1 | contig 10781 bp, 9 predicted proteins | sample BioC13SIPDNA_2_FD_185747 | JGI IMG/M metagenome (GOLD analysis project Ga0209613, IMG submission 185747) | Anaerobic biogas reactor microbial communites from Washington, USA - Biogas_R2_A C13 SIP DNA (SPAdes) (version 2) | ecosystem: Engineered > Bioreactor > Anaerobic > Unclassified | place... | reverse complement strand
CGCCCGCATACGTCTGTGCGGGTCACCCCGCGACCTCCGGCGCCCGGCCGCCGGCCCGTCATCTGCATTGACGTACGACCCGGTCGTGAGTCCTCGACAGCGGGGCCGGAGGCGAGCATCATTCCGTCCATGTCCGTGAACGGACCAGCCGAGGAGCTGGACGCTCTGGATCGGGGGATAGCGGCCCTCGAGCAGCAGCGCGAGACGCTGGGGGATGCCGTCGCCGACGCTGCTCTGCGTCCCCTGCAGCAGCGTCGGGAGCGTCTGGCCGCGCACCCCGGAGACCGCCGGAAGCTCGTCACTGTCCTGTTCAGTGACCTCGTCGACTCCACTCCGCTGACCGCTGCCCTGGGCGACGAGGTGATGCGGGAGATCATGGGGCGCTACTTCGCGCTCTGGCGTGAGGCGGTGGAGGAGCAGGGCGGGCACGTCCAGAAGTTCATCGGGGATGCCGTCGTCGGGGTCTTCGGCATGCACCGGGCGCATGAGGACGATGCGCACCGCGCCGTTCGGGCCGCCATCTCGGTCCAGCCGGCCCTCGCCCGTCTCGCCGAGGAGGTGCGCGCCGAGCACGGAGTCGGGCTGCGCACCCGGGTCGGGATCGATACGGGTGAGGTCGTGCTCGGCAGCTTCGACGAGCGCGGGGACGGCGACGTTGTCGTGGTCGGTTCGACGATGAACCGTGCCGCTCGCCTACAGACGGCCGCCCCTCCCGACGGGATCCTGCTCTCCGCATCGACTGCTCGGCACGTGCGGGGGTCGTTCGGCCTCCAGGCCCATGGCGAGCTCTCCGGTGTGCGAGGTAGAGCCGAATCGACGACAGCAGCAGCACGACGCCACCCACCCAGGCACCTTCCGGCGCTCACGTCACGAAGGGCCGGCAGCCAGAACAGGGCCAGCGCACCCCGGTGGTCAGCCCCTCCGCTACAAGTGCTTGAGTGCCTCCCGTCGGGAGAGCCCGGACAGCTCCGGGTGCGCAGCGACGAACCGCCGCACCCACTCAGGATCGGTCCGCGCGTAGTCACGTAGCGCCCAGCCGATCGCCTTGCGCGAGAAGAAGTCCGGGTGCTCGATGTTCGGCTCGATCACGTCGACGAGCAAGTCGACGTCGGTGCGGTCCTTGGCACCCACCTGCGCGAGCATCGCAGCGCGCCGGATCCACAGGTTCTCGTCGTGGGCCCAGGCTCGCAGAACGGGGGCGACCTCGTCGGGCCGGCCGAGCAGGATCTCCCTGACGTTGTGCGTCGCCAGGGTGTCGACGACGTCCCACCACGCTCCGTCGCGGATGAGGTCACTCAGCAGGGCAAGGGTCGCCGGGTCCCGCCACGGGCGATAGGTGCGGTGCCCGAGGAGGGCGATGGCCGCATACCAGTGCTCGCGGTGAGTGGCCTCGCTCCAGAGCGCGCGGACGGTCGCCTCCCACTGCTCCCGCTCCGCGATCCGGTATGCGGGGTCCGCCAGGACCGGTCGCAGCGCCTGGCGCAGCACCGGGCTCGTGAGGCCGAGGTAGGGCATCTCCGACTTCATGTAGCGCTGCTGGCCGACCGCCCGCTCCGCATCCGCGTGCTGCAGGAGGGCCGCGCGGACTGCCGCGATGACGTCGGTGCGGGGGGTGGCCGCCGGTTCGCCGGGCATACCTCCAAACGTACGGCTGTCTGGACTGGACGACCACCTTGGCGCGGGGGTGTGATGGGAGGAGAGGAGGAGCCATGATCGATGCAGATCAGTGGGGGAGCGCTCGACTCGACACGTGGTGCTCCCTCTGGAACGAGCCGGTGCGCGGCTGGGACTTCAGTGAGTTCGAGGGGCGGGTGGAGGAGTCCGAGCCGCCCTGGTCGTATGAGGAGATCGTCCGGCACGCTTTCGAGCGGGCCGGCTCCGCGCTCGACATCGGCACCGGAGGGGGCGAGTTCCTGCTCCGGCTCCAGGACCAGCTGCCCATCGAGGTCCATGCCACGGAGGGGTGGGAGCGGAACCTCGACGTCGCCCGGCGGGCCCTCGAGCCGCTCGGGATCGAGGTGCGCGAGTACGACGCCGAGGAGCATGACCGCCTTCCCTATCCGGACCGCTCCCTCGACGTCGTCCTCGCCCGGCACGAGGCCTGCTGTGCGAAGGAGGTCGTCCGGGTGCTGCGGGACGGTGGCTGGTTCATCACCCAGCAGGTCGACGGTCGCAACCTCGCTGACCTCAGCGCACACTTCGGAGCCGAGCCCCGCTATCCCGATGTCACCCTGGAGTGGTTCCGCGCCGAGGTGGAGCGCGCCGGGCTGATCGTCGAGCAGGCCGAGGAGTGGAGCGGCCCCATCCGGTTCGACAGCGTCGACACCCTCGTGTCCTACCTGCGGTACATGCCGTGGCACCTGCCCAAGGACTTCTCCGTGGAGGCCTATGCCCAGGAGCTCATCGCGCTCGACGAGCGGGTGGAGCCCCTGGAGTTCACCGAGCGACGCTTCCTCATCGTCGCGCACCTGCCCGAGCCCGAGCCGCCGCCGGCAGATCCCTTCACCGGGCGGCAGATCCGGCCGGCAGCGTCACGAATCGTCCTCTGATCAGGTCGTCCGCTCGCCTGGTCGGGCGGCCGCTGCTCAGGCGCGGGCCGCGATGGTCTCCACATCGACCCCGGTCGGTAGCGAGCCGTAGATCAGGCTCGCGTCCTCCCCGAGGCGCGCGGAGACGAACCCGTCCGCGACGGCGGCCGGCGCATACCGCACCAGCACGCTCGCCTGGAGGGCCAGCGCCATCGCCTCGACGACCCGACGGGCCGTGCGCGGCTCGGCCACGCGCATGAGGGCGGTCGTCTTGTCGAGGTGGCGATCGAGGACCGGGTATGCGCCGCGTGCCTTCTCGACCTCGCCGACGAAGGCGTCGATGGACTCAGGGGTGGTCGCCATCGCGCGGAGCACATCGAGGGCGATGACGTTGCCGGAGCCCTCCCAGACGGCGAGCACCGGCTGCTCCCGGTAGCGGCGCGAGAGCGGGAAGTCCTCGGTGTAGCCGTTGCCGCCGAGGCACTCGAGAGCCTCGTAGGCGTGCTCCGGGCCGCGCTTGCAGATCCAGTACTTCGCGACGGGCTGGGCGAGGCGGGCGAACGCGATCGCCTCGCCGTCACCGGCCTGGGAGCCGTCCGCGGCTGCGGCCAGGCGCATCATCGTCCACGTCGCGGCCTCGGTCTCGAGCTGGAGGTCGGCGATGACAGCCGACATCGCGGGCTGGTCGATGAGGAGGGCGCCGAAGGCGGAGCGATGACGCGTGTGCCAGGCGGCCTCGGCGACCGACTGCCGCATACCGGCCGTCGTCCCGATGATGCAGTCGAGTCGGGTGCGGTTGACCATCTCGACGATCGTGCGCACGCCGCGACCGAGCTCGCCGACCAGCCAGCCGACCGTCCCGTTGAGCTCGATCTCGCTCGAGGCGTTCGACTTGTTGCCGAGCTTGTCCTTGAGCCGCTGGATGAAGAACGGGTTGCGTTCGCCGCCCGGCAGGATGCGCGGGACGAGGAAGCAGCTGAGCCCCTGCTCGCCGCGGCCGGTCTCGGTCTGCGCCAGGACGAGGAAGGCGTCCGACTGCGGAGCCGAGCAGAACCACTTGTGGCCGGTCAGCGCATACGTGCCGTCGCTCTGCGGGACCGCGCGGGTGGTGTTCGCGCGCACGTCCGAGCCACCCTGCTTCTCCGTCATCGCCATGCCGAAGATCGCGCTGGTCTTGGTCGCGGGGTCACGCAGGTCCGGGTCGTAGTCGCGGGAGTAGACCCGGGGGAGCCACTCCTGCGCGAGCTCCGGGGTCGTCTGGAGCGACGGGACGACCGCGTGCGTCATCGAGACCGGGCAGGCGTGACCGGGCTCGATCTGCCCGAAGAGGTGGAACTGCGCGACGCGGGCCACGTTGGCCCCGGGCCGCGGGTCCGCCCACGCGCTCGTGTGCGAGCCGGCGGCGATCGACGCGCCGATGATGCGGTGATAGGCGGGGTGGAACTCGATGTCGTCGATCCGGTGCCCCCACCGGTCGTGGGTGTGCAGCCGGGGCGTGATGGTGTTCGCGAGCCTGGCGTCATCCTGGAAGTCCTCGCTGCCGACGAGTGCTCCCGTCTGATGAAGCTCGGCGGTCGCCCAGTCGCCGCCGAAGGCCGCCACGGCCTCCGTAAGGGTGGTGTTCGTGCCGTACTCGTCGATGCCCGCGCGCAGCGGTGCCTGGTTGACTACGGCGTGCGTCACACTCTGGATCGGGCGATCCACCCGGCTGCTATACATATGTTCAGCATACGGAGGAATCCGGAACCGGACAGCCCCCAGACCAGGCGTACCGAAACGTGCCAATAGGAACGTTCTGGTACGCCTCCGCGCGTGCGCACCGTGCCTCTCGGCACGCTTTCGCCCGCGCGGGCCTCCGTTCGTCTGGGTGCCCTACACAACCAGGAGTGAGTCGATGACCGAACAGGCCATCATCTATGACGCCGTGCGCACCCCCCGTGGTCGCGGCAAGGCGACCGGGTCGCTGCACGAGATCAAGCCGATCGATCTGACGGTCGGGCTGCTCCACGCGCTGCTCGAGCGGAACCCAGGCCTGGACGCGTCCCAGGTGGACGACCTCGTCATGGGCATCGTCTCCCCGGTCGGTGACCAGGGCGCCGTTCTCCCGCGGATCGCGGCGCTCAAGGCCGGCCTCCCCGAGCCGGTCGCGGGCGTGCAGCTCAACCGGTTCTGCGCCTCCGGTCTGGAGTCGGTCAACCAGGCCGCGGCGCGCGTGCGCTCCGGCTGGGAGGACCTCATCATCGCCGGCGGCGTCGAGTCGATGTCGCGCGTGCCGATGGCCAGCGACGGCGGCGCCTGGGCGATGGACCCGGCCACCGCGCTCGCGACGGACTTCGTCCCGCAGGGCATCAGCGCCGACCTCATCGCCACGATCGAGGGCTACTCCCGTGAGGACGTCGACCGGTATGCGGTGCAGAGCCAGCAGCGCGCCGCGGCTGCGTGGGCGGCCGGGTACTTCTCCCGCTCCGTCATCCCGGTGAAGGACCAGAACGGCATCACCGTCCTCGACCACGACGAGACGGTCCGTGGGGACGCGAGCCTGGAGTCGCTCGGTGCGCTCAAGCCCTCCTTCGCCGGCATCGGCGAGCTGGGTGGCTTCGACCACGTCGCTCTCGAGAAGTACCACTACGTCGACGAGATCAACCACGTGCACCACGCCGGCAACTCGTCCGGCATCGTCGACGGCGCCGGCCTCCTGCTCATCGGCAACGAGTCCGTGGGTGCGCAGATGGGTCTGCGCCCGCGCGCCCGGATCGTCTCCGCAGCGGTCATCGGCTCCGAGCCGACCATCATGCTCACCGGCCCCGCGCCGGCGTGCCGCAAGGCGCTCGACGTCGCCGGCATGTCGCCCTCCGACATCGACCTCGTGGAGATCAACGAGGCGTTCGCCGCGGTGGCCCTCAAGCTCATGCGCGACATGGGCTGGAACGAGGAGCAGACCAACGTCAACGGCGGCGCGATCGCCATGGGCCACCCGCTCGGTGCGACCGGCGCCATGATCCTCGGCACGCTCGTCGACGAGCTCGAGCGCCGGGACCTCACCACGGGCATCGCGACCCTCTGCATCGGTGGCGGCATGGGCATCGCCACCATCGTGGAACGTATCGGCTGATCAGCGGATCACACGGGATAAGGACAAAGCATTGACTGACAACATGATTCGCTACGCGAAGGACGCTGACGGGATCGTCACCCTGACGATGGACGACCCGACGGCCGGCGCCAACACGATGAACGAGCTGTTCGGGCGCTCCTTCAAGGAGACCGTCCAGCGCCTCGTGGCCGAGCGCGACGACATCACCGGCGTCATCCTGACCTCCGCGAAGAAGACCTTCTTCGCCGGCGGCAACCTCTCCGACCTGCAGAGCATCACGCCCGACCGTGCGGAGGAGTTCTTCGCCGGGATCGAGGACCTGAAGGCCGACATGCGCACCCTGGAGCGGCTCGGCCGCCCCGTCGTGGCGTGCATCAACGGCGCCGCGCTCGGCGGTGGCCTCGAGCTCGCGCTCGCCTGCCACCACCGGATCGCCGTGAACGACCCGAAGATCAAGATCGGCCTCCCCGAGGTCACCCTGGGCCTGCTTCCGGGCGGCGGTGGGGTCACCCGCCTCGTCCGTATGCTCGGAATCCAGAGCGCGCTGATGGACTGGCTCCTCCAGGGCCAGCAGCGTCGTCCGGCCGAGGCCCAGGCGAAGGGTGTCATCGACGAGCTCGTCGACTCCGCCGACGACCTCGTCCCTGCGGCCCGGGCCTGGATCCTCGAGCAGGCCAGTGGGGAGAACCGCGACGAGGCCCTCGTGGCGGCAGCCAAGCCGTGGGACGTCAAGGGCTACCGGATCCCCGGTGGGACCCCGAGCAACCCGTCGTTCGCCGCGAACCTGCCGGCGTTCCCCGCCAACCTGCGCAAGCAGCTCAAGGGCTCGCCGATGCCGGCGCCCCGGGCCATCATGTCCGCGGCCGTCGAGGGCGCCCAGGTCGACTTCGACACCGCGAGTCGCATCGAGAGCCGCTACCTCACCCAGCTCGTCACGCGTCCGGTGAGCAAGGCGATGATCCAGGCCTTCTTCTTCGACCTGCAGGCCATCAACTCCGGCCGACTGCGTCCGAAGCGTGAGGGCGAGGACTACCCGAAGCGTCCCGTCGCCAAGGTCGGGATGGTCGGCGCCGGGATGATGGGCGCGGGTATCGCATATTCCTGCGCGATGTCCGGCCTCGAGGTCGTCCTCAAGGATGTCTCGATCGAGGGCGCCGAGAAGGGCAAGTCCTATAGCGAGAAGCTCCTCACGAAGGCCGTCGAGCGCGGGCGGATGGACCAGGCCAAGGCCGACGCGGTCCTCGCCCGGATCACCCCGACCGCCGACATGAACGACCTCGCCGACGTCGACGTCGTCATCGAGGCCGTCTTCGAGGACTACGAGCTCAAGCGCAAGGTGTTCGAGGAGATCGAGGCGGTCGTCCGCCCCGACACCCTGCTGTGCTCGAACACCTCGACCCTGCCGATCACCAGCCTGGCGAAGTTCATCACCCGCCCGGCCGACTTCATCGGGCTGCACTTCTTCAGCCCCGTCGACAAGATGCAGCTCGTCGAGATCATCCGCGGCGAGGAGACCTCGGACGAGACCACCGCTCGCGCGGTCGACATCGTCCAGCAGATCCGCAAGATCCCGATCGTCGTCGGCGATGGCCGGGGCTTCTTCACCAGCCGGGTCTTCGGTCAGCTCATCTCCGAGGGTGTCAACCTGCTCGCCGAGGGCGTCGACCCGCAGACCATCGAGCGGGCCGCGACCCAGGCGGGCTTCCCGGCCCCGCCGCTGGCGATGACCGACGAGGTGTCGCTCACCCTCACGCAGCACATCCGCGCCGAGGCCGAGAAGGCCGCCGCCGCTGAGGGCAAGACCCGCGAGGTCCAGTCCGGCGAGCTCCTCATCGACCGGATGGTCGCGGAGTTCGGCCGCAAGGGTCGCGCAGCCGGAGCCGGGTTCTACGACTACCCGGCCGACGGTCCGAAGGTCCTCTGGCCGGGGCTGCGTGAGCACTTCGCTCGTGGAACCCAGGTGCCGCTGAAGGACATGCAGGACCGCTACCTCTTCGCGATGGCGCTCGACACGGCGCGCTGCTTCGAGGAGGGCGTCCTGCGCGACACCGAGTCGGCCAACATCGGCGGCATCTTCGGTATCGGCTTCCCGCCGCACACCGGCGGGCCGGCCACCTTCATGACGAACTACGAGGGCGGTCTTGCCGGCTTCGTGGCCCGGGCGGACGAGCTGGCCGACACCTACGGCGAGCGCTTCCGGCCGACCGAGTGGCTGCGCCAGCGCGCCGCCGTCGGTTCGCTCACCGACTGAGCGCCTGACAACCTGCCCGCGTGTGTGGTTCGTTCCTACCAATCCGTAGCGCTACAGCGCTCCGGGGCAGGTAGGAACGAACCAAACACGGGCGGGGGCCGCTACAGGAAGCGGCCGATGAGGTCCTTCATGATCTCGTTCGTCCCGCCGTAGATCTTCTGCACGCGGGCGGCGGCGTAGAGCCGCGCGATGGGGTACTCGCGCATGTACCCGTAGCCGCCGAACAGCTGCAGGCACCGGTCGACGACCGAGCACTGCAGATCGGTCGTCCAGTACTTCACCCGGCTGGCGGTGACCGGGTCGAGCCGGCCCTCCAGGTGCAGCTGTATGCAGTGGTCCAGGAAGGTGCGGGCCGCCAGCACCTCGGTGGAGACCTCCGCCAGCGTGAAGCGGGTGTTCTGGAAGTCGGCGACCCGCCGCCCGAACGCCTCCCGCTCCTTGACGTATGCGGTGGCCAGCTCGACGGCGTACTCCGCCGCTGCGACGGCGCCGACCGCGATGGCCAGGCGCTCCTGGGGGAGCTGGTTCATCAGCTGGTAGAAGCCCTGGCCCGGCTCCCCGCCGAGCAGGTTGGCCGCCGGCACCCGGACGTCCGAGAAGTGCAGCTCGCGGGTGTCCTGACCGTGCAGCCCGATCTTGTCGAGGACCCGACCGCGCTCGAAGCCCGGCGTCGGCTCACCGGTCGCGGGATCCTTGGTCTCGACGACGATGAGCGAGATCCCTTGTGCCCCTTCGCCGCCGGTGCGGCAGACGACGATGACGATGCCGGCGTGAGAAGCGTTGCTGATGAACGTCTTGGACCCGCTGATGACGTAGTCGTCGCCCTCCAGCCGTGCGGTGGTGCGGATGTTCTGCAGGTCGGATCCGGCTCCCGGCTCGGTCATCGCGATGGCTCCGACGGTCTCCCCGGTGGCCATCCCCGGCAGCCAGCGTGCCTTCTGCTCCGTGGTGCCGAAGGCCTCGAGGTAGGGCGCGACGATCCCGGAGTGCACCGCATACCCGAGGGAGTCGTCCCCGGACTTGGCCTGCTCCCACATCACCGCGGCCTCGTGCGCGAAGGTTCCGCCACCGCCGCCGAACTCGGGTGACCCCGCGGCGCAGAGCAGTCCTGCGCGACCGGCGGCGAGCCAGGTTTCGGCGTCCACCTGGCGCTGCTCGTCGAAGCGCTCGAGGTGCGGGACGACCTCGGTCTTGAAGAAGTTCCGCGCCACACCGGCGAGGTCCGCGACGTCATCGGAGAGCCACGGTGAGACATAGGGACTCGGCAGGAGCATGTTCATGGCCGCACTATACGGATGATCAGCGGACTGTATGGGTGTTTAGTTGCGGTCCGACGATCGCGCACCATTCCCAGGTAATCTCGCCGTATGACCTCGCCAGTCCCCTCTGACCTCACCGGCCGGGCGCGCATCCGTGAGTCGGCGCTGCGACTCTACGCCGCGTACGGGGCCGAGGCGGTCAGTCTGCGGGCCGTGGCGCGCGACGCGGGCGCGACCCCGGGCCTGGTGACCCACCACTTCGGGTCGCGGGCGGGGCTCTACCGCGCGGTCCAGGAGCACGTCGTCGAGCTGTTCCGGCAAGCGCTCGAGGCGGTGCCCGCGAAGGGCTCGGCACGTGCCGTCGCCGCGGCCCGGACCGCGAGTCTGGAGGGGATGCTGGCCGAGCGCCCCGACGTCACCGACTTCGTCCGCCGCGAGCTGCTCAGCCCCTCACCAGGGGACGACTACCTCGGCAGCGCTCTCGTCGACCTGACCATCGAGCAGACCGCCCGACTGCGGGAAGCCGGCATCCTGCCGACCGACGTGCCCGCCCACGTGCAGGCCGTGCAGACCGTGGTCGCCCAGCTGGCCCGGATGCTCATCAGTCCCGCGCTCGAGCGCGCCTGGAAGCAGGCCGGCGGACCGCCCGAGACGCCCGAGATCCGGGTGACGCTCAAGGGCATCTAGGTAGGCGGCCTCGTGCGGTCGCGGGAGTCGTGGCCGCGTCGGGGCAATGACCGGGCTACGACTTCTTGACCCGGTGAGGACTCACTGACCGGGTTGCCAAGCTGTGACCGCGAAATTTCGCGGGCAGCCGAGCGTAGGCCGGTCAGTCGGGCGCAACCGGGTCACGCAGGCCGGAACCCGGCCACGCGGGCCGGAACCCGGAGCTCAGTGCCGGCCCGCGCATACCGGGTGCGAGTCCGAGTCGCCCGGGTGAGTGCGCGGTCAGAGGAGCGGCACGAACCGGTAGCGCCCCGGACCGTACGTGACGTCGACGTCGTCACCTCGCCGGGTCGCCACGACCATCCGATCGCGGACGGGGACGACGAGGAGGCCACCGTCGATGAGCTGGTCCACGAGCTCACGGGCCAGCTCGGAGGCTTCGGCCGAGACGAGTATGCGGTCGAACGGGGCCGCGTCCGGCGCACCGAGGACCCTGGGCTGGGCCAGCCGGACCGAGGCCTGTCGCAGACCGGCGGACTCCAGCGCGGCGCGGCTCTCCCGCACGAGGCGCTCGATGAGCTCGACGCCGATCACCTCGCCCTCAGGACCGACGAGCCCGGCGAGAATCGCTGTCGTCCAACCGGATCCGCTGCCCACGTCGAGGACCCGTTGACCCGGACGGACATCGAGCAGCTCCAGCATGATTCGCACGGTGGACGGCTGGGAGTTCGTCACTCCGTCGCCGATGTCCAGCGGCCGGTCCTCGTGGGCGAACCTGCGCACCCGCTCGGGCAGATAGTGCTCACGCGGCGCGCGGCGCATCGCCTCGGTCACGGAGAGGCGACCATCCGCATACTCGGTGTCCATGCCAGTCAAGCCTAGGCCGGGCGCGGCGACTGCGTCTCGACGGCGTCACCCCCTCGGGGTTGGGAGACAGTCGGTCTCGGACTGCAGATCGACCGATTGCCACCTGGCGGCGTGGG
>Ga0209613_1003339_pt1 | contig 10786 bp, 9 predicted proteins | sample BioC13SIPDNA_2_FD_185747 | JGI IMG/M metagenome (GOLD analysis project Ga0209613, IMG submission 185747) | Anaerobic biogas reactor microbial communites from Washington, USA - Biogas_R2_A C13 SIP DNA (SPAdes) (version 2) | ecosystem: Engineered > Bioreactor > Anaerobic > Unclassified | place... | reverse complement strand
AGAAAATCACTTGATTCCACCCCGCTCACCCTCTATAATTTATTGGTGCCAGGAGCTTTATCTGGCCATACTATAATATGCCGATGTGGCTCAGTGGTAGAGCAGCTGATTCGTAATCAGCAGGTCGGGGGTTCGAGTCCCCCCATCGGCTCCATTCTTTTAAGGGGTTTATGAAATTTCTGACTAGCATTTTGACTAATATCTGACTTGTGTTGTTTTTTATGGAAGAGATAAGGAATGAATGAATATACAGTGGAGGATTAACTGGTAAAAAATGTTTTTATAATTAAGACTTGCCCCTCCGATAAAAGGGGCAAGTCCTAGGATAAATATAACATTCCGGAGTCCTAAGTGCAAGTCTATTTTTACTATCCTACTAGGTATCCCCGTCCATATGGACGGGGTTCTCAAAAAACTGTCGCAGATAACCTAGATCCTCTCGGTGGATATAGCCCTGTGTAACCGATTTTTTCCCACGCAGCCGTATAGTTTGTTGACCTAAATACCTTGCTATATCCTCCTCTCTTGCCCCCGCCTCATCCAGCCTGGTAGCCAAGGTATGGCGTAACTCATGGTACACTATCCGAGGATCAATATTTGCCATATCGACCAATTTATCCATGATCGCATCTATTTTACGGGGTTCTTGCGGTTTACCGGACTGGTTTATCACCACTAACTCGTCTGGCCGTGGTTCTCGACCTAACTCGATTGTCTGCTGTGCCTTATGATTTTCCAATTCTTGTATAAGCTCCCATCGAACCGGGATAGTGCGGATGCTGTATTTTGATTTGGGATCGCCAATGACTAACTTGGTAGCGGTTTTGCTTTTATCTATGCGCTCTCGCTTTAGTTGTTGTGTGACGGATATTTGCCTTCCTGCGAAGTCTACACACCCCCAGGTAAGCCCTAGGGACTCCCCGAGTCTTAAGCCGGCATAGAGGCCCAAATAATAGGCAATCAGTAGACGCCCAGCGGTAATGATAAACATTTCTTCAGAATTTAAACGTCCCGACCACTTGGGGCCGTTTATATATTTGGTTTGGATATCTTTAAGGACAGCAATAAATTGTTTTTCTTCTTCTTGCGACAGCGCCCTACGCTCCTGTTCGTCATAATCGGGCAGTTCGACATTACGAGCCGGATTTTTGGTAATAAGGTCGTTATCGACAGCTTCTTCAAAAGCGAAAAGCAGGATAGCTCTGATGTCTTTTAGGGCGCTGGTTATGCCTTTTTCATCCGCACAATAAATGTAAAAATCCTGAATATCTTTTTTGATTATTGTGGTTATATCCCTGTCTTTTCCAAAGTACGGTAGGATATGGTTTTTGACTGCATTTTCGTAGCTATGATATGTGTTTGGCCTAATTTTTCCTTTACGCTTTAGTTTTAGGCAGTGTTCCAACCATTTTCCTAGCGTTACCTCGCTACGCTTAGTTTTTTCATTTTCAGTTTTTAGAGTCCTTTCTTTAGCGTCCAGCTCTTCCCGGGTACGTCCGTATATCGGGACTTTTTTGGATTCGCCAGTTAGGGGGTCAGTGATAGTGATTTGCCGATGATACCGCCCATCGGCTCTGCGTCTTAATTCATTTGTCTTTTTTCGTTTTGCTGCCAATACTGCCCCTCCTATTGTTGCCCTAACCAATCCATGAGATCGGCCTTTAATACGCGCCATGAACGCCCCATTTTCCGAGCTGGAAACTTTTTGTCATGTCGGAGCATTTGGTAGATTTTTTGTTCTGAAAACTGAAGAATCTCGGCTACCTGACGGGGAGTGAGTACGTCAGGATAATCCTCGATTTTAGGTATTATTTGGTTTTGCATAGCGGATTCCTCCTTTTTTGTTGGTGTTAACTTTAAAAACAAAAAAGCCGGGGCTTTAAGCCCCGGCTCTTACTGGAGATCCTGATATTATTGCTGGTCTCTAAGTTTAACCCTCAAAGTCCCGTAAATAATTATTTAAGGAGAAATTCTCAACCAAAAGAGCATCGCGACATATTCGCTCGATAGCTTCTTCCTTAGTTTCACAATCATCTGGAAAAACAAAATCAGGATCACTGATAAGATTCTCTAGGAATACTTCGCATGTCCCGCATGGCTCTACTACCTGTCGTGGTTTCCCGCCTACTACTATACTAGATGGATTATCTCCGATGGCTCCGCAGTATGGACAGAAGTAAACGGTTTCAGAAACAAAAATATGAACAACCTCTTGGTTATTCTCATCCATTTCTAAGACACAGATATCAGTCTCTCCATCCTTGAGAACAGCGGGTTTGACCCGTTCGGAAATATTAATTCCGCGATATTCAGGCCCATGAATCTCAACTAACCGTAGATTGTCCTGGATTTCTCCGTCTAGTTCGTTCCAAGTTTTTTTCATTTTACATTCCTCCTTTTTTTCACGACAAAAAACCTCGCAAATGCAAGGTTATTCCACAACACTATAAAAATCCCACAAATCAGTAAATTGACTAGCGAAGCTAGTCTAAGATTCAGCATAAAGCTGTGACTAGCAGAGCTAGTCCGGTGCGTTCAGCTCTTGTGTAGAGCTGATTTGCCGCGTAATCGCGGCGGGGAGTCTCAATCGACTCGACTTGCCTATTATACTACCTCCTTTGCAAATAAATGTCAACTCTATAAAAATAGGGTTTTAACCATATTAGGGGACTGGTCAGACTGGGTAAAAAAATTATAACCGGGGCCTAAGCCCCGGTTCATACTCAATCCAAGTCATCGTCCCAATCGTCGTCCCAATCGTCGTCCCAGTTATCATGATTTTCCTCATCTTGGCGATCATAATTACTATACTCATATTTACTTTCTTTCTTTTTAGGGAAAAAATCGGGCTTTTCAAGAACAAAATCTTGGTCTATATTGATTGTGCTTAATACATCGAGTGTATATATAGCGTCCTTAAGCCGATACTTTTCCGTCTTGACTTTGCTCTCCACCCGCATTTCTTCTGGCGAAATCTCTATAATAGTAGCTAAATCTAAATCCTTTGGTTTTAAGTACGAGTGGAAACAATATCCGTTGCCCTGATAGATATAGCTACTACCTTGCTTGCCCTCGCAAGCAAGTAAACCAGCGGTATAAGCTACCTTAATTCCCTTATCCTTAAGTAAATAAAGATCCTCTTTTTTGCGCTTATTAGCCCCAGCAAAGCCGTGGATTTTATGTGTGTAGCAACTACTGGCGGCGTCTCTGTACCTCTTAGCCGCTCTATTGACCGTAAAAATAGCGGCTAACAAGTCTATTTGCTTAGGTGCTTGTTCTGTACGTTTACGAATAGGGATAAAATCCGATTCTTTGTATAAATTAAAATAAAAGCTATTTTGATAACTCTTTTTTTGTTTAATCGGCTCTGCGCCTGGCTTTACCTTATATCCAGGCTTTCCCTTGGCAGATAATAGCTGTTCGGTCGCTACAAGCTCATAATAAATATTATCCCGGACATTAAAACTATTAGCAGGGTCTACAACAACTCTATCTTTTTTTAACCACTCCTCGGCTGTATGTAATCCTTTTTCCTTAGCTTCTTTTTTTGTCTTAATCATTGTCTTATTCCTCCTTTTCTTTGCACGACAAAAAGCCCTGCAAAAGCAAGGCATTCCACAACACTATAAAAATCACAAATCGGTAAATTGCCCGGAACGGGCTAAGACGTTGGCCTTTCGGCCATTTGGCTAGTAGTCTAGCCGGTGCGTTCAGCTCTACAGAGCTGATTTGCCGCGTAATCGCGGCGGGGAGTCTCAGTTGACTCGACTTGCCTATTATACTACCTCCTTTGCAAATAAATGTCAACTCTAAAAATTATAACCGGGGCCTAAGCCCCGGTTGCTCGATATATTCAATAACTAATCTCTGACCGCTTCTATAGCGCGCTCGGCTGCCCTGCGCTGTTTAGCCCTTTTACGCTGCTATATCCAATGTCAATGGCTATCATTATATGTCCTCCTCCTCACCGCTCAAATATTTTTTTGCCTTGGCCGTGGTTTTTAACCGCGCCATGGTGCGGTATGTACCATCCGCGCGGGGCCTGGTCTTTGCCCTACCGGGGTAAAGCACCCCGATGGGCGAGAGACTGGCTTTATTTCCGCTTTTGAGCGCGTCTAATATGAGTTGATTATGCGTTTTAATAACATCATTAACCACCGGCTCCGGCAACTGTAGCATATTTGCTATCTCGGCGACGATTTGCGAAGTGTTAACTTTTTCCATATCATCACATCCTTTTTCTTATAGTCCTAAAAAATAAAAACCCCGCGCTAGGCGGGCGTGGCGGTTTACAGTTGAGCGGCCCGGCCAAGGCCGGTAAAAGAGTGTTCGGGGAAATCTTGTATTTTCCCGGTCGCGCCGGCAAAGAATAGGGGTACTGATTTACCCACGTTTCCGTGGTAACGGGATTTTAAGACAATTAATTCCAATAAATGTTTTCCCTGGGCTTCTGCGACCGCCACCGCGGACCCCGTAGAATCCGTGTCATCGCACCAGTACCAACCGTCCACCGGTAGACAGGGTGTAGTCGGTTTAACCCGCGCCATACCAGCGTTCCAGACGCCTATTACATTACTACTGTATTGCTCGATGGTTGCCGAGTGGCGGATACAGGTGAGATTGGGTTTTTCGGTATTTCGCGCCCCCCGGTTGATTTGCGCAGTACAAATAATGGGTACTGATTTTGAGATCGCGTATAGGTTTAAGTCGCCCATAACGGCCTCGATCTCCTCGTCCCGGGTGCGATATTTTGTTATGCCGGGGCGGAGCTGTTGGATATAATCGATCAAGATCACGTCCGGCTGAATTTTATCCGCTTGCGCGAGCAAGCGGCAGCACTCGCCTACCTCCCATGCCGGGGGAATATAGAGATTTGGGCAACATCGCTCTATAATTGGTATAGCCTGGCGTACTGCCGCGCTGACCGGCTCGCCCGCCTGCCGCCGGCGAAGCTCTACCGCGAGTTGTTTAAGCCCGACCTCCGCTTCAAGTCCTAGCATCTTGGCCGTCAGTATCTCTGGTGGCATCTCGCCCGACCAAAACAATACTTTTTTCCCCTGGCTTAAAAAATGCAGCACAAGAAATATAGCTACTGATGTCTTTCCATGGCTCGTGCCAGCGATTATGGTCGTGATACCGCCTATGTCGATCTCGTTTAGCTTTGCCAGCTCCCGCCAGGGCCAGACTAACCCGGGCGGCCTAGCCAAAAACGCAGTGACCATGTCTGCCAGCACGACCGGCTGCGCCTTGCTTGGGGCAGTATTATTTATTGGTGGTGGTGCTTTAGCAGTAGCAGTATTTTTGCTTTCGATTTTTACTGCTGCTGGTTCAAACTCCGGTTCCTCGGGTTCCTCCGGTGTCTCCGGTTCCTCCGGTGTCTCGGGGTCATCCCCCCACCATGAGATACTGCCAGGCGGTGGGTAGATCCCTGGCCCTCTCGGGTCATCATTGATTCGATTTATTTCTGCCATCGAAATCCTCCTTTATTTTTTGCAGTAATAAAATTACAAAGCCAGTCCCCTTGTAAAAGGGGCTGGCTTCTATATTTCTATATATCTATATATTCTACGGAAAAATCGGCATACCCCAAACCTTGGATTACCAAGGGGCTTCAGGTTCAGAGTATGGCGTATTACCCCCCACTTTCTGGCGTATTACCCCCCACTTTCTGGCGTATTACCCCCCACTTTCTGGCGTATTACCCCCCACTTTCTGACCCATCTTTCCGGCAAGTTTTAACACATATTTTTCTTTCTCTGAGTCATAAAAATAATCGGAAATCATTATTGGGAATAACTGGGCTAGTACATTTTCAACGCTTTTTCGTAATCGATCGCGTCTCTCTTCCCGGAACCCTGTTATCTGCTTAATTTTTTGCAGAGAGTATTCAACTTCTATTTTAGGGATCAGAGCCGATAGAGAGTATATTAGATTTTTAGTAGGTGTTATTATTTTCCTTGGCGCTTGATTGGCTTTTTGCAGGGCAGCTACTGGCACTGGAGCCTTTGGGAGTTTTTGGTCTTTTATAATTTGGGCATAAATAATATTTATTTCTATGATTGTTTTCGCGCTTTTGGGATTAACTGGAACCCCGTCTATTGCAACCTCTTTTGATACAGAGTTGATAAAGCCAAATGTACTATCATATTTAATGGTTTTACCTTTTTCAATTTTATATAAGGGTTGATGTGCGACGGTATAAAACCTGGCAAAAATCAAAGATTCTTCTATTTCCCGTGCGCATGCGCCACTATAAGCAATTCCTATATTGTCGGCGATTTGCCGAATTGACGAAGCGATTATGTTTGAACTAGGGCAACTCTGATCTATATATAGTTGGGTCACACACGCGATGGTGTCGCGGAAAAGGTTGGAATTCTTTGGGAACTTATCGACTAAGTCCACAGGAATATAAAAACACCGCTCGCTTATATCGCCTTTCCGCGACCAAGAGGCTTGGTTTTGGTCTTTCGTGAGCGTCTCTATGTTTTGCTTGGGCACATCCGTGTCAAAAATATACTGATCTCGGCAAAAATTCACCGGCAGTGTCAACGTCTTAGCTGAGTTTTCCCACATCCAGGGCATTGAACCACTCCTTTCATATATATAAATAAAAACCCCCTGGCCGTGCGTACCGACCAGGGGGAAACGAAAGGAGGCGGGCCATATAGCGGCCCATAAAAAAACCCCCGCCTAAGCGGGGGTATGAAGTTAGGCTAAGTCCCTAAGATCGGGGAACTCATCCAATAATTGGGCGTCATGTGAGAGTAAAATTTCCTTGAGTGCCAACGAGGGCGATACCGTTACCCCATACGGAAGCATATCATTACTTGTGTATGGGGTACTACCATAGGTGAGTACGTACTCACCCGTAGATTTTAGCCTTGTGATGCCAATATGAGGCGATACTTCGCCACACACAAAGGATTGTCCGTTTAAATTGTCAGTTAATTTTACATACCCTATTACACCAGAGTCAAAACATGGTGATACGCGAGGGTACAGATACCCTGGGTCTGGGTCCTCCACGCCTATATATACGGGTATCATTACGTTTCCTTTATCTTTTTCTTTAGTCATTTTTAACGTCCTCCCTTAATTTTTTTAATTCGCAAAGAACTGGCCGGCCTGGATCGAGACTGTCCCGCCACCTTTCGTTTTTTTGCCGCCGCAGTAACTTGAAAAATCTTCTATATCCTCCCCATCCTCCACGCATGCGGCAGTGGGGAGAGGTAGAGCTATGTTATAATCTATCGCTATCTTGCGGGCCGAGGCCCGTAGAGCGGTTATTTCTTTTATCTTGCGGGCGATTTGGTTCTCTATCTCTGCCTGCTGGGCCTCTGCCCGCAGGGCGGCTATTTTTTTCTGCCCGTTTTTTATTTTACGGGCGATTTGGTTTAGTTTTTGGCAGCACTCTCTTTGAGCGGGGGTTAAGACGCCCCCTGTGAGGTCGGGAACCCACTCAACGCTTAGTCTATATGTGTCCATGCGATGCAGGAGCTGTACCACATCATACCCGCTTGCGTAATCCGGATATCGCGCGCCCCCGTGATTCTCCCCGCAAGCCATCACGCGATATTTGCGGCGCCAGTAGTTGCTACACACATAAAATCCACGGCTTTGCTGGGGCTAATAAGCGCAAAAAAGAGGATCTTTATTTACTTAAGGATAAGGGAATTAAGGTAGCTTATACCGCTGGTTTACTTGCTTGCGAGGGCAAGCAAGGTAGTAGCTATATCTATCAGGGCAACGGATATTGTTTCCACTCGTACTTAAAACCAAAGGATTTAGATTTAGCTACTATTATAGAGATTTCGCCAGAAGAAATGCGGGTGGAGAGCAAAGTCAAGACGGAAAAGTATCGGCTTAAGGACGCTATATATACACTCGATGTATTAAGCACAATCAATATAGACCAAGATTTTGTTCTTGAAAAGCCCGATTTTTTCCCTAAAAAGAAAGAAAGTAAATATGAGTATAGTAATTATGATCGCCAAGATGAGGAAAATCATGATAACTGGGACGACGATTGGGACGACGATTGGGACGATGACTTGGATTGAGTATGAACCGGGGCTTAGGCCCCGGTTATAATTTTTTTACCCAGTCTGACCAGTCCCCTAATATGGTTAAAACCCTATTTTTATAGAGTTGACATTTATTTGCAAAGGAGGTAGTATAATAGGCAAGTCGAGTCGATTGAGACTCCCCGCCGCGATTACGCGGCAAATCAGCTCTACACAAGAGCTGAACGCACCGGACTAGCTCTGCTAGTCACAGCTTTATGCTGAATCTTAGACTAGCTTCGCTAGTCAATTTACTGATTTGTGGGATTTTTATAGTGTTGTGGAATAACCTTGCATTTGCGAGGTTTTTTGTCGTGAAAAAAAGGAGGAATGTAAAATGAAAAAAACTTGGAACGAACTAGACGGAGAAATCCAGGACAATCTACGGTTAGTTGAGATTCATGGGCCTGAATATCGCGGAATTAATATTTCCGAACGGGTCAAACCCGCTGTTCTCAAGGATGGAGAGACTGATATCTGTGTCTTAGAAATGGATGAGAATAACCAAGAGGTTGTTCATATTTTTGTTTCTGAAACCGTTTACTTCTGTCCATACTGCGGAGCCATCGGAGATAATCCATCTAGTATAGTAGTAGGCGGGAAACCACGACAGGTAGTAGAGCCATGCGGGACATGCGAAGTATTCCTAGAGAATCTTATCAGTGATCCTGATTTTGTTTTTCCAGATGATTGTGAAACTAAGGAAGAAGCTATCGAGCGAATATGTCGCGATGCTCTTTTGGTTGAGAATTTCTCCTTAAATAATTATTTACGGGACTTTGAGGGTTAAACTTAGAGACCAGCAATAATATCAGGATCTCCAGTAAGAGCCGGGGCTTAAAGCCCCGGCTTTTTTGTTTTTAAAGTTAACACCAACAAAAAAGGAGGAATCCGCTATGCAAAACCAAATAATACCTAAAATCGAGGATTATCCTGACGTACTCACTCCCCGTCAGGTAGCCGAGATTCTTCAGTTTTCAGAACAAAAAATCTACCAAATGCTCCGACATGACAAAAAGTTTCCAGCTCGGAAAATGGGGCGTTCATGGCGCGTATTAAAGGCCGATCTCATGGATTGGTTAGGGCAACAATAGGAGGGGCAGTATTGGCAGCAAAACGAAAAAAGACAAATGAATTAAGACGCAGAGCCGATGGGCGGTATCATCGGCAAATCACTATCACTGACCCCCTAACTGGCGAATCCAAAAAAGTCCCGATATACGGACGTACCCGGGAAGAGCTGGACGCTAAAGAAAGGACTCTAAAAACTGAAAATGAAAAAACTAAGCGTAGCGAGGTAACGCTAGGAAAATGGTTGGAACACTGCCTAAAACTAAAGCGTAAAGGAAAAATTAGGCCAAACACATATCATAGCTACGAAAATGCAGTCAAAAACCATATCCTACCGTACTTTGGAAAAGACAGGGATATAACCACAATAATCAAAAAAGATATTCAGGATTTTTACATTTATTGTGCGGATGAAAAAGGCATAACCAGCGCCCTAAAAGACATCAGAGCTATCCTGCTTTTCGCTTTTGAAGAAGCTGTCGATAACGACCTTATTACCAAAAATCCGGCTCGTAATGTCGAACTGCCCGATTATGACGAACAGGAGCGTAGGGCGCTGTCGCAAGAAGAAGAAAAACAATTTATTGCTGTCCTTAAAGATATCCAAACCAAATATATAAACGGCCCCAAGTGGTCGGGACGTTTAAATTCTGAAGAAATGTTTATCATTACCGCTGGGCGTCTACTGATTGCCTATTATTTGGGCCTCTATGCCGGCTTAAGACTCGGGGAGTCCCTAGGGCTTACCTGGGGGTGTGTAGACTTCGCAGGAAGGCAAATATCCGTCACACAACAACTAAAGCGAGAGCGCATAGATAAAAGCAAAACCGCTACCAAGTTAGTCATTGGCGATCCCAAATCAAAATACAGCATCCGCACTATCCCGGTTCGATGGGAGCTTATACAAGAATTGGAAAATCATAAGGCACAGCAGACAATCGAGTTAGGTCGAGAACCACGGCCAGACGAGTTAGTGGTGATAAACCAGTCCGGTAAACCGCAAGAACCCCGTAAAATAGATGCGATCATGGATAAATTGGTCGATATGGCAAATATTGATCCTCGGATAGTGTACCATGAGTTACGCCATACCTTGGCTACCAGGCTGGATGAGGCGGGGGCAAGAGAGGAGGATATAGCAAGGTATTTAGGTCAACAAACTATACGGCTGCGTGGGAAAAAATCGGTTACACAGGGCTATATCCACCGAGAGGATCTAGGTTATCTGCGACAGTTTTTTGAGAACCCCGTCCATATGGACGGGGATACCTAGTAGGATAGTAAAAATAGACTTGCACTTAGGACTCCGGAATGTTATATTTATCCTAGGACTTGCCCCTTTTATCGGAGGGGCAAGTCTTAATTATAAAAACATTTTTTACCAGTTAATCCTCCACTGTATATTCATTCATTCCTTATCTCTTCCATAAAAAACAACACAAGTCAGATATTAGTCAAAATGCTAGTCAGAAATTTCATAAACCCCTTAAAAGAATGGAGCCGATGGGGGGACTCGAACCCCCGACCTGCTGATTACGAATCAGCTGCTCTACCACTGAGCCACATCGGCATATTATAGTATGGCCAGATAAAGCTCCTGGCACCAATAAATTATAGAGGGTGAGCGGGGTGGAATCAAGTGATTTTCT
>Ga0209613_1003306_pt1 | contig 10867 bp, 8 predicted proteins | sample BioC13SIPDNA_2_FD_185747 | JGI IMG/M metagenome (GOLD analysis project Ga0209613, IMG submission 185747) | Anaerobic biogas reactor microbial communites from Washington, USA - Biogas_R2_A C13 SIP DNA (SPAdes) (version 2) | ecosystem: Engineered > Bioreactor > Anaerobic > Unclassified | place... | reverse complement strand
AAACGCAGTATGATTGGCATAATCGCCTCTACTCCTTCAACGTCCATAATCAAATGAGAGATCTGGGTATTTTTTCGGTAGATGGCAGCTGGATGGTAGTTCAGCAATGAGTGAACTCTCACAGATAGTCTGCTGTCCGAGATGCCAAGGAGATATGACTGCAAGAGGAAAAGATATTTGCTGCAGCTGCGGTTACTCCTTGAGGTACAAAGACGGTTTCTTCAGTATAGGAAATGGCGTAGATCCAGATTATGCCAGATTTTATACTAAGGATTACTTTAACTCATCCCTTTATGACTACTCTAGCTATCGACTGGCCAGAATCTTAGGGCTCGTACAGCCGAGGAAAAACAAGAGAGTACTGGATCTCGGTTGTGGCCCTGGCGAAATCGCTACAAGGTGTGCAAAGCAGGGTGCTGAGGTTTTCGGCGTAGATGTATCGAAGGATGCTCTTCAACTCAGTGCAGAAAGATGTAAAAAGGAAGATGTGACAGTCAACCTCTTTGAATTCGATGGCGAAAGGCTGCCCTTTAAGGATGCAACTTTCGATTCCATCATCCTTTCGGATGTGGTAGAACATGTGAATGATAAAACTCTCAGCACCCTTGTAAAAGAATGTGCAAGGCTTTTGTCTCCAGACGGTTTGCTGGTGATCCATACTTCGCCCACGCAGAATATTCTTGCTCTTTCTCGGCTTATGAAAATTGCTACCTTTGGACGAGTGGATCATCATGCCCAGCTTGTGAATCCGGATTATGAATACCTTCACGTGAGATACCACTCACCAGGAAGCCTGAGAAAGGTCCTGGAGAGATTCAACCTCCACCCAGTTATCTGGGGAGAATTCCACTACTTATCGGGATCTGCAATATCCCGATGGGCAGAAACCCTCCGCTTAAAGAATTTTCTAGCAGATCAACTTTGGTGTATTGCTTTCGCGGATCCAAAAAGCTCGAAGACAATTCGCCTGGATCGGCCCTATCTTGATATGATAAAGACATCATCCACTGTAGACCTGGGAATATGTGATGGGCTCTGCATAAACGATGGATTTTATGAGCCGGAGCTCAATAGCTATCGCTGGACAAGGCAGATCGCAAGCCTCTTTGTAGAGGTTCCTCAAGGTTACAGCCAGATAAAAATAAAACTAAACACAATGAATCCAGATGTAGCTAGGTGGCCAGTGAAAGTTGGACTCTACCTTGCAGGCCGCCGTGTTATGGAACTTCATCTCCAAGATCAAGGGGTAACCGAGGTCTCAGGCAAGATTGAAGAACGATTGAGGCCAGGACTCACTGAACTCAAGTTGGTTGTGGATAGGACCTTTGTTCCTAGAGATCAAGGAATGGACGAGGATGCGAGAGAGCTAGGGATTGCAGTCCATAAGATAGAGATATCATGAGGCATTTGGAATGGCTAAAGTACTGTTTATAAATCCCAGTACTAGACACCATGGAACAGCGCTCACCGTCTTACCACCATTGGGTATACTCTCCATATGTGCCATTTTGCGAAAAGCTGGACACGAAGTTAGGTTTATCGATGCCGACATAGATGAGATCAGACCGGAATACATCCAGCAAGCAATCAGAACATTTGCCCCACAGGTAGTGGGCATAACTATGAGCACGCTCCAATTTAGGTCGACAATTGAGACCGCGGAGACGATAAAGAGGATAGCTGAGGGAACTGTGATCGTAGTGGGAGGGCCCCATCCTTCAGCCCTCAAAGATGAAATCCTAAAAAGTTGCAGCTCGATCGATGTCGTAGTGTATGGAGAGGGCGAAATTACAGCCGTGGAACTGGTAAGGGCTATTGAAGATGAGCTAAGCCTGAAAGGAATCAAAGGGCTATGTTTCAGGGAGGGCATGAATGTGATAGTCAACCCTCCTAGGGAGCCAATCGAAGATCTCGACTCTTTGCCTAAGCCTGCCCTAGATCTGGCGATGCCGATAAGGAGATACCCAGGGGCATATCCGGTCGGGGCCAGGCCCAGCATCCAGTTCATGGCATCCAGGGGTTGTCCCTTTCACTGCACTTTCTGCAGTAATTCTGTATGGGGAAGAAGGTTGAGACTTAGAAGTCCCGAGTCGGTCCTAAATGAAGTTGAAGGTCTATGGAACGATTTCAGAGTTCGAGAGGTTTTTTTCCAAGACGATACGTTTAATGTAAAGAGAGACTGGTTCGAGGCCATCTGCAATGGTATTTTAGAGAGGGGCTTGCAGCAGAAGATGGTCTTTAAAGCTCCTTTCCGTGCCAATGAGAAATTGTTGGACTTAGAGATGCTGAAGCTCGCCAAGAAGGCTGGTTTTTGGATGGTATTCTATGGAGTCGAGAGCGGAAGCCAGGAGATCCTGAACTCAGTAAAGAAGAACCTGAAACTTGCAGAGATCGAAAGAGCCTTTAAGCTAACAAAAAGGGCAGGCATAAAGACCTATGCCTCTTTCATGATTGGAAACCTAGGTGAGAACAGAAGAATGGTGCAAGAGACCATAGACTTCGCCATTCAGCTGGATCCTGACTTTTATGGATTTGCAATAGCCACACCATACCCAGGAAGCGAACTCTACGAGGTCGCCAAAGAGAGGGGGCTTATAAATTCTGGTTTCGATGGGTACGGCTTGAGCAGATACGTTATGGGTGGAGGGGATATATCCCCGCAGGATATGGTGGGAATAGTGAGTGAAGCATATCAGGCCATGGAGGCCCGAAGATCCGCTTGGCACTATAGGCTCAAGAGGCACTGGCTCAACAGTGGTCATGTCCTGCCTGAAAAGCACCTGGATCACTATCCTGTGAAGGAACCGGACCGGGATCTTCTAGGAGATGAGATCCTCATGGGAGATAGCGATTGGGACGTCTTGGGCACGGGATGGTATGCCCTAGAAAACGGTCCTCCTCGATTTAGATGGACAGAAAGGAAAGCTACTGCTTATATGAGAGGGCATGAAGGAGCCGCCAAGCTGCTCATTAGGAGCTTGACAAGACTCGACGGCCTGGAACTGAGTGTCTCGGTCAACCATGTTGCTTCAAGGAGGTTCATAATGGGAGCAAATTGGAGCGTGCTTGAGGTACCTCTAAAAGGTGTAACCAGCGATATCTTGAGGGTGGATCTGGTGGCAGAGAGATCATGGGTTCCGTATGAGCTACTGGGAAACGGAGACTTAAGGCAGCTGGGAGTGGCCATTGAAAGGATGTGGATAGAATGAGATCAGATCATCCTTACCATCAGATATTAATAGTACCGCTGCAATTGCACTCTCGATGAGAGCGTTTCCGGCACTGGCAATTGTCTTTTTTCTCATGGGAAGCTGTGTCGGGCTAGATGTATTCGGCGGATCGTCAGTTGATGGAAGCGAAGGCGATATAGTGATTATTTCAAGCAATCCAAGCCCCATATCCGTGGACCTATCATCGTCCATATCCAGATATAGGGATATAACCAAATACAGAGATCCAAGCCAGTACAGTAGCCCACCCATTGAACCTAAACCTAAACCTGAACCTAACCCGCCAACGCCAGCAAATAACGATACATCCTCAGAAAATGTGCAGGAGATGGGCGAGACCTTTGGCTTGACCGTGACCAGCAATGTGAAAGGAACGGGAGGCCACACTAGATGGATTTCCATAGGCGATATATCGGACTTGAAAGCTAAGGATACATCAAGCGCCAAAAATGGCAGTCTTGATCTGGTCAACGTACTGATATTATCTAACATAATAACAGATAGAAATGCTACCGCAGGAATTATAGCCAGCCGTAGCTTGAGCTTTATAGGAAACTCCTACAGGGAAATGGAGGATTATTCTAATGGAGAGGGCTATGTTAAGGAAAGAATTGAAGCCGGTGCCATTAGAAAGAACACTACTTATTATGCTTCCTTCAACAACCTCACATCCGATCCCGAAGAGATCCCAGATGATAAATGGAAGCTTTACCAGAGACGGAGCACATACACCCTAGATACTAGGTTCACGGGATCACTTGGATTCGATGCTCACATACCTGGCAGAAACACCTCTGATATATCAGAGTTCTATGCTGGAAGGATGGCCATCAAGAATACCCTAACCAGCCTAGAGAACAGCAGCTTCAAGAGCTACGAAGAAGGGCATCTTCCATGCTGCGAGACCTCACCAGATATCGGATCTGGAACGTAATGGGACCTTATAAAGGCTATAGCCATTACCTATTTATATGCAGGATCTAATTCATCGTCGGTGATCAATTGAGGAGAATTGTCTCAATTACAGCGCTAATATGTTTTGCAACCCTCTGTTTCGGCTGCTTGGCTGAAAATACGATGGCTGAAACGGCCACATCTGCAACAGCACCACAGGAAAATATCACTATTCTGAAACAAGATAGCGGGACAAACTTATCTAAGATGAACATCACTTTTGTTGTTTCACCCACCTTCGGTTCGGCGCAGACGGTAAAGTTCACCGCTCCGAATCCAGGTTGGAAGCTGAAGCATGTGTTGGTAATAGCTACAGATGGCTGGAATGCGAGCAGAAGCGAGTCGCCGAAGCCATTGCCATTCGCTATCGAAATTCGGGATGCAAACTTGAGTATCCTATATCATTTCGCAGATACTCAGTTACCATACTTCACCAGTGGAGCAGGGATTGGAATAGCAGATGTAGAGATTCCAGATATAACCATTGAGGGAGATTTCTTTGTCAGCTTCTACGGCTATAGATCTATTGCTCTTGCAGCAGAACTGCAGAATGCAACAGGCGGCTCATATATCTTTGATAAGCTGACGCATCAGCTTTTCGAAGGTGTGTTGCCAACAAGGGATAACCAGACCATACCCGTGAACTGGCTATTAAGAGCTGCAGGAAAGTAAGGGTAAGGTTCCCATTTTTTTGGATCCTCGCTATTTTTGGTGAGACGGTTCGGGCATCTTATCGAGCGGGAACGGTTTCAGAGGTCAAAAGATCATTCATTTTGTATAATATACGTATGAGCATATAGACGTCTATATTAAGTTAAATTATGAAGTTATATATAAAGAAATATTATTATAATAATGCGACACAGCGGGAAACTATTTATATATGGCATGACATCTAAAATATATGAAAAAACTGAGATTGTATATCATCTTGATTTTAGCATTTTTATGCATAGGCGTTGCAGGCGCTCAGACTTGGACCCACGGTCTTTCCTTCCCATCATTTACGGATACAACCGATCCCAACGGCTGGAGATCGTGGATATGCTTTGCAAATCCTTATAACTATCCAGCAGATTATAAACTAGAAATATATAATCAAAATGGCATATATATTGGAGGTAGCACAGGCAGGCTGCCAGCTGTGGGTTCAATCTTTATTCGTCCTAGAAATCTCGTAGGCTATGATTGCGCAGGAAGTGCTGTAGTTGTTTCAACCATGCCTTTTACCGGAATCCTGGAAAAAACAAGAAACAGTAACCAGATGACTAATTCATATAGTGCTGAAATGTTGGCTTTTGAATATGTAATGAACGCCGGATACAATAATAAAAATATAAAAATGGGGACAAGAGCAGCGACTGAATAGATTCCCCGTACGTGTTTAGCTCCCCTCATTTTTTAAATTTAGCCACCAAGCAGAAATAATTATACAGAAAAAATTAATGCTCCTGATAGTAGGATACCTCAAGAGCACCATAGGACACATTCGGGCTGGCGGTACTGTTCAGATTTTGCCATTGGAATCCGTACTCTTTGCCATCGGGCGTCGAAGTGACTGTCGCCCTACCTATAACATTATGCTCCTCGCCGGTTGCCGGGCTTCCTCCAGCATCCAGTTGGGTGTAGAAGAATATATCGAGATACTCCTGCTTTCCTCCGATATAGGATGCGCTGTTTTTCATAATGCTGTCGATCGACATTAGTTGGCCTTCGCCAACGGGACCCATGTAAGTGCCAGCAATGGCTTTCTTGCCTTTGGATGCCTCAGTATAGGTGTTGAGGGTCAGATTGCCCATTGAGCTCGCCAGGCCACCTCTAACCATGTAGTCTGTGGTCATCAAGGCTTTGCCAAAGGATAAGCCAGCGGCCCCAGGCTCATATGTGTGGGCTCCCGAGCCGAGTTTAGTTACATCGCCAAACTCTATAGCAAGAGTCTTATCTCCCATCGTCCTGGCCACTGATCCCCAGATAGGATTCTCGATCCATGTTTCAGAGTAAGTTCTGTAAGCTGAAGAGCTCTGGGTGGCTGCCGCATAGGTTGCGGGACCGCCGGATACATAGAGATCCTCATTATCCTTTGAAGCTGTGGCGTGGATGACTGCAGAGATGTCAGAGGCATCGCCTTCCAGATTGGCCTCGACATAGCCTCGCAAGTTGCCCTCTACATGAGAGGCCGAGTTATCGTTGACAAGCCGTTGCTTGGTCATCGTGCTGCTTGGGTCCCAGGCCCCGCTCTCGGCCATGCCCGAAGTGTTGACTATGGCACGAGCGTTGCCTATGACAGAGGCGAAAGTGGTCATCTGGCTGACGCTTGAGGTGCTGTTCCTATCGGCTAATGTCCTGGTTGCTCTAGAATCGGAATGAAGACCGTTGGTCGCACCGCCAGTACTGGCATAAGATCCAGAGGATTTGCTATCCAGAAGAATGCTGCTTCTTCCATCCACCTGGCCCCAGACCTCTGATGGAGTACCGCTCTTTGACACACCGTAGCTGGCTATGCCATCGGCAGTGGCACCGGTGAGGCCCTGATCGCTGATGTAGCCATTAGTTATAACATCGGCTGAACCAAAAAGGTCGTGGCTCAGGCCGCCAGTGGAGAGCCCAGTGGCTGATGCTCCCACGAAAGCTGTTGACGATGCAGAGCCCTGGCCCGCAAGGCTGGCGTTGGAGCTGACAGTCCCCTCATAGCTCACAGAGAGCGTATATCCACCCAGGTTAAGCGTGACCTCTTGGCTTCCTTGCTTTTGGTCTGAGATGCTGCCTGGTCCGAAGAGGGAGGAGGTGGATGTTATCCCCAGGGAGATAGAAGGATCTCCGGGGGAGGCCAAGGCTTCTGTATACCCCTGGCTGCCCCCCTCGCCATCACAGATAATACTCGATCCACCAATAATTGAGACCTCACCATAAGCCTGACCTAGCAGGAGGAGAGCGAGCAAGATTTGAACTCCGTATCTGGCCAAGGGCTCATTTGACCTATTCAGGATAACTCTAAGAATCGACATGATATCACGGACCTTACCTTTATCGATCAAACCTCATAAGGGAAATAGATTGCGATAATGCTCCAAAGAAAAAAGAGAAAGAATTTGAGCGTCAGGTACTGCCGCTCAAGTTCCTACGGTTTGAGTAACTATCTTGCCTGCATCGTTCCACCTGGCACCGGTACCCCAGTCCCAGTCACTTTCGCTCCATGCGTCATATAGGGCACTGTATTCCGGTGTTTCGGTAAACGTTGCTTCTGGACCATAACTGGGAGTGCTGATCTGTTCGCCGGCGACCCAGTTAATGTCATAGTAGCTGGCAACTGAGGTCGAGTAGGTATCGAACACGGTGGATGTGGTGGTATATCCAGTTGTGGCGAAGAAAGAGCCAGCATCGTCATCGTTGGTGCCCGTGTACTCTGGGCCGTATGTGTATGTTGTGTAAACTGCAGCGGTCCTGGGAGCAGCTATTCCGACGGCAAGTGCGGCAGTTTGGTCGAGATCCGATTCTGAATGAACCCTATAGTCCAGATCATTTACGAGGTGAGCTCCGGACGCCATTCCTGGCAGGTATCCATCCCATCCGATTGCTCCTGAGACTGTGGCTAAGCCAAAATTGTTGACTGGCTTCCATGCTGCATTATACTCGCCGCCGTTTATGAAAGACTCGGCTGTGGCCTGGTGTTTTTCATCTGCCCTCTCGCGATATGCATCGGCATAAGTATGGAGGTTAGCGTTTGCGCCGTCGAATAGATTGCTCGACGTGCCGACACTACCCCCAGTATAAACGGAGTCGCCGTACTTGTATGTTTCAAGTATGCTCTCAATATTGACATCGTCAATATCGGCTAGGCTGTTGGCGTTGGCATCAGTCTTGATGACAGGACTGTTGCCTCCCCAGGCCTTAGCATTGGCCGAGCCTGTAGCTGACATATCGAGGCTGGTAGAGCCATCGACATTCTTCTGGTTAGTGCCAGGCGGGTCCAGAGGAGTGGCATAATCGATATTGCCCCATGTGCTGATATACGAGTCCGCCCGGGTATTCCATGGATAGGGGACGATACCGGGATCAATCATTTCAGCTGCCGAATAGATCTGAGAAATTCCAAAGGCATTTGTATAAGCCCATACATCATTAGCAGGCTTCTCGAAATAGACGCCGCCAAGACCGTTCAGGTTAGCCTCACCAGATGCAGCACCCTCGACCTTGGTGTAATCGTTGCTGGTGCCGGTTACCTTAGCTGCAGAAGAGTAGCCTGCAAGGCCATTAGCAATAGCGTAGCCCTCGCTCTTTCCGGCCAGCCACAGATCTGCCTGGATGTTACTAGAGCCGTAGACTGCCTTAGAGGTGAAGGGTTCAACTCCAGCTACTGCTGTTACATGGGCATTAGCATAAGAGTCCCCATCTGGATCGGCAGGATCGGCAGGCGCAGAATCCTTCTTGACGCCGGTCTGCACATGTCCTCTATAGAGGACGGCGAGATCGTGAGAAATGCCATCTACGGGATTTGTATATGATCCAGTTATGATCTGGGTGTCTGGTATTTCCCAGTCGGAATAGGCGAAGCCTGTGCTTCCAGCAGGAACTTGTGAGTATGAAAACAAGTCGTAGTTAAGCTCGTTTGTATTAGGGCCGATAATCAGGCCGCCACCCGCGGATGCTCCAGTGGTCCAGGATGCAATTGCATTATTTGAGCCCCCCCAAATATCTAGGGCGCTCGCCTGTGTCACAAAGAATACTAAGGTGAGCACAGACAATATCTTCGGATATTTTCCCATTAGTTTTCCTCCTACCTGCGGTACTTCTATAATCTTGAGCACCTTATATGGCTTATGGGTTAAACCTATTTGCTACCTAATCAATGTTTTGGTCCTGCAAAGAAAACTACACGACACATTGATTAAGATGTCTGCTAAAGCAATAGCCCGCTGAAGAAAAAAAGAGAAAGAATTTGAGCGCCAGGTACTGCCGCTCAAGTTCCTACGGTTTGAGTAACTTCCTTGCCCACATTGTTCGTCCTGGCACCGGTACCCCAGTCCCAGCCACCATCGCTCCATACGTCGTATAGGGCGCTGTAATCCGGTGTTTCGGAAAACGTCACGGACGAATCGTATCTGGGAGTGCTGACCTGTTTGCCGGCGATCCAGTTAATGTCATAGTAGCTGGCAACTGAAGTCGAGTAGGTATCGAACACGGTGGATGTGGTGGTATATCCAGTTGTGGCGAAGTAAGAGCCAGCATCGTCATCGTTGGTGTCTGTGTACTCTGGGCCGTATGTGTCTGCTGTGTAAACTGCAGCGGTCCTGGGAGCTCCTATTCCGACTCCTAGCATAGCAGTTTGTTGGAGATTCGATCTTGAATTAACCCTATAGTCCAGATTATTCACAAGGTGAGCTCCAGACCCCATTCCTGGCAGGTATCCGTCCCATCCGATTGTTCCTGAGACTGTGGCTAAGCCAAAATTGTTGAGGGGCTTCCATGCTGCATTATACTCGCCGCCGTTTATGAAAGACTCGGCTGTGGCCTGGTGATCTTCATCTGCCCTCTCGCGATATGCATCGGCATAAGTATAGATGTCAGCGCTTGCGCCGCTGAATAGATCGCCCTCCGCATCGACCCAAGCTTCAGTATCAACGGAGTCGCCATACTTGTATGTCTCAAGTAAGCTCTCAATATTGACATCGTCAATATCGGCCAGGCTGTTGGCGTTGGCATCAGTCTTGATGACAGGGCTGTTGCCTCCCCAGGCCTTGGCGTTGGCCGAGCCTGTAGCTGACATATCGAGGCTGGTAGAGCCATCGGCTCCATTTTGATTGGCACCAAGCGGCCCATTAACGGTGGTATAATCGATATAGCCGTCAGTCCAGAGATACGAGTCCGCCCAGGTATTCCACGGATAGGGGAAGAAATTGGGATCAATCATTCCAGCTGCCGAATAGATCTCAGAAAATCCATAGGTGTTTGTATAAGCCCATCTGCCAGCGCCAGTGTTCTCAAAGTAGGCGCCGCCAAGACCGTTCAGGTTAGCCTCACCAGATGCAGCACCCTCAACCTTGGTGTAATCGTTGCTGCTGCCGGTCACCTTAGCTGCAGAAGAGTAGCCTGCAAGGCCATTAGCAATTGCGTAGCCCTCGCTCTCTCCGGTAAGCCCTAGTTCCGCCCAGATATCGGCAGAGCCGTAGACTGCCTTAGAGGTGAAGGGTTCAACTCCAGCCACAGCTGTTACATGGGCCTCTGCATAAGACTCCCCATCTGGATCAGCAGGATCGACAGGCGCAGAATCCTTCTCGACGCCGGTCTGCACATGTCCTCTGTAGAGGACGGTGAGATCGTGAGAAATGCTATCTACGGGATTTGTATATGATCCAGTTGTGATCTGGGTGTTTGGTATTTCCCAGTCGGAATAGGCGAAGCCTGTGCTTCCAGCAGGAACTTGTGAGTATGAAAACAAGTCGTAGTTAAGCTCGTTTGTATTGGGGCCGATAATCAGGCCGCCAGCTGTGGATGCTCCATCCCAATAGGATCCAATTGCATTATTTGAGCCCCCCCAAATATCTAGGGCGCTCGCCTGTGCTACAAAAAATACTAAGGTGAGCACAGACAATATCTTCGGATATTTTCCCATAACTTTTCCTCCTATATGCGTTTCTTCGCTTGATTTTATTACCTATCAAGGGTTACATGCTTATCATGGTTGC
>Ga0209613_1003303_pt1 | contig 10876 bp, 12 predicted proteins | sample BioC13SIPDNA_2_FD_185747 | JGI IMG/M metagenome (GOLD analysis project Ga0209613, IMG submission 185747) | Anaerobic biogas reactor microbial communites from Washington, USA - Biogas_R2_A C13 SIP DNA (SPAdes) (version 2) | ecosystem: Engineered > Bioreactor > Anaerobic > Unclassified | place... | reverse complement strand
GCGTGCGGCGATGGCAGGGACACCCTCGCCACGACGAAAGGAAGAGACGATCTCCCCGGGATCATCAGCCCCCAACTTCTGCATACACCCAGTCTCAACAGGTGTCAAGTAATTCGGAGACTCTACAGGGGCGCCCTGTGATGCTCGTGGTGGCGCGCGACGTCTCGAAAGAGAGGCGGGTCGAGAAGGAGCAGATCGCCTCGCTGCAGATGATCGAGAAGAACATGGAGCAGTTCCTGATCCTGAACGACCAGATCCGGAACCCGGTCCAGGTGATCATCGGCCTGGCGGACATCGAGGGCGGGGATCTCGGGGAGCGGATCATCCAGCAGGCCAACGAGATCAACCGGATCATCAGCCAGCTCGACCTCGGGTGGCTCGAGTCCGCGAAGGTCACGTCGTACATGCGCCGGCACCAGTTCTGAACGGCGGACCCCCCGTGCCGGTCATCGCCCTCGACGGCGGCTCAGAGCAGCACCTGGACCAGGATCGCCGCGAGGAGGGTCAGCACTCCCACCGCCGCGAGCGGGACGGTATACCAGCGCACCACCTGCAACGGGGTGTCGCCCGTGGTCCGCTGGACGAGCCAGAAGAACGGGTCCGTCACGTAGCTGACGACACAGGTGCCCGCCCCGACCATCAGCACGAGCGAGACCGGGTCGACCGCCGCCGCGACGGGGGTCCCGGAGAGCAGCTCGGCCGCGATCACGGCCGTCACCACCCGCGAGCCCTGGACCGTCTGGACGAGGGCGGCCAGGAGGAACGGGACGAGCAGAACAGGCAGGAGACCGGTCATCGAGGCGAGCGCCTCGTTCACTATCCCGCTCGCCACCACCACGGACCCGATTGCGCCCGCCCCGACCAGATCGAAGATGATGACTCCCGCGTGCTTCGCCCCCGCGAGACCGGCGGTGTGGCGTTCGGCCGACGGGGCGAGGGCGAGTGAGGATGCTGCGCCGGCCAGCATCGCCAGATTGACCAGGGAGAGGTGCGAGACCCCGGCCAGGAAGCCCGCCCCGGCCGATGCGACGATCACCCCGAACGGCAACCAGGCGCGGGCGTGGATCGGATGGCCGCCGGACTCCGTCCCCCGCGGCGGTTTTCTCGTCACCCCGGCACGGTGCCGGGCAGAGAGCACCAGGAGGAGCACGGTGAGAAGCGAGAGCGGGACCGCGACGGCGGCGTAGAGAAGGACGGTTCCCCTGTCCAGGAACGCGGCCGCGAGTGGGAGCGTGACCGGGGTCGGGTACACGAGTACGTAGCTAGCGACCGAACCCAGGGCAACCACGTAGAGGAGTCCACTCCGCCCGCCCGCCCTGCCGCCGAGAGCCGAGACGACCGGGACGAGCAGCACGTAGGCCGTGATGCAGCAGGTGAGAGGGACCGCGAGCAGGTACCCCAGGAGACCGGCGGTGGCGACGGGGTCGCGGATCCGGCGTCGCATGTCGGCCGCGATCTCGTCGATCCCGCCTCCGGACTCGAGCGCCTTCGCGATCACTGCGCCCGAGAGGATGAGGATCCCGAACGCCCCGAACACCCGCCCGACTCCGTCGACGATCTCGCGGATCGTCGCGTCGAGTCCGAGACCCGAGAGCAGCCCGAAGAGAAGGGCGCCGCCGACCAGCGCGAAGAATGGCGGCACCCGGAAGACGTGGGCCGCAACCGTTACGAGGACGAGAACGAGCACGAAGACGACGAAGAGCCCCGCTGCGTCCATCGAGAATTACCGCCCCGCCTTTCGGCCCGGCGAGTCGGAGAACGAACCCGGGGCCGGTGCGAGGGGCTTCCCTTCCGGTACCGGGATGCCCTGCCTGCGGCAGAGCGCGACCATCTTCGCCGGGAGGACCTTCCACCGCCAGAGGCCCCATAAAACGAACTCGGGGGGGAGACCCCGTTCGTCTGCCCAACGTCTGAGTACCGACTCCCAGCGCGACGCGGGCCCGGGGTAGAGGCTCCGGACCCGGTCGAACTCGGACTCGAGCATCGACGGGCAGAGGTAACACCCGAGCCGCTCGAGCCCCTGGTCGTAGAGCGGGTTGTACGGAAGGTCGCGCCACCAGATGTAGAGCCAGACCTCGAGCGCGCGCCAGTTCCTGATCGGCGAGACGATCAGCTGGAGCGGGTTAGCGGAGTCCCGGCTCACCTCCCCGATACTGGACCGCCCCCACGACTCGTACCACCGGTTCCCCTGGAGCGTGACGCACGCTCCTACCCCGGCGAGGTGGCGGCGGAGCGGCCGGAGCTTGAGGATCTCGCAGCACCACCGGTCGTCCTTCGTCGGCAGCCCGGCCTCCTCGACCATGCGGTCGAAGTCCACCCCCGCCTCGACCACCCGGACCCCCAGAGACCTGGCGAACGAGACCGTCTCGGGGAACTCGAGCCCGGTGTCGATGAAGAAGGCCTCGGTCACCCCGGCCCGTTTCGCGAGCTCGAGCACGACCGTGCTGTCCTTGCCGCCCGAGAACGAGACGTTCGCGCAGGGCCGGTCTCCGAGGTGGACGCGGATCCTCCGGACCGCCTGCCGCTCGATGTTCCTGAGATGGCCACGGTTGCAGGCCACGACCTCCTCGGGGCCGGGATCCGGGAACTGCGCCGGCTCGACCGGCACGAGCTCCCGCACCCTCAACCATCCCCCTGCCAGCACGCCCGTCCCGCACCTTCCGCGGTAGCGCACGATCACGCTGCCGTCGGGCTCGCTCGAGGTGACGGGAACCCGCTTGCCCCCGAGCCGGACCTTGGCGCCGGCGAAGGCCGGGTCCCGGTCGAGGTCGACCACCCCCCGCGTCGCGTGCCCGATCACCGAGGGCAGGGCATCGGGCTCGAGGTCAAACCGGTGGCGGCGCGTGACCGGGTCGAACGAGAGCCGGCCGAACCGGGCGCCGTTCGCGATCAAAAACTCGTCCCGGTCCGTCCCTCCGGCCTTATTGAGCAGGAGCACCCGGGGGACGGGGACCGGCCCGAAGCGCTCGCGCACCAGGCGAGCGATCAGGTCGTGGTCGAAAGCGAGCGCCGGACGGACGTCGTACGGCTCGAGCAGGGCGATCGGCTGTCCCTCGTGGCCGGCCCCGCACCGTTTGCCGAGCAGCGGCACGTTGCACTCGTGACACCAGTACAGGGTCTTCTTCACGGGCATCGCGGCGGGCCGCCAGCTCCCCCGCTCCCGCTGCATCGGATACACGGTGGGGCGGTGAATGCAGATAAAACAGCTGTCCCGGCGGCCCCATTTCTGGGGCGGGGCGGGCGGACAGGGGCGTCTGGAGAAGGAGCGCGGATTTGGCACGCTCCCGGGCGGCGTGTAACGGGAGATCAGGACCCGGAGACCGTGCCGTCGGAAAGGGGAGCCTCGAGCCCTGTCTCAATCGAGTCCAGGCGGCGGGTGATACGGCGGAGCTCCTCGTGGAGCCCGGCGGTCCGGGTTATCCCCCGTGACCGGGCGCGGACGACCGGTAGAGGCCGGTAGCCGGGAGGGACGGCGGGGTCCCGCCGGTGCCGCCGCCGGCCCGGTTCCGGGTGGCGCCGGCGTCGGGATCGTCGTCCATGATATCGCCTGCCGGAGATGCGTGGCATCCTCACGGTATTAACGATGATGGGCCGGCGCCACGGGAGCCCGGTTCACGCTCCGCACAGAATTACCAATGAGGATAGCTCTGAACACTCAGACCTCCCCGCTCTGAACAAAATCCCTTGAGCATCGGTCCTCCTGTCCTTCTGGTTCCCGCCCTCGTCTTTCCGCACTACCTGATCGCGAAAGCTACCGCTCGGCGCTTTCCCTTCGTTGTATCATGCGGAGCTGAAGGAGGTTGTAATTGAAGCACGCCATGACGTTCGCGAGATGCGCCCGGGCGACCGTCGTGACCATCACATGGCCGGCATGGAACTGTCGTTTGATCACCGCGTAGGGTCGCTCCACCAGCACCCTCGTACGGCTGATCGCCCGGTTTCGTCGTTTCTCCCTGATGGAGAGCGGATGACCCCGGACTGCCCGGTGCATCGTCTTGTCCATCGATGCCGCCGGTGTGACACCGAAATACCCCCTGTCCCGGTAGACCGTCTCTCCCGGTTTCGAGAGGTCGATACGACTATCATGCAGCGACGCGGTCGTTGTTGCCAGGCGACGGATCAGCTGATACTCTCGGTCAACGAGCGTATGCAGTTTATACCCGAACTGACTCTTTTTCCCTTTCTTCGCCCAGGTGCCGTCCCGGCTTCGCCGGGTCCGTGCCTGGTCGCCGCGTGGCGTATCAGCGGTCGCATGACCGGGATCGGCGGTGATGAACGTGGCATCCTGGATCACACCCCGGCGTATTTTCAGGCCGCGGGCGTCGAGTTGCTGCTGGAGGCCGGTCCAGAGGTCGTCGATCATGCCGGCGTCGACCAGGCGGTTCTTGAACGCCCAGATCGTCGAACGGTCAGGGATCGTGGCAGGATACCCGAGGAAGTGTCGGAACGAGATCCGGTCCCCGGCCTGCCGTTCGAGCTCGTAGTCGGAAAGACCATACCACTGCTGCAGCACGAGCAGCTTCATGAGCACGATCACATCGGTGTGAGGACGACCGCCCTGCTCGGTGTCGCTCTGGTAGAGCGTGGACAACCGGGGACGAAACAGCTCCCAGTCGATCAGACTCTCGATCTCGTTGAGAGGATCACCACGGGCGGCGAGAGCCGCATATTCCTGGTGGAGGAAATAGTTCCCGAACGTGCTCACCCGGATAGATCGATCGAAGAGTGGATAAAGGTGAGCTGGGGTTTATCGCTATTCTCATATATCTAAAATCTATGAGAGATGCGTATACAGGAAGAATGGTGATTATCCGATTGATGCAATTTCACTCTCTTTTAAAATGAAGCGTGTCTCTGAGGTTGTAAAATGGGGGTGGTGGCTATGTTTATCTCTATATCCTAGGTCATTGATGCACCATCTACGGACAGGACGGCGCCAGTGATGTAACTGGCCATATCGCTTGCAAGGAAGAGGAAAGCGTTAGCAATATCTTCCGGCTCACCGATCCTTCCAAGGGGGATCTTGGCAACGATCGGCTTGAGCAGATCTGCGGGTACGGCTGCCATCATATCCGTGTTGATGACGCCCGGCGCGACGGCGTTGACGCGGATCCCGTCCCTCCCGAGCTCGCGGGCAAGGGACTTGGTGAGTCCGTTCACCGCAAACTTCGATGCCGGGTAGCCAGCCCCGCTGGACTGGCCGTAGAGGCTGACCATGGAGCTGGTGTTCAGGATGACACCGCCGCCCTGCTCCTTCATGATCCGCGCCGCAGCCTGCGAGCAGGTGAAGACGGCGGTCACGTTCAGGTCCATGATCCGTGCGAAGTCCTCGGGCTTGTAGGTATAGAGAGGATCCGATGCAGCGATCCCGGCGTTGTTAACAAGAATATCGAGACTTCCGAATTTTGATTTGACCGTGTCAAATGCCTCTTTGACCTCTGCGGCGTTGGACAAGTTCGGCCAGAGTCCAATAACCTTGTAGTCGGGATTCTCCGCCCTCAATGCCGTCACTGCTTTATCCGCACTATCCTTCCGGGAGCCGAGTAGGGCAACCGACGCCCCGTTCTCCAGGAATTTTTTTACGATTGCAAGACCAATCCCACGTGTTCCGCCGGTCACGACGGCTACTTTTCCCTGTAACACTTAAATCACCTTTTTTCTCGAGATCTTCTAACACACATACTGTTTTGTTGACGTAGAGGGATGTTTGAGACTACTCTCATAAAATAAGAAGGGTATATTTCCGCCATGATTGCGGGCGGACCGGCCGGACAATCGACCACGGCGGCGGGGGAGTCCGTGGATACCGGTGCCGTCGCGTCTCGAGGAGGGTGGGTGCTACGGAGAAGAGGGAGAGAGAGGGGGAGGCCTTATAGATTATTGAAGAGCCAGGTGACGTCGGCGAAGTCGATCCGGCCGTTCCCGTTGTAGTCGAATGCGGCAACGGGCTCGTTCTCCCCGATCACGCCATCTGGTTGAAGTAGAGCACCACGTCCGCGAAGTCGGCGCGGCCGTTCCCGTTCACGTCGTCGTACCGCCCGTCGGCGTCCGTGTCCGTCGGCACGCCGGCGCCGCCGGGGACGGCCAGGAGGTTCATCCCGCGGGCGTACTTCAGGGCGGTGTTCGTGTTGGCCCAGTAACTGATGCGGGGGTTGCCGGCGGGGTCCAGCGCGAGCGACGAGTGCATCCCCACCATCCCCCCTGAATCCACCGTCTCGTTCCGCCAGCCGGTGCCGTCGCGCCAGGCGTACTTCAGGTTTTTGTCGGCGAGGTCGAGGTAACTGATGCACGGGTTCCCCGCGGCATCCAGCGCGAGCGAGGTCTCCCACCCGACATTGTCCGCCGCGTCCGCCGTCTCCGTGTGCCAGCCGATGCCGTCGTGCCAGGCGTACTTCAGGACGAAGAAATGGTGGTGAAGTAGCTGATGCGCGGGGACCCGGTATCGGTCAGCGCCAGGGACGTGTACTCCCCGACCATTAACGGCGCATCCACGGTCTCCGTGTACCAGGCCGCACCGTGGTGCCATGCGAACTTCAGGTCAGCGTTCGATCCGTCGTAGTAACTGATCCGGGGGTTGCCGGCGCCGTCCAGCGCGAGCGACGCGTACTCCCCGACATCGCCCGCCGCGTCCACCGTCTCCCTGTGCCATCCGATGCCGTCGCGCCACGCGAACCTGAGATCGCCGTTCGTGTAATCGTAGTAGCCGATGCAGGGGTTGCCGGTGCCGTCCAGCGCGAGCGACGTGTACAGCCCGACCGTTCCCCCCGCGTCCGGCGTCAGCGTGTGCCAGCCCGTGCCGTCGCGCCAGGCGTACTTGAGATCGCCGTTCGTCCTGTCGAAGTAGCTGATGCAGGGGTTGCCGGCGCCGTCCAGGGCGAGGGAGGTGTACTCCCCGACCCAGCCCGCCGCGTCCACCGTCTGTGTGTGCCAGCCCGTGCCGTCGCGCCATGCGAACTTCAGGTCAGCGTTCGATCCGTCGTAGTAACTGATCCGGGGGTTGCCGGCGCCGTCCAGGGCGAGTGAGGTGTACTCCCCGACCCAGCCCGCCGCGTCCACCGTCTCGTTCTCCCATGCGAACGCGGACGCGGTGCCGATACCGAGCAGCACCAGGACCAGCGCCCCGGCGAGCGCGGGGATCCAGCTGATACCTGTCATGGTCCGGGATTCCATGGTGGTGCCTGTGAACCGCGGATACCATGAAGGCATGCGGAGCCCGGCACCCGCCGCCGCGAGGATCGCACGGGCAGCCCTCCCGGACCGGCCCCCGGTGAACCGCCGCCAGCGTCCCCTTCCCCCCGTCGCCGCCGATCGCGCCGCCGCTCTCGAGCCGGACGGCAGTCATCGCTCCGGCACGCCGGGTCACGCACCGTCCGGACTGCCCGGCGTCAGGATTATCACGCACCCGCCCAAGTCTAGAACGATGAGTTCCCGGTACCTGAACGGCATCCTGCTCGCCGCGCTCCTGGCGGTCGCGTCCTGCACGTCGGCGGGGGGCGCGGCCGCCGACCTGACGGCGGAGGAGTGGTTCGAGAAGGGCGCCAGGCTCTCCCAGCAGGGACGCTACGCCGAGGCGCTCGAGGCGCAGGAGTCCGCGCTCGCGCTCGACCCGACGATGACCGACGCCTGGCTGAACAGGGGCTACGTGTGCATGAAGCTCGGGAACTACACCGGGGCGGTCGAAGCCGCCGACCGGGTGATCCAGCTCGAGCCGGGGTACGCCGGCGGGTGGAACACCAGGGGACGCGCGCTCTTCGAGATGGGCAACTACACCGCGGCGCTCGCCTGCTACGAGCGGGCGGTCGCGCTCCAGCCGGACTCCGGCCTGTACTGGCAGAACCTGGGCAACGATCAGGACGCCCTCGGGAACCGGACGGCGGCCGGGGAGGCCCGGGCGAGGGCGGGCGCGCTCGAGCCGGCCAACGCAGAAGGGCGGCAGCAGCAGGACCGCGACCGCGCCTCGCAGACGACCCGGGCGGCCGGCGGGCCGTCGGCGCTACTCGCGGCGCTGGCCGCCGGCGGTGCGGGGATCGCGGCGGGCCGGCGGCCCCGGCGATAGGTCGGAAGAGGTGACCGATGACGTTGGATCAGATTGATAAAGACCGCGACGAGGTAATCGACATCCTGCTCGCGAACACGAAACGTTTGGAACGAGCTCTGGCCCGCATGATCGGCCTGTACGTGTCACAGGTCGACATGAGCGAATCGGGCGACATCCTCGACCAGTTCGCGGTTCTGATGAGCTGGGCTCTCGACGGCGCGGACGATGATCCCCCGCCCGGCGGGGCGACGTGGGACGAGGAGACAGCCTGAATAGCGCCCGGCCGGTCGTTCGTCGACGGCTCTCGCGGGGGGATCGCGACCGCGCCTCGCAGACGTCACGGAGAAATACACGGCCGACATAGGAGCCGCCCCCGGAGAGGATCGGTACCATGATGTCGGAGAACTCTTCTAAAAGGGGTTAGAGGTGGTTGAAGAGCCAGGTGACGTCGGCGAAGTCGACCCGGACGTTGAGGTTACAGTCGAAGGCCGATAGCGGCTCGTTCGCCGCAATCCAGGTCATCTGGTCGAATAACTGCACGATGTCGGCGAATTGGGGCCGGCGGTTCCCGTTCACGCCCTCTAAGAGCCCGCCCCGGTCTTTATCCCGGGGCTTTCTCCACCGCGAACCTCCGGGGACGGCCGGTCCGGAGGGCGAGAGAGCCGGCCGGGCGCCGGGACAGCGTCCCCCACCTCAGCCCGCAGCTCTCTTCACGAGCGCCGCGATCCGCGCCTCCACGGCGGGACCCAGCTCTGCCAGCGCGAAGGCCACCGGCTACATGGCGCCGTCGTCGAGGACGGCGTCCCCGGTGAAGCCGAGCGTCATGTACCGCTCGGGACTCCCGGAGGTCCCGTCGCGGAAGAAGCAGACGACCCTCCCGTCCCGGGCGTACGCGGGCATCCCGTACCAGGTCCTCAGCGCGAGGGCCGGCGCGCCGGATAGGATGACGGCATGGAGCCGCTCGCCCATAGCACGGTACGGTCCCGGCATCCCGGCGATCTTCTCGAGCGCGGCGGCCTCCCCGTCCGTGCCCGGGCCAGGCTTCCGCCTGCCGGGAGGGGTCGAATCGGGTGTTTTGGTCATACGTTCCCTCTCGAAACGTGGAGAGCCATAGCCCTGCCGGTCGGCCCGGGGACGGAATCACGGGGAGCCGGGTTGCGGCCTGGATGGCCGGGGGACGTCGTTGTTCCGGGCGGGTTGAGGGGGGCGCGCCGCGCCTGCCCGGCAGATCCTCTCCCCGTTCTCCGGTTCGAGGCGGTCCCGGCGGAGCCAGGGCTTCGCGGACAGGACCCGGTCCTGCGGACGCCGGCGGGCCTGCCAGGCGGGGCCGGGAACGAGAAGGAGGGGGGTTTCAGGCCATGCGGGCCGAGGTGATCACGACGGGCTCGAGGGGCCGGTCGTTGGCGTCCGTCCTTACCTTCGCGATCGTGTCGACCACGTCCATGCCCGCGACCACCCGCCCGAAGACCGGGTGCTTGCCGTCCAGGTAGCTGTTGTCGACCAGATTGATGAAGAACTGCGAGCCGCCGGTGTTCGGCCCTGCGTTCGCCATCGAGATCGTGCCCCGGTCGTTTCGGTTCGGCCTGCCGGCGGGGAACTCGTCCGCGATGGTGTAGCCGGGACCACCCATGCCAGTGCCCTGGGGGTCTCCGCCCTGGATCATGAACCCGTCGATCACGCGGTGGAACGTGACGTTGTCGTAGAAACCCTTCTCGACCAGGCTCGCGAAGTTGCCTGCCGTGACCGGCATGTCGTCGTAGAGTGCGATCGTTATCTCGCCCTTGTTCGTCGCGAGCTGGACCTGCCTGGATGCGGGGATGTCGGTGGTCATGGTCGTCTCTCCTGGAGTCGAAGTCGGAACAGATGCGGTGACCGTCGGCGTGGGCGTCGGTGTCGGCGCCGGGGTCACGCCGCCGGCGAGCGCGGCCAGGATGTCGTAGTTGCTCGAGGCGTCGGCGCTGAACGCAGCCGAAGTCCGCAGGGCGGCGAAGAGGCTCATCGCCTGGCCCGCCTCGCTCCGGAAGGTCGCCTGGTCGCCGCTCACCATGGCCTGGAACGCGAGCGCCGTGTGCTGCCAGCCCGCGGCGTAGGTCGAGAACTCGCCCATGTAGTCCCCCTTGGCGTTCAGGATCGGGACGATGGCCGACGTGTACGCGGTGCCGTCACCGAACTCTGTCCCGGTGTAGACCACGGACTGGAGCGTGGTCGTCGCCTGTGCGAAGAGCATTTTCGAGGCCTCGAACTTCGCGGCCGCGTCGCCGAACGAGGTTGCCGCCGCTGCATAGTCCGATGACGACATCTGGCTCCTGCCCGCGCCGTAGACGTCCGCGCCGTCGTACATCGCGAGCGCCGCGTCGGCCAGGTCGATGTACGCGGAGGAGATCGTCCTGAGCAGGACCAGGTTCGCTCCGTTCGCCGGGTCGTTCACCGCGTTCGCGGTGGAGAGGCAGTTCGTGTATGCGGCCTTCGCCCCGCCCAGGTACTGCCGGATCAGCACGATGTCGGAGGCCCCCCAGGCCTGGCTCCAGGCCTCCCCGGCTGCCTGGTAATGGATTTTGGCCTGGTTGTACTGCCCGTCCTGGACGCCGGTAATCTGCATCTGCACCGGGCTGTCCTCCGTGGTCGCGGCCGAGACGGGGCTCGTGATGGCCACCGCGAGCAGGAGTCCGGCCATGAAGAGGATCGTCGGCGGTTCTGATCTCATCGTGATTCGTATTCTGCCTCAAGGGATATGCGTTGCGACGGTGGCACGATCCTGCCCGGGACAGGGCGGCACGGACAACCTGGTGCGGGGCGCTGCCGGGGTGCCGGGGAAGCTTTCGGGGACGCTTTTATTAT
>Ga0209613_1003287_pt1 | contig 10923 bp, 6 predicted proteins | sample BioC13SIPDNA_2_FD_185747 | JGI IMG/M metagenome (GOLD analysis project Ga0209613, IMG submission 185747) | Anaerobic biogas reactor microbial communites from Washington, USA - Biogas_R2_A C13 SIP DNA (SPAdes) (version 2) | ecosystem: Engineered > Bioreactor > Anaerobic > Unclassified | place... | reverse complement strand
GCGCTCCCCCAACAACAACTGGGACTTCTGGTCCTCCCTGCCCGAGGCGCTGCTGCAGGTGACCATCGTGATGTCCGACCGCGGCATCCCCAGCTCCTACCGCCACATGCACGGCTTTTCCAGCCATGCCTATTCGCTCATCAACGCGCAGGGCGAGCGCTTCTGGGTCAAGTTCCACTTCCGTTCCCAGCAGGGCATCCAGAACTACACCGACCAGGAAGCTGAAATGGTCGCCGGGAAAGACCGGGAAAGCCACCAGCGCGACCTGCTGGAAGCCATCCGCCAGGGCCGTTTCCCGAAATGGAGGATGTATATCCAGGTCATGACCCGGGAGCAGGCCGACGCGATGGAGAACAACCCCTTCGACCTGACCAAGATGTGGCTGAAGAAGGATTATCCGCTGATTCCCGTCGGCGAGTTCGAGCTCAACCGCAACCCGGACAACTACTTCGCCGACGTCGAGCAGTCCGCCTTCGCGCCCAGCAACGTGGTGCCCGGCATCAGCTTCTCGCCCGACCGGATGCTGCAGGGCCGCCTGTTCGGCTACGGCGACGCGCAGCGCTACCGCCTGGGCATCAACCACCACCAGATTCCGGTCAACCAGCCCCGCGGCGTCGCAAAGCCGCACGCCTTCCACCGCGACGGCCGGATGCGCGTGGACGGCAACCTGGGCGCCGAGAACCACATCGAGCCCAATTCCTACGGCAACTGGACCGAGGCGCCGGACAACTACCAGCCCATGCAGCAGGGCGGCGACGTCTACCGCTACGACTTCCGCGCGGACGACAGCGACTACTACACCCAGCCGGGCCTGCTCTTCCGCGCGATGACGGATGACCAGAAGCGCGTGCTGTGCGAGAACACCGCCCGCAACATGGGGGACAGCACCCTGCAGATCAAGCACCGGCACATCCACGCCTGCTACCAGGCGGACCCCGCCTACGGAGAAGGCGTCGCCCGCGCCCTGAACATCGACCTGAAGGACGTGGACCTCAACCTGCCGGCACGCGATTCCCGGGAGAACAACTTCAAGGCCAACCACGCCCATCCGGAACTCAACGTGCCCGGTGAAGACCGTTCCAAGGCCGCGTGGGAAGAAATCAAGACGGACTACGATCCGAAATCCTTCGTCGAGCCGGAGGACGACCCCTACCTTCTCTGATTCTCCAGGCGCCCCGGCGGTATTCGCCGCGCCTTTCCCCGCCGCCCCCTCCGGGGCGGCTCAGACTGTCGAAAAAGGTCTGCGGACCTTTTTCGATTCGGAAGATTGCTGCGGAATATTTTCGCTGTTCGCGAAAACGCCCCGCGCGTCCAGCAGAGCCGGACGACACGATGATTATCAGTGGGCTGTCGCCCCCCGAAGCCCCCTGCATCATGGTCTGTAGTAAGGTTTATTGACAAACTGCGCCGCCCCATCCGGGGCGGCTCTTTCTTATAAACCGGCTGGAAATCTGGATGGGAAAATCCCCTGAATCGTATTGCGCCCGCAGTCGGGCCTGGCGGAAACCTTCATGAATGCAAGCCTGCGCTTCCGCAGGAGCCCGGCGACAAAACAATTTGAAATATGCGCCGGAATCCCTTGACAACCCGGGTTTCGCATGGTATGTTCTAGGAGCGTTAGCACTCGACCAATGAGAGTGCTAACAATCCGGAAGGGAGGTGGGGTTCGTGGAAGACCGCAAGAAGCGCATTTTGCAGGCGATTATCGACGATTACGTCCTCACCGCCATGCCGGTGGGCTCCCGGACCATTTCCCGCAAGTACCTGATGAACCTGTCCAGCGCCACCATCCGCAACGAGATGAGCGACCTGGAGGAACTGGGTTACCTGGAACAGCCCCACGTTTCCGCGGGCCGCGTCCCAAACGCAAAGGCCTACCGGCTCTACGTGGACGCGCTGCTGGAGGAGGGGCCGAAGCCGACCCGGGAGGACGAGGAACTGCGGCAAAAGTACCTAAACCGCGTCAGCCACCTGGAGGACGTGGTCGCCAGCACCGCGCAGGCGCTGTCTGATTTTACGCACTACGCCTCCCTGGTCATGATGCCCCGGCAGGAGCAGATGCGCATCGCCACGCTGCAGCTGGTGCCCGTAACCCGCGCGCTGGCGCTGCTGGTCATCGTGACCGACGGTGGCGTCATCCGCGACACCATGGTGCGCGTTTCGGAGGATTTGGACGCCGACGCGCTGTACGCCATCAGCCGCATGCTCTCCGAGCGCCTCAGCGGGAAGACCCTGAAAGAGGTTCAGTCCCTGCTGAAGGACTATGCCGACCACGCCCCGGGCGACCCCCAGGTGCTCAGCGGCATCATGGAGCTGTCCGGCCAGATGGAAAAACAGGCGGCCGCGGACAACCTGACGGTTTCCGGCTCCCACAACATCCTGGGCTTTCCGGAGTACCACGACGCCGAAAAGGCGCGCCAGCTGCTTTCCGCCCTGGAGGACAAGGACCGCCTGATGTCCCTGGTGCACGGCACCGGCGGACTGGAGCTGATGGTTCACATCGGGCCGGAGACCGGGATTCCCGAGATGACGGAATGCAGCGTCGCCCTGGCGGAATACCGCGTCGGGCAGGGAAAGCGCGGCGCCATCGGGCTCATCGGCCCCACGCGCATGCCCTATGCCCGGGTGCTGGGCACCCTGCGCCTGGTCAGCCGGGCGCTCACCGGGGTGCTGGGCGGTGAGGAAGACGCAGAATAATCATGGAGGAACGTATGACCAGGAAGAAACCCCACCCGGACGCGGAGACGCAGCAGACCGCCCGGGAACCGCAGCAGGAGGCGGCCCCCGCCCCGGAGGCGCAGGATTTGGAGCAGAAGCTCCGGGAGGCGGAGGGCAAGCGGGACGAGTACCTCCAGATGGCTCAGCGCGTGCAGGCGGACTTTGACAACTTCCGCCGACGCAACCGTCAGGTCGCCGCGGAGAGCTTCGACGACGGGGCCCGCGCCTTCGTGAAGACCATCCTGCCGGTCTGCGACAACCTGGAGCGCGCGCTGGCGGAGCCCCGGGAGAACGATGCCCTCTACGCCGGCGTCCAGCTGGTTTACCGCCAGCTGCAGGACGCGCTGGGTCAGCGCGGCATCCAGGCGGTCTCGCGCCTGGGCGAGCCCTTCGACCCCACGCTGGAGGACGCGGTCGCCCAGGGCGGCTGCGAGGAAGGCGCCCCCGGCACCGTATGCGACGTGGTGCAAAAGGGGTACCGCATGGGCGACAACGTGCTGCGACACGCGATGGTCCGGGTCGTACCCGATCATTGATACATTGACAACACCGGATTCTATACGAAACGTAAATGGAGGAACCTTACCAAATGGCTAAAATCATCGGCATTGACCTGGGCACCACCAACTCCGTCGTCGCCGTCATGGAGGGCGGCGAGCCCGTCGTCATCCCCAATTCCGAAGGCGCCCGGACCACGCCGTCCGTCGTCGCCTTCACCAAGGACGGCGAGCGCCTGGTCGGACAGATCGCCAAGCGCCAGGCCATCACCAACCCCGACCGCACCATTTCTTCCATCAAGCGCCAGATGGGCAGCAACTTCAAGGCGCACATCGACGGGAAGGAATACACCCCGCAGGAAATCTCCGCGATGGTCCTGCAAAAGCTCAAGAAGGATGCGGAAAGCTACCTGGGCGAGTCCGTGGCGCAGGCCGTCATCACCGTGCCCGCCTACTTCTCCGACGCCCAGCGCCAGGCCACCAAGGACGCCGGCCGCATCGCGGGCCTGGAAGTCCTGCGCATCATCAACGAGCCCACTGCGGCTTCCCTGGCCTACGGCCTGGACAAGGAGCAGCCGCACAAAATCCTGGTGTATGACCTGGGCGGCGGCACCTTCGACGTCAGCCTGCTGGAAATCGGCGACGGCGTGTTCGAGGTGCTGGCCACCAACGGCGACACCAAGCTGGGCGGCGACGACTTCGACGACCGTATCGTCGACTACGTGGCCGAGCTGTTCAGGAAGGAGAACGGCATCGACCTGAAGAAGGACCGTATGGCCTGGCAGCGCCTGAAGGAAGCGGCTGAGAAGGCCAAGATTGACCTGTCCGGCGTCATGGCCGCCAACATCAACCTGCCCTTCATCACCGCCGACGCCAACGGCCCCAAGCACCTGGACGTCACCCTGACACGGGCGAAGTTCAACGAGCTCACCCACGACCTGGTGGAGCGGACCATCGGCCCGATGCAGACCGCGCTCAAGGACGCGGGCCTGACGGCCTCCCAGATTGAGAAGGTCATCCTCGTGGGTGGCTCCACCCGCATCCCCGCGGTGCAGGACGCCGTGAAGAACATCACCGGCAAGGAGCCCTTCAAGGGCATCAACCCGGACGAGTGCGTCGCCATCGGCGCCGCCATCCAGGCGGGCGTGCTGGGCGGCGAGGTCAAGGACGTGCTGCTCCTGGACGTCACCCCGCTGAGCCTGGGCATCGAGACGGAGGGTCATATCTTCACCCGCCTCATCGAGCGCAACACCACCATCCCCACGGAGAAGTCCCAGGTGTTCTCCACCGCCGCCGACGGGCAGACCACGGTGGAAATCCACGTGCTGCAGGGCGAGCGCCCCATGGCCTATGACAACAAGACCCTGGGCCGCTTCCAGCTCACCGGCATCCCGGCGGCGCCCCGCGGCGTGCCCCAGATCGAGGTCAAGTTCACCATCGACAAGAACGGCATCGTCTCCGTGACCGCCAAGGACCTGGGCACCGGCAACACCCAGAACGTCACCATCACTGCCTCCACCAACCTGACGGAGGAGGAAATCAAGCAGCGCGTCAAGGAGGCGGAGCAGTTCGCCGAGGAGGACAAGCGCCGCAAGGAGGAAGTCGAGACGCTCAACCGCGCCGACACCTTCCAGTACGAAATCGAGAAGCAGCTGCGCGAAAACGGCGACAAGCTGTCGGGTGAGGACAAGGCCACCGTGCAGCAAGAAATCGACGCCTTCAAGAAGGTGCGCGAGGGCGGAAACGCCGCCGAGATCAAGACCGCGATGGACGCGGCCACACAGAAGGTCTACGCCATCTTCGGGAAGCTCTACCAGGGGCAGGAAGGCCCCGCCGGCGCGGAAGGCCCGGGCCCCGACATGGGCGGGCCCCAGGTCAATCCCGACGGCAGCGTGGACGTCGAAGGCGACGTGCATTAAAGAACACCCCGGCGTCAGGCCGGCCAAACGGCCGGCCTGACCTTCGGGGGACGACGAGGACACAATGGCAGCAAAGCGCGATTACTACGAGGTGCTGGGGGTGGACCGCAAGGCCGGCGCGGAGGACATCAAGAAAGCCTACCGCAAGCTGGCCAAGGAGTCCCACCCCGATTTGCATCCAAACGATAAATCGGCCGAGGCGCGGTTCAAGGAAATCAACGAGGCCAACGAAATCCTCTCCGACCCGCAAAAGCGCGCCAACTATGACCAGTTTGGCATGGACGGCCCGCCGATGGGCGGGTTCGGCGGCTTCGAGGGCGGCGGGTTTGGCGGCTTCGAGTCCATTTTCGACCAGCTTTTCGGCGGCATGGGCGGCGCCCGGACCCAGTCCCGGCGCAACGCGCCGATGCGCGGGCGGGACATTTTGGTCAACATGCGCATCGAGTTTGACGAGGCTGCTTTTGGCGCGTCGAAATCCTTCGAGTTCATGCGCAGCGAGCTTTGCGACACCTGCCACGGCACCGGGGCCAAGGAAGGCACCCAGCCGGTCACCTGCGCGACCTGCAAGGGCACCGGCCAGGTGCGCTCCGGCGGCGGGTTCATGGTGTCGGTGCGCACCTGCCCGACCTGCGGCGGCACCGGGCAGACCATCTCCGACCCCTGCGCGTCCTGCAAGGGCTCCGGCCGGGTGCGCCGCAAGCGCACCGCCAACGTGACCATCCCCCCGGGCGCGGATGACGGGCAGGTGTTCGTGATGACCGGTCAGGGCGAGCCGGGGCAAAACGGCGGCCCAAACGGCGATTTGCAGATCGCCATCACCGTCAAGCCCCACAAGCTGTTCCGGCGCGAAGGCACCACGCTGTATCTGGAGATGCCCATCTCCTTCACCCAGGCGGCCCTCGGCGCGACGGTGGACATCCCGACCCTCAAGGGCAAGGCCACGCACAAAATCCCGGAGGGCACCCAGGACGGCGCCCTGCTGCGGGTGAAGGGCGAGGGCATCCAGCAGCTTCATGGCTCCTCCCGCGGCGACCTGGTCGTGAAGGTCAAGGTGGAGATTCCCAAAAAGCTGAGCGAAAAGCAGAAGGAACTGCTCCGCGCCTTCGACCAGGCCTCCACCGGCAGGGAATATGAGAACCGCCGGGGCTTCCTGGACAAGGTCAAGGAATTGTTCCAGGCATAAAGGAGCCTTTGCCTGAAAAAAGCCGCCGGAAGGCGGTTTTTTTATCTGTCAGCGCTGGATTTGAGTTGCCAGGAAAGCCGTGTCGGCTTGCCTGGCGCTTACCCGCAATACAACCCCCGTTCCTGGCGGAACTTTAGGATTTCGTCCTTCATAATCCGCCCCTCCTGGATGACGACGGCCGGCTTCAGGTTTTTAGGCATTTTGCCCTCCGCCAGCGCGTCGACCATCCCGGAGATTCCTGCGCTGAGGATTCTGGACACGGTCTTGGGGAACATCGCCGGCGTGTTGTCCACCGCGTAGTGCACCACGCCGTCCACCTCGTACACCGGGTCGTCGATGGTGGTGGGGCGGGAGGTCTCGATTTCCAGCTCCGGGTCGCAGGACACGTCGATGATCAGCGTGCCCGGTTTCATTTTTTTCAGGTCCTCCCGGTAGATGACGCGGTCCTTGCGTGCCGTGTCCCACATGACGCAGTTGACCAGCACGTCGTATTCGAACATCTTCTTCCGGAACAGCGCCTCGTGCTTGCGCCCGTACACGTCCACGGCGGCCCCCAGCCCGTGCAGGATGCGCAGGGCGCCCTTGGCGGTCTGCCCGTTGCCCAGGATGGCGACGGTCGCGTCGTAGGGCATCCGGCCGCTGTACCGGAACCCGTGCAGGATGGCGGCTTCCCCGGCCACCTCGCGGTTGCGGTGGAAGATGTACCGCCCGTCCTCGTTGATTTCCTCCCAGGCGATGACGGTGTGCCCGCCCCGGATGCAGGCTTCGGTGAAGTCGGTCTGCTGCACCGCGTGCGCCCAGCCGAACAGCGTCCTGCCGGGGGCGACCTCGCCCAGGTAGTCCGCGTCGCCCAATTTGACGTCCGCGATGACCTCGCACCCCAGCGCTTCCTGCCGGGAGACGACGCGCGCGCCCATCTCCAGATAGTCCTGGTCCCTGTGGCCCACGCTTTCCCCGTAGCCCCGCTCGATCAGCACCTTGCGGCGGTGCCGGACGCGCGCCAGGCCGTCCGGCAGCAGCGCCCGGCGCTGTTCGTTGTTCTTGTGGCTGATGACAAACCCGATGTTCTTCATGCGGCGCCCTCCTTCGTCGTTCGCTCGGTTTAAACGCAGTGTTGATTCTGCCTCGGCATGCGCCGGCGCTGCCTGTCGTTCTTTCTTGTAGCCCGCACGGGCTATTAAGCACTGCAAAAAGCATAACACAAGGCTGCGTTTCGCTCAAACGGGCATCCTGCCGGGGTCGACAGGAAACGTCTCGCGATTGGGGGACGATAAAAGAAAACCCGCATGTCAGTCATGCGGGCTGTTCTGGTGCACCCGGCGGGATTCGAACCCACGGCCTTCAGAGTCGGAGTCTGACACTCTATCCAGCTGAGCTACGGGAGCAGGCCGTCGCGCTTTGAAAGCGGGTGAATCATATCACTTTCGTCCGGGAAGTGTCAATCCAGCCGGGGCTGGGCGTCTGGTGTTCGCGGGAAGCGAGCGCGCGGGAATCGCCCGGCGCCCTTAGCGGATTATCCCGCGCCAATCGCAGCTGATACTCGACTCAATCGCAAACGCTCGATGGGACGGCTTGTTGCGTCTCCGCCGCTGCCTCTTTCACTCGGTGCAGACTACGGTTGTGCTTCGCTTTTTCGGTGTAGCGGAGTAATCAGAAGTTCTCATCTCCTCAGTGCGTTCACTCGTTCGTTAGCAAAAGAGCCGGCGCAACGGATTCGGGTCCGGCAAAGAGAATGAATTGTTCCGCATTGTGTCCTCCGGCATCCCGCCGAACGGCTGCCCGGAGGGACGGCGATGCGTTCCGGGGAATCATCCCGGAACCCGCCAACCCCCTTCCGTAGGCTCACATTCTGACATAGCTGAAAATTTCCTACATTACTAAAGCTTTTGTGGGCTCAGGAGCGAATAGTAAGCTTTCATGAGTACTTTTTAATGTGTTACAGAATTGTTGCGGGTTGCCATCTGTGATTTTGTGTTGATTTACTGGCCATTTCCGGGCATCGAAAATAATTTTTCAAAATTATCGTCATTATGACCAATAATGTCTGAATTAAATAAAAGGGCGTACAAGGGAGATAGTAAGATTTCTATCGATTGCGCGAACATCCCCCTGTGAAACCCGCGAAATATGCAGTAATATTTCTGCTTTATTAATATTACTATGCATTATTATACAACTTCGCAATATTCGAAAAACTTGTAATCCCTTGTTTTAACTGTTAGTATAAGGTGTATTTTAGAGGAACAGGCAGATTGCTAAATGCATGAAACCAAAATTCCAATGCAAGATACATCACCAAACCAATGGAACACGGAGGAAATCGAAATGAGGAAGAGCAGAGCGAAGCGGAACAGCCCGACCAAAACCATTGTTGCACTGTTCATTGTGATGAGTATGCTGCTGACTGTCGTAATCAGCGCGCTGGCGACTGGCGAGGAAACGGGCGTTCAGCCGGAAATCGTCGCCGCGGAGCCGAACGGCACGCCGGATTCCCAGGAGACTTCGCCTGCTGACCCGGACGCCGGCGCCGATCTGGAAGAGCCGGTTCCCACGGCCACGCCGCTGCCTGCCGCTACGGCGGAGCCGGTTGCGCAGGAGCCGGTGGCGACGGCGAAGCCCGTTGCCACGGAAAAGCCCGTGGTCACGGAGAAGCCGGTTGCCCAGGAGCCGGTGGCGACGGCGAAGCCCGTTGCCACGGAAAAGCCCGTGGTCACGGAGAAGCCGGTTGCCCAGGAGCCGGTGGCGACGGCGAAGCCCGTTGCCACGGAAAAGCCGGTCGTCCAGGAGCCGGTGACCGAGGAGCCCGTCGCCGAAGAGCCCGTCGTCGAGGAGCCCGTCGTCGAGGAGCCCGTCGTCGAGGAGCCAGTCGTCGAGGAGCCCGTCGTTGAGGAGCCCGTCGCCGAAGAGCCCGTCGCCGAAGAGCCCGTCGCCGAAGAGCCCGTCGCTGAAGAGCCCGTCGCCGAAGAGCCCGTCGCTGAAGAGCCCGTCGCCGAGGAGCCCGTCGCCGAGGAGCCCGTCATTGAGGAGCCCGTCGCCGAGGAGCCCATCGTTGAGGAGCCTGTTACCGAGGAGCCCGTCATTGAGGAGCCGCTTATCGAGGAGCCCATCGTCGAGGAGCCTTTGGGTGAAGACGCGGCAGGTGAGGAGCCCGCGCCGGTTGATGAGCTCTTGGATGAAGACCCGGCAGGTGAAGAGCCTGCTCCGTTGGAAGAACCCGCTCCGGTGGAAGAGCCCGCTCCCGTAGAAGAGCCCGCTCCGGTTGAAGACCCCGCTCCCGTTGAAGAGCCTGCGCCGGTGGAAGAGCCCGCGCCCGTTGAAGAGCCTGCGCCGGTGGAAGAGCCCGCCGCGACCGAGGAACCCGCCGCGGCAGAGGAGCCCGTTGTAACGGAAGAGCCCGCCGCGACCGAGGAGCCCGCCGCGACAGAAGAACCCGCCGCGGCAGAGGAGCCCGTTGTAACGGAAGAGCCCGCTGCGACCGAGGAGCCTGTTGTGACGGAAGAACTCGAAGCGACGGAGGAGCCTGGTACAGATCCCTCCGATGCTTTTATTCAGGAAGAAACTGATCCTGAGGTTAGCTTGGAGGATACTTTGACCCCTGCGGATGACGATCTCCTGGGCAAGCCGCTCTACCAAATCGTTGATGAGCAGAACCCTGACCGGAAGATCACGATCTATGCTTACTGGGGTGACAAGGAATATGTCGAAGTCGGGGATACGATCCGTCTGACCGCGAAGCTGGAAGGCTATGAGGGCCTGGTCTACACGCTGAACTGGCAAAACAGCCTGAATGGACAGGGAGACTGGCAGAATATTGCCGGGGCAGAAGGCGAAAATTATAGCTTTGCCCTTGATGAAGCAAATTATACATGGTTCTGGAGAGTTGCGGTAGAGATCACTGCCGTTGTATAATGAACAACCACGAGCCGGGCATGTGAATGCCCGGCATTAGGTGTATGTACAGCATCCCTTGCACTTGTCCAACTTTGAACGGCTGTTAAGGAGAATCCATATGAACCAAGTCTTGAAAAAATCAATAGCTTTACTTATGTCAATCATCATGGTGCTTGGATTAACACCTGTAGATGTTTTGGCGGAAAGCCTCACAGGCTTTTCTAATTCATTGAGCCTTTCTCAGCTTATTCCATTAGGCGCGCCTAATGATGGAGAGACATCAAGCGGGGTTGGTACTGCCGGTACAGACATAAAAATCAGTACCAGCGGCACTGCCACCATTGTGACCCAAACCATAGAGTCGATTTGGGGTTGGGATACGAACAATACTTCTTCGGCGAGTGTGTCTGTCAGTTCCGGGGGAAGCGCTTATGTTTCGTGGACAAATCCTGTTGGTACGGGCAGCAATGAAGATAAGTTCTATACTTTTACCATTACCGGATTGCAGCCTACTAACAGTGTGGTTACTGTCACGCTGACTATTACAAGAACTACCCGGTATGGAACTTCCACAAGAGCGATACCTGTCCGAGTCACTGTAATCCCGACAGTTAAGTTCTATACAAGCGCGGGAGTAAGCTATAACAGCGTCAGTGTCGATAAGGGCACCTCTCTTGGTGCCAGCATGCCCTCAGAGCCAAGTGCGGAGGGGCTG
>Ga0209613_1003285_pt1 | contig 10925 bp, 9 predicted proteins | sample BioC13SIPDNA_2_FD_185747 | JGI IMG/M metagenome (GOLD analysis project Ga0209613, IMG submission 185747) | Anaerobic biogas reactor microbial communites from Washington, USA - Biogas_R2_A C13 SIP DNA (SPAdes) (version 2) | ecosystem: Engineered > Bioreactor > Anaerobic > Unclassified | place... | reverse complement strand
CGATCATCAGGAAGCTGGGTAGCGCGGTCTTTCGCACCGTGCGCCAGCTTTTCCTGCTACGTGACATCAGCGACACGCAGTGCGGCTTCAAGCTATGTATGCGCGAGGCGGCGCTGCGGGCGTTCCCACACCTGCAGTTCTTCCAGCAGGCCGAGCGCCCCACCGGATGGAAGGTCACCGCCTACGACGTAGAGCTGCTGTACCTGTGGGAAAAGTGCGGCTATCGCATCAAAGAGGTGACGGTGACGTGGCGCAACCGCGACCGCAGCGACACCAAAAGCCAGCAGAGCGACCTGCGGCGCTACATCGACGAATCGCTCGACATGGCAAAACAAATCGCCCGCATCAAAACCAACCAGCGCAAAGGCTTCTACGATGCGCTCGACCTTCAGAAAAGTCAGTGATTGGTAATGAGTAATCGGTAACTGGTAATCAGGGATTGGTAATTCGCTATTCAAAATTCTATTATAAGGAGCAAACTATGTCAGACCGATATCAACCCAAACCGGAACACAAATTCACTTTTGGCCTTTGGACTGTCGGAAATCCCGGCGGCGACGCGTTCGGCGAGGACGTGCGACCCAAGTTGTCGCCGGCCGAGCTGGTCTATCTGCTCGGCGAAGTGGGCGCGTACGGCGTCAACTTCCACGACAATGACCTGATCCCCATCGACGCGACGCCGGCCGAGCGCGAGAGCATCCTCAAGGCGTTCAAAAAGGCGCTGGCCGACACCGGTCTCAAAGTGCCTATGGCGACGACCAACCTGTTCGCCGACCCCGTCTTCAAGGATGGCGCGTTCACGTCCAACGACGCGCGCGTGCGCGCCTACGCCCTCCACAAAACAATGCACGCCATCGACCTGGGCGCCGAGTTTGGCGCGGAAGTCTATGTCTTCTGGGGCGGGCGCGAGGGCATCGAGGTGGATGCGTCAAAAGACCCCGTGGCGGGCATCCGCTACTTCCGCGACGCACTCAACTTCCTGTGTGAGTACGTCAAGGATCAGGGCTACGGCCTCAAGTTCGCGCTCGAGGCCAAACCCAACGAGCCACGCGGTGACCTCTTCTTCCCGACCACCGGCGCGTACCTGGGCTTCATCAACACGTTGCAATACCCGGAAATGGTGGGCGTGAATCCCGAAGTGGCACACGAGCACATGGCGGGACTCAACTTCATGCACGCGGTCGCCCAGGCGTGGGAAGCGGGCAAGCTCTTCCACATCGACCTGAACGACCAGAACTACGCGCGCTTCGACCAGGACTGGCGCTTCGGCGCGCAGAACCTCAAGCAGGCGTTCTTCCTCGTCAAATTCCTGGAAGACGTAAAGTACGCCGGCAGCCGCCACTTCGACGCGCACGCCTTCCGCACGGAAGACTACGAAGGCGTCAAAGACTTCGCGCGCGGGTGTATGCGCACGTACCTCATCCTCAAGGAAAAGACCGCGCGCTTTGCCGCCGATGCGGAGATCCAGGGCCTGCTGGCCGAAATCCACGCGAACGATGGCAGCATGGACGCCTTCAAGGGCGCGTACACGTCCGCCAAAGCCGCCGCGCTCAAAGCGGCGACCTTCGACCGCATCGGACTTGGCGCGCGCGGTTTGCGGTACGAAAAACTGGACATGCTGGTGAACGAACTGCTGTTAGGCGTGAGATGAAAATTTCAACCGCGAATGTCTGCATTCGCAGAATCACGCGAGTTTTCGCCAATTTTCCAATCAAGATTCGCGTAGATTAGCGAGATTAGCGATTTGTTTCCCAAGGAGGACGCAACATGGTTAAGATTTCGATTGCATCGTATGCCTTTCATGGCCTGCTGCGCGAAGGCAAGATGGACCTGTTCGGCTACCTCGAAAGCTGCAAGTACCGCTATCACCTGGATTCCGCCGACATCTGGAACGGGATGCTGCTCTCCACGGAGGACGATTATCTGGCGAAGGTGAAAGATGCGCTCGACGAACGCGGCCTGGTGCTGGCGAACCTCTGCGTGGACGGCGCGCACTTTTGGGAAGACGATCCCGCCGCGCGCGAGCAGCACTACCAGAACGGGCTGGCGGCGCTCCACGCTGGCGAAGCGCTCGGCGCGCTGACGGTCCGCATCGATGCGGGCGGGCGCGAGGCCAACTGGACGGATGAACAGTTCGACTTCATCGTCAAGCGCTACCAGGAATTCGCACAGCGCGCTCACGACAACGGCTACAAAGTAGGCCCGGAGAACCATTGGGGAGCAGAGGCAGACTCGCAGAACATGAAGAAACTCTGCGAGGCGGTGAACCACCCCGCGTTCGGCGTGCTCCTGCACTTCAAGGGCGATATGGCGGACAACGTCACAATGGCCCCATGGGCGATGCATACCCATCTCTCCTGGCAGATCACCGAGGGCAACCTGACCGAGTGCATGACGCTTCTGCGGGACCTGGGCTACGACGGCTACTACGGCGTCGAACATCACACCGGCAAGAACGAGTACACCGAAGTCGCCGTGCAAGTGGCGAAGGTGCGCGACGTGCTCGATCGGTGGCGGATAGAAAACGCTTAATCAGTGAAAATTTCTCAACGGATTCAACGGATTTTAACGGAAAATATCCGTTGAATCCGTTCAATCCGTTGAGATGAAAGGGGAAAAAACATGAACACAAATTCTTCATTGGCACATCGAACCGCAGACGCAACCGTGACCGTGCGCAAACCTGACGGCACACCGTTGGCGCATCAGGAAGTGACAGTGGCGCAGCGCAAACACAAGTTCCTCTTCGGCAACACCGCCTTTGAAACCCTCGCGCTGGCGAACAACATCCTCCAAGGCGCCGCCAAAGAACACGCCGAGCGCGTCACCGACGCCTTCCTCGACCTCTTCAACTTCGCCACGCTTCCGTTCTACTGGGGGCGCTTCGAGCCGGAGCGCGGCAAGCCGGGCACGGCGTTCATGCGCAAGGGCGCGCAATGGTTAGTCGAACGTGGTCTGATCCTCAAGGGGCATCCGCTGTGCTGGCACACCGTCACCGCCCCGTGGCTGCTGGAACTGAGCAACGCCGAAATCCTGGAAGCGCAGATCGCCCGCATCCACCGCGACGTGGCGGATTTTGCCGGGCTGGTGGATATGTGGGACGTGCTCAACGAGGTCGTCATCATGCCCGTGTTCGACAAGTACGACAACGGCATCACGCGCATTTGCAAGGAACTGAGCCGCATCCCTATGGTGCGCACGATGTTCAACGCGGCGCGCGAGACCAATCCCGGCGCGATCTTGCTGCTCAACGACTTCGACGTCTCGTCCGCCTTCGACATCCTGGTGGAAGGCTGCCTGGAAGCCGGCATCAAGATCGACGTCATCGGCATCCAATCCCACATGCACCAGGGCTACTGGGGCGTCGAGAAGACCGAGTGGGTGCTGGCGAACTTCGAGCGCTTCGGCCTGCCGATCCACTTCACCGAGACCACGATCCTCTCCGGCGACATCATGCCCGCGCACATCGTCGATCTCAACGACTGGCAGGTGGACGAGTGGCCCTCCACCCCCGAAGGCGAAGCGCGCCAGACCGAGGAGATTGTTTCCTTCTACAAGACGCTGCTCGCCAATCCGCTCGTCGAAGGCATCACCTACTGGGGGATGACCGACGGCGGCTGGCTCAAAGCGCCCGGCGGCTTCCTGACGCGGGGCGGCTATCCCAAGCCCGCGTATCACGCCCTGCACGATCTCATCAAGGGCGAGTGGTGGCTCCCGCCGACGAAGATGATGACGGACGGCGAAGGGAAGGTCAAGGTGACGGGGTTCTTGGGCGAGTACGAGTTGACGTGCGCTGGCGCGACGGCGACGTTCAATCTGGAAACCAGCGGTGCAGTGGCGGCGAAGGTAACGTTGCCCAAGTAAGGCAGCTAAACCAGTGGGAACCTGGCTATCCGTCTTCGTTGCCCTGGGCGTCTACCTATTGACAGTGTTCGGACTGCGTTCCCTCGTCATCGGGAACGCAGTCTTCCTGGATAAGGGTCAATTCAAGCAGGCTTATCCAACGCGCAGGTGGCTGCTAATCCTGCATGAACTCCTTTGCCTGCCGGCCTTCTTCGCCGGACTGATCGGGGGGCCAATTCTGGCAATGATATGGTGTGAAGAAACACAAGTCTACTCCTGCGGTGCATGGTTGGCGGTGAGCTTGTGGAATCTCTTCAACGGGCTTTTTGAGCTGATCACCAGCATCCACCCCAGTTACGGGCTGCTGATCAAGCGCTACAGTTCCCAAGAATTCTTGCTGTCCGGGGAGGTCAGGAAACTGGGCGTGGTGCGGATTATGTTGAGCGTCATTATATGGATCGGAATATGGGCAGTGACGATACGATGACCACCTACATTCCCATCGGCGAATGCGAAATCTGCAACGCGCTCAACGAAGTCGAAACGTCCTTCACCAAATACGACTGGGAAGACATGGATCGCCTGCTACCACCGGCGGCGGGGCGGCTGGAATTCTTCGCGGCGTTCGAAGCCTACGATGCGGAGCGCCGTCACATCAAACGCTGTCCCGTGTGCGGCATCTTCTACGAATACTGGCTGACCTACGACTACTACATCAACGGTAGCGAGGATGAAGAGGAACTGACCCGCCTGACGCCCGCGCAGGCCAAGCACTTTATGGACGAAGCCACCTACGAGGCGCTGATGCAACAGGCTCGCGCAGGCCTGACGGACGCGCAGCCATTGACGCGTCGTTACGCCGCCAAGTGCCTGGTTTCTCATCACATGGAGCGCCAGGAGATGCCGCTCGCCGGGGAGTACTTGGCGCATCCCGACCCAGAAGTGGTCAAGGGCGCGCTGTTCTTCCTGCGCAAACTTGCCAATGACGGCGACAGGCGGCCGGAAATCGCTTCCATCAAGACAACGGTAGAAGCACTGGTGCAGCACGCCGATCCCGACATCAGCGGCGGTGCGCAAAGCGTTCTCCGCTGCATCAAAATCTACGAAGAATATCGTTAATTCTATAGGACACGGATTACACGGATTTTGCGGATATAAACAGAGAAAATCCGTGTAATCCGTAGCATCCGTGTACAAAATTCTCGCACTGGAGCCAACAATGACCCAATCACTCGATGTTTACGTTTACGGTATGACCGTCCTTTCGACCATCCACCGCCTGAAAGGCCCCTTCCCGCAGGCCGACACCTACCAGGAAATCACGCAGACCACCGTGATGCCCGGCGGGGAAGGCGGCAACGCGGCGATCCTCCTGAGCCACTGGGGGCTGAAGACGCAGCTCGACGGCTGTATGTTCAGCGAGGCGACCGCCAAGCCCTTGCTGGCGTACTTCGACCGCTACGGCGTGGACTGCTCCCTGCTGCCCACACCCCCCGATTTCACCGGCTGGCGCGACATCGTCTTCTGCGACGGCGACAGCCGCACGGTCTTCGGCTGGTTCCAGCAGCACTTTTCCAGCGAGCGGCACTGGTGGACGGAGCCGTGCGAAGCCTCCATCGCGGCGGCGCGCTGTGTGGCGCTCGATCCGTTCTTCGGCGCGACCTCGCAGCGTGTGGCGGAGCTGTGCGTGCAGCACGGTACAGATTACGTGACGCTGGACGCCCGCTGGGACGACCCGCTCGCGCAGAACGCCAGGGCCATCGCCTGCTCGAAGGAATTCCTCGAAAGCGTCTATCCCGGCGCGGATTACGGCGACCTACTGGAACAGTACCGCCGCGCGTGCCGGGGGCTAGTCATCTTCACCTTTGGCAGCAAAGAGATGTTGTACGTCGCCCCGGATATGGCGCGCCCCGCCATCCTGCCCACCTACCCCGTGACCGTGCAGGACACCCTCGCCGCCGGCGACACCTTCCGCGCGGGCGTCGTTTACGGCGTAGTCAAGGAGATGCCCGCCGAAGCCACCGTCCGCTTCGCCGCCGCTGCCGCCGCCGTTTCCTGCACCCGCTTCCCCTCCATTCTGGAGCCACCGAGCCTGGATGAGATCGCGGCGTTGATGAATACGTAGATCAACACTGACATAGCAGCGATACAAAAAATGAAAATCTCGGCTAAAATAGGGCCGTCAAGGAAACATCACAAAAACCAGGAGGACTCATGACTAAGAACCTTTTTCTCGGCATCGACATTTCAACCACAGGCGCGAAGGCCCTGCTCATGGACGCGACCGGCGCCGTCGTGACGACTGCCACAACCGCCCTGCCGCTCTCCACGCCCAAGCCGCTCTGGTCCGAGCAGGACCCGCACGACTGGTGGAACGGCATCGTGGCGAGCATCCGGCAGGCGTTGGCGCAGGCCGGCGCCACCGGCGACGACGTGACCGCCATCGGCCTCACCGGGCAGATGCACGGCCTGACGCTGCTCGACAAAAACGGCGACGTGCTGCGCCCCGCGATCCTCTGGAACGACCAGCGCACCGGCGCGCAGTGCGACGAAATCCGCGCGCGCGTGGGCAAAGCGCGCTTCATCCAGATCACCGGAAACGACGCGCTCACCGGCTTCACCGCGCCCAAGATTCTGTGGGTGCGTGAAAATGAGCCGGAGGTTTATGCCAAAGGCGCGCACGTCCTGCTGCCCAAGGACTATGTCCGCTACAAGCTCACCGGCGACTACGCCACCGACAAGGCCGGCGCGGCGGGCACGATTCTGTTCGACGTCAAAGCCCGCGATTGGTCGCCTGAAGTGTTGGAGAAGCTGGACATCCCCGCTGAATGGATGCCCAAGACGCACGAGGGCCCGGAAGTGACCGGTGTGATCAGCGCGGAAGCGGCGGCCCTGACCGGCCTGAAAGCCGGTACGCCCGTGGTGGGTGGCGGCGGCGACCAGGCGGCGGGCGCGGTGGGCGTCGGCGCGGTCGAGTCGGGCATCGTGGGACTGGTGCTCGGCACGTCGGGCGTGGTGTTTGCGTCCACGGACGCGCCCTACATCGAGAAGGACGGGCTGCTGCACGCCTTCTGTCACGCCGTCCCCGGCGCGTGGCACCTCATGGGCGTGATGCTCTCGGCGGCGGGCAGCCTGCAATGGCACCGCGACACGCTCGCCCCCGGTGTCGGCTTCGATGACCTGTTAGCCCCGGCGGCGGACGTCCCGGCGGGCGCGGAAGGCCTCTTCTTCCTGCCGTACCTCACCGGCGAGCGCACCCCCTACCCCGATCCGCTGGCGCGCGCGGGCTTCATCGGCCTGACGCTGCGCCACGCGCTCCCGCATCTGACGCGCGCCGTGCTCGAAGGCGTCGCGTTTGGCCTGCGCGACAGCATGGAACTGGTGAAGGGCGCGGGCCTGGGCGCGATCAAGCAGATTCGCGTCTCCGGCGGCGGAGCGAAGAGTCCGCTCTGGCGGCAGATTCTGGCGGACGTCATCGGCAGCGAGCTGGTGACGGTGAACACGACCGAGGGCGGCGCGTTCGGCGCGGCGCTGCTGGCGGCGGTCGGCGCGGGCGTGTGGAAAACCGTGCCGGAGGCCTGCCGGGCGACGATCAAGGTGGTGAGCGCCACCTCGCCACAGCCGGCGCAGGTGAAGGTCTACAACGATTTGTACCCGCTCTACCGTGGCCTGTATCCCGCGCTCAAGCCGACGTTCGACGCGGTGGGGTAGGAGAATCCACCACGAATCTCGCCAATCAACGCGAATCTTTCAAGCGTTCACACATTTTGAATCTGGGATGTTCTGAGTGAGATATGATGAAAAAAGCGATTGTGTTACTACTCCCACTCCTTGTTCTGGGCGTCCTGTTGGTTTCATGCGACGCCATACCTTCCGGGTCCAATGAGACCATCACCCCAGAAGCAACGGCTACCACTGAACCCGGCCCCCCACAAGAGGAAAAGACGGCTACGGCGACAAGTACAGCGACCGTGACGCCGGAGCCAACGGCAACCCCGCAACATTCGACCGAAACTGGAGAAACTATGCAAGCAGCAGAAGAAATCACCGCGACATTCGATCCGAATTTCTACATTTACCTGTGTTTTGGACAGTCGAACATGGAAGGCGCCGCCGCCCCGGAGCCGCAAGACCGGACGGTGGATCCTCGCTTTCAGGTCTTGCAGTCGATGAATTGTCCCAATCTCAGAAAAAACAAGAATACCTGGTATACGGCTGTGCCGCCGCTCACCCAATGTTGGTCGGGGCTTTCGCCTGCTGATTATTTTGGCCGGACGATGGTGGCAAACCTGCCCAATACCATCACTGTCGGGGTGATTAACGTGGCGGTGGGCGGGTGCGACATCCGGTTATTCGATAAGGACTTGTATCAGGAGTATGACTCCACCTATGAAGAGGATTGGTTTGTCACTAAAATCAAGACTTATGGTGGAAATCCCTATCAATATCTTATCGACCTGGCGAAACTGGCGCAACAACGCGGCGTCATCAAGGGCATTCTGCTGCACCAGGGCGAAACCAACACCGGCGACCGCCAATGGCCCGCCTACGTCCAAAAGATTTATAACGACATGCTGACCGACCTCGCGCTCGACGCGGAGTCCGTGCCCTTGTTAGCCGGAGAAGTCGTGGGGACGGACCAGGGCGGGTGCTGCGCCGCTATGAATCCCATCATCGCCAGGTTGCCGGAAACGATTCCGACGGCGCACGTGATCTCTTCGCAGGGGTGTACGGCCCAAGACGAGGCGCACTTCGACGCGGCAGGCATCCGAGAACTGGGCAGGCGATATGCCGAGACCATGTTATCGTTGATGGGCTACGAAATCAGCGCGCCAGAAGGCACCGCGACTGGGTTTCAAACGCTGGATTACCTCTACAGCATTTCGGGTAAAAAGACACTCGCCGGGCAGCACAACCGCGAGCCTAACGCCCAACCGGCGCTGTGGACGGAGTATATCAAAGAAACCACCGGGCAATATCCCGCCCTATGGAGCGGTGATTTCTTGTTCCAACAAGAGAATATCGACAATCGCTGGACGATGATCTATGAAGCCGAAAGACAATGGAAGAACGGCGCTGTCGTCAACTTGATGTGGCACGCCTGCCCGCCGGACGAGGAGGAGCCTTGTGATTGGGATCCGGGTGTGCTCAACGCCCCGTTGGACGACGAGCAGTGGGAGGCGTTGCTGACCGAGGGGACCGACCTCAACGCGCGCTGGAAAACCAGGATGGATGACATAGCCGTTTACCTCCAGTATCTGGAAGACAACGGCGTCGAAGTCCTGTTCAGGCCCTTGCACGAAATGAACCAGGGGAAATTCTGGTGGGGCGGCAGACCGGGGCCTGACGGCACGGCCAAACTCTACCGCTACGTTCACGATTATTTCACGCAGGTCAAGGGCCTGTCCAACCTGATTTGGGTCTGGGATATGCAGGACTTGAGCCGGGATTTCGAGGACTACAACCCCGGGGATGACTATTGGGACGTGTTTGCTTTTGACATCTATGATCAGGGCTTCACTTCATCCTGGTACATGGACATCCGGTCGCTTGTCGGCGACAAGCCGATGGCGATTGGCGAGTGCTCCAAATTGCCCAGCTCCGCCGTTTTAGCCTCTCAGCCCAGGTGGGTCTTCTTCATGCCCTGGGCCGAACTGGTGAAAGAGGCCAATACCACGGAAGCCATCCAAACGCTGTATCATAACCCGCGCGTCATCACCCTGGACGAAATGCCGGGTTGGAAATAGCTCATAGAAACAAGGAGGTCCGTATGCCAGGACTACCACCCGATCTGTACAAACGACTGTGCGCCGCGCTGATTGACAGCGGCTACTGCGACAGCGCCGACGCCCTGCGCGCCGTCTGCGTGGACGAGCGCTTGACTCCCTGGCGCAACCGCCTTCCAGATGCCCGCGATCCCCAATCACGCGCCGAGGCCGTGGTTGACAAGCTGTGGGACCAACACACGGAGGACGGCGAAAACGCCTTGGTGCTGCTGCTCCATGCGTTGAGCGAGCGTTTTGACCCCGTTGACGCGCGCCACACAACCCTGGGGGACGCGCGCCGCGCCATCGAGTTCTACGAGCAGGCGTTGGAGATAGAGAAAGAGATTGGGGACAGGAGAGCGGAGGGCAGCATCCTGGGCAACCTGGGGAACGCCTACGCCGACCTGGGGGACGCGCGCCGCGCCATCGAGTTCTACGAGCAGGCGTTGGTGATTGACCGCGAGATCGGCGACCGGCGCGGGGAGGGCGCAGACCTGGGCAACCTGGGGAACGCCTACGCCGCCCTGGGGGACGCGCGCCGCGCCATCGAATTCTACGAGCAGTGCTTGACATTGCACCGCGAGATCGGCGACCGGCGCGGGGAGGGCAACGACCTGGGCAACCTGGGGAACGCCTACGCCGACCTGGGGGACGCGCGCCGCGCCATCGAGTTCTACGAGCAGCGCTTGGTCATCGCCCGCGAGATCGGCGACCGGCGCGGGGAGGGCAACGCATTGTGGAATATGACATTGGCGCTGGATTCATTGGGAGAGCAAGAGCGGGCAATTCCTTGTGCGCAGGCAGCCCTGGCAATTCGGGAGCAAATTGAAGACCCGAATATTGACAAAGTCCGCCGTTGGTTGGCGGCGTTACCATAGGGGCGAGGCATCCCCAACCAAGCGCCTGGTCAAGAAATCCTGACGGGAGGGATGCCTCGCCCCTACCCCGCCACGGCGCGGCACGAACACCGCCCGCCAATGTCCAGCGAATAAGCGAATCGGTACACCTGCCATTCATTCATTTGTCTTTTATTCGTGGTTGGCCTCCCCTTATTTGCCACCCCCGCCATCCGTGTTATATTCGTGATTTGCAATTCGTAGAGGAGTCCCCATGTGGGATTCCACACCAACGAGTGACGAAAAGGATTTTCTCAACGGATTCAACGGAATCTAACGGATATTTTTCCGTTTAATCCGTTCAATCCGTTGAGGCCATTTTAAGGAGGAACCTGTATGTCGCTGCGTACTTTCATCCAAGATCACCCAACGCCGCTGGTCTGGGCGTGGGAATTGACGCTGCGCGTCATGGGCTGGATGC
>Ga0209613_1003275_pt1 | contig 10979 bp, 14 predicted proteins | sample BioC13SIPDNA_2_FD_185747 | JGI IMG/M metagenome (GOLD analysis project Ga0209613, IMG submission 185747) | Anaerobic biogas reactor microbial communites from Washington, USA - Biogas_R2_A C13 SIP DNA (SPAdes) (version 2) | ecosystem: Engineered > Bioreactor > Anaerobic > Unclassified | place... | reverse complement strand
CTGCAAAACAGACGTTCGTCGTATTGCAAGGAGACCGAAAAAACTCGAACGGCTCCAGACCAATTTCTTTGCACGGTCCCTCATGCTAGCATTTCCGCTGGCGTCGCCATATTCCGGGATCGCACCCTTTCCTTGGCTGCACGAAGTGCCAAAGCCGCCTTTACCGTCGCGCGATGGTTATGGCCTCATGCCGGGAACGTTGCAGGTGTATCTTACGGTGCATTGAGCACCTTTAATACCGTGAATGAATTCACGGGACTTCTCCGCAAGAAACACGAATACGGGCAAGGAGGTTACCGCGCCGACGTAAAGCTGCTGCAACTCCGGAATAGCTTCGTGAATTGGTGGAGAAACCCGTCATACTTCAGCCGTTCGGAAAAACAGGCTGTCATTAACGAATTGCACAGTATCTCCAGCCCGGCGCGTTCGTGGGATATTCACGAACTTGTGGGTAGCAAGAAGCGGCTTTGGACGGAACACGTGACGGGGGTAGACGACGTGATCGCGAACACCCTTACCTACAAAGGAAAAGTCTTTCCTGTGGCCGAAGTGAACTACTTGCTTTGGGGGCTCGTAAACCATCTTGCTTTCGAGGACGGTATCGCTGTTGCACAAACGAACTTCGACAGCGTTATCAGAAAGGTCGAACTGTACCGCGTTGCGTTGGGCGGGATCTTCGCCACGCAGCAGTTCCTGTCCTTGAAGCCTGACATTGAGACTATTTCCGGCAAGATAGCCTGGGCGGCGTACGGATGGAACTGGGTGACCAATATTGACCCGCCGTTGCCAACGGAGGAAGCAATCCAGAATGCAAGGCCGGACACAGTTCTGTGGCCGCATGGCATGACGGCCCATGCCGGTGATTTCACTGCGGGCGCATAAATGTTGCTGAGTTCCCTCTCCAGAGAACCTCCGAAAGTACAACCATGGACATGTTCTGGGATTGGCTGCGAGGGATGGTGTACGTTCTCGGATACTTGGCACTACTATCTCTTGCTTTTGTGGTTGCAGTAGGTGCGATAGTTTTTGCCTGGAAGTGCCTTGTTTCGGGCGTTAAGGCGATTCGAGGCGGAGATTGGATCAGCGCGTGCGTGGTCCTTATTGTCAGCATTGTCGCGGCAATTCTGGGTCTTGGTGTTGGTGGGCTTCTGCTTTTGCTTCTTGCGGGAGGGCTTAGTATGGCCGCACACTAGCCCGCCGGGGCCGGGAAAGCGGAGCTCGGGCGACGAAAATGAGAGCGGCACGGGGATGCGGTCAACTCGGGACACTTGACGTCGGCTAGGAACGGACAAGGGGTTCAATGCCCGCGGCGCGAACGGCGCCGCAAATCGCTCTTTAACAATAAGGTTGAATTTCGTCGAAGGCCGCAATGATTTGCGGGCCGAGGCCCGCGGTTGTAGCGGCGCGGCTCGGGAGTTAGGCGGCGAGTTTGGCGAGTTGCTCGGGATTGGCCTGACGTGCGGCCTGCAAAGCGGCCAAGATCGTGCGACCTCGGACGGTCAGTTGGTAGCGATGTGTACGCTGCACCTTCAAGATCAAGCCGTGTGCGCGTAACAGACGCAGCCGTCGGCTCACCTTGGCCGATTGGCGACGCGTCTGTACCGCGGACGCCTCGCCGGCGCCAAACAGAATCGAGCGCAGGTCGCGGTTGCGAAGTCCATTGAGTGCGAACTCAGGACGATTGACTGCGTCGACGAGTTGGGCGTCAGCCGGCGACCAGGGCTGCAGGAGACGCACTGGTTTCCCGTTCAGTTCGGTGAGTTGGCACAGGGCCTTGGCCCGGGAGGAAAGCGAGACAGGTGTCGCTTATTGACGGTGCCCGTGTGGTAGGAGCAGACGAGCGGACCATTTGATACGAGCGGCGGAGGCACCGCCGCAGATTGTTCTCTGACAATTCGGTAATCCAAGCAGGCCAACACGCCTGCCGGACAAGGATGCGCGGCAGACTTCCCGCGCTCAGCAGGCAGCCCTTTCGGCCGGAAGGTGAATCGTGCCCTGGCCCGCACACTTGGAGAAACTGGTTTACCGGGTCCCGCTGCAAGAACCACCTGCACGCCTGTTCCCTATTCTTCAGCGCAAGTCCTTGCCGCTCTAGGCCCAATGTCGCCTTGGAATACGGCAGTGCGTTTGGCGGGCGCGAAGGTTCAATCGCCTGGATCCGTTCTTTGGGAACATCCAAGATCCGCTGAGCCTGCATAAGTACCTCTACACGCATGGCGATCCTGTCAACGGAGCGGACCCAAGCGGTGAGTGGACTCTGGGCGGCGCGATGATGACCGGCGCCATTGTTGGAGGGTTGGCAGGAATGGTCGCTGGCGGTGTGTATGGCGCGTACACCACAGGAACTGTTCGCGGCACGCTCGCTTACGCGGCTGGTGGATTGGTGATTGGTGCTGCACTTGGCGCGATTGCGGGCGCAGGGGTCTATTACGCTCCCGCAATCGCGAGGGTAATTGTCCAAGGCTGGACCCAGCACGCGCGTGTGTTCAGGCACTTTCGAAGCGACTTCCTGGGAAGGCTAGGTGTTAGCCATTCTCGCTCTGAGCTGATTGCGATTGTTGGTTTCCTGGCCGGACTTCCCGTTGGCTACGCACAAGAGCCAATCGCCCTCCCCGTATCGGCCGGAGCCTTGGCCGTCCTGTTCGAGACAGGCGTGATCGGACAGATGATCAGCCACTGGTCGGAAACCATCGCGGGAACCTCGCTCGCTGTACGTCTTGGCATTACTGCGAGCCTGCTCGAGTTTATCGGAATATATGGTATGCGAACTGCAGCGTTTTGGGGTGGCCACGGGGCGCTCGGGTTCATGGCTGGCTACCTGGTTGGGTACAACATAAGGGCCGGCGTGGAGTTGTTAGATTCATGAGGTCGGGATTGTTCGGACGGTTTGTTCAACTGTTGCAGGATCGGTTCGTTCGAGACCCGATGGTCGAGATTCGGCGGCAGTATCTTCGTTCACGAGCGCCCCGGGAAAACGAGCAGTTCTGTGCGGATATCGCGTGTCCGGCTCCACTGCGCGACATCGTATGCGACCTGCGTACGGTGTTGGGAAGGATTTGCAGCATCGACCCACGCTTTATCCGGCCCGACGATGGACTTGTCGAATTGGTGCAAATCATGGATTGGGGGAGGAAGCGTGGCTGGCTTTGGGATTCCGACTACGGAGCATTCAAACCGTGGCAGTTTCAGCTGGCTCTCAAACAACATCTTCGTTCCAGAGCGTCTCGCGAGTTCCTGGTGTCACTTGAGAACTCTCAGCTCGAAGACTACCTTCCGCCGTTTTCTAGGTTCGCTCCGAGCGAGAGCGGGCAGGGTGACACCCCTGAACAGGCCGGTAATTGGGTATTGGAGGCTGCCAGGACGATTCACACAAAGTTACCCCTTTCTTGGCCCAAATGCGGTGACGTGGCGATGGAGTCAACTCCTGACACTTGACGTCGGGTAGGGACGGAAGCGGTTCGATGCGCTGCCCACCAAGTTCCTCGAGTACGACGCCAGTGGCCGCTTGAGTGCGGTCGTGTTGCCCGCCGTCGCGCATTGGCAGACGGGCCAGTTGGTGCGGCCGCGCTACGAATATGGTTACGACGCCAACGGTAACCAGACGCTAATTCGCGACAACGTGGCCCAAGGAACCGACGGCACAATTACCTACGACCACGAAACGGGCGTGGGCCACGAAGGCGCCGATGTTCGTGAGACCCGCTTCACCTTCGACGCGCAAGGCCGTCAGCTCACCCGCACGCTGCCGCTGGGCGTGTCGTCGTTTAACCCCAGCGCCAGCGGCGTGCGCGTTTTGGATACCAGCGGCCCCATCCCCGCCGCCTTCACGCCCGATCCGTTTACCGAGTATTTCTGGTCCAAAACGCCACGATCGGTCACCCGTTGCCAGCCCAGGAAGTCCGCCTGACCGGATACGCCTTGGGCACGCTCGTCGCCTTGCGCAGCGAGACGATCTACAACTTGCTCGGCCAGGTTTATCAGCAACGCACCAACATTCGCCAAATCACGCTGCCGGATGGAACGATTCAGATTGACGATCCACAGGATCCGCGGATTCAGTCCACCACGTTCGAGTATGACGCCCTGGGGAACCAAACGAAGACAATCTTGACCGACGGATCTGGGCGTTGCCGGTGTTTGCCGCACTTAACATCCCCGGTCAGCTCGAAGCAGCCAGATGTCCTCGTAGTCGCCCAGTACCTGCCAGCGGCAATCTTGATCGCTCCAATGGCACAATGGCACCAGACCCAAAACCGGCAAGATTATCCCCTTAAGCGAAGTCCTGACCACGCAGTAGCGAACGCAAATCGTGAGACAACGAGACAACGAGACAAGTGGTGTCGTCATTGGTCCTTCGCGCTGGTCGTAGGGAAGTGGTGGGACATCGGCCGGACGGCCGCAGTCCGGCCCCCAGAAGGAACCGCATAGGCAGCGAGCCAGTCCGACTGACGCGGTCATGACAACGGAATCAAGGTATGGGGCGCGCTCTCGGAAGCGGGCGCGCGGAATACCTTAGTTGCGTTGTCTGAGCAAAAGCCTCTGCCGCGACGGGAGTTGCGGCTCCGGTCGCCCCTGGTTCGTCGTGGCAAAGTCCACGGCGGACCCATTCTGAGAGGGGGGAATCGCACATGGCAAGGCTAAATCAACCGGCCGAACTCGCTTCCCGGCCACCTTCTGTCGCACTCGGTGAACTGGCAATCGCCGCGGGGTTGGTGGGGCAGTCGTTGGCCCTGAACTTCCGAGACTTCCCGGCGATGATCTCGTGCGAGTTATGGCGGTACTTTACCGAAGGCGTTGGTCTCGGACAAGTGCTCCGCGTTCGCACTCGCAAGGACCTCAAAGACCTGGACGAGATGCTGGCAGGCCTGCGGATCGTCATCGTTCAGACGGACAGTCTGTGTCGCGAGGTCTCGTGGGCGATCCAGTTGGCCGACGCCTCGCAGCCGCGGCCAGCCGTCTTCCTTAGCTCGGCGGCGTACGCAGCCGAAGACGATCCCGGAGCCGTTCTCTCCGTCGTCTGCACCGAGCGCGAGACCGCTTCGGTCATCGACTGGCTCGCTGGTCGGGCTCACTCGGATGACGCCTGCGGCTGCGACCTGCATACACCGACCAGCGTTCAATATGACCCTCGGATCGAGACGCTGTTTGCGAGGACGTCTGCACAACCGGGTGATCGCTTCGCCAGCCTTCGGGAGTCACGGATTCTGCGGGCGCTCTTGGCAGGTGCCTGCGTCCTGCGGTCGTCTCAGCCGGACCAGGAAGTCCCGGCTGCAGCCGTGGCCAACCTCGATGACTACGAACTGGTGCGGAATGTGCTATGTTCGCTGACCGCCAATACAAGTTCCACGGAGCAGGACCCTCTGGCCGCGGACATGATCAACCGGGCCAACGTGTATTTGTCCGTCAGGTACGGCCACAGCCAGAACAGCTTGACCGAGGCCGAAGTGGAGAAGCTCGACTACCTGGACAAATACGGCGGGCATCCAGCACGACGCGACCTCATCACCCGCCGCGAGCTGGCAGATATTGGCAACGTCCGGTCGGTGACCGTGATCGGCTTGGTTGAGCAGCTTCAGCGGTCTCGCCGCGGGCGTGATTCGTTTTTGCGAATGGGGATCGTTGACGCACAGGTCTCCGAACGTGTCTGGAGAAGGTCATCAGCCCGCGAATTGGCTCGGCGACTGCGCCCGTGGTCGGCAAAACAGGTCCGCGCGCACTTCGATCGTCTGCGGCGGGACGGCCTGATCACAGCTGAACGCGACAGCGCCAACGGTCCGTGGCGTTTCGCAGTGCCGGAAGGCATCGCCGATGGCTCTTCGCCGTTCGCGGACCTCCCGACTGCCGAACAACTGGCCGCGGAGTGCGCGGCGGCTTAGCGCGACCACGAGAAGGAGCGGCCTGCCCGTTTGCCATTGGCCTGCCCTCGTCGAGGGCAGACGGAAACCGCTTGAAGTTAAGGGATTACGGTCCGTTTGCCCACTTCCGTCACCAGATCCGCGGACGTGGCAGCTAAATTCTGGCTGTTTTTGCGGCATATCTATATGAGGGGTGAGTTAGCCATTCTCGCACGCGATTCCGGCTGCATTTTGTCGCGTTGGCGGCGCCCTGCTCGCTCTGCGTGTTCCCGTCGACGCGAGAGTAACGCAAGAGGTCGATACCGTCCCGCGTCCGTGAGGCTTGCTTTTCGGTCCTAATTCTGGCTCCGTTTCGAGGGCTGCCGACCAAAACATGACGCGGCTTGGCATGCATACTCCGGGGGGGCTAAATTTCGCGGCTTTTCGCGGCATAATACATGATGACCATGGGTTAGCTTCTGCGGGCAGCAATCGCCCTAGATCGTCTTGCCGAAATACCAAACCGAGCCGGCCCCTGGGCTCACAAGTTGGTTTAGTCGTTGGGTTGCCGTCGGGCAGGCGTCTGCCCGACGCTGATGCCCGCGTCTGCTTCCGTCTGCAACCCGACGATGATTCTCACTGCACCGAGCACGTTCCGGTGCGCGAGCACACAACCGCCTGTTTGCCGATCAAGCCCTCTGTGGTCCAAACTGCGATTGACTTCCCGCCGTGACCCTTTATCGTTGTGGTGGAAGGCACGCAGGAAAACGTGCAAACGAAGGTTGGTTGCTTCTAGTAATCACGATGGGGTGTGCCGCTATGGGCAGAGAGCAGGCAATACGACTTGCCAAGGTCATCGCGCCAGACTCTGACATTCGGGTCGAACTCGGCGTGCCACCAAATGCGGAAGTCCGTTTCATCGGGCGTCCAATCCTGGCACTCGATCCGCGATTCAATAACGGGACGGTGCCCGCTCGCTTTCTCCATCATCCCTTGGTCGAGGGCCGGTATCTCTTCGCGCTGCCGCGTCCACTCTGGGACTCGGTCTACAGCAAAATCGGTCAAGAAGCCTTCGATGCCGAGGCGGTGGAACTCGAACTGAAGCTCTCGGACATGTGCGGTGATGCCAGCTTCAATGTCGGCCTCTGGCAGGGGCGAGTGTTTTCCTACAACCTGCTGCGGGAATCGCCGCTAGACCTGTCTTCCGTCGAGTGTGCCGCCATCCTAAAGAAGAACAGTATCCAATTGAAGCATCTCGCTCAGGCGTTCGAGAATCGTGCGAAGGTCTTCCACCGGACCACGCGTGCCTACGTGGGCTGGCTCCTCACGAACAGTGATTTCCTCGACGAACACGACGAGTTGTTCGCAGCATGGACTCCAATGATTCAGCGGTGGGGGCTTGACCGGCTTGGGACTCCTCCGATGACAGGGATGTTCCTGCCCGGTGACGACCCTGGCGCGGACCCGTCCTGGCCACGATACAAAGCGGCGTTCAACGAGTTTTTCACTCGTTGGCGACTGCTGGGACTTGCTGCACCGTACCTCCCCATTCCGCTGCAACCGCTGATGGCTGGATGCGTTCCATTGTCGGCCGTTTCGCAGTTGAACAACTCGGGCGGCGCTTTTTGCCTGCCGGACACGTTTCCGGTTCCCAGCCGCGACACCCTCCGCAACCTTCTGGACGATGCCTTGCACGGGACCGCGCCGCCTGACCACCTCACGGAGTGGATGAAGCTGATTTCGCGAGAAAACTCCGCCAAGAGGTCCTTGCTGAAGTTCGCCCGTGTGTTCGAGGTCCAGCACTACTGGCGGATTCTCCACCACCGGCACCCAATCGCTATTCGACGAAAGCTTCGATTGCTGAAGGAGGCGATTTCGTCCTTTCTCGAAGTAACCTGGGATACGGTCCATAGGGACCTGTTCTGGATTCGCAGACGTTTGGGCTCGGACTGGATTAGTCGCGGCCAGGGATTCCCCACGGGTCCCTTCTAGCCGCCGCTGCCAGCCCTGGCCGGCCCCCTCCCCTGCTCTTCGATTCGTGCCGCCGTTCCGAGCGAGGCCGACGGTCACGGACGCCTCAGCCGGCACTGTGGCAGGACCATGACTCGTGACCACAAAGGGGCTGGTCCCGGCTTCCGGTAGCCCTTGCCGGCTTCTGTGCCGTTTCCCACTTCACTAACGCGCAAACAGTGCGTGTTGCTTCCACGCTTCGCGCGCTCGACTGTCCCAAGATGCCTGGCGTATCATTTCGCGATCAGGCTGAGCGAGTGTTTCGGCCATCGTTCTTTGAACTCGTGGACAGCGGCGATGGATCGCGAAGTGCGTGACCGGACATATCTGAAACTCCAGGAATTTGTCGGCCTTTCGGGGCTTTCCGAGTCTACCGTCCGTCGACGAGTACGCGACGGCAGCCTGCCAGCCGTCCAAGTCGGGGGCAAGGGAAAGAAGATTCTTCTCCGTGTTGACGCCTTGGAACGAACGAACAACACGACGGCGAACGCTGCAGTTTGTCCGGCTGCAGCCCCTGTCGACGCCTTGGAACAAACGAACAGCACGACGGCCTCCGCCCGGATCGAAGATCAGAGCGAACAGACTCACTTGACACCATCTACGGGGACGCCCACGGAACCACGCCCTGGCCCGCGTCCCCGTTGGACGCGTCGCCTGCCTCGGCGCCCCAAATGACATTGGAGGCAAACGACCATGCCGAAGAAGACAAAGTACGAACACGTTACCGGCCGCTATTTCAAGTGGCGGCTGTATCTCCGCACCAGCGGACTCTGGCAGGCGGATGGCAGAGCCAACGAACCAAGCCCCGGACGTCATTCGCTCGGAACGAAGGATTACACGGAGGCACTGGACGCCCTACGGCAACTTGACCTTGTCCAGGCCGTCGAACTGCATCTAGCCGACCCGGCTGTGCTGGAGGATTCACTCGACGTTCGCTTGAGCCTCGCAGATGGAATCCAACTGTACAGAGACCACGTTGGCCGTAGCCGAGTGACCGGCGGCGCACGCCCGTCGACGCAGAAGCGTTACAGGGCCGTATTTGACAAGTTCCAACCGTTTGCGATCAAGCAACGTGTGCATTTCTGGAACGACGTCACGGCCCGTCTCCTGGAACGCTATGCCGCGTGGCTGGATGGTGAGGGCTACGCCTACCGCACGGAGTTCCTCGAACTGACCACCATCAAGCAGGCGGTCAACTGGTTCATCAACGAAAAACACCTGCCGGAAACGTGTCGAATTCGCTTGCCGCTAACTCGGCCCACAGGCACGGACACGTACTGCTGGACCGTGCAAGAAGTCACCGCCATCCTGGCGAGATGCAACGAGGTCTCCGAATTGACTTGGTTGGGTGACGTGCTCACCGCGTTGGCCTGCACAGGGATGAGGATCTCCGAATTGGCGGCCCTACGCTGGTCCGACATCGATTTCGGTGTCAATGTCATCAAGTTGGTCGACGAGACGGCGAAGGTGGTTCGCGACAGGGGGCGCACTGCACGGCAGATCAAGAACCGCCGCAGCCGGTCCTTTCCGATCAACGATGATCTTCGGCCGACGCTGGAACGCATCGAACATCACGCGGATGGGCGGGTCTTCCATGGTCCGCGAGATGGCGTGCTGAGTCCAGATATTGCCCGCCGGACGCTGATCAAGGAGGTATTGACCCCGTTGGCCAAGAACTTCCCGACGCCCGAGGGCGAAATCGGATTCGAAGACGGCCGACTGCACTCGTTCAGGCATTTTTTCTGCTCGGTCTGCGCGAACACCGGCGTCCCGGAGCCGGTCGTCATGCGGTGGCTGGGCCATCACGATTCGGCGATGGTCCGTCACTACTACCACCTGCACGACGACGAGGCCCAGCGGCAAATGCAGCGTTTGAACTTCGTGGGAGGGTCCGCCACCGCGGTGGTTGCGGGCACAACCACACCATCAGCAGCGGAAGGAGGCCACCACGGTGAAGTCTGACGGCTTTGCAGCTCGGCTTGCATCCGGACGGTTCATGCCGGGGGTAAATGCCCCTGGCGAAACGACCGTCGATTTGTCCAGACGAGAGTGCGCAAGGCCGGGAAAAGGCACAGTTGTGGCACAGTTAGGTGTGCCAAACGAAACGGCTCTTCGTAAGTCTAATGGCGAAAGCCACTTACGAAGAGCCGTTTCGGACGAGCGGAGAGGACAGGATTCGAACCTGCGGTAGGGTGTGAACCCTACACCGATTTAGCAAACCGGCGCTTTCGACCACTCAGCCACCTCTCCATGAGACTCCTCAGAAAGCAGCGTCAGGTGTGTCTGAAAGTCTATAATGCTGATTGTGACGAAAGATCGACTGGTCTGCAAGTCACCTTTGGCCGACTTTGGCTGGTCTTCTTCAAGCCACGTACCATATTCAGGTAAATGCTTGTTGTCAGCAAGCATGATTTGCAGAGGATCTGCGGCTTCTTTTGCTTCAGACGCTCGGCCAAGCCGGAAGCGTCGAACGGGGTGCCGCGAGGTGCAGGAGCGGGCCGCATGTCGCGTTGGACAGTTTCGATCGTCGTGGCGTTTTTCGTTGCAGTCCCGGTGCCAGCGGGTGTTCCGGCCTGCGCCGACGAATTCAACGGGGCGATGAGCTCGATCTCAGGCCCGGATCTCCTGGCTCATATCGAAGTTCTGGCGGACGATGAGTTGGAGGGCCGCGAATCCGGCACTCGCGGCGGGCGGGCGGCGGCGGATTACCTGAGCAAGGCACTGGCTGAACGGGCGTTGAGGCCTGCCGGAGACGGGGATAGTTACATGCAGGCGTTTGAACGGGGCGCCTACCGAAATCTGTTGGCAGTGCTGCCCGGCACCGATGCCGAACTGAAGCACCAGTACGTGTTGCTTGGCGCTCATTACGACCACGTCGGCTATGGCACGCGGAGGAACAGTCGCGGGCCTTGGGGACGCATTCACAACGGAGCCGACGACAACGCCAGCGGCGTTTCGGGGGTGCTGGAAGTGGCGGAAGCAGTGACCTTGTTGGACCCGCCGCCCAGTGAGCGTGGGCGAGATCAGGGCGGGATAACCGGCAGAATCTGCGCAAGTTGCCTGATGGGCGCGAAAAAATTCCCTCGCGAAGGCTGATCACTGGATCAAGGTCCGCGAGGGATGTACTCCGTAGAG
>Ga0209613_1003231_pt1 | contig 11120 bp, 10 predicted proteins | sample BioC13SIPDNA_2_FD_185747 | JGI IMG/M metagenome (GOLD analysis project Ga0209613, IMG submission 185747) | Anaerobic biogas reactor microbial communites from Washington, USA - Biogas_R2_A C13 SIP DNA (SPAdes) (version 2) | ecosystem: Engineered > Bioreactor > Anaerobic > Unclassified | place... | reverse complement strand
GATTATATCGAACTTTCCGAATATCTTTTGAGCACGCTCAAAGCTCTCAAAGAGAGCATCACACATCTTGTCCATCTGGAAAACTATGTTTCCCAAGTTCTCTATGGCAACCCTATGATAATGGACTCCATTGATTATATCATATACATCGAAGTCACCGCGACGAGTAAAGATATGTACCTCATGGCCTCTTTTCACCAGTGCTTCGGACAGCTCAGACACATGAGGCGCTATACCTCCGATTTTTATTGAATACAAACTCTCCCAGGAAAATATACCTACTCTCATCTCAGTTCCTCTAAAGATTGCTTTCTCAGGAAGTCTATCGCTTTCTTTACCATTTCATAGGATTGCCTAAGAGAAGCAATTCTCTCCAGCAGATACTTTGCATCATCTCTGCCGGCCAATATGTCTGATTCTGTTTTGTTTAGGGCCTCGCAAAAGAGCTGCACCTCTTTGGTAATGGCGTCCAGCATATTAGTTTTGATGGCTTCCGGATCAGTAATCGGTGCATATAGATGCCTTTTATCTCCCGGTATCACAACACGCTTAACTAATCCCAGGTTCTCCAATTGGTTCATATTTAAACTTACAGTTGATTTACTGTAGCCGGTGTCCTGCACCAGTTCATCTAAAGACACTGGATCTTTGGCCGAAATCGCCAACCCCCTGAGATAACCAGCAGAGTCGCTATATCCCTTGATCCTGGCCCACTGGATACAGGCATTTATGATACGCCTCCTTATATCCCGATTCGAAGCCTCACCTTCCATTTAAATCACGGTTCTCTCTATTCTCTATTATATTTCCGTCCGGTTGATGACGACGGTATTGGATATCTTATTGAACAAGCGCTGCCTGCTCTTTTGAAAGAGAATCAAAGACATTAGGACGTCAACGGGAAGCAGAAATGCCTTTCCAAATGACTCTGCAGCCGCATCTCTAAACCGAATTTGCTCTCCAAAAGGTCCTGTTACAGCTATCTTAAGGAACATCTTCCCCACCGATTGACCTCTGTAGCCTTCCAGTGAAGTCCAATAAATGAACAACAGAGAAGATAGAAGCAATATTCCATGAATGGTGAAAACTCCTACCTCTAAGACGATTACGATTTTGTACCATATAAGACAGATAAGAAGGACATCGATCAACCAGGCCCAGAAACGATCTCCCCAGCTTGACAATACATTTCCATACATGAAGCTCCTTTTAAGATGCTAATTCCCTTGTCAGACCTTTTTCTGCTTCTTTCGGTACATGTATCCACCGGCTGCGACTATGATAATAAGAACTACAGCCACAGGCAGAATCAGAGATGTGGATGCAGCCCTGACCGTCACCGGTATCTTCATGCTCTCTGAGATCACCGTGTCTCCATTGACATCGGTATACTTGATCTCGCTGCTTATGCCATAATCCTTTGCTGTAGCATCGGAATCGACGTCCATCCGGAAGAGGACTGTGGTCTCATTTCCCGGATCCAACTCCCCTATGAATGCCTGATCATCGGTGGAGGAGAAGGGCTTGAAGATGGAAAGCCTGGCTACAGCATCCCTCACCGGGTCCTCGCCGATATTCCTGTAGGTGGCATGGATCTCCTGCTTCTTGCCCCCGGCTAAAAGCTCAGCAGTGGTGTTCTGGATGACGAAGTCCGCCTGCTTCTTGACCCGGATGGTGATGGGCACTGTCTGGTTGGCCTTCTGGTAGACATAACTGACCCGGTAGTTGGAGAAGGTAGATGTGCCCCCCTCGGTTACTAACTTGGAGGCATAAACCCGGACGTTATCCTGATAGTCGTAAGTCATGTTCAGGTGGAGTGGATACTCTCCGGCAGGAGCGTGCTCCCCTATCTTGATGGTGAACTTGAGAGGAGACTGGGTTTTGTCGCCAGACTTGAGCGACTCGACCACCTGGTCGCCTGACTTCACCTCGATCTGAGGGGCCCGGGAGACCAGGGTAGTGGTAATCCCCAGAGCGGTGGGCTTCTTGTTCTCCTCCACTAGCTCTGCACTGGCAAGGGCATACTCCTTGGAATTCTGGGGCATCTGATCCTGCTTGAAGCCTATGATCCTGCCGTAGTTGGTCAGATCAAGGTAGAGGGTGACAGTATCTCCCCGCTTGAACTCATCTGTGCCGGAGATGCTCGCGGATATGTCCGGACTGCCGTACATGGTATAGTAATTGTCCCCGCCCAGCTCCAGGGGTATGTAGCTGTTCTGGGCTAACCCCGGAACCAGAAGGATGAACATAGAGGCCAGGGCGATGGCATACTTAATTTCCATTGATTCTTCTCCATCTTTGATTGTTGATCAGTGCAATTGCTCTCTTCATTTCCAATTTTGCATTCTCTAATACTTCACGCTGAACTTCCATTCTAATGGCCAGGACCACGAACACGGTGAAGGTGGTGACCAGGGCGAGCACGACCGACATCACTGTGACCACTCCGAAGTTGCTGATTATGTTGAAGGGCGATGAGATCAGTGCGGCAAAGCCGAAGGTCACTGTCATTCCCGATGCCACCAGGGCCGAACCTATGCGGTTGGCGGTGATGTTCATCGCCTCATAGGGATCGCCGACATTGTCCAGCTCCTCATAGAAGCGTTCCATCATCAGTATGGCATACTCCGAGCCGATTCCCAGGACAAGTGCACCCAGTGTGGCGGTGAGGGGGGTGTACTTCAGCCCACCGTAATACATGACCAGCCCCATCCAGCCGATCACCACCAGCATGGGCAGTACTGGCAGGAGAGCCTTGATCAGGTCCCGGTAGATCAGCAGGAGCAGGAAGAAGATCAAGACCAGGCCCAGCAGAGACATCTCTACTCTGCCTGAGGTAAGGGCATCCATGACCGTGGTCATAAGCACTGGCTGGCCCGTTATCCTAACTGAAACTCCAGGAGGTGGAGTCATCCATGCCAGGTCGTCCTCGTACGACTCGATTAAACGAGACATGCCTTCAGTTCCTAGATTGGTCTGGGCATCGCCAATGTTCACGTCGATAACTGCCAGGTTATGGCCGCTCAGGTAAGAATCTTGCACGGCCTTTGGCAGGGAGGCAACTATCTCCCTTATTCTCGTTTTATCATCAGACAGCTCTCCGCCATTGGCAGCTTTGACGTAGGTGGCTATGCTGGTAGCACTTTCAGTCCTGTCTTCTCTAGAGCTCAGCAGGTAGCTGCCAAACTCATCTATCCATTTGAGGTTCTCGGGGTCGGTGACATCATCGGCCTGGATCAGGAACTTGATTGAGTCCGTCCCCCCATATACGTCCTTCATATGCTTCAGATCGATCAGAGGAGACAGGTCCTGGGGGATGTAGTTCTTCGTATCCGTTTCTATAGGAACAAGAGTGTCGACATAATTGCCGGCAATGGCCAGGACCAGAGCCACGGCTAGAACCGCCTTCCATCGCTCGACACAAAAATTTGCCGTCTTTGCGAGGAAGACGCCAATCGATGAACTGCCGTCGGAATAGCCCACCGCCTTCTTTTTTCTGGGTGATTTTTTTTCCGACAGATAAAGGACGGTCACGTTCACGAAGAGGGCAGAGAGGTAACACATGACCAGGCCGATGATGCAGACCTTTCCAAAATCGTTTATCGAGGGGACCGTGGAGCTCAGAAGTGAGATGAAGCCTGCCTCGGTTACGATTAGGGCGATGGCCACCGGGATGGCCACATGGTTGACCGTATTGATGGCAGCCTTCACCAGAGGCAATCCTTTGTCCAGCTCCTCATAGATCCGGTTGTGGAACTGGATGGCATAGTCTATGCCGATTCCGATCATGATTGGGAAAGCGGCAAACGAGACCATGCTCATAGGTATGCCGAAGAAACCCATGGCCCCGAAGGTCCAGATTATGCCAAGTAAGACTACGGGAAGGGGGAGGAGGGACCACCTGACGTGCCTGAAGAACAAGAGCAGGGCTACAATCATCAGCACTCCGCACAGGGCAAGGACCGATCCATTGCTGCTGTTCATCAGCTCCATAATTGCTTCCTGAAAAGATGGGTCGCCTGTGACGGTGACGCCGTAACCTGCAGGAAATTCTGCAAAATTGACTGCATCATTTATTTCCAGGAGAATCTCTTTTCGTTGAGACTCTGTCAGCGTGGCGGTGGTAGGCATGCTCACGATCATCCTGGTATGCTTGCGATCCGGCATGAGCGCCTTCATCTCGGGGCCGGCAGCGGCCAGGATCTCATCTATTTTCTCTTGAGAGGGTATCCGGCGGATACCGCTGCTTTGGTATTCAGCATCAGCCACAGTGTCGGCTATGCTCTGGACACCCACAACATGTCGAACCTGCTTGATGTGATCTGAGAAGCGCAGGCTGGCCGATAGAAACTCGGCCTTTGCCACATCATCTCCCTCCATCAAGATCACATTGCCATCTGTGCCGAAGTTTTCCTGGTAAAGGTGGTCATATAGTTGGTAGAGGGCAGAGTCTTTTGACACGAAGCTCTCTGTATTCATGCCCTGGCTCCCTACCTGCTGAGCATAATGGACAGAGAACACGGTCAAGAGAACGGCTAGCGCTATAATTATTGCAGGATTTCTAGTAATCCACGCCCCTAATCGTTCCAAGCTGATCATGCCAATATAACCTTCTATTCGGATTTCTCCGAATGCGCCGTAAAAGCGCAAAATACTTAAACTTTGTGTTTGAATTGAGTTTTGTGAAGGATGAAGATATCTTGGAGCTAAAGAGGCCTCTAATTGAGGCATGCATCAAATCCGCCCAAATGGCTGGGTGGCGCGATGCGATGGGATTGCTCAGGGGAATTCTATTCCTGGAGAGCGAGCCCGTATCCCTCGATGCGCTGGCCGAAAAGACAGGCTACAGCAAAACGACAATACGCTCCAATATGAACTGCCTGGAGAATATCGGGATAGTGCGTCGCGTGGTAGTTCCTTTGGGAAAGCCACATCGATATAAGCATTACCGCTATTCTCTTGTAAACGATGCGGAAGCCATGAGGCCGGTTATTCTGTCTGCCGCGAATGAGGGGATACATCTGATCTTGCAAGCCCTCCAACAGGTTGAAAAGAATCTCAAGGGCAGCAACGTGAAAGATGCTGAATTAAAGGCTTCCTTAGTTAAGGCCGTACAATTTTATGAGGAGATGAGCAGGATTTTAGATCTCATAGGCGAGTATTCGTCAAAAGAGCTTATTGCGATCTTTGAGAGCAAGAAAAAATGGAATTCCAGGAAATCAAATGACAGTCATGTTAATAAATGCAAAGCGTGCGGCAAGCAAACGTTGAATGGCCCATTTTGCAGCCGCTGTCAGGATATGAGAGATGAACTTCGATGCTGGCCGAAGTAACGTTACGCTTGAGGTGCTAAATGAACCCTATTTCTGATATGAAACTACCTCCCGGGTTGGAAAGCCTCGTCGATCTGGCCTTGGACCTGCGCTGGACGGTTAGAGAGACCACCGATGAGGTTTGGGAGTTGCTCGATGCAGAAGCATGGGAGAAGACGAAGAATCCCTATCTGATACTTCAGAACGTCTCTCGAAGCCGTCTTGAGGAGATGGCACTGGACGAGAGCCTTAAAGAAGAGATCCGTTGGTGGAAGGAGCAACGACATAGGCTTCTCAATGAGCCTGGATGGTTTGAAAAGCAGCATTACGATGTCCGTTCCATTGCCTACTTCAGCATGGAGTTCGGCCTCAGTGAGGCACTGCCCATCTATTCCGGTGGCCTGGGCATTCTGGCTGGAGATCATCTCAAGACCGCCAGCGATCTCGGAGTGCCTATCGTCGGAGTAGGCCTCCTATACCAGCAGGGCTACTTCCGCCAGGTTCTGGGCAGGAACGGAATGCAGATAGAGGCTTTTCCATACAACGATCCGACTACTCTGCCCCTGGAGCCGGTCCTGAAAGAGGACGGAGGGCGGCTCAGAATCAAGATCAACCTCCCTGGAAGGCCTCTATATCTAAGGGTTTGGAAGGCTAACGTTTGTCGGGTGAACCTTTACCTCCTCGATTCCAATGAACCCCTGAACAGCCCCTGGGATAGGGGCATCACAGCTAATCTATATGCCCCCGGAGAGGAGCTGCGGCTGATCCAGCAGATAGTATTAGGCATCGGTGGCTGGCAGGCTCTGAAGGCGATGGGGATCGAGCCGGAGGTCTGCCATTTGAACGAAGGTCATGCTGCTTTCGTGGTACTTGTTCGGGCTTACAGCTTTATGCAGGAATTCGGCTGCTCTCTCCAGGAGGCGTTATGGGCGACCAGAGCCGGAAATATCTTCACCGTTCACACTCCGGGAACGGGAGGCTTCGATCTGTTCAATCCCGAACTGGTAAGAAAATATGCAAATTACTATGCTGACCAGATTGGTATGCACTATTTGGATCTGATCGAAATGGGAAAAGGGATCTGGGAGGAGGGAGGAGAACCGTTCGCCCCCGCTCTTTTGGCTCTGAAGGGATGCAACTTCGTTAATGGCGTAAGCCGCCTTCATGGGCAGGTCTGCAAACGTATATTTCAGTCTCGTTATCCACACTGGCCAGAGAGAGAGGTTCCGGTTGAGTATGTAACAAACGGAGTACACATTCCCACGTGGGATTCTCCCGCCTCTCAGCGCCTCTGGATAAAAGGATGTAAAATTGATTCTGGAAATTATTATCTCGACTACACCGAAGAGAAAATCTCAAAGCTTTGCGATGAGGACATATGGCGCTTTCGGGCAGAAGGTCGCCGCGATTTGGTGGAATACGTCCGAAAGCGTCACGCCCGCCAACTCCAAGAACGCGGAGCGTCTCCACAAGTCGTAAAGGCAGCCAAACATGTCCTGAATCCGGATATACTCACCATAGGTTTTGCCAGAAGGGCCACTGCCTACAAGCGCACAAACTTCCTTTTGAAGGACGAGGCAAGGTTAATACGAATTCTGACCAATCAGGGGCGGCCAGTGCAGTTGGTGATGGCGGCAAAGGCCCATCCCGGGGATACTTTTGGAAAGGCGATGGTAAAGCAAATGGCAAACTTTGCAATGCGTCCGGACATCTCTGATAAGGTGGTTTTTCTTGAGGACTATGACATCGATCTGTCACAACATCTTCAGCCTGGTGTGGACCTTTGGATCAATACGCCTCGACGTCCCAATGAAGCCTGCGGGACCAGCGGCATGAAGGTGCTGGCCAGTGGCGGGCTAAACCTTTCAACCCTGGACGGATGGTGGGATGAGGCCTACAATACGCAGGTGGGCTGGTCTATAGGAGATCGCCAAGAGCACAGCGAATCCGACTGGGACGACCGGGAGGCGGAACTGCTCTACCGGATGCTGGAGGAGCAGGTGATTCCCATGTTTTATGATCGGAACGAAAAAGGAATTCCTGCTGCATGGGTGGCAAGGATCAGGGCCAGCATGGCCGGTCTTACTCCCCGCTACAGCAGCAGCCGTATGATGAGAGAGTACGTGCAAAATGCCTATCAGCCGGCAGCCGAATCCTATCGCCGCCGTAAGGCAGACGGTGCCAGTTTGGCCCGAGAGCTGGCTAGGTGGCAGGAGCGGCTGGATGAGAACTGGAAAAGCCTTCGATTTGGTCGCCTGATGGTAAACAAAGAGAACGAATCATGGCATTTCAAGGTCGAGGTGTATCTAGGAGATGTATCTCCCGAAGACGTGCATGTTGAGCTTTATGCTGATCCTCTTAGAGGTACTGAGCACGGAGAACGACAGGACGAGCCGATGAGAGTCATCATGGACCGAATAGATCCCATTGCAGGTGCTGTAAACGGATTTTGGTATTATGCAAACGTATCTGCAAATCGTCCTGCAGAGGACTATACGCCCAGAGTTGTGCCCTACCATCCAGAAGCATTCGTCCCTAAGGAGGTTGCTCACATCTTGTGGCTGCGTTGATTAAGAGGTGATATGAACATGATCTATACCATCACATTAAATCCTGCTATTGACCGCACTTTTTGGATCCAAAGGATTCGGGATGATGTCTCTAACCGCATTCTTGAGGAGAAGAGCTTCGCAGGAGGGAAAAGCATTGACGTTTCCAGGGTTTTGAAAAACCTTGGGATTGATAATACCGCTTTGGGATTCGTGGGAGGATTTGCTGGAAGAGAGCTCGAGGGCAGACTGCTAAACGATGGCATACAATGCGACTTCGTTAGAGTTGCCGGAGAGACCAGGACTAACATAGTTCTCCATGAAAAAGAGACTGGAAATCAAATTGTCTTCAATGCTCGTGGTCCGGAGATCAAGCCCAACGAAATTATGCAGCTGATCGAACAAATAGAGAGTCTAGCCTATCCAAATTTTGTGACCATCGGAGGAAGTCTCCCGCCTGGAGTCAGCCCGGAGATCTACCGTAAAATCATAACAATGTTTGGCAAATATCATACCAAAGTGATCTTAGATGTAGACGGCCAAGCCTTGAGGGCTGGCATAAAGGCACATCCCAATATTATCAAGCCTAACATTCATGAGCTTAGCGAGTTGGTGGGTCGTGAACTCTCGGGGATTGATGAGGTCGTAGCTGCAGCCAGGGATATCAATCGAGGAGGAGTGGAGATCGTGCTGGTGTCGATGGGTGCCCGTGGAATTCTCCTGGTGTCGAATGGAGATGAATATATGGCTGTGCCCCCAGAGGTAAAAGTGGAGAACACCATCGGTGCTGGGGACTCCTCAGTGGCCGGGTTTGTTCTGGGACAGGTCAATGGCAAAGATCTGAGTGAGTCGCTCATTTATGCAGCGGCTGCTGGCACAGCAACCACCATTCGCCAGGGAACTGCCCTTTGCCAGGAGGAAGACTTCTTAAAGCTGGTTCCTCAGGTGAGGCTGAACGTTCTATCTAGGGGGCAGGAAAATGACCCTAGATAAAATTCCGATTGCTTTAGATGTTCCTGAAAAGATGCGCCAAAGATACAGAGAAAATTATAACAAAATCACCAATGGCAGTGGAAGGCTGATGCTTTTCGCTGGCGATCAGAAGGTTGAGCATTTAAGTGAGATATGAGCAAAATATACTTGAACTTTATGTCCGAATTAGGTAATGTGAAGTATGAAGAAATATTGGCGATAAAGATGCCTCTAGTTGAGGCGTGCATCAAGTCCGCTAAGAGGAACGGGTGGGGCGATGCGATGGGATTGATCAGAGGCATTCTCTTTCTGGAGAGCGAACCTATGTCTCTCGATGAGCTGGCGGAGAAGACAGGCTACAGCAAAACGACATTGCGCTCCAACTTAAACTCCCTGGAAAACTTCGGACTGGTAACGCGAGTTGTAAGTCCTTTGGGAAAGCAGCATCGTTATAAGCAGCATCGCTATGCTCTGCAGACGGATTCCGAAGCGATGAGGCTTGCGGTTCAGTCTACTGCAAGGGAGGAGATCCGCCTGATCCTGCAGGCCCTCAACCAGGTAGAAAAAAATCTCGAAGCTCGCGGTGTAGTTGCTGAGAATATGGGCCTAATGATGAGCAAAACAAGGCACTTTTATGAGGAGATGGACAGAGTTATGGAGCTCATGAATCAATTCACCCCAAATGAGATTATTGAAATTCTTGAGAAAAATATAAATGAACGATCTACACTATCCATATGACCTATGATTTGTGTGAGGCCTATCGAATGCTCCGAAAAACACCCGGAAGTCAGGATGAGATTGTCATCCACATCTCTCCTTAAACCTTTAATCTCTCAAGTATCCTGCCCGACTTACTTAGTGTCTTTACCTAGATCGCTCTTTTCGTCTAGCTTCTTCCTGAAATATTCGGCTACAATTTCTTTGGAACCCCATCCTAGAGCTATTCCCATAGATATGGCTATGCCAATAGCAGTTCCCCACATTAAGGGGGCAAGTATTGTGTATATGATGGTTGTGTCGACAAGCAGCTGATCGAAGGCCAAAACGATCACAATAATCGAAAAGATCACCTTGCAAATGACTGCTACCGATTCGGTGAACGGTACCTCGTGCAATGTTAGTTCAGACCGTACCCAACTCATGATAATTGTTCCCACGATCAATCCTACAAGTAACACCATGAGGCCAGCAACTACGTGTGGAATGTACAGAACAATTCGATTGACCAGTTCAGAGAGCATCTTTATATTCAAGACATCCACGGCTGCAACTATTGATATAAGGTATACAAACCATCTCGCAATTAGGTCTAAAAGTCTTGAAGTAGTCATTTCAGATCTTCGAATGGCCTCCCCTAAAAATGTTTTATCCAATATATCGTCCAAACCCACGCTGTCCAGCAGTTTAACCACGATTTTGCCGAGTATACGTCCTCCAATCCATCCAATGATTAGTATCGCGATTGCAGCAATTATTATGGGACCATAACTAATTGCATATCCCACGTCATCTCTGAGTACGGATTGTAGCATTTCCACTGTTCCTTCATTCATGTTCTCACCTGATTTATCTTCGTGCAGAAAGATGTCAACACAGATAATACTGAGTTATCCGTGTATTTCAATATTTCGGTTTTTACAAAACATTGTAGAGTCCTAAAAGCTTGGCATTTATATATTCATGCACTTGGCAGGGATGAAATGGATTGGCCAATCCCGATGATATGATATAATCGATTGTGCCAGAGAGCTTGAAACAGCAGCGGATGCCATTTATCCTGCATCCTTGCAGTCTATTCCTTTCTGCTCTGAGGATAGCAGCATCCCCAAGCATGGCCGCAATAACCTTTTTCCCCAATTAGCGCCCAATCCAACAAATATGTCCCCCAGCCTCGCCATCCACCGCGGCCTGAAGCGTGCAGGGATAGACTTCGCCGCCTCTGTACCCTGCGTCAACCTGCAAGAGCTCCTCACACTTTTAGCAGAAGACCCTGATATCATCCACCTGCCCGTCACCCGAGAGGAGGAGGGGGTGGGCCTGTGCGCAGGTGCCTGGATGGGAGGACGAAGGCCAGCACTGCTCATGCAGAACTCGGGATTGGGAAACTGCATCAATGCCCTGGCCTCGCTCGATATGCTCTACGGCATTCCTCTGCTCATGATCATCAGCCACCGCGGCGGCAAGGGTGAGCCGATAGTTGGCCAGGTGCCCATGGGCCGGCTTACTGTCCCCCTTCTGCAGACCCTGGACATCCCCTACCAAGCTCCTGCAAGCGGAGAGGGTG
>Ga0209613_1003230_pt1 | contig 11128 bp, 11 predicted proteins | sample BioC13SIPDNA_2_FD_185747 | JGI IMG/M metagenome (GOLD analysis project Ga0209613, IMG submission 185747) | Anaerobic biogas reactor microbial communites from Washington, USA - Biogas_R2_A C13 SIP DNA (SPAdes) (version 2) | ecosystem: Engineered > Bioreactor > Anaerobic > Unclassified | place... | reverse complement strand
CACCCCGAACAGCCGAGAGATCAGCCGCAGGGATTCGGTGTTGGGCTGGGTCTCGCCGTTTTCCCACCGGCTGATAGCCTGGCGGGTGATGTGGAGTTTGTCAGCCATTTCCTGCTGGGTGAGGCTGTGCTTTGTTCGCAACGCCTTGAGTGTTTCGCCGATGGTCATATGTGCCTCCCTTTCAGGGGATATCTTAGCACCTTCGGACATAAAGAAACAGCAACGGCCTGTTGCTTTATGATGCACTCATATTAAAGTTCTTTGGGGGTTTGGGCCCTTTCTTTCAAGAAAGGGCCCAATCGTTACCTCCGTTCCCCCGCCTACCCCTTCACCGCCCCGGCGGTCAGGCCCGAGATGATGTACTTCTGCATGAACATGCTCAGCAGAATGATGGGCAAGGTGATGAACACGGCGGCCGCCATCAGGCCGCCCCAATCCACCGAGGCATAGCCCACAAAACCGTAGATGGCGATGGGCAGCGTGGCGGTCTTGGCGCCCGACAGGGTGAGGGAGAACATAAAGTTGTTCCACGAGAAGATGAAGGCCAGCAACGAGGCCGTGAGGATGCCGGGCACGGACACCGGCAGCACCATGGTGAGAAAGGTGCGCCACTGGGCGCTGCCGTCCACCCAGGCGGCCTCCTCCAGCTCACGGGGCACATTGCCAAAGAAGGGCACCATGATCCAGATGATGAAGGGCAGGGCCACCAACAGGTGGCTCATGATGAGGGCGGCAAAGGTATTGGTGAGGCCCAGCTGGAGAAACAGCAGGTACCAGGGCACCAAAAAGGTGATGCCCGGGATCATGCGCACCACTAAAATGATCAGGCTGATCTTGTACAGCTTCCACCGGGCCACGGCGTAGGCCGCGGGCAGGCCGATAATCAGCCCCAGGCCGGTGGACATCAGCGCCACGTAGAAGCTGTTGAAGGTGGGGCGCAGGAAATCGTACTGGTTGAAGACCGACACATAGTTGCGCGTGGTGGGCGTGAAATCGAACATGCCGCGGGTGGCGTCGATGATGTCCACATTGTTTTTAAACGAGGCCAGCACCATCCAGAAGAACGGGAACACCGTGATCAGCAGCACGCCGTAGATCAGCACATACTTGCCCACGCCGGGGACGAACAGGCTGCCCGCCATCAGCAGCAGGCCCAGGGCCAGCAGCCAGGGGGCTCTGGCCATATCGCTCGAGGCGGGGATGGCTTTCATGCTCAGGCGGCCGATGCGTATCTCATACTTCTGCTCGATGACGGCCTTGCGGTAGTCATCGCCCAGGTCCTCCACATCGCGGCGGATCTGGCTGAGGGTGCCGCGGTCCACGCCCAAGGTGCGGGCATAGTCCCCCACCTTGACGGTGGTGCTCCACCCGCGCCAGGCCAGCGCCAGCCCAACCACAAACAGCAGCACGCCCAGCACGGCCAGCACATTCATCCGGGTGTCGGTGAAGGGTTTCTTGCGTTTGCTCAGCTGCATCAGTACTCCACCTCCACCCGCTTCTTGGCGGCGTTGAACATAATGGCCATGCTCATCACGATAACAAAGAAGCACATGGTGATCGCCGCGCCCTCGCCAAAGCTGTAGTACTGGAAGGTGGCCAGCGTGGCGTATATGTTGATGGTTTCGGTGGCAAAGCCCGGGCCGCCCTTGGTGGTGGCGTAGATGATGTCAAAGGTCTTGATGGCGTCAATCAGCCGCAGCAGCACCGCCACCAGAATGGTGGGGCTGGCCAGCGGCAGCGTGATGTAGCGGAAGCGCTGGAAGGCGGTGGCCCCGTCCACCACGGCGGATTCGTAAGGGTCCTTGGGGATGGCCACCATGCCGGCCAGCACCATCAGCATCACCATGGGCGTCCACTCCCACACGTCAATAAAAATCAAGGCGTTAAGCGCCGACGCGGAGGAGCCCAGGAACAGCTGACGCGGAAAGCCCATGCTGGTTAAAATGGCGTTGCCCAGGCCGATGGTGGGCTCGTAAATCATCTGCCACACCATGCCCACGGCCACCGGGGTAGCCACCACCGGCAGCAAAAACAGCGTCTTGGCCACGCCCTTGCCAAAGAAGCTGCGGTTGAGCATCTGGGCGATGCCGATGCCCAGCAGCGTCTGGATGGCCACCGCCACAAAGGCGTAATACAGCGTGCGGCCCACCGCGCTCCAGAAGCGGGGCGAGCGAAACAGCATCAGGTAGTTGCTGGCGCCCACAAACTCCGGGCTGGACAGCGCCGACATGCTCCACTTGCTGGTGCTCATGTAGATGTTGTACCCCAGGGGAAACAGCACCATGAACACGATAAACAGCAGGCAGGGCAACAGAAAAAGAATCTTCAGGTGTTTATCCACCCAGCGGCTCATAGGCAGGCTCCTTTACGGTCGGGCGTTCAACTTGGGTGCAAAACTTGCATGTTGCACGGGGTTGCAGCTGTCACTGCGCTTTGAGCGCGGCCGCGAAAACTGACGGGGAAGGCATGCCTGTGTTCCCGGCGTACATGCCGCCGGGAACGATTGCGCCCGGCGGGGAAGTTCCCCGCCAGGGCCGTCCCCTCACGCCCTGGTGATTCATATGCTTAGGATGATAGGGCAGGGGCTGCCGCGGCAAAGCGGCAGCCCCGGGGAATGGTTACTTCTTCTGCTCGGCGGCGCGGTCCTCTTCGATGACGGACTGGAAGCCGCGGTTGGCCTCGTCGGCGGCGGCCTGCACATCCCCACCCTCAATGGCGGCAACGATGGCCTGGCCGATGTAGTCGCGGGCCTTGGAGACCGAGGTGATCAGCGGGCGGTCATAGCCCTTGGTGTTCTTGGTGCCGGCCGAGCCAATGACTTCTACCAACTGCGGCGGGAAGGCCACGTTGGCCTCAGGAATGCCGTAGACCGAGATGCGCGCGCCGGGCACGCCCGCGGCCTGCAGGGTGGCGGTCATTTCCTTGCCGGCGGCCCACTTGACAAACTCGGCCGCGGCGTCTGCCTTCTCGGTGAAGGCGCCCATGGACAGGCCCCAGGAGGGGATGTTGTAGAAGCTGTCGCCCGGGAAGAGGGCGTAGCCGGTCTTATCGGCCACCACGGACTCGGCCGCGTTGACAGCGTTGTTGAAGATGGCGTCCGCCTCGGTGTACATGGCGGCCTTGCCGGAGGCATACAGCGCGGCGCACTGCTGCCAGTGCATGGCAGTCACGCCGGGAGGTCCAAACTCGCGCAGCATATCGCCGTAGAACTTGAGGGCCTTGACAGCCTCGGGGGTGTTGATGGCGGCATTGCCTTCAGCATCCATCCAGTCGCCGCCCATGGAATACAGGTAGCCGGAGAACTGGGTGACGGCGGCGGCGGTCAGCCCGCGGGACACGATGCCGTACACGCCGGCATCCACATCGGTCAGCGCCTCGGCGGCGGCCCACAGCTCGTCCAGCGTGGTGGGCACCTGGAGGCCGGCCTCCTCAAACAGGTCGGTGCGGTAGTAGAGGATTTCCCGCTCGGTGACCAGCGGGACGCCGAAGTACTTGTCACCGTCGTTGTACAGCGCCAGCGTCGCCTCAAAGAAGTCGGCCTTGTCCATCTTCTCATCGTTGAGCAGGGGCGTCACGTCGTACAGCCAGCCGTTGGCGATCATCTGCTTGGCTTCCTGCAGGGGACGGGTCATGAACACGTCCAGGTCCTTGCTCTGGCCGGCCAGCTCGATGGCCAGCTTCTGGCTGAGCTGATCCTCGGCATACATCTCCACGTTGAGCTTGATGCCGGTCAGCTCTTCAAACTCCTTCAGGTGGGGCTCCAGGGCGTTGGACCACATGTGGTTGGCCAGCAGCACGCGCAACTCGGTGCCCGCGTAGGGCTTTTCGGCCTGCACGGGGGCCAGGGACAGCAGCAGCGCCAGGCTGAGTACAAGGGCAAAGAGTCTCTTCATCTTGGGTCCTCCTTATGATATTGATGCAACAGCGCTGAACGCGCCGGGCATATCCGCAGGATGGCGGCATCTCTCGTCCGCCGCAGCGTTATAGGGGCCTGTGTCCCAGTTATCATAAGTCAACCATAAACGCCATGTCAAGCAAAAACCCTTGTGTAATCAATCACTTGACTTGTTGTAACAATCCGCGGGCACCGTTTGCCCCACCTCGCGCCGGTCTGGTATAATGAGCAGCGAAATCATTCTGGAGGAAGTATGCTGATCTACTACTGCGCCAAGTGCCAGCGCCAGAATATGCACAACACGTGCGACAGCTGCGGCAAGGGCTTGCCGGGCACGGCGGCGCGCTACATCTGGTCGGACTATCGGCTGCCGCTGGGCGACGTGGTCAAGTTAGGGCAGGTGATGCGCATCCCGCTGATTGCCCTGGCGCTGCTGATCACGGTGATGTTTGTGATGGAGTATATCCTCACCGGCGCGCAGGCGATGGATTTTCTGACCAACTCGGGCGTGCTGCCCGCGATGGTGCAGGCCTTCATGGGCGCGGTGGCCATCGCCCTGCTGATTCTGGCCCTGCAGGGGCGCGAGAACGTGCAGTATGTGCTGGACCCAAAGGGCGCGCTCAAGCGCACGTGGATACGCCCCACCCGGCTGAACTGCTGGGCCCGCGGCCTGCACTACGACAAGCGCGCCATCCAGCAGAATGCCGACGGCATGCCCTTTTTGATGGCCCATGAGGAGTACCTGGTCTGGCAGGACGCAAAGCGCTACGCGCTGCGCCCGCGGGCGGGCCGCATCAAGCTGTACCGCCCCTATGCCTTCGTGTTTATGACGCTGCACATCCCCCGCGAGGAGTATGACGGCGCCGCCCAGATGGTAGCCGCCAAGATCAAGCTGAAAAAGTGATCCCTTTTCGACTGAAAGGAAGCCTGGTGAACAAGCGTTTATCCTGTCGTTTTCATATCCTCAATCTCCTTTTACTGCTGTGCCTGCTGCCGCTGAGCGCCATGGCCGGGGAATCCTCCCTTGTGGTCACTGCCCCCGCCGGGCAAACCTCCCTCACCATGACCTTCATGGGCGACTGCATCCTGGGCAGCGAGGAAAAGAGCCGCAAACTGCCCGAAAGCTTTGACACCGCCATACAGGATGAGGGGTATGCGTGGCCCTTTTCAGGGGTGGCGCATATTTTGCAGGCCGATGACCTGAGCGTCATCAACCTGGAGGGCGTGTTCAAGGATGACCGCGCCGGCCGCGAGGACGGCAAGCTGCACTGGTTCCGCGGGCCGACGGACTTTGCACAAATCCTGCCGCACAGCAGCATCGAGCTGGCCGGCCTGGCCAACAACCATGTGCGCGACTATGGCAACGCGGGCCGCCGCACCACCAAAAAGGCGCTGGAGGACAACGGCATCCCCTACTTTGGCTACAGCGACCTGCATGTCTGGGAGAAGGACGGCCTTAAGATCGGCTTTGGCGGCATCCGGGAGACCACCTTCCGCCAGAAGCCCAAGCTGCCCGCGGAGGAAATCCAGCAGCTCAAGGAGCAGGGCTGCCACTACATCGTCTACACCATCCACGCGGGCAAGGAGTACGACAACAACCACAACAAGCTGCAGACCCGAATGGCCCACGACATCATCGACGCCGGGGCAAACCTGGTGGTGGGCGCGCACCCCCATGTGGTGCAGGGCATCGAGCAGTACAACGATGGGCTGATCATCTACTCGCTGGGCAACTTTGTGTTCGGCGGCAACCTCAAGCTGACCGAGTTTGAGGCCTTCATGCTGCAGGTGCATCTGGACTTTGCGGGCGAGGCGCTGCGCGAAACCACGCTCACCCTCATCCCCGTGTTCACCACCGGGGCGCGCCCGGCCAACGACTTCCGCCCCATCCCGGCCGAGGGGGAGGATAAGGCCCGCATCTTGAAACGCATTCAGGATGACAGCGGCGACCTCACCATCACCGAGGTGATGCGGTTCCCGGCCGCCCCGGCGGAGTAGCCGCTGATTCCTGCATAAACCGTGTATTTTCTGCCGGCCTGTTGATGACATGGCCGGCCCTTTGTTTCGCGGGCGGCGCGATCGTGATATGATAATCGGCAATAGGAGGTGTGCCCCAATGGAGGAAAAAAACACCCTGTATATCCTGTGGGCCAACGCCGACCCGCTGACCGCCCGGCTGATGGTGATGATGTACGCCAAGAACAGCCTGCTGCGCGGCTGGTGGGAAAAGGTCACCCTGATTGTGTGGGGCGCCACCGCCAAGCTGATGGCCGAGGACGCGGCCATTCAGGAGGAGCTGAAGGTACTGCAGCATGTGGGCGTGCACGTGACGGCCTGCATCGCCTGCGCACGGGAGCTGGGCGTAGTAGAGCAGCTGGAGGCGCTGGGCATCGAGGTGGTCTCCTGGGGGCCGCTGCTCACCGACGTGCTCAAAAACAACGAGCAGCTGATCACCATTTAGCACATCTGCCCGTTGTTGCATTTTAATGAAGCAATCCGTATAATCGTGCCACATACTTCATGGAGGGCAACATGGCAAAGCAGTACAGGCGCATCGTGGTCAAGGTGGGCACCTCCACATTGACACACCCCAGCGGCCGCACCAATATCCGGGAGATGGAGCACCTGGTGCGGGTGCTCAGCGATATCATGAACCGCGGCATCCAAGTGGCGCTGGTCACCTCGGGCGCCATCGGCGTGGGCGTGGGCAAGTTGGGCCTGCCCGCGCGGCCCAAGGACACGCCGGGCAAGCAGGCCTGCGCCACCGTGGGCCAGTGCGAGCTGATGTATATGTATGACAAGATGTTCAACGAGTACAGCCACAAGGTGGGCCAGCTGCTGATTACCAAGGAGGACGTGGAGGACAGCCAGCGCCGGGGCAACCTGGTCGCCTGCTTTGACCGGCTGTTTGAGATGGGCGTGCTGCCCATCATCAACGAGAACGACGCCGTGGCGGTGGAGGAAATCGTCTACGGCGACAATGACAGCCTGTCGGCCATTGTGGCGCGGCTGATCCACGCCGATCTGCTGATTATATTAAGCGATATCGATGGCCTGTACGACGCCGACCCCCGCACGCACCCCGAGGCCAGGCGCATCCCCCGGGTGACGGAGATCACCGACGAGCTGCGCCGGGCCTGCACGGGGGCGGGCAGCGAGCTGGGCACCGGCGGCATGGAGACCAAGCTGCGCGCCGCCGAAATCGCCGGCCGGGACGGCATCCCCACCATCGTGATGAACGGCACCCCGCCCGAAAACATTTACCAGGCGCTGGAGGGGGCGGACATCGGCACGATCTTTGAAAGGATGGGTTCCAATGCTTAGCCAGATGGGGATCCGGGCCCGGCAGGCGGCGGCGCAGCTGGCGCTGTCCGGGGCCAATGTGCGCAACCGGGCGCTGGGCTTGATTGCCCAAGGGCTGCACGACAGGCAAGACATGGTGCTCCAGGCCAACATGGAGGACATGCTGGCCGCGGCGGACCTCAGCCAGGCCATGCGCGACCGCCTGCTGCTGACCGACAAGCGCCTGGATGACATGGCCGAGGCTGTGCTGGCCATCCGCAGCCAGTCCGACCCGCTGCACCACACACTGTATGAGGATACGCGGCCCAACGGCCTGCACATCCGCCGTATGCCGGCGCCGCTGGGCGTAATCGCCGTCATCTACGAGGCGCGCCCCAACGTGACGCTGGACGCGGCCGCCATGTGCCTTAAAAGCGGCAACGCCGCCATCCTGCGCGGCGGCAAGGAAGCCCTGCGCAGCAACGCGGCCCTCACCATGCTGGTGCAGGACGCCTGCGAGGAGGCCGGCCTGCCGCGCGACTGCGTGCAACTGGTGGAGGACACCAGCCGCGACAGCGCGCTGGCGCTGATGCGCCTGCGGGGGTATGTGGATCTGCTGGTCCCCCGCGGCGGGCATGGGCTGATACAGTCCGCGCTGCAAAACGCCACCGTGCCCGTGCTGGAGACCGGCGAGGGCGTGTGCCACGTGTATGTGGACCGAATGGCCGACCCGCAGATGGCGCTGGATATCGTGGTCAACGCCAAGGCCAGCCGCCCCAGCGTGTGCAACGCGGCGGAGTGCCTGTTGATCCACCGGGATGCGGCCGACGCGCTGCTGCCGGCCATTGGCCGGGCGCTGAGCGACAAGGGCGTTGAGCTGCGCGGCGACGAGGCCGCCTGCTCGCTGCTACCCCAGGCCATCCCCGCCACCCAGGAGGACTGGGGGCAGGAGTTTAACGACCTGATCCTGGCCGTGCGCGTGGTAAACAGCCTGGACGAAGCCCTCCAGCACATCGCCCGCTACGGCACCAAGCACTCGGAGGCCATTGTCACCGCCGACGCGGATGCCGCCCAGCGCTTCCTGCGCGAGGTAGATGCGGCCGCCGTCTACCACAACGCCTCCACCCGCTTTACCGATGGCGGGGAGTTCGGCTTCGGCGCGGAGATCGGCATCGCCACGCAAAAGCTGCACTGCCGGGGCCCGGTGGATATCAAGGCCCTGTGCACCTACAAGTATGTGATTGAGGGAGAGGGGCAGATCCGATGAACTATGCCTTTATCGGCCTGGGCAACATGGCGGGCGCCATCCTGCGCGGCATGAAGCTGTCCGGCGGCTTTGCGGCGGACGGCCTGTACGGCTACGATGCCGACCCGCGGCAGATCGACAGGATGAAGAAGGCCACCGGCCTCATCCCGGCAAGCAGCGTGCGGGAGGCCGCGCAGCAGGCGGATGTGCTGGTGTTGGCCGTCAAGCCCCAGATCATGCCCGATGTGCTCAGGGCGTTGCAAGGCAGCCTGGGCAATCAGTTGATCATCACCATCGCCGCCGGATTGCCGCTGCGCTATTACGAGGAGATGCTGGGCGAAAACACCCCCATCGTGCGGGTGATGCCCAGCCTCAACGCCCGGGCGCTGGCGGCCAGCAGCGCCATCTGCGCCAACGCGCGGGTGACCCCCGCGCAGCTGGACACGGCGAAGAAGCTGTTCTCCGCCGTGGGCGCGGTGCACGAGGTGCCCGAAAAGCTGTTCTCCGCCTTCTCGGCCATCGCGGGCGCGGCGCCCGCCTTCGCCTTTCAGATGGCGGACGCCCTGGCCTCCGCCGGGGTCAAGGCCGGGCTGACCCGGCCCCTGGCCCAACAGGTGGCCTCCGAGATGCTGCTGGGCAGCGGCAAGCTGCTGGTGGAATCGGGCGAGCATCCCCGCCAGCTGATGGATCAGGTGTGCAGCCCGGGCGGCACCACCATCGAAGGCGTGCACGCCCTCGACCGCTGGCAGTTTGACCACGCGCTGCACGAGGCCGTGCAGGCGGTGATTGACAAGGATCAGAAGCTGGGCGGCGGGAAGGCCTGAGAGGCGCCCGCCCCCTGCTGCTGTCCCCCGCATGAAAGGAGCCCCCGATGGAGCTGTTTGACGCCTTCAAAACCCGTGAAAGCTGCCGCGCCTATGCGGATACGCCGGTAGACCGGCAGACGCTGGAGCGCATCCTGTCCGCCGCCTGCCTGGCGCCCTCGGCCGGCAACGGCCAGCCTTGGCGCTTTGTGGCCGTCACCAATAAGGACATACTGACCGCGCTGACCCCCCTCACCCACGCGCCGGGCATCAACCATTGGGTGGGGCAGGCGCCCTGCATCATCGCGGTGTGGGAGCATATCTCCGACCGCATGACCGCCCGCTATGGCGAGCAGTACCTTAACATGCAGTGGCCGGCGATGGACCTGGGCCTGAGCGTGGGCCAGCTGTGCCTGGCGGCCGCCGGGCTGGGGCTGGGCACCTGCATTCTGGGCTGCTTTGACGAAGCAAAGGTAAAGGCCCTGCTGGGCATCCCGGCGGACAGCGTGCTGCGCGTGCTGGTCACCCTGGGCCACCCCAAAGAGGCCGCCCCGCCCCGCGACAAAAAGCGCCTGGCGCTGGACAGCGTGGCGCAGTTCATTGAATAGCGCGGACACCACCCAATGGGCAGACGCCGATACGCTCCAGCCCAGCCAGTTCCTGATCGATCAGGGCCGGCTGGACGCGCTGGAGCGTTGCTTTACCCCGCAGCAAGTATCGCCCATCCCGGTGCGGTATATGGATGGGCGGCTGGTGATGCTGGACGGCCACCACCGCGCCTGCGCGCTGCTGCGCCGGGGTGCGGACAGGCTGCCCATTGTGCATGATGGGGACCACAGCATCAGCCTGCCGCTCTACCGCACCTGCGTGGCCGCCTGCCGGGCGCGGGGCGTGCTCAGCGCCCGCAGCCTGACGGGGTGCATCGTCAGCCCGCAGGTTTTCCGGCGGGATTGGGACAGCTACTGCGACGAACTCCACGCCCATGAGGACTATGCCGCCGACCCCTGCGGCAGCGCCGCGCTGCCCATGTGGAAGCAGCGGCAGCATGTGCTGCCCGCCGGCCTGCGCGTGATGCACGCGCGGGCCTGGGACGCGCTGAGCCTGAAAGAGCGCGGCCGGTTTGCTGATGTGCGGCGGTTCTTCCGCCTGCGGCACGACCTGACCGGTGTGCAGCACGCGGCACTGCCGCCGGGCTGTGCCTTTGGCCCGCGGACGGCCGAGATGCTGCCGACCGCGCGCGCATCGCCGCCTTTTTACGGCTGTGCTACCCCGACACCGATGCCGATGAGGCCGCTGTGCTGGGCTGGACGCAGACACCCGTCTATGCGCCGGCCCTGTGGGTGTGGATCGCTGACGAGGCCGCCCACCCGCTGGCCCTGGGCATCGCCGATGCCGACCGGGACTGGGGCGAGGGCATCCTGGAGTGGGTGCAGGTGCACCCCACCGCCCGCGGCCGGGGCCAAGGCATGGCGCTGGTGAGCGAGCTGCTGCGCCGCATGCAGCAACTGCACCTCAGCTACGCCACCGTCAGCGGCGACGCCGACAACCCGGATAAGCCCGAAAGCCTGTACCGGCGGTGCCGGTTTACGGGCGAAGATGTATGGGTGGTAGTCAAGTAGACAGTATGTGCACTCGCATTGTAAATCATGTTTTCTTAAGCAGTCGACCATGATGATTTCTCTGCCAGAAACTGCACTAAATAACATCCTCAAACAAAACGGCCAGAGCAATACCTAACGCATCTGAAATGCTCTTGCATTTACTGATAGTAACATTGTACTCGCCCCGTTCAATTCTGCCAAAGTATGCTCGGCTTATATTACATCGTGTTGCCATTTCCTCCTGAGATAGGCATCGTCCTTCTCTGTGCTTCCTGATGGAATTACCTACCTGTACCTGTAT
>Ga0209613_1003227_pt1 | contig 11136 bp, 7 predicted proteins | sample BioC13SIPDNA_2_FD_185747 | JGI IMG/M metagenome (GOLD analysis project Ga0209613, IMG submission 185747) | Anaerobic biogas reactor microbial communites from Washington, USA - Biogas_R2_A C13 SIP DNA (SPAdes) (version 2) | ecosystem: Engineered > Bioreactor > Anaerobic > Unclassified | place... | reverse complement strand
GATGAGGCTTAAACAACTGGTATGAACGAGCCTCAGCGGAAGTCCAAGGTGGTCGGCCAGTTCCGGGACCGTAGGCTTTCCGTCGCCAACCGCCTGCAGAAGAGCGGCGTCCAGAGGCATCAGCCCGGTGCGCCGAATTGCTTCAATTTGGTACGTGATTTTGGTGACGGGCAGTCCGATGCGAATAGGGTTCATGCCAAGACCTCGGGCAAGACTTCGTGTGCCGACAGGACAAAAGGCCGGATATGTTCAACAAGCTTAGGAATATAGAGTTCATCCTCTCGCAGGTTCGTAGCTCTTTGCTCAAGCATCGCAAGACAACCGACTACAATCAGTAGCCTTCTCGCACGCGAGAAGGCAACGTCCATGCGATTCTGATCCAAGAACCCGGTTTTGAACAGGCGATTATTCCGAACCAGGCTCAAGATGACAATGTCCGCTTCATGCCCCTGATAGGCGTCAGCAGTGAAGACACCCTCGAACCGCACCCAATCTGGCAGATTTAATGACCTGACCACCTTCCGCAATACGTTCTGCTGCTGGCGATATGGGGTAATCATCGCCAGTTCAAGAGGTCGGTCTTCGGGAAGACTTGCTTGCTGACAAATGATGTGACGGAGCAGATATTCGACCACACGAGCTTCACTGGCATTGTAGTAGGAGAATTCCCCCGGTGGCTGCGTGTCGACCGATGACTTTCTGTTCGGCCAGACAAGATGCGGCACGTTCAGCCATACCACCGCACGGCGACGCAAGAACGTACCTTCATGATCAAATAGGTGCTGCGCCAACTCCGGCCGGTTATCAGCAGTGCGCAGCTTGCCGCCGTAGAACACGTTGCTCACCAGATCACAAATATCCGGATGCATTCGATGCTGTTCCCAGAGAGATCGGCTCTGCCGAGTGTGTTCCAGCTCTCGGTAAACATTCTTGAACGGTTCAAGGAGTCGTTTGGAGACCATCTTGACGTCTTCATCGCGAACAATCACGTCCGCTGGATCTTCATCTTCAACGCCGAGAACTCCAGCACGCGGATCCTCGTCAATCAGCCACATAAAGTCGTCTCGACGGTAAGCGCCCAACTGCTCCGGATCGCCGATCAGTACCCAGCGATGGCCTAACCGCATCGGAATCACCATATCACAGCCCACAATCCGACTGGCCTCCTCCACGATTACCCAATCAAACTCAATGCGTCTCATGGCATCAAGGTATTTATCGGTACACGTGGTAAAGATGATACTTGCTGCGCTGATAAGTCGCTGTTCCAGAACTGGTGAGACCTTCTCTGCGGCCAGCTGATACGTTAACCAAGTTCGCAGATCGCGGTACTCCTGAGCACTATATTCACTGATGCGGCGAAGACAGGGGGCAAAAATATCTCTTGCGGAGCACACCAACTCATCCGATCGTGTCTCGTCGTCGGTCTTACCTTGCGAGTTGAGACGCAGCAGCAACGGTGGTCCCCAGCTTGACTCGCCGCTTTCGCCAGCGAATATTTTGTCGACCCGCCTTCGGAGGTCGTTGATTGCTGAATGCATTTGTGCAACAACGAGAATCCGACCCGTAGGATCTTCTCCGTCAGACAACAGGTGTTTCATTAGTCCCCGCACAAACGTTGATTTTCCCGTTCCCGGCGGTCCTTGGACGAGGTAAAGCGGGGCCGTCGCCAGAGTGCATGCTACGAGAGCATCCTTTTCTTCGCTCCAATCCTTGAACGGGAGCTTCAAAGGGAGCGGTTCAACTGTGACTGTGCGAGAATCAGCGTCGACTAACACATCGGCCAAGGTCGCGTGCCGATCAAGGGATTGGATCGCTCGTTTCCGGCGGTTGAAAAGCCCCATTTGCCATCCCTGGTCAAGTGTCTTTAGGTAGTAGAGATCACCCTCCGACTTACTGGGCTCGTTTGGTTCCAGTAGTCTGTACAGCTGGAGTACTTCTTCGTCGGACTCTGTTTCCTGTAAGCCGGTGACCTGATAGGGGGCTGTAACCATTGGGATGATGTCGGTGTGCCGGTTGTACAGCAGTGCTTCTTTGGATAAATCAACTCTAATTCCCCATTTCTTTCCGGCTTCCAGTGCCTTCTCAAACAAAGCGCTGAATTGGGGCGGTTTGGGACGTCGTATTTGCGGATTCAGGGGAAAGTTGGGGTCCGCTGTGTGCAGCACAACCTCCACGGATTCTTGACGCTTCCGTTCGGCCGTTCCGCGAACTTGGACGCTGCTTATCCTAACCGGTACCACATCTGCCTCCCAGAAGCCAAGCTCTAACATGTTCAATTCTTCTAGGGCGCGAACCACCAGATTCGGTTCCTCTTCCTGGTGTTCGAAAAGCAAGTCCCAGCGGGCCGCATTGATTGGCACAGATGACCTATGGCTTTCCAGAACTTTCAGCGGACGTTGTCCCATGCCAATTGCCTCAGCGCGACGCGACTGTCCCCCGCGACGAATTCGCGATACCCAAAGTCGTCGCGGGTCGAGACTACCGTCTGACCTTTTGAAAACCTGTCCCTCAAGAAGCAAGTTGCCAGTCAGCAGTTTCAGAGGGTTTGTGGCTGCTGGCTCGTGCCACATAACCCCCTGCTGGCAAGCTTGCTGAAACACGTCGCTGCGCCAACGCCGTTCCAGCTGGCCCTCCTCGCTCGGCCACCATTGGCAGAACTTCTCTTGAACATCGGGGGACACCACGACGCACAGTGGGGCTTCGGCCACTACTGAGCCTTGGCGAAGCTTTTGCGCGATTCGGGCCGCATCCCGACTGAACCTGTTAGGTACGTGCTCGGGAGAAAACTGGTACGTTACGAGAGGGGAAAAGAAGTCCTGCTCTACGGTAGGTAGGCTCGCGACGGCCTCTCGAACGATCTGTTGGCGGAATTCTGCGGCACGTTCGGCGTTCGAGCGAAGGCCGAACGCACGCGCCAATTGGCCGTTGCTGGGCTTGCCCGAAAGCAGCCATAGGCAGGTGGACAGCATTCCAAATACGTCGGCGGCGAATGTTCCCACCAGGTGCTCCGGTAGTCCTTGGCCGTTGAAAACCTCGTCAAGATATCCCGGCGCAAACCATGACTGTAACAAAGACGACTCAGAAGAACCCTCACCGCTGTATGTCCCAGCGATGCTCGCTTGGTAAGCCCGGACGAATGTGCTGGCCTCAAAGCCGCCCAGTTTGAGAAAGCCCTGCTGGTCGCGTGGATGACTCTCGTCCACGAGGACGTGCATGGGCGAGATGCGGCGGTGAATGATGCGGCTTTCATGAATCGAGGCCAAAGCCTTGAATAACCAACTGACGTGGTCCCATAGCTCCGGTCGCTCCCCGCCTTGGCCACTACGCCATTGCAGCGAAGTGGCCTTTCCAGCATCGTCCGTTGAAAGCCAGTGCAGCACATTGGGAAGATCTTGCGCGGCTGTGACGAGCACTAGGAGACTGTTCTCGGTATCGAGGCCACCGTGGACAAACCCCACAAGAGCAGGGTCAAAAGGCTGACATGAAAGCCGAAACAGCTTGCGTAGCTCCGCAGACCAGAGTGTCCTGGCTGTCGCAGCGCCGCCCTGCCCTTCGTTCCATGGGTAGCAAATCACTTTCACGTCTGGCCCGTAGTGGGATCGTTCAGTTTGTGTGTCCGTTGCAGCGTAGACACGGGCCCCCAAATAAAGCCCCTCTTCGTGCTCCAAAGGCCGAGTCACATCAAACCGTTGTAGAAGAAGCATGTCGATAGGTCTCCGGTTAAAAAACCACGTGCCTTTGCCGGAAGAAGTAGCCCCCGGCCGTTACGCGCGATTCAAGCGAACGACAGGGCAGCTCAATTCGCCGCGACCGAGCCGATCTGCAAATCAATCGTTCCCTCGCAGGGACTCACCTTTAGACACCCGTACGATCATCGATCCCGCTGATAGCGGTATCTGACAACTGTCACAAGCGAATTTGAATCCCGAGTCGCTTCGGACGCAACCCACCCACCGTCCTTCTTGGCCCAAATCAGGCCCCTGGTCAGCAGCGCTTACGGTCCAATACCGCCAGTCGCGTGCAATCCAAGTCGCCTAAATCGGCGGAGCGTTTCGTCGAAGAATTCGCGGGCGATGCGGGCTGCGGGGCTGGTTGTAGCGTGTTCGGTCAGAAGTACGGCATCGGTGACGGATCGCTCAAACTGAGCCAAATCGGGGATCACCGTGTCGAAAGTACTCGCGCCAAAGTGCGATCGAAGCTGGTTCAGGTAACTCTGCTGATACGCCCGACGCCGCTTGAAGCGGGACACGAGGTAACCAAGCAGCTGCAGGCGCCGATTGAACCGGCTCCGAACGTAGTCGATCGCTGCGGTCACCTGCATGATGCCTTGGGCGCCCCAGTCGGCGGCTTCCAATGGGACGATCACGAAGTCGCTGGCACACAAGGCGGCGAACGACGTGAGCGAGAGCCGGGGCGGACAGTCGAAGACGATCAAGTCGTACCGGTCCCGCAATTCGTTGACGGGTTCGACGAACGAGCGATGCAGGTCCGCCTTCTCCCAGGCCCGCTGATCGGACAGGTCGAACCGTACCACGGCCGAATTGGCGGGGATGATGTCGATGGTTGGATACTGCGTTCGACGAATCAGGCCATGCACGTCGGCATCGGTCGATGGGTCAAGGAGGCGTTCCACGCCGGGCGTCTTCTCGCCGTCGCGAAGGAAAGAGTTCGTCAGGTTTCCCTGCGGATCGGTGTCGATGGCCAACATCCGCTTTCTGCGCTCATGCGAAACAGACGCGAGCAGCCAGACCGCGTGTGTCTTCCCGACTCCACCTTTCAGGTTGAGGACCGTCAGGACTGTCGCGTGAGGGGACGGGGAGGCAGGCATCGGCCCAGAGCGTACCATCGCTCGGGCGGGACGCGCAAAGCGCGGGCGGTGAATGTTCCACCGGCAGATCGTCGGCTTGGTTTTTCTTGAGTGGATAGAATGGGGAGGAGACCTTCGGTCGGCGGTTGCGGCGGGGTCAGAGACCCGCGCCGAGCAGCTAAGACGGGGGCGGAGACCTGCGCCGAACCCGGGCCGAAGACGGACTGCAGGAGCAGTCCGGACGAAAGAAATCAATTCAGGAGAAAACAGACGGCAGGCCGGCGCAGGCGGGGCGAAGGTTGCCAGGGTTCGCCGGCCGATCGCCGAGCGGTCGCCTTCCATGGCGGTCGGCGACAAGGAACAGGCGTGCGGAGCACGACCGACAATTCGGCTTGGGAAAGCCGCAAACGCCATGCTACCAGGGACAACGCGTCGCGGACCTGCGGCCGCGACCCCCGGGCTGACGACCTTGGCTGGCACTCGTTCCTCGTGACCTACGCCTTGGCATCACCCCGGGGGTCGCGTCCTCGTACCTCGTCCGCGACGCGTGTCCGCACCACGCAGGCCCGGCGGCCTGATCCACCGCGGAGCGGAACGACGCCCACGGCTAGTCGCCGTGGGGATCAACGACGCGACTCCGCCACGCGCGTCCCGGTGCGTCCGTGCCGCAGGCACGGCGGGACGACGCGTTTCAACTCGGCGCGCCGGAGGCGAGCAACCGTTCCACGTCTTCCCGCGTCAGCGTCTCCGGTTGCTTGCCGGCGTACGCGCCCTCGTGCATCGACGGCGACCAAGCGAGGCGGACCTCCAGCCGCTGTTCTGCGAAACGCCACAGGGCTTCCTTCGCCCCCTCCACGCCGCCGGCATCGCAATCGAACATCAGGGTCACGCGGCCGGAGCCGATCTGCTTCGCCCAGCGGGCGATCTTCTCGCCCTGCGCTTCGGTCATGCGGTTCGACATAATCGCCAAGGCCGGTACGCCCAAGTTGTCGAGCCCGATCACGTCGTTGAATCCTTCCACGATCACCAGACCGTGCTGGGCGATGAACTCGCGATAGCCGGGCTCCCGCAGTCGGGCCGCGTGCTGACCGAACAGTTCCTGCCCCCGGTGGAAGCCTTTCGGAAAACGGTGCTTCGCCGGAGGCTCCTTGCCCGGCCGTTCGGCCGGGGTCAAGCGGGCGAACTCCCGTTCCTTCTCCTCATGATGCACGTCGCGTCCGACCCAGGCGAGGACCTTGCCGTTCTCGGCCAGGACGGGGTAGACGATGCTCCCGCGGAGACTCCAGCCGCGCTTGTCGCCGCCGCCGTCGTTGGGGAGGTAGCCGCAACGCCACTTCTGCATCGACTCCGGAGTAAGGCAGGGGTGCCGGCGGACGTACGACGCGGCGGCCGGGTTCATGTCCGCCACGTCCGTGACGAACTTCTCGTTGATGTTGTGCAGCTCGCGGACGCGTTCGTCAGCGGAATCGATCAGCGGCACGTTGGCCTGCGGTGGAGACGCGGCGGCTTCGCTCGCGGCCGCTGGCTGCTTGGGGGCCTGACGGCTCGCGGCGGGCTCGCCGCTCCCCGCCAGCGCCCGTTTCACGCGCTGGAATTCGTCGCCCTTGAGCTTGCCACCCGCGGGCTTCTGGCCGGTGAGCCAGCCGTGCATCAGCGTCAGGAGGTTGCCGCGAAACCCGCATTCGTAAGCGTGGCACATGAAGATTTTCTGCGGGTTGTCCGTGTTGATCGCCAATTCCCTGCGGCCGTGGTGATCGCCGGGGCAGCCGAAGGGGCAGTCGATGCGCACTTCCGGCCCGGTTCCCCGCACGTCGAGCGAGACTCCGCACTTGGCGGCGGCGGTCTCCAGGGAGATCTCCGCTTGTAATTTGTCAACATCGATGTAGCCAGGTCGATTCATGATGCTTGGGGGAATGGGGAGGGAATGTTAACGTGGCTGTACCAGCATGTCTCATGTGGTTCTCCTCAGCAAGCGCGACTTGGAAGTTCTCGGCCTGCTCGAAATGACGCCGGCCACGGCGGCGCATCTCCGCCAGGCGAGTGCGACGTTTTCGGAAGAACCGTTCCGCGACGAACGCCGCGTTCGGGAACGGATGCTGGCCTTGAGCAACGCGGGGTTCGTGCAGAGCTTCCCGGCCGCCGTCGCCGGCGGGGGACTGAGGCACTACTACCGGCTGACGGCGGCCGGATACCGAGTTTTGCATCCGGATCGCGACCAGGCCCCGGGCCGCATGATCGTTGCGGAGATTTCGCCCTCCCGATTTCAGCATGCGATGGCGACGGCCGACGTGATCGTCCACACGCTGGTGAGCTGCCACGCGGCACGCGTGCAGATTCTGCAGTACCACGGCGACGGTCAGTTGACGCTGGGGGTGGGGGAGTACCGGCAGCAGCCGGACTGCCACTTCCAGCTGGGGCACGGCGGGCGGGTGTTCAACTTGCTGTTCGAGATCGACAACGCGACCGAGCCGCTGGATTCGCTCCGGGAGCAGAGCATCCGCTCGAAGCTCTTGGGCTACGAGAGCTACCAGGACTGGGTGCTGCGCGTGTGGCGGGACCACGGGCGCCAAGAACCCCGGCCGGCCTTTCGCGTGGTCTTTTTGACGCGAGGCGTGAACCGCGCGAACCACATGCTCTGGCTGGCCCGGCAGTGCGCCCGCAACCAGGACCGGCGGCTGGTGTATGCCGCGACGCAGGATGCGTACCTCGGCACCCCGTGTGCCGTGACGGATCCGCTGTTGAACGACCATCATGGCCAGTGGCGTGCGTTGTGCGACGCGCAACCGTCGTCCGCGTTCCGGCGGGAACCGGTGCGGCTGTCGCCGCCGCTCGCCCGGGCGAACGTGTTTTGATACGCTTCGCTACACTGTCGCGTTCACTCGCAGTGCCCGATGCGGGTATCAAGCCGCGTCCCTGCTTCCGCCCCCACGGAATCGGGAATGGAGCCTTCGGGATTGAGACGCCGACAGCACCGCCTCGCCCGATCCACGCACCTCGACGAGGCGGTTTTTCTTGGCAATCGTCGGCAGCACACCAGATGGACGCCCCGCGGTATTTGAACCGTCCGCGCGCCGCGGTAGGCTTCGAGCGTGGATATCCTGATCGCCGCACCGGCCAACAACGAGCGGGGACCGCGTTACATGGAAAAGGCGCTGGCGGCCATCCACCAGGCTCACCTGCGGCAGTCGCCGATAACGCTGGCCTACGGTGCCGCCGACGGACAAGTCGCCTTGATTCTGCAGTGCAGCGCGGCGGAACGGGAGGCGATCCTCGGCCCGATTGCGGCCAGTTACCCCCATTGCTCGCTGGCCGCCGTCGAGGTCCCCGTCGCTCCCACCGGCTTGGCAACGTGGAGTGCCGAGGTGCGTTTGAGTCCCGAACTGTATCCCATCCTGAGGCATGCGCAGTTCGAGGATCTGCTCAACCACACGTTCGCCGATCCGGTCTGCAGCCTGCTGCGCGCGGTCCGGCCTGACGAGTCGCTGCAGTGTCGGGTCGAGATCAGCATCATTCCGGCGTCGCGAAGGCGATGCCGGACGGCCCGCGAAGCGGTGAGGCTGTTGGACCGGAGCTTCTTCCGCGCCCACCACAGGCTGGCCGCCTTCTTCGCCCGGAACATCGTGCGGGGACGCTGGCGGTGGCTGGCTTGGCTGCTGGGCCGGATCGCCGCTCGCAGCGAGTCGCCGGGGCACACCCTGTTGGAAACCTCGACAAGCCGGCTGCACGAGCGGGAGGAGAACCTGCAGGCGGCGGCCGACAAGTTCGGCGGTCACCTGTTCGAGTGCCGGATGCAGCTTGCGGTGCATGCGCCGGCGGAACGAAAGGCGGAGGCGACGGAACGGCTGCGGAGCATGGCGGGCGCGTTGGGGGCTTTCACGCAGTCGCGGCTGGCGACGTTCCAGATCGGCAGAATCCGTCCGCAGCATGGCCTCCGAAAACGACTGCGGCCGTTCCTGCTGTCCCACGAAGAACTGGCCACGCTCTGGCATCCGCCGACGGCGACAGCCAGTGCAGAGCGCATGCGGGTCAATGAGTTCACCGAACTGGAGGCGCCCACGATGATTCACCCGTCCACGGAGGCGGGGACGGTGGTTCTGGGCCGAGTCCGGTTTCGGGACGACCAGCGGCTAGTAACGCTCGCGATTGAAGACCGCCTCCGGCACCTGTACATCGTCGGGAAGACGGGGATGGGTAAGACGACGCTGATTCAGAACATGATCGCCGAGGACATCGCCGCCGGCCGCGGCGTCTGTCTGGTCGATCCCCACGGCGACCTGGCCGAATCGATCGCCGGCCTCGTGCCGAAACATCGCACGAACGACGTGATCCTGTTCGACGTGGCCAGTCGCGAGTACGTGGTCGGGTTCAATCCCTTGGCCAGCCGCGATCCGTCCCGCGTGGACCAGGTGACCTCCGGCGTGGTGAGCGCGTTCAAGAAGCTGCATGATTCCTGGGGTCCAAGGCTGGAGGACACGCTCCGCAACGCCGTGTTCGCGGCGGTCGAGCAAGGCGGCAACCTGCTGTCCGTCATGCGGCTGCTGGGCGAAAAACCGTACCGAGAACACATGGTGCCCAACATCCGCGACGAGGTCGTCCGGAGTTTCTGGATTCACGAATTCGCGTCTTGGAGCGACAACTACCGGACGGAAGCCGTCGCGGCGATCCAGAACAAGATCCGCCCGTTCCTCACGAATACGAACATGCGGGCGATTGTCAGCCAGCCGGGGCGATCCCTGGACCTGCGCCAGATCATGGACGACGGCAAGGTCTTGATCGTGAACCTGAGCAAGGGACGGATCGGCGAGGACAACGCAACGCTGCTCGGCGCGTTCCTGGTAACGAGCATCCAGCAAGCGGCCATGACGCGGGCCGACATCCCGGAAGGGGAGCGGCGGGACTTCTTCCTGTACGTGGATGAATTCCAGAACTTCACCACGGGGAGTTTCGCGTCGGTGTTGTCGGAGGCCCGCAAGTTCCGGCTGTCCCTTATCGTTGCCCACCAGTACCTGGCCCAGATCAACGACGAGACGGCCGACGCCGTGTGGGGCAACGTAGGGTCGATCGTAGCGTTTCAGGTCGGCAGCGAGGACGCCGAAGTACTCGCCCAACAGCTTGGCAAGTACCCCGGACAGATCACCCCCGACAACCTTTCCGGCCTGCCGAAATACGCCGCCTACGCCCGGCTGCTGATCGACGGCATGCCGAGCAATCCGTTTTCGCTTCAAACCCTGCCCCCTCGCCGGGAGGCGTTTGCCCCGGAGCGAGCGGAAATCATCCGCCGCATCGGCCGCCGACGGTTCGCGCAGGGCAACGAAGCTCAGGTCTAGTACAAATCAACGCTTTCCGTACGAGGCAGGGTCCGTCCGGTTCATCGACGAGTTGAAGTGCGACCGGTCGCCTGCGGTTCAGACGCTTCCCAGGGATGCGGAGCGTGCCGCGATCACGGCGATGGATCGTCTGCGGTTCGACTATCACCGCGTGGGCTACGACCACAGGCCGATGGTGTTCCGCGGCGACGGAACGTTTGCCGCTGGCCGGGCCGGCTGTGATCGCTACTGGACGATTCGGGACGGTCGGTTGCTGATCGCGGGCGACGATGGGCGGTTGACGATGGATCTGGCGCCGACGGCGGACGGCGGGTGGGAGGGGTGGTGGCTCGTGCATGAGAGGATGCCAATACGGATCGAGGCCAAGCCGGCAGGATGCTGAATACGTGATTCGCCACGGTTCCCGCCATTCAACGCCCCGGGCTGGGCAATGGACCGATCGCGTCAGGGTTGGCTGCTGGCGAACTGGTGCATGGGCAAGGTGCTTCGCGTGCCTGCGGTGCCGATCGAAGTGCGGGGAGTGTGTAGGGCCGGGATGCGATGGTGGCGGCGGAGGGCGTTCCCTTGGTTCAGGGAAAGACGTTGGCGGAAGGCCGTTGGCGCGCCGGACGAGGGAGGGAAGCAAAGCTAGGGGGTCGGTCGTTGTGGTGGCATATTGCGGCTCTAAGTCCTTAGAGGTTAATACCTTAGGATGTGGAATCGGCCTCGAAAGCCGGCAGCGGGAGGTGGCTCCATTCCCACCGGCAGGCCCTGGTCCATACGACGGTTACCCCCAAATTGCGAGGCGCCAAGTCGAGGGCCTCAGTCCAGGCAACGAGGTAAAGGCTTTGATTTGCAGTACCGATTACGGTACAAGGACTTACGGTTACCAGTGAGCGCAAGGGAGGTAATTGATGGACAAACAATCGGGGTAAACGGTGGATTGTTGCTTCGGTGGCATGGGGGCGAAGTACCGGTGGCCTCTTCTGATCTCCGTTCCGGTAGCAGTTCAGGGGGTGA
>Ga0209613_1003214_pt1 | contig 11161 bp, 9 predicted proteins | sample BioC13SIPDNA_2_FD_185747 | JGI IMG/M metagenome (GOLD analysis project Ga0209613, IMG submission 185747) | Anaerobic biogas reactor microbial communites from Washington, USA - Biogas_R2_A C13 SIP DNA (SPAdes) (version 2) | ecosystem: Engineered > Bioreactor > Anaerobic > Unclassified | place... | reverse complement strand
ACCAGAGGGAAAGATCCTTCGGTCGTTAATCCCTCAGGATGACAATTAGATGCAAGTGAGCGGACGGCTTGTTAACTTGCGAAGTAGGAATTAGGGGTAAGGCGGTAGGGGGCGATGCCCACATCGCCCCGCACGTTTGTATATCAGATTGGTGCGATCGCCTATCCCAAACCATAGTCATATGATGATTCTATAGATGCCCAGAAAAACGGGACGATGTGGGCATCGTCCCCTACACACTTTTTCAGTGGTCTCAACCGTCTACATCTATGACAGAAAGTGCAGTACATCAGGCAGCAAATCATCCTTTATGTCTTGAATTAGGGAGGTAGTTATGGAGAAACAGGCGACAAGAGATGCCTATGGTCAGGCTTTGGTTGAGTTGGGCCAGGCCTATGACGATGTAGTGGTTCTGGATGCGGATTTGTCGAAATCCACCAAAACAGCCGATTTTGCCAAAGCATTCCCAGAGCGGTTTTTTAATGCCGGCATAGCGGAACAGAATATGATGGGAATGGCAGCAGGTATGGCGGCATCAGGCAAGGTACCATTTGCCAGTTCATTTGCCATCTTTGCCACCGGGCGCGCTTTTGAACAGGTGCGCAATTCCATCGCTTATCCCCATTTGAATGTAAAAGTATGTGCCACCCATGCTGGTTTAACAGTGGGTGAAGACGGAGGATCCCATCAGGCCATAGAGGATATCGCTGTGATGCGCAGTTTGCCTAATATGACGGTAGTCGTGCCGGCTGATGGAGTATCTACCCGCAAAATGGTGCAAAATCTCTACCACAGGGAAGGCCCGGCTTATCTACGCTTGGGTCGGCCATCCGTACCAATCATCTATGACGAAAAGGATCAAATAGAAATAGGCAAGGGCAATTTGTTGCGGGAGGGCAATGATGCCGCTATTATAGCTTGTGGTATCATGGTGGCGAAAGCCCTACAGGCAGCTGATATCCTGGCCCAGAGTGGTATCCAGGTAGCGGTAGCCGATATGCATACCATCAAACCTCTGGACGAAGAGCTGATCCTCAAGTTAGCTGGTCAATGCGGGGCCATACTTACAGTAGAAGAACATACGATAATAGGCGGTCTGGGGAGCGCTGTCTGTGAAACGGTCAGCGAAAAACTTCCCGTGCCGGTTTTGAGAATGGGTATAGCCGATATCTTCGGTCAGTCAGGAACTCCTGACCAACTGTTGGAACATTATGGATTGACGACAGAGCATATAGTGCAGAATATCCATAAATTACTGGAAAAACCCTCAGTCTAAAAGAGGATTTTCAGGGTTTTTTGTAGAACCACCACTATTGGTGGTTTTTTTGTGCTCAAGGGTAGTCATTAACTCTTGCGAACGTCGAAAAACTCGATATGGCGCAGGACAACCAAAAAACTTCTGGAAAAGCAGCCTGTCATTGCCCTAAAGGACTACTGATGTATCCTAGCGGATACAATTTGGGTTGCTATGAAAATGACCCTCGCGGTGTCATCGCACCCTAACGGGCACTACTTATTATAGTCCCTACGGGAAAAGGAATTAGGTTGCGAGCGCAGCGCGGCGATCTCTACCATCATCTACGGTTTGAGCTTAGAGATTGCCACGCCCCCTACGGGGGCTCGCAACATCAATAGTGAGCGATAGCGAACATCAGTAGTGCCGGAACGGCCAATGACAGTCTTAAGGAAGTTTTCATTCATCGTGGTCTAATCGACAGGTGATAATTCTGAAGCGTAGCTGAAGAATCTTTACTGGTAACAGAGGGAAAGATCCTTCGATCGTTCCTCCCTCAGGATGACAGTTAAAAAAAGATTATTCAGGATGATACCCCTTCGAGGCATAGGCAAAACGAAACTTTTTCAGCAGTCTTGTACCCAATCGTCAATCAGACTCGGCGCGATCCGGGTTTGCCATATTGGAGGTAAATCATGCTCGTTCAATTCTACAATGTTTCCAAGATTTACCCTAACGGTGTTAAAGCCCTAGATGACATTTCTTTGAAAATAGAGCGCGGGGAATTCATTTTCTTAATGGGCCAGAGCGGGGCCGGTAAGTCTTCCTTGATCAAAATGTTGTTTCGCGAGGAGCTGCCCACTCGGGGGCAAATATTCGTAGCATCCCGCAGTATCGTGCGAATGAAGCGCGGTGACGTTCCCAAGTTGCGACGCAACATGGGCATCGTTTTTCAGGATTTTAAGCTTTTGGAGAGTAAAACGGTAGCTGAAAACATTGCTTTCGCCATGAAAGTAGTAGGTGCCAGCGGTCGCGAGATCAAGAAGCGCGTCCCTGAAGTTATCGATATGGTAGGACTCAACGGCAAAGAACAATCTTTTCCGACCGAACTATCTGGTGGGGAACAACAGAGAGTGGGCATTGCCCGTGCACTGGCCAACCATCCTCTCATGTTGATCGCCGATGAGCCAACCGGGAATCTGGATATGGAAACCTCCCAGGGCATTATGGAACTCCTTTATGATATCAATCGCAAAGGAACCACAGTTATTATGGCCACCCATGCCCGGGAACTGGTCAAACAGGCTCATAAGCGCATTATCACCCTGGATCGTGGGAAGATAGCGACCGACAGCCCTCATGGGGAGTCGCTGTTATGAAAATATCTAATGGGGTGTACTTTGCCCGTGAAGCTGCTAAGTCTTTTTCGCGTAACCGTTTGCTGAGTTTTGCTACCGTATCTACGGTTACCATTTGTATTCTCATACTGGGCATGGCCGTGTTGCTGACCATGAATGCGGGGCTGTTTATGAATCGCTTGGAGTCAGATGTCCAGATGATAGCTTTTCTGGATAAGTCTCTTAACCAGAGGCAGATCAACGCAGCGCGCGATAAGATCAAGGAGATCGAAGGCATTAAGTCAGTGGAGTTTATCTCCCGGGATAAGTCCCTGGAACAACTGCAAGAGACTTACGGCCGTGAATATGATTTGAAAACTACCCTGGGCAGCAATCCGCTTCCTCATACTTTCAAAATCGAAGCCCATAACCCGCAAGAGGTCGCTCAGATAGCCCAACAGGTGGACAAGATAGCGGGAGTGTACAAGGTCAATTATGGTCAGGGTGTGGTGGAACGATTGTTCCAGGTCACCCGCTGGGTGCGCATCATAAGTATTGCTTTTATCGTGGTATTGGCAGCGGGTGCGGTCTTCTTGATAGCTACTACCACCCGGCTGTCGGTTTTTGCCCGGCGCAAAGAGATCTACTTGATGAAACTGATCGGTGCTACCGACTGGTTTATACGCTGGCCGTTTTTTATCGAAGGCATATTTCTGGGAGTGGCGGGCAGCTTGTTGGCAGTACTGTTACTGGGCCTGGGATACCAAGCCCTACTGCAAAATATTGGTTCTATGGTCATGGTCACCCTTATTAGTGACCCGGTATTACTGGGACAGATTTATTTGTCTCTGCTCGCAACCGGAGCTATATTAGGGGTTTTAGGGACTTATATTTCACTGAATCGTTTCCTGGATGTCTAAGCTTTGTTCATTGCCAGCAATGCTTAAGGAGGGTTTTGCAAGTGAGAATGGGGAGAAAATTCCTGGCGGTATCTTTGTTGACCGTCTTTTTGAGCAGTGTTGTCCTGCCGGTCTATGCCGATGAACTGGAAGACACCCGGCAGCGGTTGGACGAAGTTAGCCGGAGCATTAATGCTACCCAGGGAAAAGTAAGCAGTGCCAAAAAGCAGGAATCCAGCATAATGACGCAGATCCAAAACCTGGAGAAGGAAATCAGCCATACCCAGAATCAGATCACGGCTACCGAAGATCGTATCACCTTTCTGCAGGAGAGCATAGCCACTACCGAAGCCGACATTGAAGAAAGTGAGAAAAACCTCGCGGAAAAGAGTGCTCTACTCAGCGACCGGTTGGTAGTTCTCCATGAACAAGGGGAAGTATCCTATCTGGAAGTGTTGCTGTCCGCCATTGATTTTAAGGATTTTCTCACCCGTTATGAAATGGTCAACAGTATAATCGAGCAGGATGTGGATCTGATCGCGGCTATCAATCAGCAAAAGCATGACCTGGAGATGAAGAAAAGCGATCTGGAAGTGAAGAAGAAAGAGCTGGAAAGCGCTCTGATCCAGCAGGAATCAATGCGAGAGCTGCTGGACGGCCAGAAGCTGGAGAAAAAAGAGATCCTCGGCAGTGTACAACAGGAAAGAGCGGCTTATGAAAGGGCCTTAGCCGAACTGGAAGAGAACTCCCGTCAGCTGGAAGCCATGATCCGCAAAATGCAGGGAGGAGACGATTCTGAGGCCCTGGGAACTGGAGTTTATACTTGGCCGACTCCCGGCTATACTAACATAACGTCAGCTTATGGTATGCGATTCCATCCTATATTGAAGACCCGTAAAATGCATACCGGAGTTGATATCGGTGCACCTATGTCAGCCACCATCGTAGCAGCAGATAGCGGCAAGGTCATCCATGCCGGCTGGATGGGCGGATATGGCCAGGTGCTGGTAGTTGACCACGGTAACGGCATATCCACCCTATATGCTCATCAGTCGGCCTTCCTGGTCAGCAACGGCCAGACGGTAAACCGAGGAGATCCTATCGGTAAAGTGGGCAGCACGGGATGGAGCACCGGACCGCACTTACACTTCGAGGTGCGTATCAACGGATCCTACACCGATCCCATGCCCTACATTCAATAAACGCAGGCAAGCGGTCGGGAACCCAATATGCAAGAAGAGACGGTTCTTTCTGTCATGTCAGCCTAAACTGGTTTCCTCAATTAATCTTTTATGACATGACAGAAAGAACCGTCCCTTCTTGCATGTGCTTTCCCCCTCTGTTTCCCTAGCCCTGGCAGGAGGGAATTGTAATCTGGTATAAGGTGGGATAACATAATAATTGGTTTTTATTAATACAATAGTAGTGGTGGTGAAGTTTTGAAAAACCGTGGTATATGGCGGGGACTGAATATTTTCTTCTCGGTGACAGGAATGGTGGTAGTAGCCGCCATTATTTTCCTTATGGTGACTAATGCGGCTGGGCTGGGTACGCTCTTGAGTGTAATCGGACTGGTCAAAAGCCAATCCCTTTTTGATTCCAGTACCAGTGAGATGATCGAAGGAGCTACCGCCGGTATCGTTGATTCTCTGGATGATCCCTATTCCAAATACTTGGATAAACAGACCTGGGAAGATTTACGGATTCGTCTGGAAGCCAAATTTGGCGGTATCGGTGTTTATGTTCTGCAAGACGAGACTGGTCGCTTGAAAATCGTTTCACCCATCAAGGGAACCCCCGCTTATGAAGCCGGACTTAAAAACGGTGATATCATTCTCCGCATTAACGGCGAAAGTGTGTTGAATATGAGTCAGGATGACGCTGTTCATCTGATGCGGGGAGATCCCGGTACCCAGCTGGAATTAGGGATCTACCGGGAATCCGATGGTAAGGAACATGACTACACCATCATTCGCGAAATCATAAATGTACCTTCCGTAGAAGACAGCATGCTGGATGACAGTCCGGCCATCGGCTATATCAAGCTGAACCAGTTCCACGCCCAATCAGCCACCGAGATGGCCGATACCCTTAATCGTCTTCTAAAGGATAACCGTATGGAAGGTTTGGTGCTGGATCTACGTGGTAATGGTGGGGGAGACTTTGATTCTTCCATCGATATCGCCAGTATTTTTATGGATGGTCAGGAGGTCGTGAGTGTAGTTGATGCTCAAGGTAATGAAACCGTACACCATGCTTCCGCCGGAAGTGTAGACATTCCCTTGGTAGTGCTGGTAAATGGCGACAGTGCCAGCGCTGCGGAGATTTTAGCCGGAGCCTTGCAGGATAACAAGCGGGCGATTCTAGTGGGGGAAAAGACCTATGGCAAAGGATTGGTACAGACCATCTATCCCCTGCGGGATGGCGGCGCTCTGAAACTGACCACTTCCAAGTATTATACCCCTGACGGGATCGATATCAATGAGATCGGCATCACCCCGGATTATATAGTGGAGCAAAAAGCCGATGAAACAGCCGACCTGCAGTTAGAAAAGGCGCTGGAATTGGTGAAAAAGGAGATACTATAAAGAGGCAAGATGTAATCCGCGCAAGTTAGGGCGGTCTTTCTAATGTCATCCTGAGGGAGAGAAGCGACCGAAGGATCTTTACCTCTGATACCAATAAGGAATTCTTTGGCTACGCTTCAGACAGTCTCCCACGATCCTTCGATTTGCGCGGGAGTGTACTAAATTGGTGATCCATATTACAAGACTCTTCGCTATCGCTCAGAGTGACAAAATTGAAGGTTATTGAATTAGGCAAGATCCTTAATTTCTCTATGATAGAGCGTATCACCCTGAAAAATTTTTTAATTGTCATCCTGAGGGAGAGAAGCGACCGAAGGATCTTTTTCAGCAATCTCATCAGCCTCCTCTTGCATCTGTAATAGTCGTATTAAAAGGGAAAACCGGAGAGTTTTCCCTTTTGGTGTCCTTGTTGGCTTGTCCTTGGCAAACTCCCAAGCAAAGGTGATGGAATGGAATCTATATTGATGCTGCTGGCACTCATGGGGCAAAAGTTGCTGGAGATCATAGTCACCCCATTGTTTTTAGGAATATACCTGTTGCTGTTTGTGCTGGTAGCCTGGCAGTACAAGCGCCTGGAGGACATGTCAGGAAAACTGCTGAATACCACCCGGCGCAGCTACCTGGGAGCAGCCCTGGTTTCGACCCTACTGGGGTTGGCGGGAGGTCTCCTGGGCAGTGTTTTGCTGATCCTGGTAGGGATCGACCTACTCAGTGTAGGCATTATTTATTTATGGATAGTGGCGTTGTTGCTAATGTTCATCAATCAACGCTTCCTCTGCTTTGCTTATGCTGGTGGGTTGCTGTCCTTATTGAGTTTGCTGCTGGGCTATCCGGACATTGATATCCCCCAACTGCTGGCTTTGGTAGCCGTCTTGCATATGGTGGAGAGCCTGCTGATAATGGCTAATGGGCATCTGAATCCAGTGCCTGTCTATGTGAAAAAAGGCGGGCACATCAGCGGCGGGTTTAATCTGCAGAAATTTTGGCCCATGCCTTTGATCGCCCTGATAAGCATAGGATATATGGATATAGGTAGTGGCGGAGTGTCGATGCCCGATTGGTGGCCTCTTATCAAAGGGTACTCTCCAGAATCCGCTCAGCAGGTTTATGTTCTTATGCCGGTGCTGGCCATATTGGGCTATGGCGAAATCACCACCACCAGTAGTCCGGGCCAAAAGGCGCGGGAATCAGCCCTCTATCTATTTATGTTCAGCCTCATTTTGCTGCTCCTGTCCTTAGCCAGTTCTCGCTGGGCTCCGTTATTGTGGCTGGCGGCCTTGTTCAGCCCTCTGGGCCATGAAATGGTCATTTGGATGGGGATGAGAAGTGAGAGAAATCGACATTCTCTTTATGTCAGACCGGCTCAGGGAGTGATGATATTGGATGTTCGCCCCGGTACGCCGGCGGCCCAGGCAGGTCTAAGATCTCGCGATATTGTTTTGCAGGTGAACGGTATGGCGGTAAACCATCCGGATGAATTGGCTAACATTCTGCAGTGGGCCTGGCAAGGGCTGCAGATCAAGATCCTGCGCGCTCAAAGGCCTGTGACCCTTTATATGGAGCGCCGTAAGGGCGGTTCCGCAGGTATAATCCCTGTTCCAGAGGATAATATTCCCCGCTATTTGGTGTTTAAGGACGACACCATATTTCTTACTGCCCGGCGCTGGTGGCGGTGCCTGAAAAAACGCCTGAGTGACAGTTGATTTTTGGCCTGGGCAGGTAGTGTTCACATTTTACCTCTACTCCGAATATGCTAAGGCATAATGTGACAGTCAAGGAGATAGTGACATGAGAGGTAAAGTGCGCTACGTACTCACCAGTAGTAACACCAGTCAGGGTTTTCACACCTTTTTACCCGAACTGCTGCAGGGTGTACTGAAGATTTTTGTTCTCAAAGGAGCTCCCGGGTCTGGCAAGTCTACCTTTATGCGCCTGCTGGGGGAGTCATTCTCTGAACAGGGCTATGAGGTAGAGTTATGGGTATCTGCTGCTGATCCCGTCAGTCCAGAAGGAGTTCTGATCCCGCAACTGAAGGCTGCCGTGGTCAATGGAAGTCTCTCATCTCCTATTGATCCCCGCTATCCGGGTGTCACCGGGGATATTATTTATCTGGGTGATTATGGAGATAAGCTGTTTATTCAGAGCTATAGTCAGGAGATCATCAAGCTGTGTGATGCTCAGGAGAAGCACCGCCGTCAGGCGACCATGGTTTTGAAAAGTGCGGCGGCCATAAAGGAAACCATTAAAAAACAGGCGGCTGCTTATCTGGACTTGGAAAAGGTGCATCAAGTGGTGGGACAGTTGGCAGAGGAAATCCTGGAGGGGGCTCCCGCGGAAAAACACTATTTTGCCAGTGCGGTCACTGCTGAAGGAATGATAAACTATATGGATGAAATCAGCTGTGCCTGTAAGAAACGTTATGTATTCCAAGGTCCGGCTGGCAGCGGCAAATCAACGGCCATACTGGGTTTGGCGGCCCGGGCCCAGAGCAAAGGTTATTCCCTGGAGTATTATCACTGCGGACTGGAAGCCGACAGTATACAGATGATCATTATTCGCAACCTGGAGATCGCTCTGGTAGACGCCGGTCTACTGGAACTGTCGGTCAAACCCTGGGATGTAGTAATAGACATGAGCAGTTGTCTGCAGGATTATGATGCGGATGAGTTGGTGCATGAATCCAGTGAGTCACTGCGGGAGTATGAAACTCTCATATTGGAAGCCCAGCAAGAATTGGAACAGGCCCATCGCTGTTTGAAAGACCTGAAAAAAATCTATGCTCTGGCCATGGATTTCGAAGCCCTGGATAACAAGCGCCTGCAAGTTCGGGATGAAATCACCAGATCCAGTTAAATAGATGGACGGCGCAAGTTAGGGGACGGTCCTTTGGCTTGCGCTTTTATGGAAAGCTTTTTGAAATTTACAATACAGATTACGCTTAAAGCGCAAGCCAAAGGACCGTCCCCTAACTTGCGCGGATTCGCAAATACCTTCTGTATTGGGACAAGATTTAGGTTGGCCTTTGCTAGGTAAGTCTGATATATTAATATTCTTATAGAGGCATTGTAAGGGAAGTGACAGCTTTGCCAGAATTTCGAATTCATTCTGAATACCAGGAGAAGGGTGACCAGCCGGAGGCCATCCGTAGTCTGGTGCAGGGCCTGAAAAGCGGGTACCGGGATCAGACCTTGCTGGGGGTGACCGGCTCAGGAAAGACCTTTACCATGGCCCGCATCATTGAGGAAGTGCAGCGGCCCAGCTTGGTCATGGCTCCCAATAAAACCCTGGCAGGACAGCTTTACTCCGAGTTCAAGCAGTTTTTCCCCGAGAATGCGGTGGAATACTTCATCAGCTATTATGACTATTATCAGCCCGAGGCTTATGTGCCCCAGACTGATACCTATATTGAAAAAGACTCCTCCATAAATGATGAGATCGACAAGCTGCGCCACTCGGCTACAGCTGCCCTGCTGGAACGGCGGGATGTCATTATTGTGGCCAGTGTTTCCTGCATCTACGGACTAGGTGCTCCGGAAGATTACTATGCCATGGCTCTATCCTTACGTCCCCAGATGGAGATCTCCCGGGATGAGGTTTTGCGCCGTCTGGTGGAAACCCATTATACCCGCAATGAAGTAGCCTTCACTCGGGGGCAATTCCGGGTGCGGGGAGATGTGGTAGAGATATTTCCGGCCTCCTCAGGGGAACAGGCTCTGCGGGTGGAGTTTTTTGGGGATGAAATCGACCGCATCGTGGAGTTTAATCCTTTGACCGGTGAAGTACTGGGACGTCGCCTCCATGCTTTCGTTTTTCCGGCCTCCCACTATGTCACCAGTCGGGAAAGAATGCTGGAAGCCGCCGGCGAGATTGAGATGGAACTGGCCCAGCAGCTGGAGAAATTTCAACAAGAGGGCAAGCTGCTGGAAGCCCAGCGTATTGAACAGCGCACCCGATTTGACCTGGAAATGATAAGAGAAGTGGGCTACTGCAAAGGGATCGAAAACTATTCCCGCTATATTACGGGACGAGCCCCGGGCGAACCGCCCTATACCTTGATAGACTTTTTCCCTGAGGATTTCTTGCTGTTTATGGATGAATCTCACATCGGAGTGCCCCAGGTGCGGGGTATGTATGAAGGTGACCGGTCACGCAAGCAAAACTTGGTCGAATACGGTTTCCGCTTACCCTCGGCTCTGGATAATCGGCCTCTGAAGTTCGCGGAATTTGATGAAAAGATAGGCCAGGTGATTTATGTTAGTGCTACCCCGGGAGATTATGAGATCACCCACAGTAAGCAGGTAGCCGAGCAGATCATCCGCCCTACCGGCTTGATTGATCCACAGATCATAGTGCGGCCCACTGAGAATCAGATCGATGATTTGATCAAGGAGATCCGTACCACCGTAGCCCAGGGATTTCGCGTCTTGGTCACTACTCTGACCAAACGCATGGCTGAGGATCTGTGCGATTACCTGTCCGATGCCGACTTGCGGGTGAGCTATATGCATTCGGACATTGATGCCTTGGAAAGACTGGAGATATTGCGTGATTTGCGCAACGGGGAATTCGATATATTGGTGGGTATCAACTTACTGCGAGAAGGTTTGGATCTGCCGGAAGTAGCTTTGGTGGCTATCCTGGATGCTGACAAGGAAGGTTTCCTGCGTTCGGGACGATCTCTGATCCAAACCATTGGCCGGGCAGCCCGCAATGTGGAAGGCCGGGTCATTATGTATGCGGATACGGTCACTCCCTCCATGCAGACTGCTTTGGAAGAGACGAACCGGCGCCGCACCAAACAGATGGAATACAACCGGAAGCATAACATAACTCCGGAGAGTATAAAGAAGGCCGTCCACGCGTCCATAGAGGCTACTATAGCGGAAACACCGGCGGAATACGACATCCTGGGATTTAACCACCTGCCCAAAAAGGAACGTCTGCGCTTAGCGCGAGAAATAGAAGAAGAAATGCGCCAGGCTGCCGAAAATCTGGAGTATGAACGAGCCGCCCAACTACGCGACCTGATCAAAGAACTTACCTCCGCCCCGCCGGCCAAAAAGAGCCGCCGCAGGCGATAGTTGTCACGCGCAAGTTAGGGGA
>Ga0209613_1003197_pt1 | contig 11211 bp, 8 predicted proteins | sample BioC13SIPDNA_2_FD_185747 | JGI IMG/M metagenome (GOLD analysis project Ga0209613, IMG submission 185747) | Anaerobic biogas reactor microbial communites from Washington, USA - Biogas_R2_A C13 SIP DNA (SPAdes) (version 2) | ecosystem: Engineered > Bioreactor > Anaerobic > Unclassified | place... | reverse complement strand
CGGCGATTTCGTTGCGCAGCCAGGGCTTGATGCGCTTGAACAGCGCCAGCAGGTCGTCCGTGGTCGGAGGGTCGCTGAAGGGCTCCTCCGGCTCCGCCTCGCTGATGACCCGGGACAGGTCCTGGGTGACGCGGATCAGGTTGCTGCGGGTGAAGTCCACGTGCTCCACGCGGAAATCAAACCGCTCGCGGATGCGGTCTGCCATGGACAGGACGCGCGACACCGGCACCTTGTCCACCGGGATATCGTAGGCCAGGTAGTCCCGCCACTTTTCAAAGCCGTATTTCTCCAGCATCTGGGGAAGGGCCGGCGTATTGTAGGCGTTGTACAGGACAGGCGGCCCGTCGAAGCCCTCTGCCAGAAGGCCGCGGTTGAGCAGGTCGTAACGGGGCGGAATCGGCCCGAAAACCTGCTTCGCGCCGTGCTCGCGCAGGAAGCGCATCGCGGCGTCCAAAACGGCGTGGGCATATTCGTAATTCTCGTAGGATTCAAACAGGCTGATGTAGCCGGTCTCCACCTTGAGCCGGGAGGAGAGCAGCAGGTCGACGCCGGCCAGCACCCGGGCGACCGGGGTTTCGTTGTCGTATGCCAGGAAGAGGCGCTGATTCCCGCGGGTGAAAAACTCGTTGTCGGCGCCCGTCAGCGCCTTTTGCAGGTCGCGCCGCATCGGGGGCGCCCAGTTGGGGTCCTTCCGGTAGATATCAAAAGGCAACTGGATGAAGGGCTTGAGCGCCTGGGGGGTCGGCTTGACGATTTCCACGTGAATCATATCGAATCCTCCGCTGGGCATTCCGTCCTGGCGGAATTATAGCATCCCGTCGCAGGAGGGGCAAGGAAGCCCGGGGCAGGGCACTTCCCTTTGATTACCCGGAAACGGCGCGCCCGACGCGCTCCAGCAGCTCGGCCCGGCCTTCGCCCGTCTGGGCGGAGGTCTGCACGATGTCGAAGGGCTGCACGGCCAGGGCGCGCGCCAGCACCGGAAGCGCCTTGCCCCGCTGGGCGCGCGACAGCTTGTCCGCCTTGGTCGCGGCCACCAGGAAGGGCAGCCCGTTCCGGTAAAGGAAGGCGTTCATCGTCAAATCGCCCTGGGAAGGCTCATGCCTGATGTCCACCAGGTGAAGCACCAGGCGCAGCGTCTCCGCGCGGGCGAAATACTCTTCCATCATGCGCCCCCAGCTTTGTTGCTCCCGCTTGGAAACCCGGGCGTAGCCGTAGCCGGGCAGGTCGATGAGATGAAAGGCGTCGTTGATGAGAAACACGTTGATCAGCCGGGTCTTTCCCGGCGTCCCGCTGGTCTTGGCGAGGTTCCTGACACGGCAGAGGCTGTTGATGAGGCTGCTCTTCCCCACGTTGCTGCGCCCCGCGACTGCGACCTGTGGCAGGCCGCGGCCGGGGAAGGCCCCGTAGCGGGGCAGGCTGGTGACGAAGGCCGCCGACTTGATTTCCATTATTCCGTCAGCAGCGCCAGCGAGGCGACCTCGTCGGCTGTCGCGACGTAGTGGATATCAAAGGAATCCCGGATGTAAGCCGGCAATTCCAGGACGTCCTTCCGGTTCTCCTGCGGCAGGGCCAGCAGGCGGATGCCCGCCCGGAAAGCCGCAAGCAGCTTTTCCTTGATGCCCCCGATGGGCAGCACACGGCCGCCCAGGGTGATTTCACCGGTCATCGCCAGGTCCTGGCGCACCTTGCGGCCGCTGAGCGCGGACAGCATCGCGACGGTCATCGTGATGCCGGCGGAAGGCCCGTCCTTGGGCACGGCGCCTTCCGGCACGTGGATGTGGATGTCCATCTTGTGGTGGAAGTCCTCTGGCAGCCGGTAGCGCTCGCTGCTGGAGCGCACCCAGGACAGCGCGGCCTGCCCGCTTTCCTTCATGACCTCGCCCAGATGGCCTGTCAGCGACAGCTTGCCCGTGCCCGGCATCACGGCGCACTCCACTTTGAGCAGCTCGCCGCCCACCTCGGTATACGCCAGGCCGATGACCACGCCGGCCAGCGGCTCCTTGTCCGGCTGTTCGCGCAGGTAGCGCGGCGGGCCCAGGTACTCCTCCAGGGAACCGGGCAGGACGGTGACCGTGTCGACGCCTTTGTCCAGCATCTCCACTGCCGCCTTGCGAACCACCTTGGCCAGGGTGCGCGCCAGTGTGCGCACGCCCGCCTCGCGGGTATAGCCCTCGATGGCCGCGCGGATGGCGGCCTTGGTCATCTTCACGCTGCGGGGCGGCAGCCCGTTTTCCAGAATCTGCCGCCGCAGCAGGTGCTTCCGCGCGATTTGCAGCTTTTCTTCCTCGGTGTAGCTGGAGACCTCGATGATTTCCATCCGGTCCAGCAAGGCCGGCGGGATGGTGTCCCGCGTGTTGGCAGTTGTGATGAACAGGACGCGGGACAGGTCGAAGGCGATATCCAGATAATGGTCGCGGAAGGACGCGTTCTGCTCGGAATCCAGCACCTCCAGCATGGCGCTGGCGGGGTCGCCCCGGTAGTCGTTGCCCATCTTGTCGATTTCGTCGAAGAGGAAAACCGGGTTCATGGTGCCCGCCCGCTTGATGCCGCTGATGATGTGGCCGGGAATGGCGCCGATGTAGGTGCGGCGGTGCCCATAGATTTCCGCCTCGTCCCTTACGCCGCCCAGGCTGAGCTTGACGAATTTCCGCCCCAGCGCCTTGGCGATGGCCTTGACGATGGAGGTCTTGCCCACGCCGGGCGGGCCGACGAAGCAGAGGATGGGCCCGCGGGGCACCACCTGCTCCTCCGTTTTCTGGCGCATGGAGAGAACGGCCAGGTACTCGATGATGCGTTCCTTGACCTTCTCCATGCCGAAATGGTCCTCGTCCAGGATGCGCCGGGCACGGCCCAGTGACAGCTGGTCCCTGGAGTATTTCCCCCAGGGCAGCTCGGCCAGCCAGTCCAGGTAGTTCTCCGAAACCGTGGATTCCGGGCTGCCCGCCATCATGCGGGACAGGCGCTCCAGCTCCTTGTCGGCCTTTTCGCGGGCTTCCGGGTTCAAGGGAATGGCGCTCAGCTTTTTGCGCATCTCCTCGACGTCGTCCTCATCCCCTTCGCCCAGCTCCTCCTGGATGGCCTTGATCTGCTCGCGCAGGTAATACTCGCGCTGGGACTTGTCCACCTGCATGCGGATGCGCAGCTGGACGACGCGGTCGATGTTGGCGTTGCGCACCTCGCGCGCCAGCAGGACGCACAGCGCCTCCAGGCGGTCCTGGGTGCGCTGCTGCGCCAGCAGGCTGTGGCGCTCCTGCTGGTCGGTCAGCAGGTTGGCGGCGATGACGTCCACCAGCTCGTCCGGGTCGGAGATGCGCTTGATGGAGCGGATGAGGTCCTCGCTGATGCGGTTGCCGATTTCGGCAAAACTGTCCAGGCTTTCCTTGGCCACGCGGACGAGCGCCTGCAATTCCGGCGTGTCCTCCTTGGCGGAATAGGGCGCGATGGGTTTGACCAGCGCAATCCAGCTATCCTCGTCCGGCAGAATCCGCTGGATGAGCGCGCGGCTCTCCCCCTCGATGAGCACGCGCAGGTTGTTGCCCGGCAGGTGCAGAACCTGCTTGATGCGCGCGATGGAGCCTGCCTCATAGAGGTCCTGGAGGGCGGGGTCTTCCTTTTCCTCGTTTTTCTGCATCACCAGGAAGATGCGCTGGTCTCCCGCCATCGCGGCGTTGACCGCGGCGACGCTGCGCCCCCGGCCCACGTCGATGTGCAGCACAGTGTGCGGGAAGACCAGGGTGCCCCGCAGGGGCAAAAAGGGAAGGGTCAGGTTTCCGTTGATGCGTTTGGCCATGGGTTCTCCTTGAAAAACGCTCCTTCCCTCTTGGAAGGAGCCCGTAATGGTGTCAGGAGGCGTCGTTCCGCAGCGGTTCCTGGCGCGGGACGCCCTTGCGCGCGGAGGCGGGCAGGGGCTTGGGCTTCTTGTGCACCTGCGGCGGGGCGCCTTTCTCGACGGTGTCCCGCGTGACCACGCAGGAGACGACGTCCGGCGAGCCGGGCAGGTCGAACATGGTGTCCATCAGCGCCCCTTCCAGGATGGCGCGCAGGCCGCGGGCGCCGGTCTTGCGCTCCACCGCCTGGCGGGCGACGGCCAGCAGGGCGTCCTGCTCGAACTCCAGCTTCGCCCCGTCCAGTTCGAAGAGGTACTGGTACTGTTTGGTCAGCGCGTTCCTGGGCTCGGTGAGGATGCGCACCAGGGCCTGCTCGTCCAGCGAGTCCAGCGGCAGCATGACGGGCATGCGGCCCACCAACTCGGGAATCAAGCCGTACTTGACCAGGTCTTCCGGCCGCATCTGCGCCAGCAGGCGCCCGACGCGCTCCTCTTCCTTCTCCGGGGCCGCGGAGCCGAAGCCCAGCGCCCGGCTGCCCAGGCGCGCGGCGATGATGTTTTCCAGCCCGTCGAAGGCGCCGCCGCAGATAAAAAGGATGTTGGAGGTGTCGATGGGGATGGTTTCCTGCTGGGGGTGCTTGCGCCCGCCCTGGGGCGGGACGTTGGCGACGGTGCCCTCGAGGATTTTCAGCAGCGCCTGCTGGACCCCTTCGCCGGACACGTCGCGGGTGATGGATACGTTTTCGCTTTTGCGCGCGATTTTGTCGACCTCGTCCAGGTAGATGATGCCCTGCTGGGCGGCGGCGACGTTGCCGCCGGCCGCCTGGATGAGGCGCAGCAGGATGTTTTCCACGTCCTCGCCCACGTAGCCCGCCTCGGTCAGGGAGGTGGCGTCGGAGATGGCGAAAGGCACGTTGAGGATGCGCGCCAGCGTCTGGGCCAGGTAGGTTTTGCCGGTGCCGGTCTGCCCGACGAGCAGCACGTTGGATTTCTGCAGCTCGACCGGCGGCTTGCGGGTCTGGTTGGAGCGGATGCGCTTATAGTGGTTGTAGACGGCGACGCACAGGGCGCGCTTGACGCGCTCCTGCCCGATGACATACTCGTCCAGCGTGCGTTTGATGTCCCCCGGCGGCATCAGCTTGGGGAGCCCGGCCGGATGGCCGGCCTTCGGGGCGTTCTCCCCGATGACTTCCCCGCAGAGAATCACACACTCGTCGCAGATATAGGCCCCCGGCCCGGCGATGAGCTGCTTGACCTCGTTCTGGTGCTTGCCGCAGAAACTGCAGCGCGGCGTCTTCCGGCTGTCACTTGTTTCCTTTGCCATGCTGCTCCCCGGCCTTGCGCGGCTCGTAGATTTCGTCGATGATTCCGTATTTCTTCGCTTCTCCGGCAGACATGAAATAGTCGCGCTCGACGTCGGCGGCGATTTTGTCCTCCGGCTGCCCGGTCATCTCAGCCATCATGCGGGTCATTTTCTTCTTGGTCTTCAGCAGCCACTCCGCGCGGATGGTCACGTCGGTCGCGGGGCCTTCTGCGCCGCCGGAAGGCTGGTGAATCATGACCTCCGAGTTGGGCAGCGCCATGCGCTTGCCCTTCTCCCCCGCCATGAGCAGGAAGGCCCCCATGGAGGCCGCCATGCCGATGCACACGGTGCGCACGGGTGCCTTGACGTACTGCATGGTGTCGTAAATCGCCATCCCCGCGGTCACGGAGCCGCCCGGGCTGTTGATGTACAGGTTGATGTCGGCGTTGGGGTTGTCCATGTCCAGGAACAGCAGCTGGGCCACCACGGTGTTGGCCAGCCCGTCGGTGACGGGGCCGGACAGGAACACGATGCGGTCCTTGAGCAGGCGGGAATAGATGTCGTAGGAACGCTCGGCGTTGCCGGCGCGCTCCACTACGTAGGGAATCAGATACTCTGCCATGTTTCCTCCAAATCAGCCTTCCTTGGGCTTGATTTCCTTTTTCTTCGCGGCCGGCTTCTTGGCCGGCTCAGACTTGTCCGCGTCTTTCTTCACAGCTTTTTTAGCCGGTTTTTTCGCTTTGGGCGCTTCGCTTTCTTCCACCGCGTCCAGCGCCTTTTCCAGGACCTCCTGCGCGTCGATTCCCTCTTCGTGCTCGCCTTCGTGCACGGAAATCTCGGCGTGGCCCTTGATCAGGTCGATCGTCTTGCGGGTGCGGGCCAGCTCACGGTAGTTCTCCAGTTGCTGCTCGCTGAGCCCCTCGCGGTATTTGCCTTCGTCCCGGCCCATTTCACGCGCTCGGCGGGCGATTTCCGCGTCGACTTCCTCCTGGGTGGGCTCGACGTTCTCAGCCTTGGCGATGGCATCCAGCACCAGTTCGGTTTTGACGCCCGTCAGCGCGTCCTGGCGGAAGCGGTCGCGCAGGTCCTCCTGGGTCGAGTTGGTGTATTTCAGGTAGTCTTCCAGACGGATGCCCTGGTAGAGCATCTGCATCTCCATGTTCTGCATCAGCCGGTCGGTCTGCCTTCTGACCATGGCCTCGGGGATGTCACAGTCCGCGGCGTCGACCGCCTGCTGCACCAGGCTGTCCTCCAGGTGGTTTTCCGCCTGGCGGTCCCGGTGCTCCTCCAATTCCCGGACGACAGCCGCGCGATAGTCGGCGAAGGTCTTGTGCTCGGAGACGTCCTGGGCGAAGTCGTCGTCCAGCGCCGGCTTGACCTCGTGGGTCGCAGCGTTGACCTTGACCTCGAACTGCGCTTCCCTGCCGGCCAGGCTTTCCTCATGGTATTCAGCGGGGAAGGTGACCGTGATGGTTTTGGTCTCCCCCACCTTCATTCCGGCGACCTGCTCCTCAAAGCCGGGGATGAAGGAACCGGAACCCAGCTTCAGCTTGTGCCCCTGGCCCTTGCCGCCCTCGAAGGGGACGCCGTCCACGGAGCCCTCGAAGTCGATATCCGCCGTATCCCCCTCTTCAAGCGCGCGGTCCTTCACCTCTTCGGAAACCGTGACTTTCTCGACGTCGTGGGAGATGCGGTGGTCGATTTCCTCCTCCGGCACCGGGTGCAGGTGGCGCGTGCCCTTCAGCCCCATGTACTTGCCCAGGGCCACCTCGGGCTTGACATAGACTGTGGCGCTGAACTTCAGCTCCTTGCCGCTGCCGATCTGCTCCACCTTGACGTCCGGCTGGTCCACGGGGAAGAGGTCTTCCTTTTCGACCGCCTCGTCGTACAGGTCCGGGAACAGCTGGTCGAAGGCGTCGTCGTAGAACACCGACTCGCCGTACATGGTCTCAATCAGTTTGCGCGGCGCCTTGCCTTTCCTGAATCCCGGCACGTTGATGCGCCCGCGGTTCTTCAGGTAGGCTTGCTGCATCGCCCCCTCAAAGGCCTCCGGCGTCACGATAAAATCAATCCTGGCCTGGTTTCCGCTGATTTTTTCCGCCTGGTAACTCATGTTCGTCCTCCTGATGATGCGGCGCTTCACCATGAAGCGCGCTCAGAAGAATATACCATTTCTGACCTACCTTGGCAAGCAGGATACGGTCGCTGCCGCCACCTCGTTTCCGCATCGCCGGATTCCGAAAAAAATATACCCGGGCGAACTGTAAGATTTGTATATTTTAGCTTGACAATCCGGCAGTTTCAGCGTATGAGTGAATTAACATCAATCAAACCGGCGGCAGCGGCACATTCTTCTCGCGTGTGCGTTGGTTTGTAAAGGAGGAAACGGGATGGGCGGCAAGGTGTACATCGTAGGGGCGCGGCGCAGCGCCATCGGCTCTTTCATGGGCGCGCTGGGCGGGGCGAAGATTGCCGACGCGGGCGCCGAGGTGGTGAAGGCGGCGCTGAAGGACGCGAAGGTTCCGCCGGAGAAGGTGGACGAGCTGATTTGCGGCAACATCCTGTCGGCGGGCCTGGGCCAGGGCATCGGGCGGCAGATTGCGGTGAAGGCGGGCATCCCGGTGGAGGTGTGCGCGTACTCGCTCAACATGCTGTGCGGCTCGGGGATGAAGGCGGTGCTCAACGGGGTGTCGGCCATCCAGAACGGGGACGCGGAGGTGGTGGTGGCCGGCGGCGTGGAGAGCATGACCGGGGCGCCCTACCTGCTGCCCAAGGACGTGCGCAAGGGCATCAAGATGGGCTCCTACCAGGTGGAGGACCACATGATCCGGGACGGCCTGACGGACGCGTTCGAGGACGTACACATGGGCATCACGGCGGAGAACATCGCGTCGAAGCACGGGATTACGCGGGAGGCGCAGGACGCCTTCGCGTGGGCGTCCCAGCAGAAGGCCATCAAGGCGGTGGACGAGGGCGCGTTCAAGGAGGAGATTGTGCCGCTGACGGTGAAGGCCGGGCGGGACGAGGTGACGTTTGACACGGACGAGTTCCCCAACCGGGGGACGAACCTGGAGAAGCTGGGCAAGCTGCGCCCGGCGTTCAAGAAGGACGGGACGGTGACGGCGGGGAGCGCGTCGGGCATCAACGACGGGGCGTCCTTCGTGGTGCTGGCCGGCGAGAAGGCGGTGAAGGAGCTGGGCCTGACCCCGATGGCGGAGATTCTGGGGGTGGGCCAGGGCGGCGTGGAGCCGTCGGTGATGGGCCTGGGTCCGGTGCCGGCCATCCGCAAGGCGCTGAGGAAGGCGGGGCTGAAGCTGAAGGACATGGAGCTCATCGAGCTGAACGAAGCCTTCGCCGCGCAGTCGCTGGGGGTGGTCAGGGAACTGAGCGAAGAGCACGGGATGACGGAGGACGAGATCAAGGAGCGGACGAACCTCTTCGGCGGGGCGATCGCGCTGGGGCACCCCGTCGGCGCGTCGGGCAACCGCATCCTGGTGACCCTGCTGTACGGGCTGAAGCGCACCGGGCGCAAGGTGGGCCTGGCCAGCCTGTGCATCGGCGGGGGCATGGGCACCGCCGTCGTCGTCAAGCGCGTCTGAGCGAAAAGCGCTTCGCTCTGAATCCATAAACACACCGCCACCGGTCCGGTAAAAGAACATTTGAACCGAGGCGCTGCGTTTCCCGGGAATCATGATGGAGAAAAACCAAATTGAAAGGAAGGTGAGAAGGAAGCAACGCGGTGACGTCCAGTAGAGCTGGACACCGCCGGCACGGCAAGGGCGACCTGCCGCGGCGGCATCGCAGGAGGTCTGCGGAACACCCGTTGAAGGCGCAAACAAGGCAAATCGGAACGGGACTTTACACAGCAAAGGAGAAATGGGCATGTTCAAACGATTTACCAACGCCTGCGTAAGCCTGGTTCAAAAATGGCTTCCCGACGCCCTTCTATTCGCCATCATCCTGACCATCATCAGCTTCCTGGCCGGCATGGGCCTCACAAGCCAAGGTCCCCTGGACATGATCAAGCACTGGGGCAACGGCTTCTGGAGCCTGCTATCCTTCGCGATGCAGATGGCGCTCGTCATCGTGACCGGCTATGTGCTGGCTGATACGAGGCCGGTCGGCAAGGTGCTGGACAAACTGGCCGGCGTTCCAAAGTCGCCGACGATGGCCATCTGGTTCATCTCATTCATCACTTTCTTCGCAACCTTCATCAACTGGGGCTTCGGCCTTGTCATCGGCCCCCTGCTGGCCAAGCGCGTGGCGAAAAAGGTCCGCGGGCTGGACTATCCCCTGGCCATCGCCGCCGCATACTCCGTTTTCGTCAACTGGCACGGCGGCATCTCCGGCTCCATCCCGCTGAAAATCGCGACCTTCTCCGAGGCCATCGTAAAGGAAACGGGCGGCGCGCTGACACAGGCGGTGCCGATTTCCGAAACCATCTTCTCCCCCTGGAACCTGCTCATCCAGCTGGCGCTGCTGATTATCCTCCCGCTCGTCAACGCGATGATGCACCCGACGGGCGACAAGGTCAAAAGCATCGACCCGCGGCTGCTGGTCGACCCGGAGCCGGCGCCCCAGCGTGACCGGAAGTCCATGGTGCCCGCCGAAAGGCTGGAGAACAGCTCGATTCTGTCCCTGGTTGTCGGCGCGATGGGCCTGGTGTTCGCCATCTGGTGGTTCGCCAGCAAAGGCTTCAACCTGGACCTGAACATCCTGAACTTCATCTTCCTCTTCCTGGGACTCATCCTGCACAAGACGCCCAGGCGATTCCTCGACTCGGTCAACGATTCGGTCAAGGGTGTGTCGGGGGTGCTCATCCAATTCCCGTTCTACGCCGGCATCATGGGCATGATGACCGGCGCGAACGCGGCGGGGCTGTCCCTGGCCAGGGTCATCTCCGACGCCTTCGTCAGCATCTCCACCGTCAACACCTTCCCCCTGTTCTCCTTCTGGGCGGCTGGGCTCATCAACCTGTTCGTACCGTCCGGCGGCGGGCAGTGGGCGGTGCAGGGCCCGGTCACGATGACCGCAGGCGCGCAGCTGGGCATGAACCCGGCGGTATCCGCGATGGCGATCGCCTGGGGCGACGCCTGGACCAACCTCATCCAGCCCTTCTGGGCGCTGCCCGCGCTGGGCATCGCCGGCCTGGGCGCCCGCGACATCATGGGCTACTGCGTCATCGCGCTGCTGGTGTCCGGCGTCATCATCAGCCTGGGGCTGTTGTTCCTGCCGGGGCTGTTCGGCATGCTGACCGTCGCGCCCCTCATCCCGGCGGTATAACAGGACGAAAGAACGCTTCTCATGCGCAGGGAAGGCGGGCGTTCCGTCTTCCCTGCGCGTTTGATGCAATGTGCCGGCTTCCCGGCAACGAGGTGCTGAATGGACCGAAAAACATCCCGGTTTCTGCTGCTTGAGGCCGCGCTTATCCTCGTCGTCCTCCTGCTGAGCCAGATCTTCCCCTACCCCCTGTCCGGTTTTGGGGCGGTGGAGGAGCGGTTGGAAGGGGGGACCCAGCTTTTTAAGCACCGCGTCGTCGTACGGGCAGACCTGAAGTCCTCCATCCTGTATATCCTTGAAATCGACGGCCAGTATTGTGAAAAGATGTTCGACAAGAGCCTGCTGTTCAACCGCTACGTCGAAAAGCCGCTCGTGCTGCTGCGAAGGGTGGCCGACAGCCCGGACATCCAGTTCGTCGCCCGGGACAGCGCGCAGAATTTTCTGTATGCCATCAACAGCGCGGAAGAAGCCGTGATTCTCAGGCAATCCCAGAACGACGGGCTGACGCTCGCCTACGCCGTCTTTGGCGGCACGCTGATCTTGCTGGGAATTTGCTTTGGCACGGGAAGAGCGAGACCCGGCAAAAAAGCTTCAGAAAGCGCCCGGAGGAATGCCGAGCCTTCCGCCTGACCCCTGGACAGGCTCAGGGAACGCATAAAAGAAACGCCGCGAAAGCAGCGTCGGGCTGTCAAAAACCAGTTCATGGGAGGTATCGGAGGGCGAAGCCCTCTGATGGTAATCCGCGGCAGCGACATGTGCGGTGCCGCGGGTTTTGGCTTTAGACAAAACATTTCCGCGAATT
>Ga0209613_1003195_pt1 | contig 11219 bp, 10 predicted proteins | sample BioC13SIPDNA_2_FD_185747 | JGI IMG/M metagenome (GOLD analysis project Ga0209613, IMG submission 185747) | Anaerobic biogas reactor microbial communites from Washington, USA - Biogas_R2_A C13 SIP DNA (SPAdes) (version 2) | ecosystem: Engineered > Bioreactor > Anaerobic > Unclassified | place... | reverse complement strand
GGAGAATTCGGAACTCAACCCCAGGAGCGTCTCCTCCGAGACCTCTTCGTCACGCTGCGCGACGAGCGAGCGGAACATGCGGTTTCGCCACTGGGCGTCCTCTTTGTCGTCGAAGAGAAACTCGTGGGGAACCGCCTTCTGGAACTTCCGGCGGAGTTCGGCGTGGGCGTTGCGGAGGGCGACCGGATCGAGTTGCTGGAAGTCGCAGGACGCAAAGCATGCCGAAGAGAACGACTGGTCGGTCTGGAAGAAGTCGACCTCCGGATAGCCGCGGGTGTTTCTTCGCGCGCTGTGCTCGCGAATCTCGCCGAGATGGAGCCGCAGAGGCTCGTCGTCGAGCCGGTCGAGCGCCGAAAAACGCTCGTAGGTCAGCCAACGCGTGCCCGTCGTCTTGTTGTAGTAGTAAATCTCTTCTCCCGTGATCGCCAGCTTGGAAGCCGAGATCATGTCCTGCATTTCACGGACCGACGTGGGCAGCGCCGCAATTCGCCAGCACTCGCCGCGCCGCTTCACCGCATCCCGGACCTGCTTGTCCAGGGCGTAGAGGAACTTGATCTTGTACTTGGAGTACTCCTGCTGCAGCAAATCGTCCGCCTCGAAAGCCAACGGCATGTTGCTCGGATTGGGGCGGATGAGAATCTGGTCGTCTTCGAAGATCAAATCGACCGCACCGTCCCACACGCGGCTCTCTTCTTCGCGCGTCAGCGGCGGCTGGCCTGCCTCGCGGCGCAACTCGTTGAGGTGGTCGATGTAGATGTGCCGCTGAATGGCGTGAATCGTGCGCTGGGTTACCAGATGTCGCGTCTTGGGAAAGATCGTACCGATCTGCGATTTGAGTTTGCCGTTGGCGTCTCTCGCAAACAGTGGGTCACCGAGAATCTTAAGTATCATGGTGGGAACAGTCCCCAACGACCGTGATGAAGTCGCCCGTAAGCAGAATGGATCCTTGCCAGTTCTCCGCCTTGCCTGTTCCTCTTGAACCGGCGGGCCATGGCGCGGTCGATCTGTACTTTCGCCCCTGATGACCGTCCGACCGCGGAGATCCTCCCGTCCCTGATCGCTCTTCAGTGTATCCGGAATGAATCGATCTGTCTTGCCTAATTCGGTCTGGTTGCTCGTCCCGAAACGGGAGGACTCCGGCCAAGAGGCACACAATCTGAAGCCGCGCACGACAATTGTGTACGTGCCCGGTTGCCGCTGCCGCATCCGCTCACTATCTTGAGATACACCCGGATTGCCGCCGGTAACCCGGTCCCCGTCAGTAACGGCTCGGAGCTTTATCATGATCCGCTTGTCACGAATCCGCACCCTGTTTCTGCTCGCACTCCTCACGGGCTTCCCCGACCAGGCCGCCGCTGTCGACGCCGACAAGGAAGGGGGACTCGACCTCAACAAACCGGAGCGGCTCGAGTGGCTCCAGGACGCCGGATTCGGCATGTTCATCCACTGGTCCGTCGATTCCCAACTCGGTTCGGTCATCAGCCACAGCCTGGCCGGTGCTTCGGACGATTACCTGAACTGGTACATCCAGGAACTGCCCAAGACCTTCAAGCCGACCCGCTGGGAGCCCGACGAAGTCGCCCGGCTCGCCAAACTGGCCGGGATGCAATACGTGGTATTCACCACCAAGCACCACAACGGCTTCTGCTGGTGGGACACCGAGACAACCGACTTCAAGATCACCGACACGCCTTACGGCCGGGGCATCCTCAAGGAATACTGCGAAGCCCTGCGCCGCTGGGGTCTGAAGGTCGGCTTCTACTACTCCCCCGAGGACTTCTGCTGGCTCTATCGGCACGGTCGTCCCGTTTGCCGCCGCGGGCCGTTGTTGCTCGATCCCGACGACGACAAGGAATACGGCGAGTTCGTCCGGCAGCAGGTGACCGAGTTGTTCTCCGATTTCGGCCCCATCGACGTGCTGTTCATCGACGGCGCCGGGGCCGAGATCACCAAGAAAACCTGCTGGGAACTCCAGCCGGACTGCCTGATCACCCGCGGCGCGATCAAAACGCCCGAACAGTACGTGCCCGGCGTGCCGCCTGAAGGGGCCTGGGAATCGTGTCTGACCATGGGCACCCAATGGGCCTACAAGCCGACCAACGACAACTACAAGTCGGGGACACGGATCCTCGAACTCCTCATTGAAACGCGAGCCAAGGGGGGCGCCCTGCTGCTAAATGTGGGACCCAAGCCCGACGGCCAGTTGCCGATCGAGCAGGAGGAGCGACTTCGCGAGGTCGCCCTGTGGCATGCCGTCAACGGTGAGTCGATCCTTGGTACACGTCCCTGGGTCGTATCGCAGGAAGAAAACATCTGGTTCACCCGGCGGAAGGACGATTCGGCCGTCTACGCGTTCCTCACCGGGATGCCCGATTGGCCCCGCGGCCAGCGCCGCGAGTTCCTGCTGCAATCGGTCCAAGCCACCCCGGCGACCAGGGTCAGCGTCCTGGGGCATGGCGGCAAGCTCGTCGAGTATAGTCCGGACACCGACGCCACCCCGCGTTTCGAACAGACCGATCGGGGACTGAAGATCTCGGTCGTACGTGCCCAGCGGCTCTATAACGACCACAAGTGGCCCAACCCGGTGGTGGTAAAGCTGGAGAACGTTCGTCCGGCCTTCGAGACGCCCCCCTTTGCCGAGACGGGCCAGGCCAAGGCCCTCGGTTCCGGACGGGTCGAACTGCAAGGCGAGCTGAAGACCCTCGGCGATGCCGGCGAGGTCTCCGTCGGTTTCGAATACCAGGTCTATGCGGGCTTCGCGGAGGTGATGTACAACACCGAGTGGACGTCCACCGAGACCATGCGGATGCCGGCTCCCGGCAAGTTCTCGATCGAGGTGGAGGGCCTCAAACCGGGAACCGAGTATCAGGTTCGTGCCGTGGTCACCAGCCCGAAGATCACCATGCGGGGCGATCACAAACGGGTCGTCGCCAAGTGAACGCAATCCGGTCCGCAGGAAGCAACGGACTACCGCGATCAGGCTCCTTGTGAGGGCAATCATGTCAAGCACATTGTTGAGAACCGTTGCCGTCCTGGCGATCAGCGTTGCTGGAGTCGTCTCTGCCGGTCACGTCGCCCGATGCGGGGAACCGGCGGTTGCCGGGGCGGAGGCAACGATGGTCGAGCCGGCCGACGACGAACCGTCGCAGGGCGTGTGGTACACCCCGGGAACGGCCGAAGGGTATGCGAGGGGGATTACCGACTATCCGCCCGAGAAGTATGCCTGCGTCTATCCCGGCAAGCCGACGGTCTACTCCGGCCCGATGGCCACCTACTGCGCCTGGCACCGCCCAATGGCCATCTACTCGCCCAAGGTGGACAAGACGTTCTTCGTGTTCGGAAACCCCGACAACTCGCCGGCGATCAGCTACTACGACCACGGGCAGAAGACCTTTGCCGCGTCCGTGGTGCTGGGGACGAACCCCAACGGCGACGCCCACCGAAACCCGACCCTCCTGATCGACGGCAAGGGGATCATTACCGTCTACTTCGGTGCCCACGGCCATCCCACGCGTGTGGTCCGATCGGTCCGGCCTTACGACATCACCGAATGGATCCCGGCGGCCGCCATTGAGCAAAAGACGTCCTATCCGCAACCGTGGGAGTTGACGCCCGGCGAGATCTTCGTTTCGTATCGCAGTTCCCCGCCGGCCTGGTGTTACCGGAAGTCGACCGACGGGGCCGGATCGTGGAGTCCGGAGACGAAACTCGTTGACTTCTCGGGCACCTCCATCTATGCGGTGACGATTGCCGAGACCGGCACGTTTCCCCGCAAGATCCACATGGCGTGGTCGAGGATGGGGGGCGGCACGCCCGAAGAGCCGCACCAAGGCCCTCTGGGCCCGGCGCTACAACGTCTATTACGCCTGTTCCGACGACGGCGGCACGACATGGAAGAAGTCGGACGGCAGCCGGTATACGCTTCCCATCGACGAATCCCGGGCGGAGAAGGTATTCGACTCGGGGACCCACGGCGTCTGGCTCAAGGACATTCAACTCGACTCGCAGGGGAATCCCTATCTTCTGTTCGTCGACGCCGACGTGACCACCTACCAATGCATGTGGAAAGTGGCCGGGCTCTCGTCCAAGGGCTGGACCATGGCCGACGTGGTCGAGAGCGATCACATGTACGACGCGGGGGGGCTGGTGATTCTCTCGGACGACGACTTTCGCATCTGGGGGCCGGCCGGCGTTTCTCAACCCCACGAGGACGGCGGCGAGATCGAGGAGTTTCAGTCGGCCGATCGGGGAGCCACCTGGACGAGGACCGGCCGGCTGACCGGCGGCTCGCGGTTCTCGCACAACCACGTGAAGACCGTGTTCAACCATCAGAAGGACGATTTTCGCGTGCTCTGGAGCTACGGCGATTCGAACTATCCGCCAGCCACGCGAAACGTCTTTCTCTTCTTCTACGGGGAGGGAAAGGCGGGGCCGGCGCGAGTGAGGTTCTCCTCCCCGTAACACCCCGCTGGAAAAGTCGAGCCAACTGGCCTTGCGCAGTTTCCCGAGACACTCGCGAGTTCCGTTAACCGTCATTCGCGCGCAGGCGGGAATCCAGTGGCGTTTGTCGAGTGCCTGGATTCCCGCCTGCGCGGGAATGACGGATGGGAGCGAGGGAATGACGGATGGGAGAGTGGGAGTGACGCGGGGAACGGCTATCTTGATCGGAGGCATGTTTCCAGGAATCGCGCAAGGCCACTCCAACTCACCACGACGCGGCGACCTTGTTGATCTCCGGCCAGGCCAGGTCGGGGTAGAATTGATGACCTCCTTCATCGGCCAGCAAGCGCACGTGATCGGGCGAGCCTGCGGCGGCGAAGATTTGCCGGGCCCGCTCCACACCGCTGACCACGCCCTCGAAGCGGGCCAGGTTGTCTTTCTTGCCCGCCACGACCAGCAGATGCCGCGGGGCAATCAGGCCTGCCAGGTCGGGCATGTCGGCCGCGGCATAGACGCCCGGCAGGTAGCCGCAGGCACAATGGGGCGTCCACATCCATGTGTCGGCGAAGGGCCCGAAGGCGCAGGACACGACCGCCAGGCGGATCCGCGGGTCGACGCAGGCCGCATAGAAGCTGACGGTGCCGCCCATCGAATTGCCCACGCAGCCGATGCGGGTGGCGTCCAGGTCGGGCCAGGCGGCGATCAGGTCGATCGCCCGCATGACGTCGAGCACGCGTCCGCCGGTGATGGGCCGGCCCAGCAGGAGCATTGCCAGTGAGGCGTCCTGGCAACTCCGCCCCTGGTACGCTCGCAGGCCGAAGGCTCGCTGCTCGATCACCAGGGCCGCCCAGCCGTTGGCGACGGCCTGGATAGCCAGATCGCGTCCTCCGGCGATCGATTGCCGTTCCCGTTCGTTACTTGCCCGGCCGATGGAGATGTGCATCCCCGGCGAGTGGCCCTGCAGGCAGATCATCACGGGAAACGGCGGACGGCCGCGGCGGGGCCGCAGGACGTATCCGGGAACCCGCTCGTTGGGCTCGGAGGTGAAGGCGATACGGTCGATGGTGTAGTCGCCGGTTTCGGCTTCGCGCTGGACTTCGGCGCCCAACGGCCCGTGCGGGCCGGGTGGGAGGGCCAGGATCTCGACCAGCCGGCGGCGCAAGCGCTGCTGCCAGTCCGTCACGTCGGCGGCCGGGTCAAACCACAGTTCCGGCGACGCCGAGTCGATCAGCGTGGCGAACGGCCGGGCGCCGGATCCAGCCTCCGGCTGCTGTGCCGATGCCGTGGGGTCCGCAGCCAACACGGCCGACGCGCCCGCCCAACTCACGGCCGCCGCTCCCAGGATTTCGCGGCGATTCAGCTTCTTCTCGCTTGCCTCTTGGGGACGTCTCATGGGGTTGCTGCCGGTCTCGGATGAGTCTCGCGTCTTTCCCGGTTTCCGTTTTGCCTCGGGAGAAAAGGGATCCTCCTCCTTACGGCGACTTGGAGACGCCGCGACCTTTCGCCTCGGCCGGTACGTCGATATTCAGCGTGGACGACTCGACGTTCTGCTCCATCGTGTAGCCGATGAACAGGGCCTCGGGAACCGCCGTATCGGCGGTTTCGTCGGACACTTCGACGTCGGGAAACGGTTGGGGATAGGCGGTGATGCGTACGATGTGTGCTCCGGGGACGATCCCGCTTCCGGTTCCTTCGGCGGTGTTGAACTTGCCGTCGACGATGTCCGCGTAGCCGGCAGGGCCGCTGTGCCCCTTGGCGTTATCGGGCGTGAAGTCGATCTGGCCGTAGACAATCGGCTGTCCGTCGAACGTGGCCGAGCCGGAAACGTCGATGCGACCGACGTCGTCCGCTCCACCGCAGCCCGAGAGGACCATGAGACAGGTGATCCAAAGCGCGTGATGAAGTCCGCTGGTTTGCATGAGACCGACCGTGAACCTGGATGGACTATTCAGTGAGAGTCTGGCTGTCATTGGAGAAGCGACCCCGGCTCTTTACGATCCTTGGTCGCCGCGGCTTGATAGAGCGCGAAATCGACGGTTTCGGAGATGAAATGAACACCCCCGTCGCCGAACAGGAAATTCGTTCCTCCAGGGTGCTGACTGCCGAAGCGGACGTCGTTGTGGAGCCGGTTGGCGTTGCCGCTGGTGTAACCCGAAGGGCCGATGGGGTGGCGGACGTTCTTGCAGCAATACATGGCGACGGTGGCAGCGTCGTTGTTTGCGCCTTGGGTCCAGCCTCGCCAGTTGTGCGACCAGGCGGGTTCGCTGGAGATTTCTCCCATGAGGAAGGTGTTCGAGGTTCCGTCGGTCACGTCCCGCATGGCGAAGTTGCGGTTCCTGGTGAACATGCCGTTGTCGACAACGCCGCCGTGATTCGAGTCGAAATTGCCGACACAGGGATAGAGCCGATCGGCGGCGGCGGTTCCAACCGGGTCCTTGGCGCCCATCACGCCGTAGTAATGGATCGTCCAGCCCCCGGCAGGGATGCCGGTTCCCTCCGCCTTGCGATCGAGGAGTCGAGAGCTGGGGCAGAAATGGACGGGCGTCGACTCAAGCATGAGGTTGTAGTTGGGGGCATTGCCGTAGTACACGCTCACATCGAACTGGCTGTACAACGGTTCTTGTTCGAGGAACGGGAGCAGCATCACCTGGAAAGCGAGCCGGTTTCCGGTGCCCCACGATCCTTGAGGAAACGACTTGTGCGTGTCGTGATAATTGTGCAGTGCGAGGCCCCATTGTTTGAGGTTGTTGGTGCACTGCATCCGCTTCGCGGCCTCGCGGGCCGCCTGAACGGCGGGCAACAGCAGGGCGATCAGGATTCCGATGATGGCGATCACCACGAGCAACTCAACGAGCGTGAAAGCACGCGGACGAGAGGATGACATGAAGCTTCTCCTTCGTTTAGGAGTTCAGCAAAACGCTAACGTAAACGGGATGAGTTTATTCATAATCGCGACGCGATCTTCCTACTCAAAAAAAGGCCCGCAAACCGCCTGATGCTCGCGGCAACGGAGGGGCACGGGCTCACTCCGCCTCCAACGGAGAAACCTCGATTTCCGGCGGACCGACGGATTCGAGATCGAACACGGCCGGTTCGAGTCCGGAGGACGTGACTTCGACCTCCAGTCCGGAGGTATTGGGGTCGGCCAATCGCCGGGGAGTGATCCACTGGTATTTGTCCGGTGCCGACGACTGGGCTCCGCCAGTGCCGAGGGGTTCTCGCTTCTGGACGGCCACGCGGTACTTCCCGGCGGGGAGGCCGTCTTTCTCCCCGAAGGTGCCTGGGGTGAACTTCCCCTCAGAATCGGTCACCGCGCTGGAAGGGCGCTGAAAACCGCCGGCCTCCGCGGCCACCGGCTGGAAGGAGACGATCGCGCCGGCGAGCGGTTTGCCGTCGAGCTTGACGGTTCCGGTCGCCTGGATGAGCTTGGGCCGTCCGCCTCCACATCCGGAGGTCCAGACAGTAAGGGCCACGACCGAGAACAAGACCAGTATTCCGCGTGCAGAATATTTCACGTAGGACACCTTCGTAGCTGACTTCCGGAATGTTGTTGCAGTTGAGTCAATTCCTGGCGACTCGGCTTTGTCTGAGGCGGAGCCTCGTCAGAACTCTCCAATCGTGTTGCCGTCGTCGATGTTGAACAGGTTCGTGTAGAGGACGTTCGTATCGGACGATCCCTGGGGGGTCACGACCGCCTCAATCGTCTCGCTGACGAGCCGCACCGAGCCGTCGCACATGAGGAAGTGGCAGGTACCGGGATGGGGACTGGCGGCGGCGACGCGAGTGGCGAGATTGGACGTGTTTTCCACGAAGCAGTTGGTCGTCGCGTCATGGGTCCCGTCGAAGGGCGTATTCATCGGCACGCGATGGGCGACGATGGGGATCGGCGTCCCGCAGAACTGCCCGGCGCCCCATGCCGCACCGATCGCCACGAAGGGCCCGGTCATCAGCGCCTTCTCGCCCACCAGGAAGGTGTTGGAGGTGCCGTCGGTGATGTCGCTGGTCGTCTTCGACACAATTCCGGCCGTGCGGTTGGCGAGGTTATTGATGGGAGGTGCGACCCGCCAATTCATACCGTACATCAAGGCGCCCATCTTCTTCTGGTACTTGTTGACCTCGCCGCCGTTTGCCGAGGGGCAGAGATAGACCGAAATGGGCGTGGTGAACAGGCTTTCCAGCGTATTGGGCGCGGCCGTGGTGTAGTCGTCGACGTTCGTCATATTGGCCGGATCCTGCGGGATCAGATTCGAATGTCCCACCTTCAACTGGTCGCTGATGGCACCCTGTTCGAGGTACGGGAGGATCATCGACGCCCAACACCACGCGCCGTCTCTGGCCTGATTGGTGTTGGGAGGAGGCCCACCCGAAACTCCGCGTGGCGGAAATATCTTGAAGGTGTCGTGATAGGTGTGGAACGCCAGACCGATCTGCTTCAAGTTGTTCGAGCATTGCGCCCGCCGGGCCGCCTCTCGGGCCGCCTGGACGGCGGGCAACAAGAGTGCAATCAAGATGCCGATGATGGCGATGACCACCAAGAGTTCCACGAGCGTGAACCCGACGCGCCGATCAGACGGCACAGATCGGTGCTTCAACGCGCGTTGAATAATGGGCGCACGGATACCGCGCCTGGAAAAAAGGGAGAGCAACATTAGCCGGCTCCTTCTGTTGGAAGAATAAGGACGCCATCAGCTTAACACGTTCGGTCCCCCCCACGCAACAGTCTTCCGCATAACCCACCGGCGATAGGGCCCGGCGTATCTCCTGAATGGAGGAAGACTGGAGGGGGGCACAAACGGCTTTCACAAATTCCTGTTCTCGCAGAATGTCGTCGACGCGGGCAGGGACTATGCTCAGCGGTTGCCGACAGTACCCCCACAACGGAGTAGATGAGTCCCCTTTGGCACATAATGAGCGACATCTTCGTGCCACCACTGCCGGCATTCTCGAATCGGGCTCAATGGTGATCTTCATTTCGGCGTGGAGCGTTGAACAGGAGGACGGTTGCGGGACCTTTGTTGTTTGCCACATAGAGATAATACCCGTTGCTGCCAGCCGCGGGTTGGACGGCAATTTGCGAGGCGGCGAACTGGTTGCCGTTCATGTAGTATCCGACTTCCTCGGGTTGGTTGGGGTCGTGCACGTCGAACACGCGGACGCCGCCCGAGCCGGCCGCGACAAACGCGTATCCGTCTTGGACGACCACGTCCGTGACTCGTCCCTGGGTATCGACCGATTTGGCTAGTTTCGGGTTTGCGGGGTCGGCGATGTTGACGATCACCAGGCCGGTCAGGGCGGTGCAGTAGGCGAAATCGCCGTCGACGGCCAGTTCGCCCTGGTTGAAGGTCTTGGGGTCGTGTTGGAAGACACCGATCTGGCGCGGTTTGGCCGGATCGCTGATATCGACGAAGACGAGCCGGCTCTCCCAATGGCCGTAGAGGATTGCGCAGTCGTTCCGCAGCCCGATGGCGTCGCAATCGATCTGCGGATTGAAGTTGCTGAGGATCGACGGCGTCGAGGGGGTGGAGATGTCGACGATGGTCAGCCCGGCCACGTGGTTGGCGACGTAGGCGAGCTTGCCTCGGATGAGGATGTTTTCGGTCATCGAGGGCATGTCGAGTTTGGCGATCTGCTGCCATTGACCAGCGCGGGTATCGTACACGGTGAGGAAGTTGGTGTAGTCGCAGAGAAAGGCATAGTCGCCGGCGAGGGCGACGTCCCAGCCGCAGGGGAGCGACCCGCACACCTGCGCGGGCGAGCGGGGGTCTGAGGACAGATCGAGCCAGTAGCCGGGCCGGGGATCCTTCTGGAGGTCGCTGGTGAGGAAGAGAGACTGCCCTTCCAGGCGGATATACCCGCCCTCGGCATCAAGCGTCGTGACGGCCTCGACGTTCAGTCGCTGCCGGGCGCCGCCGGGCTGGGCGGCAGGAGCAAGAGACGCCACGACACTGAGCAGCATCACACAGCCGGCAAATGGAACCGCACGCGGCATGACTCGGCCTCCTGGGAGTTGGGTTTCTGGATGTACTCGTCTCCGACACCTGACAGACAGCCTACCAGAGGTTCCGGCGTCCGATCAAGTTGCGGGGCGTCGCCCTCACCGCTGGGCCACGGTGTGCCGCCTCGGCAATATCGCCCGCTGGGTCAGCCAGAAGACCCAAACGGTCGGCGAGTTGCGTGCAGGCGGACTCGTTGCCAGAGAGCAACAGTCTCACAGTGCTCCGATAGTGTTTCTGAGCGTGGCCGATGTGTGGCGGAATCCTAACGTACGAGAAAAGGCTTGAAACTGTGTGGCACTGCTTACTTGTTCGCAGTGAGGGCGCTTTGTCCTTGTTCATGCACTGCCAAAACAAGTAGGCAGTGGCACAACGTGACTACTGGTTCAGGGCCAGCCGCGCGGTGGGGTTGTTTCAGTTGTCAAAGATCGAGGTCGGAGCGGGCTGGTGACTCACTAATCTTTTGTTGTGAAATGGTTGCGGGCTCGGTCGGCGGTTGGTGCACTTATCGATCGATTGCTCCATCGGACGGCGATCGTTATCGTGTTGTTTCGTAATGGTTTACGGCGTCGTCGGATACGCAGAATCATTTTGACTACCATGCAAAAGGGGGGAATGCAGTAGTCGGAAGCATCTTATCTAAGTTGAAGCGTTGAAAGGAGTTTGGTGAACGTTGGGAATGGTTCGAGAGGAGGAGTAGGAAAAACAACGTCGAAGACAGTAGAAACCCTGTGGGTGGAAGTTGGTCAACGGGGAGCGGATTCTGCCAATATCGTGGGGTGGCAG
>Ga0209613_1003178_pt1 | contig 11294 bp, 14 predicted proteins | sample BioC13SIPDNA_2_FD_185747 | JGI IMG/M metagenome (GOLD analysis project Ga0209613, IMG submission 185747) | Anaerobic biogas reactor microbial communites from Washington, USA - Biogas_R2_A C13 SIP DNA (SPAdes) (version 2) | ecosystem: Engineered > Bioreactor > Anaerobic > Unclassified | place... | reverse complement strand
CCGCTCCCGACTGAGTCTCCTGCAGCGAAAAAGTGATGCGCATGAAGGATACGGCAATCAACGTACTGAAGATTCTCGAAGAATCTCCCGGCCCGGTATCGGGCGAGCGGATCGCAGAGCAGCTCGGAATCACCCGATCGGCCGTCTGGAAACAGGTGCGGGAACTCCGACGGTTGGGATACGGCATCGCATCGTCCCGCGCGGAGGGGTATCGCCTTGAGTCAGCGACCGGCAAACTCCTCCCGTATGAGATCCACAAAAAACTCCGCACCCGGTCCATCGGAAGACAGATCCGCCACTTCGATCGCACCGCATCGACGAGCTGGATCGCAAAGCAACTTGCCGCCGAGACCGATCCGGAGAAGCTGCACGGCATGGTGATCATCGCCGAAGAGCAGACCGGCGGGGTCGGCAGACTCGGGCGCGCCTGGGTCTCGCCTGCCGGCGGCATATGGATCACCATCGTCCTGAAACCGAAGATACCGCTCGATCATCTCTTCATGATCACCATGGCCGGGGCGATCGCAATCGCCCGCGCCATCAGGAAAGAGTACAACATCAGCGCACTCATCAAGTGGCCCAACGACATATTCGCCGGGGATAAGAAGGTCGGCGGGCTGCTCCTGGAGATTGCCGCGGAGGCGGATACCATCCATTACGGCCTCCTCGGCATAGGGATCGACGCCAACATATCGCTCGGTGATCTCCCGCCGAACCTGAAGGATACGGTGACCTCGCTCCAGGCGGAGGTCGGTCACGAGGTCGACCGCGTGGCGCTTCTTGCCCGGGTCCTGCGGGAGTTCGAACTGCGCTACCAGCAGCTCGAGGAGGGCGAGTATGACTCCATCATCCGTGAGTGGAAGAGTCTCTCTCTGACGCTCGATCAGCGGGTGGCCATCAGGACCATCAACAAGACCTTCGAAGGGGTGGCGATCGATATCGACGACCACGGCGCCCTGATCATCCGCAAGGATAACGGGAGAATAGAGCGGGTTATCGCCGGCGACTGCTTCCAGCTCTAGCGTTCCGGGTCATGCCGGCTCCCATAACTTTTGGGTTGACATGATTTTTATTGTCAACCATCTAAAATAAGATGGTTTACATGAAACACCGCGCCCAGATCCTTGCTTACAGCGGCACATTCGTTGCGCTCATCGCTGCCGGGAGCTGGATATCCATACCACTGCCCCCGGTTCCGATCACGCTCCAGACCCTCTTTGTGCTCCTCGCCGGGATCGTCATGAAACGCTACGCGGTGATCCCCGTCGCCCTCTACGTCCTCCTCGGGGCGATGAGCCTCCCGGTCTTTCATAACGGCACGGCAGGCGTCGGTGTCCTCCTCGGCCCCACGGGAGGGTTCCTGATCGGTTTTATCCCCGCCGCCCTCATCGCCGGGCTCGCCTATGAGCAGGAATCACCGAAATGGCGTATCGGAGGCCTGATTGCGGCCTGTGCAATCTACCTCTCGGCCGGCGCCGTATGGCTCTCATACTCTGCCTCGATCCCGCTTCTCCAGGCGATCTTGATCGGTGTCGCTCCATTCATCGTCGGTGATACCCTGAAGGCAGCCGCCGCATATACCATAGGAAAACGGGTGGCATGATCCGGATCGTCAACCTCCGGCACCGGATCGTCGACATTCCGGATCTGGCGGTGGATGCACGGCATGTCGCCGTCATCGGGCCGAACGGGAGTGGGAAGACAACGCTCCTCTCGATCTGCTCCGGTATCGAAGAGCCCCGAAGGGGAACGGTCCGGCTCCTCGGGAGGGCGCCCGCCGCCGTGAAGATCGGGTGGGTGGGAGAGTTTCCCGACCGGACGCTCCTCTTCTCCCGGGCATACGACGAGATTGCATCGTCTCCCCGGTTCCGCCACCGCCCCTGCCTCGAAACCGACGAACGTGTCCGGGCGGCCGCCGGGACGATCGGCATCCCGCACCTCCTCGATGCGAAGGTATCGGCCCTCTCGGGAGGCGAGAAAGCCCTCGTCGCGCTGGCTGCGGCCGTCGTCGACGATCCCGAGGTGCTCATACTGGACGAGGCCGACTCGCACCTGGACGGCGGGACGGCCGCGCGCATACAGGCCGCCGTGAAGAAGAGCACGGCGGCCCATGTGCTCTGGTGCACGCAGTCGATGGACACCGCGGCCGAAGCAGATTATGTCGTCTTCATGGCAGGGGGGGCGGTCCGGCACCACGGCACTCCCGAGGAGGTTTTTACGAGCCTCGAGGAGACGTGTTTCTACCCCACGATGTGGAGGATCCGCCGGTGAGGGTGGAACTTGAGGATCTTCTCCTCTCTCGCGGCCCGTTCACCCTCCGGGGCAGCGGCACCTTCGAGGAGGGCGTGCACCTGGTCAGCGGAGCGGTGGGGAGCGGGAAATCGACGCTCGCCCTCCTGCTTGCCGGGCTCCTCCATCCGGGGAGCGGTGCGATCCGACGGCAGGGGGTCTCATCGACCCTGCTTCTGCTGCAATTTCCCGAATATCACGTCACCTCGCCGACCGTTGCCGAAGAGGCCGGATCCTGGGGGTTAGTGCCGGACGATGTGCTCGCCCGGGCGGATCTCGCCGACCGCGGCGACGACGACCCGTTCCACCTCTCCCGCGGTGAACTGAAGCGGTTGATCCTGGCCTGCACGTTCATGCGGGATCCGGACCTGCTGATGCTGGACGAACCGTTCAGTTCGCTTGATTGTGCCGCGAAACAGAAGGCCTGCAGGATGATCGAGGAGAGGGGGCGGGGGATCACCATCATCTTCTCGCACGAGCGCGCGGTTCTCCCCCGGGTGGACGCCATCTGGGAGATGGAGGGCGGGATCCTGACCGCCCTCGGCAACGTGCCCGGCGCAATCCCGCGGTGGCGGCACGCCCCACCCTACCTTGCGTATGCCCTCGACCGGGGCGCCCGCCCGGAGAACATCAGGCTTGAGGATGCACGGGAGGCGATATGCAGGATCCAAGGCTGAGGCTTCTCTCCACCGTGGTTCTCTCGCTTGCCGCGTTTGCAAGCACGATGGGCGCCGTCGTCGCCCTGGTCTGGTGGCTCGTCTTCACGCCGCGAACAAAAGCTCTCCCACGGCCCGGAGTACTCTTCTCCCTCACCGCTATGATCGCCCTAACCGCACTCGTCTCGGCATGGGGGGGCGGCCCCGGCCTCTCCTACTTCATCCGGATGGTCGTGGTCCTCCTCCTTGCCGCGTGGGCATATACCGAGACGGAGGAGGGAGAAGTGCTTGCTGTGGCGGTCTGGGCGCTCGGGAAGCGGATCGGATTTGAGATCGGGCTCATCGCCGAGATGGGGCTTACCGGGCTCCTCGTGATCCGGCAGGAGATCGACCAGGCGCGGGTCGCACTTGCGCTCAAGGGGATCCCGATCGGCGCACGCTCGATCGTGCCAATCGCCGTTCTGCTCATCGTCACCCAGATCCGGAGGGCCGACGAAGTCGCCAGACTGCTGGTAGTACGGGGATACGCGCTCGGAGGGCGGATATGCCCCCGGTTCAGAACGGACCCGCGAGACATTCTGGCATCCGTATCGGCGGTAATACTCGGGCTTTTATCCTGCTTCCCTGTTCGTGATGTTTTTATATTATTAGGGTGAATTTTTTAGAGGCTTTATCGCTATCTCCTCAGCCCTTCGAGGTGCAAAATTCGATGTGTGCTGCCAAGTTTGATACACTCCACATCACCGATACCACGCTTAGGGATGCGCATCAGTCGCTGATCGCCACCCGGCTCCGGACTGAGGATATGCTCCCTCTTGCCCGGGCCATTGACGAAGTCGGCTTCTTCTCGGTCGAGGCCTGGGGCGGGGCGACCTTTGACAGTTGCATCAGGTTCTTGAATGACGACCCCTGGGAGCGTCTCCGGATGCTGAAGGCCGAGCTCAAGCGCACCCCAATCCAGATGCTCCTGCGGGGCCAGAACCTCGTGGGATACCGGCATTATCCCGACGATGTCGTGGAGAAGTTCGTGGAAGCATCGGCAAGGAACGGTGTCGATATCTTCCGGGTCTTTGATGCGTTGAACGATATCCGGAATATGAAGAAGGCGATGGAGGAGGTGCAGAACGTCGGGGCGCACCTGCAGGGCGCGATATCCTATACGACAAGCCCGGTTCACTCCGTCGCATCGTTCATCGATATGGCCGGGGAACTCTACTCGCTTGGGTGCAACTCAATCTGCATCAAGGATATGGCCGGCCTGATCATGCCTCACGATGCCCGCGACCTGATATCCGGCATCAAGGAGACGATGGACGTCATGGTCAACCTCCACTCCCATTGCACGAGCGGCGTTGCGCCCCTGAGTTACCAGGCGGCGATCGATGCGGGTGTGGATATTCTCGATACGGCTATGTCGCCGTTTGCTCTCGGGACATCTCAACCCCCCACGGAGAGCGTCGTTGCAAGCGTCATCGGGACACCGCGCGATACCGGCATCGATCTTCTGCCGCTACGGAATGTGCGCAACGTCTGCCGGGATATGCGGGAGAAATACGAACCGCTCTTTTCCGCCATCGCAGACCGGGTCGATTCGGATGTTCTGATCTACCAGCTCCCGGGCGGCATGATATCAAACCTCATCTCCCAGTTAAAAGAGCAGAATGCACTCAACCGCCTGGAGGAGGTTCTCCAGGAGATCCCGCGGGTGAGGAAGGATCTCGGTTACCCGCCGCTCGTGACGCCGACGAGCCAGATCGTGGGCACCCAGGCGGTCTTCAACGTCCTCATGGACGGAGAACGCTACCGGAACGTGACGACGGAGGTGAAAGATTACGTCCGCGGCCTCTACGGCCGGCCGCCGGCACCGATCAGCCCCGAGATACGGGAGCTGATCATCGACGGCGAAGAACCGGTCACGGTTCGCCCGGCGGATCTCCTCGCGCCCATATGCGGCCAGATGTGCAAGGAAGCAACAGAACAGGGCCTCGTCACCTGCGATGAGGATGTCCTCACCTACATCCTCTACCCGAGCGTCGCCCCATCATTCCTCAGAGGCGAGCGGCAGGCCGAGGTGATCCCGAAACCGGTCACCGCTCCGGCGGCGCGGATAGCGGAGATACCGAGCTCCATGGAGGTGGAGGTCGACGGCGAGATCTTCTCTGTCCGGATCGTCACCGTGGAGGGGAGTTCGGTCACGGTTCCGGGTCCGGCAACCGCTCCGGCAGGCAAAGGGAGAGCCCCCCGCGGAGATATCGCCGGCGGCGTCAAGAGCAACATGCAGGGCATGGTCCTGCAGGTGCTGACCCAGAAAGGGAATGCCGTCAAGAAAGGGGATACGCTCATCGTCCTTGAGGCGATGAAGATGGAGAACCCCATCCGTAGTCCGCGTGACGGCAGGGTCGAAGAGATCTTCGTGAACGCCGGGGACGTCGTGCAGAACGGCGACGTGCTGCTGATCGTCGAGTGAGGCCGGCACCGATATGAAATATTTTGACAAAATTTTGATCGCCAACCGCGGCGAGATCGCCATCCGGGTTATGCGCGCCTGCCGGGAGCTCGGCATCGATACGGTTGCGATCTACTCGGAGCCCGATAAGAACGCGCTCCACGTCAAATACGCCGACGAGGCCTTTTTTGTCGGCGAGGCACACCCCTCCAAAAGTTACCTGAACAAGGAGCGGATCTGCGACATCGCCCGGAAATCCGGGGCGGAAGCGATCCACCCGGGATACGGGTTCCTCGCCGAGAACTACCGGTTTGCAAAACTGGTCGAGGACGAGGGGCGGACGTTCATCGGACCTTCGTGGAAGACGATCGAGGCGCTGGGCTCGAAGATCGGGTCGAAGCGGATGATGCGCGAGGCGGGCGTTCCGGTTCTCCCCGGCACGCCGGAGGGCGTCACCTGTCTAGACGAGGCAAAAGAGGTCGCCGCCGCTATCGGCTACCCGGTGGTCGTGAAGGCGAGCGCGGGCGGCGGCGGTATCGGTATGCATATCGTCGAGAGCGAGGAGGGCCTTGAGGAAGCAATCGAGGGGGGAATGCGGATCGCCGGTTCCGCCTTCGGGGACCCGACGGTCTTCGTGGAGAAGTATCTCGCGAAACCGCGCCATATCGAGGTTCAGGTTCTTGCCGATGCAAAAGGGCATACCGTCCACCTCTACGACCGGGAGTGCTCCATCCAGCGCCGGCACCAGAAACTCCTCGAGGAGGCGCCCTGTCCGATCATGACGCCGGATCTCCGCGAGCGGATGACGGCGTCGGCCATCGCCGCGGCAAAGGCGGCGAACTACAGGAACGCCGGTACGGTGGAGTTCCTCTACTCAAACGGCAACTACTACTTCATGGAGGTGAACACCCGGCTGCAGGTGGAGCACACCATCACGGAGTTCATCACCGGTATCGACATCGTGAAGCAGCAGATCGCCGTTGCCGCCGGCGAGGACCTCGCGATGGGCCAGGAGGATATCAGCATCCGGGGGCACGCGATCGAGTGCCGGATCAACGCGGAGGACCCGCTGAACAACTTCACTGCGGACCCGGGCAAGATCGTCCGTTACCGGTCGCCGGGCGGACCCGGTATACGGGTCGACTCCGGCATCCACGTGGGCTACGCCATTCCCCCGCACTACGACTCGATGATCGCGAAACTCTGCGCCTGGGGGTCCAACCGCGAGGAGGCGATCCAGCGGATGCGCCGGGCCATCTACGAGTACGTCATCCTGGGAGTGAAGACGACACTCCCGCTCCATTACGCGATCATGCGAAACCCGCACTTCGTCGCCGGCGACACACATACGCACTTCCTGCAGGAGGAGCACATCTCCGCGAGCCTGCGCCGCTACCTCCGCGAGGAGGAGACACGTATGCAGACGTTGGCCGCATCGCTCCGGCAGGGGAAGAAGGTGGCGGCGATCACCGCGGCGGTCGATGTCTACCTCCGGAAAAACATGGAGTGACCTCCCATCTCAATTTTCCCGAATGCACAAGGTTTATTTGTCAATACATCATTGTTATAATGCACTTTGTGCGCTGCGGTGGCCTAGCCGGTTATGGCGCCAGACTCATAGGGTTTTTGAGAGAACGGAGCGTCAGGACCTGGGACATCTGGAGATCGTGGGTTCGGATCCCACCCGCAGCACTTTAACGGGATGTTTGGAATCCAATTTTAAAAGTAACTATTCAGGGCACCCGATGAACCGCCGTTGGTACGAAGGGTGCCCCCTCGAATGCTCTCATCAGTTCCAGGAACACTTAGCGACCGTGCTTCTTGATTTTGCCGGAGGGTTATGGTTATATTAACTTATACAACTAAAAATCACTCATGGCAGCGCGTAGCCAGAGCACACACAGCCCCCAGCTCGACACGATCCGGATGGTCGAAGAGTTCATTCAGGAGCACAGCGGCGAATACAAACGGCGGGCCTTGTGGGAGAACCTGCCGAAGAAAATGATGTACCAGACATTCAAGACGATCATCGAGTATCTCCTGGAGTCAGGGAAGATAGCAAGCGACTCACGGGGGACGATCTGCTGGATTCACGACCCAGATATGGTCCGGAAGTATGCAATGCGCGAAGATCTGCGGTTTCGATGAAGTGTCGAATCTATTTTGCAGACGAACAGGTGCGGGAGGCTTTCCTGGCTCTTCAGGCCTCCCAGGATCCCGAGGATCGTCGGTTAGCCGAACTGCTGGTCCGGGCTCTCGGCAGAATCGCGGCAGATGCCTTCTGCGGGGTTCAGGTGCCGAAGAAGCTGATCCCGAAAGACTACAACAAGAAACACGGGCCGCTGAAGAATCTCTGGAAGTATAATCTCACCCGCTCGTGGCGGCTCGTGTATACCGTAATCCGCGATGGCGATGTAAACGCGGTCATCATCGAGTGGCTGGATCATACCGGCTACGGTCGCCGGTTCGGATACTGAGTGTAACCTCCCCGGGCGTTCTGATGGTTCGGGTTGTAAGTCTCGCTGAGAACCCTTTTTTCTGTAGGATCGGGCCGCTTTCCCGGTGCCAGCATCGGAATACGCACCGATATGGGCTCTGTTAGGGATCAGAGTATCCCGCTATCTGCCTGGGTCGGGCACCTAACACCCCGGCGCCGGGGCATGTCGCACTCGTCATCTTTGTCGCCTTCGCACCCGGATCGGAGGTCCCCGCTGGACTCCCGGTGGCCCGGGGCGGGTCTCCCTTGAAAACATCCACTGTGCGCCCGCTATCCCTGCATTGTCCCGGCCGCCTTCTGTTTCAGGCAATTGTAGTGGTGGCTGCAGAGTGGCCACTCGCGGTTCTGGTCCCCCCGCTCCGGCGGATTGTCACAGCTTTTGACGCTGCACCGGTATCCTGCGCTCTTCAGACCGCTTTTCCGGGAGTTGGCGTTGACAGTGGCGAGCACAGGCGGCGGGATGCTGTCCTCCGATGATGACGAAGAGCCGTCCCGGTCAGGGCGATCAGGGTCTTCAATAACCTCATCGACCAGAGGATGAAAGGGTCGGTCATCAAGTTGATGATGTGGGGGAACCTCAACACCGATATGTTCGCCGGCCTTTCGCTCACCTCATCGGCCAGGACATCGATAAGGAGGTCCTCAGCCAAGTACGACATCATCCGGCAGGAAGAAGCGGAGGTGCGATGCCTCGAACCGGTGCAGTGTCCCGGCTGTAATCAACGCCCCGCGTGCGGAACTATTGCTCCGCCGGCGGCCGGTCGTTCACTGGCGACGGGGAGGATGTGCTCGATAACCCTGAACTCGTGCGGAAACTGTTGAGCGAACCGATCGAGGAGAAGGAGCGGAAGGGTGAGCATCAGTGCTCACCCCCTGCCCTGTGAGGGGCAATCTTCATCATCTCCTCCCCCCCAGGTACGATCGGGAGGCGAGCAGAACCCAAATGGCGGCTCAGGCGCAACACGGGAAAAAGAGCAATTTCGTCGTTCAGCTCGAAGAAGTGCTCCCGCTGCTCCGGGAGCGGTTCGGTGTCGCGAAGATCGGCATCTTCGGGTCGACCGCCCGCGGTGATGACCGGCCGGAGAGCGACGTGGATGTGCTGGTCGAGTTTGCACCGGGGCAGACGACGTTTCGGAACTTCATGGAACTCGCGTTCTACCTGGAGGATCTCTTCGGGCGTCGGGTGGACCTCGTCACAGATCAGGGGCTCAGCCGATACCTCCGGCCCTATGTTGAACAGGAGGTGATCTGGTGTGATGCGTGATGAACTCTTCCTCCGTCATATCCTTGATGAGATCATGCTTCTCCGCGAGATAGGTAGAGACCTGACATACGAGGACCTGCTTCGCGACCCGGTGCGGCAACACGCGATCGTCCGGGCGATTGAGATCATCGGAGAGGCTACGAAGAACATCTCCGAGCACCAGAAAGAACAGCATCCGGAGATTCCCTGGCGGTTGATGGCCGGCTCGCGGGACAAACTGATTCACGCATATTTTGAGGTCGACTGGAGGATCGTCTGGGCTATTCTCAAGACCGAGATCCCGGTTATTGAACCGAGAGTTCAGGCAATTCTGCTCACTCTTGACACATCAACCAGGAATAATGAGTGAAGGATCCGTCGAGCTTCAAATCTCGATCATCCGTAGAGGGCGAGCGCCTGAGTCGTTCTAAGTAACGGTTAGCAGAATGTCGATCGCTTGCATCGGCAGAACCCGGGAAGTAGATGCTCTCACGCGAAGAGGAGATCCCGGACGACATGTCCGCGGATCTCGGGCCGGCGGAGTGCCGCTGCCGGCACGACATCCACGCGAGAGCCAGGCCTTTCTTCGAGGTACTGCGACAGCCCGACGAAGTCGAAGAGAACCGCAGCGGAACCGAACTCGACGAGTACATCGATGTCGCTGCTCTCCACCTGCTCCTCACGAGCATACGACCCGAAAATAGCAATGCTCTCGACGTAATACCGTTCCCTGACTTCGCTCTTCCGAGACGGGAGGATTTCAAGGACTTCGGTGCGGGTCTTAATGTAGGACACACCCCTGCTATACGTCTCCTTTTCTCCGCCGGATTGCTCCAATCTGTTGCTCCTCGCGAAGCGGGTACAACCATGGCGCCACTTAACCCCCTGTCGCCATGCTGTCTCTACCCTTCAAACACCTTATTTCCGCTCTGGAAATACCATCGTGTCCTGGACGTTTCCCGCCCCGGCCGATAGAACAATTGGAAAAACCGGGCGTGCGGTTCACCGCCGGGCCCGTCTGTTAAGCCAGTCCACGATCACGCCGAAAGCCTCCGGGTCGAGTCTCCGGCCTTCGCTGTTGTAGCGTGCTCCGACATCGGCGGCGACGAGCGCATCCCGCGGTTTCTCCTCGTGCTTCAGCACATGGTCCGCGTCGGACGGATATGCAAACGTGACGTTGCCGCCCGGGGCAGCCGCATTCTCCAGCGCGCCGCCATCTGCCTGCCAATCCACCTGGATATCCTTCTTCCCGATAACGACAAGGACGGGTTCTGTCACCTTAGCGATGAGGGCAGCCGGATCGCTCGACCAGAGCTCCCGCGAGAATGGCAGGTTGACGGGACTCGTCAGACTGAGGAGCAGAACCCTCATCCCTTCCGGGAGAGATGGATCGGGTGTCACCGGTTCACCAGCCATGAAAGCGGCGATGGCGGCATCATACTTGCTCATCAGGAGACCGCCGTTTTCCAGGTTCGCTGCCTGGGCAAGGAGCTGGCTGCGAGCCACCTGCCCGACGGAACGGCCGGGGGCGCCGGTGAGCACGAGGCCTGCGAATCGCCGGTTCGTCGCCTGCAGTTGGTAGTGCAGGGCGTGGATGGCTCCTTCGCTGTTGGTCAGCACGAACAGCCGGGTGGGGTCCACATCGCCATCAGAGCACAGAGTGTCGACGGCACCTATCAGCTCGTCGAGATGACTCTGCATGCTGATCCTGCCCGCGAGCCGGCGGGCGTCCTCCTGCGCATGCGGTCCGGAAGCCCGTTTGTCGTAGCGCAACGTCATGAATCCTTCACGGGTAAGGGCCTCGGCCATCAGGCGGCCGCTGCAATTGGTGCCGGGTAGCAGGGGAGAGCACCAGTCACGGTCGGTCGGCCCGCTCCCGGCGACGAAGATGATTCCCGGGTGAGGTGCCATGCCCGCAGGCCGAGTCAGGGTGCCCCGGACAGAGATCCCATCCACGTCCCACGCGACCTCCTCGGATGTGAGCGTCATGATGTTCCCCTGGTGCGAATGGTATTGGTGAACTACCCCGCCCTGAAGGGCGGGGCTTCCTGCTTCATCCTTCCTCTATTGAGGCAAGTCCACAGGCTCGACGGTGCGTTCCGCACCTGCTACCCCAACAAGATTCTGATCTTGCAGGGCGAATTTCTTGATATTGATTGCTGC
>Ga0209613_1003173_pt1 | contig 11303 bp, 10 predicted proteins | sample BioC13SIPDNA_2_FD_185747 | JGI IMG/M metagenome (GOLD analysis project Ga0209613, IMG submission 185747) | Anaerobic biogas reactor microbial communites from Washington, USA - Biogas_R2_A C13 SIP DNA (SPAdes) (version 2) | ecosystem: Engineered > Bioreactor > Anaerobic > Unclassified | place... | reverse complement strand
AGCGGATGTACGTCGCGAGCACTCCGTCCATGGTGCTCATCACGCGAGCGGTGTGGAGCTTCTTGGCCACGGACTGCTTGATGAGCCACGCCTCCATCATGACCGACTGGTAGCTGTAGGCGAGGTTGCCGTCGGCGTTGAGCGGGCCGAGGATGGCCTCGTTGTTGCTGCCGGGGCGGCCGTACGCCGTGTTGGCACAGATCTCGTTGGGATCGTAGAACCAGGCGTCGTAACCCATGTCCGGCTGGTCGGTGATGCCGTACCAGGCCTTGGTGGCCGCCTCGACCCCGTGGTCGGCGAGCACGACGAAGAGCGTCTTGTTCCAGTCGCCGGACTTCTTCAGCGCCGCGATCAGCCTGCCGATCTGCTTGTCGGCGTTCTTGGCGATGAAGGCCATGTGGACCATGTCGAGCCACACACCGGCCGGGTTGTACTTCTCGAAATTGGCCAGCGTGTCGACCGGACCGCCGCCGTACATGTGCCCGATCTTGTCGATGCCGCTGAAGTTGAGGTGCATCGCCGACCAGGGATCGTTCTCGATCAGCTTGATGGCGCCGTCGACCACCCAGTCGTCACCGCTCAGGTGCTCGTCGTAAGGACCGGGCACGTGCCGGCCGTCCTCGGGATACGTCCAGGCCGGCCAATCGACGTTGGTGCCGTACTTGTCGTCGGCGTTGCCGGAGCTGATCTTGAAGCGGTCGTCGTTGAGGATGTAGTCCGGCACGCCGCCGGCCGGATCGGCCGTCCGGTACTTGCCCGTCCACGGGAAGTCGTCGGCGTTGGGCAGGTCGGCGACGTTCTTCTTGCCGCCGAAGGTCATGTACCAGTCGGCGCTCGAGGCGGCGGTCGACGCGACCTGGTAGTACTTCTCACCGAAGCAGGCCACCGTCGCGTCGGGGTACTTCCACTTCATGTAGTCCCCGAGCTTGGGATAGCCGTAGTACTCGATGATCTGCGTGTACTGGTCGTAGGTGAGGTCGCCGATCGTGATGATGGCGCCCGCGCCGTAGCCGAGGACGTCGTCCACGTCACGGATGACCTCGTCGGACCACCCCTGGTGCTTGGGCAGCTGCCCGCTGACGATCGAGTTGTGCGACACGACGGTCGTCGAGGCGAGCTGGCCGACGTAGGCGTTCTTGAAGTGGACGCCCTTCTTCTGCAGCCACTTCATGTTGGTCATGTCATAGGCGTTGACGTAGCCCGGCTTCATCTGGTCCATGGTGATGATGATCACCTTGGACGGCTTGGCCGCGACCGCCGCGGCGGCGGCCACCAGCAAGATCAGAAGGACGACGGTGGTGATCAGGATCGCTCTGCCGGTCAGCCTCATGGCTCCCCCTTGAGAGAAGATCTGCGCCGCCGTGCACGGGACCGCACCACATACCCCGTGGAGCGCCCCGCATCCGGGCGGCCCTCCGCAGCCGACTCTACCGATGAACGGTGATGATTGTCAATGGAATGAAGTGTGCGTTTGTGTTCGGGATGAACACGGGGGGACCGAGCGGTAGCGCCGCCCGTCGTCTTTGGGTAGAATCCGTCCCCGCGTCGGGGTGTGGCTCAGCTTGGTAGAGCGCTCGGTTCGGGACCGAGAGGTCGGCGGTTCAAATCCGCCCACCCCGACCAGGCCTCAGACTCCTTCCGTGCTTCAGTCCCCGCCTGCAGCGCCCTGTGAGCCCCCCTGTCCTGACGCACCGTCCCGCTCCAGCGCAGCCTCACTCTCGTCCGTCTCGAGCTCCGCGTCCTTGGGCAGTCCGAGCAGCCGCGCGAAGGCGTCGGGGTTATAGCCGATGATGAAGTCGGAGTCGCCGAACTTGACGAACGGGAACGCCGACGCTCCGCGGCCCAGCATCTCCTGCTGGATGTGGGCCTGCGTGTCCTCGGCGGCAAGGTCGTAATCGATGAAGTCATACGTGATGTGGCGGTTGTCCAGCCACGCGCGCGCGTTGCGGCTCCACGGGCACGTGCTCAGAGCGTACAGCACCACGGACACACGCTGATCGGCCACCTGGCTCTCCTCATGGTCTCTCCCGGCTGCGTCGAGCACCCCGCGGGGCCTCCGCGACGCGACCGGGTCGTGTCTCTCGTCTCTTCGTCGTCCGGCCTCCGCCGCGCGGAGACTGAACACCGGGCGCGGCCTCTTCGCGGGCCTCACTCGGTGTGCTCCACTGCGGGGCGGACCTAACAGTCTCGTATTCGATGGCGGATGCCCGGACGCCTTGTCTCGGCGGCGGCGAGACAGTCGGATCACGGGGCATTGTGCGCAGCCGGGCGACCACGCACTCAGGCCCCCTTCAGGAGCCTCTCGTACGCGGCCGGGTCGTATCCCTTGACCACCCGGCCGCCGATGCGCACGAACGGGAAACCCTCCGCGCCCTCCTTGTGCATCTCGGCCGAGATCTTCTGCTGCAGGGCAGGTCCCGCGGTGTCGTACTCGATCACGAACGCCTTGACGCCCCTTTGCTTGAAGAACTCCTTCGCCTTGCGGCTCCAGCCGCAGGTCGTCAGGGAGTAGATGGTCACCGGAGGTGTCGTGTGCATCCGTGGTCCTCCGCTCGCGACAGGATCGCAAGGTCGTGGGTCGTTTCTCTCTCCTCCCGTATATACCCACCGCCACGCAGTGGGGAGGCCCGGTCCAGGGGGACGATCCGGGGCACCGGCGACAGCCGTTCGTGTCGCCGGCCACGCCGATGAAGGGTCTCGGAGCTTCGACGCGCGGATAGGATAGAGGGTGGCGGCAGCGCCGTGCACATGGCGCCACCACGGCGACGGAGCGCGGCCACGGTCAAGCGACGCGGAGGGCGACGATGAAGGGGCTGGCGGGGAAGCGGGTGGTGGTCACCGGCGGGACCAGCGGGATCGGCGCGGCGACCGCGCAGCGCTTCCGCGAGGAGGGCTGCGACGTGGTCGTGCTGGCGCGGACGCCGGGCCCCGGCGTGATCCCCTGCGACGTGAGCGACCGCGCCCAGGTGGAGGCGGCGTTCGCGCGCATCGACACGCCGGACGTCCTGATCGCCAACGCCGGCGTGAGCCTCAGGAGCCGGGCCGCCGACATCTCCGCCGAGCAATGGGACCAGGTGATCGCCACCAACCTGAGCGGCGCCTTCTGGACGGCGCAGGCGGCCGCCACCAGGATGCTGGCGGCGGACGGCGGCTGCATCATCTTCACGGCCTCGACCAACGCACTGGTCGGCTACCGCTATTACGCCGACTACAACGCCTCCAAGGCCGGACTCGTGGCGCTCACCCGCTCGCTGGCGCTCGAGTGGGCGCCGACCGTCCGGGTGAACGCGGTCTGCCCGGGTTACGTCCTCACGCCGATGCAGGAGGCCGAGTACACGCCCGAGATGCTCGCCGCCGTGAACGAGCGCATCCCGCTCGGCCGCCATGCGACGCCGGCGGAGCTGGCGGGCCTGTTCGCCTACCTCGCCTGCGACGAGGCCGCCTTCTTCACCGGCTCGGTCATCGTGATGGACGGCGGCGAGACCGCCGGCAGCGTCGTCAGCGGCCCCGGCGGCCCCGGAGCCTGACGGGCGCGCCGCAGGCGCCGCTACTCGACCTCGGATCGCCGGCGGCCCTGGCGCAGCGCCAGCGCCACGACCGCGGCCACGACGCAGGCCGCGGCCACCAGCCCGATGACCAGTCCGGTCCTCCCGCCGCCCGGGGCCTCGCCCCGGTCCTCGACGGGATGGACGGCGACGTAGGAGTCCGGCAGCGTGTTGTACCACCAGGCCCCGCGCCCCTCGTTGGCCCGCACCCACCCCGTCCACCTGCCGGTGTCGGCCGTCATGATGTCGAGCGGATACACGAGCGGGATGTAGGGCGACTCCCGGTAGACGATCTCCTGCATCCGGTGGACGAGGGCGATGCGCTCCCGCAGGTCGATCGTCGTCTGCTGCTCGAGGAAGAGCTCATCGTACTCCGCGTTGGACCAGTTGCAGTCGCTCCAGCTCTCGATGGAGCCGGTGGTGAGCACCGAGAGGATGAAGTTCGGGTCCACGTCGCCGCCCCAGCCCCAGATGAACATGTCGAAGTCCGGGGCGAACTCGTCGTGCTCGTAGTTGTACTGCCGGTCGCCGAGCGCGCCCTCCGCCATCACCCGGTAGTCGATGTCGAGTCCGACCTCCTTGAACCAGCCGGTGATGAGCTTGCCGCAGGTCTGACTGGCGGCCGACTCGGTACGCGCGTACAGCCGCAGCTTGATGGGCCTGCCTCGGTACTCGCGGATCCCGTCGCCGTCGGCGTCCGGGTAGCCTGCCGCATCGAGCGCCGCACGGGCTTCGTCCAGGTCGAACGTGTAGGCGCTGTCGCCCGGGGGCGTCCAGTGGAAGTCGGCGTCCGAGGAGTAGTAGTCGCCCGTCACCAGCGCGTCCGCGGGCGTCGCGTTGCCCCCGTAGGCGAGCGCGGCGATCTTCTCCTTGTCCACGGCCCACTGGAGGGCGCGACGGAAGGCAGGATCCTGCAGCACGGGGTGACCCGTCGACCGGGGGTACTCCTTCCTGTCGGCGCAGTTGAAGCCGAGCTCGTCGAGCCCGACCGTCACCGCCCTGATCGACTCGAGGTCGGGCTCGCGGTCCAGCGCGTCGAACTGCGCCGGGGGGATGTTCCAGGCGGTCTGGATGACGCCGGCCTTGAGGTCCTGCGCCATCGTGTCCTGGTTCTGGTAGGTCTGGAGGATGACCTCGTCGACCTTGGGCGCCCCCTTCCAGTACTCCTTGTTCGCCGCGAGGCGCACGTATTCGCCCTTCTTGAACTCGACGACCTGGAAGGGGCCGGACCCGACGATGGGCGGCGGGTTCGCGAAGGTCTTCTCGGCCTCCTCCGGTTTGATGTGGCTCCAGATGTGCTCGGGCAGGATCGGGATCCAGAGGGCGAGCATGTTGGCCTTGGGCCGCGAGCAGGTGAACACGACCGTCGTGTCGTCCGGCGCCTCCACCTTCTCGATGTAGCGGAGATAGTCGATGAACATGCCCATCTTGTTCTCGATCATGTAGGTGAACGTGAAGGCGACGTCCCTGGCGGTCACCGGACGGCCGTCGTGCCACCGTGACCTGTCGGTGACGGTGAAGGTCCAGACCTTGCCGTCGGCGGACGTCTCCCAGGCGGTCGCGAGACCCACCCCGGGCACGTTCGCCATGTCGCGGGCGCGGAACCCCACGAGCAACTCGTAGTTGAGCGCCCAGATCTCGTACTCGGACCCGTACCCGATGAACGGGTTGAGGTTCTCGGGGTCGTGCGTCCAGCCGAGGCGCAGGATCGTCTTGCCCGCTCCCGGCGCCGGGCTCGCGTCCGACGCGACCGCCGGCGCGAGGCCGATGATCGGGGCGGCGGCGAGACCCATGAGCAGCGCGACGGCGACTCCCCGCGCAGTGCGACGGGCACGACGACACCAGCGATGCGATCCGGCAGACACGGCCCCCCCCTTGCTCGTCGGGCGACGGCGTGAGGCCCGCTCCCGTCGTCACGCCCACCCCGCGACACGTTCCGATTCTAGCATCGTCGTCCGTGGACCCCGGTCGCCGGGACGGCCGGGACCGCACGCGGAGCCACCGAAGAGGCCCGGCGCGACATGAGGCGTGAGGGGAGATGGTAGCGGCGGTAGGACTCGAACCTACGACACGCGGATTATGATTCCGCTGCTCTGACCAGCTGAGCTACGCCGCCACGGCGGGTGCTTACGGTACCACAGGCTCCGGGGACGCTCAATCCGTCGCGCGCCGCCTGCGACGAGCGACGACGCGCGAGAGGCGGCGGCGCGCGGAGGGGCTGTGTCGACGCCGCCCCAATACTGAACACTCCGCGCCGGTCGAAAACTGAACACTCCTGAGAGTGACGACCGACGTCGAACCCTTGCGCGGACAGACGCGCGAGGGGAGGAAGGGGTGTATCAGGTGCACGATTGGGCCAAGGTCAGGGAGCTCGTCCGCGAGGGCGTCCCCAAGAAGCGCATCGCCGAGCAGCTGGGCTGCAGTCGCACGACCGTCTACCGTCTGGCCGGCCTCGCCGAGCCGCCGTGCTACGAGCGCCGTCCGGCAGGCTCGCAGCTCGAGCCGTTCAGGGACGCGATCGCCGACATGCTCACCGAAGACGATGCGGCACCGGCCACGGTGATCCGCGAGCGCCTGCAGAAGCGCGGTTACGCCGGCGGCATCAGCATCCTCAAAGACTACCTGCGCGAACTGCGGCCGCTCTACCGCAGCCGCGACTGGCAGCGCACGGTCTACGTGCCCGGCGAGATCCTCCAGGCCGACTGGTGGGACACCGGCGTCGACGTGCCGGTCGGCAAGGGAGCTTCTCGCAGGGCTCACGGCTTCGTCACGACCCTGCCCTTCTCGGCCGCCCACGCCGTCGTCTTCACCCACTCGCAGACCACGGCCGACGCGGTATCCGCCCTGCTCGGCTGTCTTACGCGCCTCGGCGGTGTGCCTGGCAAGCTCGTCATCGATCGCGACTCCTCGCTCGTGACCCGCGGCCGCCGTCCGCGACCGCTCGACGAGCTCGCCGCCCTGCTCGGGGCGCTCTCGATGGGCCACATCGTCCTGCCGCCGCGCGCGCCGCAGAGCAAGGGATCGGTGGAGCGCACCAACGGCTACCTCGAGACCTCGTTCCTGCCGCTGCGTTCCTTCTCAGGCCTCGCCGACCTGCAGGGCCAGCACGACGACTGGGCGGAGGGCGTCGCCTGGCCGCGCCATCTGCGCCGCCTCGGCGGCCGCGTGAGTGAGGCGCTCGCCGTGGAGCGCGCGGAGCTCGCTCCCCTGCCCGATCCCCTGCCTGCGGTCGACCGTCGCCTCGAGGTGCGCGCCTCCCGGGACGGCTTCGTGCGCGTCTCCGGCGTCGACTACTCGCTGCCGCCGGGCTACGCCCTCAGGCGCCTGCAGGTGCGGCTCTCGCTGCGCGATCTCGCGATCTTCTGCGAGGGACGGCAGATCGCATACCATGAGCGCAGCTACGTGCCCTGCGACGTCGTGCGCGACGACGAGCACATGGCGGCGCTGGCAGCAGCCCAGGACGCCCGTCGGCGCCTGCGGAGCGGCGAGCCCGAGCTGCCCGCCGTCGATCTCGCCCGCTACGACGCGCTCGTGGGAGCGCCGCTATGAGCGGCAAGACGGCCTCCGAGGTCGCCTTCCTCTCGCGCGCCCTGAAGGCGCCGCGCATCCGCGAGCGGGCCGCGGTCCTGGCCGAGCGCGCCCGCGAGGGCTCCTGGAGCTACGAGGACTACCTGGCCGCCGTGCTCGGCGAGGAGGTCGCCGCCAGGGAGAGCCACGGCGGCGAGGCGCGCGTCAAGGCCGCCCGCTTCCCGGCGGTGAAGACGCTCGACGACTTCGACTTCGCCTTCGCTCGCGGCCTGAAGCGCGAGACCGTGCTGCACCTCGCCCAGCTCGACTTCCTCGAAGAGCACAAGAACGTCATCTTCCTCGGGCCGCCGGGCACCGGTAAGACGCATCTCTCGATCGCGCTCGCGGTGCAGGCTGCCCGCAGGGGTCACCGGGTGGCCTTCGCGAGCGCGCAGCAGTGGGTGGCCCGTCTCGCCACCGCCAAACGCCAAGGTCGCCTCGACGAGGAGCTCGAGAGGATCGGGCGCCTGCCGCTGGTCGTGGTCGACGAGGTCGGCTACATCCCCTTCGACCCGGAGGCTGCCTCACTCTTCTTCGCGCTCGTCTCGAGCCGCTACGAGCGCAGCTCGATCATCGTCAGCTCGAACAAGACCTTCTCCGCCTGGGCCGAGATCTTCGGCGACCCGGTGGCGGTCGCCGCTCTCGTCGACCGCCTCGTACACCACTCGGAGGTGCTCGTGCTGCGCGGCGAGAGCTACCGGCTCAAGGGCAAAGGCAAGGAGGTGCTCTCCGACGGTGACGACCGCTGAAGAGTGTTCAGGTTTGGACCGGCGAGAACTGTTCAGTTTTGGACCGGCGTTGACAAGGTGAGGAATGCATCGGCTCGGAGCGCTACAGGGTGGTGTCATGGCCTCGGAGGACGGGAGTGCAGAGTCCCTACAACCGGCCTTTCGGGGAGGATGAGGTGCTCTTCAATGAGCTCGACCAGCGGTGCATCGAGCGCACCTCAGGCGGCTTCTGTCGACGCCGAACCCACCCCGAGGGCCCGATGAGTCGCGTCTCGTCTACGAGGTCGATGATCGGAGCGTCGTGATTCAGCGAGGAGCGCCCGGTCTGGCGCGCCCCCGGGGAGAGCACGCAGACCGCCGTCAGACTCCGCTCCGTGCGCTCGAGTGGATTTTGGACCCTTTGCCAGATGAGTGTCGGCCTGAAGCGGCATGCCTGCGAGCCCGCTTCGTCGAGCAGCGATCTGGCGGAGCTCGTCGAGGCCGTCAAGCGCGACCGGCGCAGCGCCCTCTTCGGTTGAGGACTCCGCCTTGGACTACCCACCCGCTCTGCGGTGCACGGCAACGAGCTTCGCCCTCCCGATTCTGTAGCACAGTCTGCCCGACTGCGTCGCAGAACCACAGTCGGCCGATACCGAAGTGCCGTCGTTCGCCGTCCAGTATTCTCGCTTGACGATAATAACGTTCGGCGTTACTATCTCGCCATGATCGTCTCGTTCAAGGACGACGACACCAAGCAACTGGCCCGTGGCCGGCGAGTGGCGCGGTTCGCGAACATCGAGGCGGTCGCGCGGCGCAAGCTGCGGCAACTCGAGGTCGCCGGGCGGCTCGACGACCTGCGCGTCCCGCCGGGCAACCGGCTCGAGTCGCTCAAAGGTGACCGCGCCGGCCAGCACAGTATCCGCGTCAATGACCAGTACCGCGTCTGCTTCCGCTGGACCACCGGCGGCGCCGAGGATGTCGAGATCGCGGACTACCACTAGGAGAGCGAGGGATGGACGAGAAGCTCAAGCCCGTGACCCCCGGCGAGCTGCTGCTCGAGGAGTTCCTTGTGCCGATGGGCATCACCAAGTACCGCCTCGCCAAGGAGATCGGCGTGCCGGCGCAGCGCATCGGCGAGATCGTCGCCGGGCGGCGCGCGGTCACCGCCGACACCGACCTGCGGCTGTGCCGCTTCTTCGGACTCTCCAACGGGTACTGGTTGCGCGCCCAGGTGGCGTACGACACCGAGGTCGCCGAGGAGGCGCTGGCCGAGCAGCTCAAGCGCATCAGGCCATGGAGGGAGTCGGCGGCGTAGGCGACGGCCGGTCTGTCCAACCACGGTCCGGCAAGGCGGAGAAGGAGTAGATGGTCGGCTTCTTCGCCGCCGCCGAATGCGTTCACTGCGGCGGCGCACCCATGTGGCGGCTTGCCGGGCTGCCCTCTTCGCTTGCAGATCGAGATCGATGCACAGAGCCTGGCGCGCTTCTGCCGCCGGAATCAGATCCGGCGCCTCGCCTTCTTCGGCTCGGTGCTGCGTGAGGACTTCACGCCCGAGAGTGACGTCGACGTGCTCGTCGAGTTCGTGCCTGCGGCGGACATCGGCCTGTTCGAGTTCGTCGACCTGCAGCACGAACTCAGCGAACTGCTTGGACGCGCCGTCGACCTGCACACCCCGGCCGGTCTCAGTCACTTCTTCCGTGAGCGCGTGCTGCACACCGCCGAGGTCGTCTATTCTGCCTGAACGCGACCGCGGTCATGCAGCACTTCCGAGCACGATCGCGCGCCCGGCATGATCATCTCCTGACGACTGCAAAACCTCCATCACCGGTTCGACTCCGGTCGCCGCCTCCACCGCTCCTCCACTTCGATTTCGGGCTCTGCGCCGCGTCCCGGGATGCCACTGCCGTCTCTGTGCCACGCTGGCCCTGCGTCTGCGCAGCGCCCGGTCGGGCGATGTCACCCCGCCGGCCGATCCCGAGGATCGGACGTCGGCCGGCGCCCGGGCACATCGCCCAAGGTCAACGGCGTCGCCGCGGGGCGCGGTCGGGCGGATGGTAAGCTCAAACGAGGCGGGCCAGGCCGCCGGCGTGCCCGGGCGGCCCCGGCCCGACACCGGTCACGCCCCAAGGAGGCCGACGATGAAGGGTGACGCGAGAGTGATCGACGAGCTCAACGCGAGGCTCGCGGAGGAGCTCACGGCGATCAGCCAGTACTTCGTGCACGCCGAGGAGTGCGAGGACTGGCACTACGACCGACTGTCCGAGGCCATCAAGAAGCGCTCGATCGACGAGATGAAGCACGCCGAGAAGCTGATCGAGCGCATCCTCTATCTCGAGGGTCGTCCCATCGTGAGCGAGCTCAACCCCATGCACATCGCGGACACGGTGCCGAAGATGCACGCCAACGACCTCGACAAGGAGATCGACGGGGTGAAGGGCTACAACGCCAGCATCCGCGTCTGTGTGGAGGCCAGGGACGAAGGCACCAAGGTGCTGCTGGAGGAGATCCTCGCCGCCGAGGAGGAGCACATCGATTGGCTGGAGGCGCAGCTCACGCAGATCGAGCAGATGGGCCTCGGGGTCTACCTGGCCGAGCAGATCGGATAGCGACGCCGGGCCTCAGCGCTCGAGCTTCTCGCCCCCGCGTCGCGCGCCGATGCCGAGCCCCTCGAAGAGGTACATGATGGCGAGCCCGAACAGGATCGTGTACGCGATGTAGAAGGCGAGCAGGACGACCAGGTGGAGCGTCGACTCGTCGGGGTCCTCGACCGTGACGGCGCGGAAGTTGTACGAGGGTTCGAGTACCTTGGTGGAGACGAGCCGCGTGAAGGCGGCCTCCGCCGCTCTGCCCTCCTGCACGTAACGCCGCGAGAGGCCGTCGAACACGAGCCACCAGGAGTGGACCGCTTGGGCCGCCCCGACGCCGGGGTGGCCGGCGTCGGCCCTGACGTCCGGATCCCGGTACAGCATGGCCGCGTCGACGATCGCCGCCTCCGCGAGCCGACCGAGATCGCCGGTCACGCGCACGCGCCCGTCCGCCGTGGGTCTGCTCTCCGCGTGCCCGGCGACGACGCGGAGCATCCTGTCCGCGCCCGCCGCGTCTCTCGGGGTCACGTCCAGGTCGACGCCGGTCCCCAGCCAGGCCGTCGCCTCGGACCTCGCCTTGGAAAAGGCGTTGGCCGAGAGCTTGGCCCTCGCGTTGAAGAGCTCGTCGGCCATCACGAGCAGGTTCCTGCCGTCAGACACCGGGGCGAGCATCAGGACGAGCAGGACGACGAACGCCGCGAGGAGCCCGAGCCCGAGCGCGAGCTTGCGCGGGGCGATCAGTCTCCCGCCTGACGCGTCCGCCGGCTCCACCTGGCGCTCCCGGACCACGCGGCGGAAGAAGACCGTCAGGATCCAGAGCGCGAAGACGCCGATGATGACGAAGAAGACGACCGTGCCGGCGGTCTCGATGACGTCCGTGGCCGCATCCGGCACCGAGA
>Ga0209613_1003163_pt1 | contig 11337 bp, 7 predicted proteins | sample BioC13SIPDNA_2_FD_185747 | JGI IMG/M metagenome (GOLD analysis project Ga0209613, IMG submission 185747) | Anaerobic biogas reactor microbial communites from Washington, USA - Biogas_R2_A C13 SIP DNA (SPAdes) (version 2) | ecosystem: Engineered > Bioreactor > Anaerobic > Unclassified | place... | reverse complement strand
CCATAGGCCTGAAAGGCCCCCGCCAGAACGCGGAAGGGGTCCGTCAGGTTTTGCCAGCTGAAATAGCGCCGCAGCTTTCCGGTTGGCACGCTGTGATAGCTAACCCCGGCGCGCCCTTCCATCATGCCCCGCTCCATGCCCTTGGCGGTGCCGATGTAGTGCACCTGATACCCCGCCGCCAATAAATGAGGCAGGAGGGCCAGATGGGGCGTCACATGCCCGGCGGTGCCCCCGCCGGTGAGCACAATGGTTTTCATTCCGCCTCCTGGGCGGCCTTAAGCCGCCTGCGCTCCGCCCTGGCCTGGAGCAATTGCCCCAGCGCCACCAGGAAAAATACCGCCACCAGCATCACGGTGCACAGCGCGTTCACATGGGGCGGCACCCCCACCTTCACCGAGGAATACACCTTCAGCGGAATGGTGGTGGTGGTCGGCCCGTTGACAAAAAAGCTGATCACAAAATCGTCCATGCTCATGGCGAAGGCCAGCAGGCAGCCGGAGAGCACCGCCGGCAGCGCCAGGGGCAGGGTGACGGTGGTCAGGGCCTTAAAGGGGCTTGCCCCCAGGTCCCGGGCGGCCTCCTCCAGCCCCGGGTCCAGGGTGGCCAGACGCCCTTTGACGGTAATAAAGATATAGGGCACGCAAAAGGTGATGTGGGAGAGCACCAGCGTCACCATGCCAAAGGGCAGCTTTAAAGCGGTGAACAGCGCCAGAAAGGCGATGCCCAGGATGATCTCCGGAATCATGATGGGCAGCACCGCCAGCTGTTCTCCCATGCTTAAGGCCACCGCCCCCGCCCGGCCCAGCAGGCTTTTGCGCACCGGGCGCCGGGCCAGGCCGATGGCCCCCAGGGTGCCGATGACGGCGGACAGAAGCACGCTCCAAAAGGCGATGGTCAGCGAGTTGATCATCGCCTGGCCGTAGCCGGTCACCGGGTCAAAGAGGTTCTGATACCATTGCAGGGAAAAGCCCTCAAACTGGAAATTGGCGGTGCGCCCGGGGTTTGAGTTGAAAGAAAAAAGCACCACCACCAAAATAGGCAGGTAGAGCAGCACCAGCACCAGGGCCATATACACCCCGGCCCAGGGAGAATTCTTTTTCATTTAAAATACCATGGTTTCCGCGCTTCCGCCCTTTTTGCGATAGAGCAGAATCACCAGGCCCGTCAGCGCCAAAAGCACCACGGACAGCGCCGCCGCAAAGGGCAGGTCCCGGCTTTTGAGCAGCTCGTTATGCACCAGGTTGCCCCAGAGCATGGTGTTGGAGCCCCCCAGCAGGTCGCTTAGGAAAAAAAGCCCGATGGACGGGATAAAGGTCAGCACCAGCCCTGCCAGGATGCCAGGCATGGTCATGGGCACCACCACGGTGAAAAAGGCCTTGATGGGCGAAGCGCCCAAATCCCGGGCCGCCTCCACCACCGACCAGTCCAGCCGCTCCGCCGCGGAATACACCGGCAGCACCATGAAGGGAATCATCGCATACACCATGCCCACCAGCACCGCAAAATCCGTATACAAAAGCTTCAGCGGCCGCTGGGCCAGCCCCAGCGCCATCACCAGCTGGTTGATGGGGCCGGAGGCGGAAAAGAGAATCTTCCAGCCGTAGATGCGGATCAAGGCATTGGTCCAGAAGGGCACAATCACCAGCAGCAACAGCCAGGTGCGGGCCCTGGGTGGCGCCTTCACCATAAAATAGGCAAAGGGATAGCCGATCAACAGGCAAAACAGCGCCGTCAGCCCCGCCAGGCGCAGGCTGAGCCACAGGGAGCGCAGATAGATGGGGCTTAGGATGCGGGCATAGTTCTCCCCCGTGGCCGGAAGGCTGGCCCCAAAGCCCTCCCCCCGGGAGAGCAGGCTTAGGCCTATGATATACAGCAGGCTGAGCCCCACAAACAGCGCCGCATAGGCCGCCATGGGGAGGGCCAGGGCTTCCCGGCGGTGGACCCGGTTTTTCATAGGGCCTCCTGGGCCAGATCATCCCGCACCAGCACCGCGGAGGGCTGGTGCCACCAGAGATATACCTGATCCCCCACCGATAAAGGGGCCTCGCCCTCGGTGGGATGCCGGCTTTTTAGCACCTGCCCGTCGGGCAGATGCACCATGCACACCCGCTCGCCCCCCGCATAGCGGCTCTCCGCCAGGGTGCCGGAGAGCTGGCAGGGCTCCTTCACCGGCACGGGGGACATATACAGCCGCTCCGCCCTTAGGCTTACGCACATCGCATCCCCCGGGCTGATCCACAGCTGGCTGTCCACCGGCAGGCTGATGCCGCCCACCTCAATCAGTGCACCGTCATCCCGCACCGCGGCGGCCCGCCCCCTTAGGAGATTGGTCTCCCCGATGAAGCTGGCGGCAAAGGCGGTCTCCGGCTGCTCATACAGCGCCTGGGGGCTGCCGATCTGCACAAAGCGCCCCTCCCGCATCAGCGCGATGCGGTCGGACATGCCCAGGGCCTCCTCCTGGTCGTGGGTGATGTAGATGAAGGTGATGCCAAGGCTTTGCTGCATGCGCTTCAGCTCCTGCTGCATCTGCCGGCGCAGCTGCAGGTCCAGCGCCCCCAGCGGCTCATCCAGGAGCAAAATGCGCGGAGAAAGCACCAGGGAGCGGGCGATGGCCACCCGCTGGCGCTGCCCGCCGGACAATTGCCCCGGCTGGCGCTTGCCATAGCCCTCCAGCTGCACCAGCGCCAGCATCTTCTCCGTCGCCTCCCGCATCTCCTGGCGGGAAGCGCCCCGCATCCTAAGCCCATAGGCGATGTTCTTCTCCACATTCATGTGGGGAAAAAGGGCATAGTTCTGAAACACCGTGTTCACCTGGCGCTTTTCCGGGGGGAGGCGGGTGATGTCCTCCCCGTTTAGCAGCACCACCCCTTTGGTGGGCGCCTCAAGGCCCGCGATGACGCGCAGCGTGGTGGTTTTCCCGCAGCCGGAAGGGCCCAGCAGCGTTAAAAACTCCCCCTCATAGACATCCAGGCTGATGCCGCTGATAGCCTCCTGGGTGTCAAAAACCTTGTGAAGATCCCGCAGGGACAGAAGCGCCTGGCCCTCAGCCACGGGCATGCCCCTCATAGCCCCGGGTGCGGGCCACCACATATAAAGGCCGCCCCTTCACCTCGTCATACACCCGGGCCAGATAGGCCCCCAGAACGCCCAGAGCGCTTAAAACGCTGCCCGTGGCCAGGCAGAGAAAGCCATAGTGGGCAAGGCCCCCGGCCTTCCCGCCGGCAATGGCCATCACCAGGGCGATCAAAAGCAGAAGACCGCCTGAAAACAGCCAGATCAGCCCCAGCCACAGGGCCCACAGCAGCGGCTTTTCTGAAAAACTCATGATGCCGTGCGCCGCCAGGCGCAGCATTTTCTTTAAGGGGTAATGGGTTTCCCCGGCAAAGCGGCGGTCCCGGTCATAAAGCACCGCTTCCTGCCTAAACCCGGCCCAGGCGAACATCCCCCGAAGGTAGCGCGCCTGCTCCGGCATCCCCCGGATGACGTCCGCCACCTGCCGGTCCACCAGGCGAAAATCCCCGGTGTCCTCGGGGAAGATATCCCCCGCGATTTTCCGCAGCACCCGGTAGTAGACCTTGGCGCTCCACTCCTTGAACCTGGTCTCGCCCTCCCGGCTTCTGCGCTTGCCGTAGGCCACCTGAGCCCCCGCCTTCCAGCGCGCCGCCATCTCGGGGATCACCTCCGGCGGGTCCTGCAGGTCCGCGTCAATGATGACCACAGCCTGGCCCAGGGCATAATCAAGCCCCGCGGACACGGCCACCTGATGCCCCCGGTTGGCGGCAAAATGCAGCACTCGGACGTTTTTATCCCCGTCCGCCAGGGCGTCAAGCAGCACCGGAGTCTCGTCCCGGCTGCCGTCGTTTACATAGATCAGCTCGTAGCTTTCCCCCATGCCCTCCATCACCTGGCTTAACCTGCGGTGGGTTTCCACGATGGATTCTTCCTCGTTATAGCAGGGGATGACCACCGAATAGACCGGGTCCATGGCCGTTCCTCCTTGGCTTACAGCATTTTGATCAGCATGTTCTTCTGCTGATCCATCTCCAGCGCCAGCACCTTTTCCTTCTCCAGGGCCTTGAGCAGGTCGCTGAAGCGCTTATAGCCCACGTTCTTCTCCTGAAAATCGGGGTAAAGGCCCTGGATGTCCGCCTTTAGGATGCTGGGGTTGATGCGCTCAAAGCCGTCTTCCTTGTAGTGCTTCAGCTGCTCCCGGAACACGCTCACCCAGTTCTCCGGGGTGATCTGGGCCTTGGCCTTGCCCTCATCCGCGGTCTCGGCGGCAAGGGACACCATCACGTTGTAGTTGTCCGAACGCACCTTGATAACGCCGTGCTTCTGGGCCAGTTTGGTGAGCAGCTTTCCAAAGGTGCTGCAGCCGTAGCGCTTTTCGTTGAAATCCGGACGCAGGCGCAGGAGGACGCCCTTTAGTTCGCTGGCGAAAATCTCCTCCTCCGTATGGTCGTCCAGAATGCTCTCAATCAGCTTCATCAGCTCCGCCTCGCCGCTGGAGCCGTTGTCGTCGCTGGTCTTCTTGGCCTTCACCGGCGCCCGCCGCACCGTGACGGACTCCAGGAAGAGAAACTCATTGCAGGCGTTGATAAAAATGGAGCTGGCCACCTCGGAGCGCGAGATGCCCAGCACAAACTTGCCCATGCTTTTGAGTTTGCCCACCAGGGGGGTATAGTCCGAGTCCCCGGAGACGATGCAGAAGGAATCGATCAGGGGGTTGGTGTAGGCCACCTCCATGGCGTCCAGCACCAAAAGGATGTCCGCGTTGTTCTTCTGCGCCACCCCGTAGCGCAGCGAGGGAACAACGGTAAAAGTATTGGAGAGCAAAAGCTCCTTCAGCGCGCCGAACTTGTCGGTATAGCCGTAAACCTTGCCCATGAGAATGTCGCCGCGGATTTTGACCTTTTCCAGAATGTTGTTCAAGGTTTCCACCTTGGCGCCGCAGTTTTCCAGGTCGACGAAAATCGCGAACCGTGATGTGCTCAAAACAAAAAACTCCTAACTTTGGCGGCAGAACCGCCGTGCTCCGCCTGTGCGGGTCAAACAAATTATAACATATCCCGCGCCCATTTGGAAGAAACACAGGCCCCGGCGCGTTGTATGTATCGAAGGGCCGCTTCCTGCGCCTTTCCGGGTTTGATTGACAGGTTAAAAATTCTGTAATAGAATTGTAACGAATACCACGCCCACAAGAGGAGGCCAGGTTTATGAATTCAATGCCATCCCATCGCCCCACCCGCCGCCTGGCGGCGCTTGTCACCGCTCTTATCCTGCTGCTGCCCGCCCTTTCTGTTTTTGGGCAGGCGCTCTCGCCGGTGACCTTCTCCCTGGCCTACACCGACAGCCAGGGGCAGCCCCTGCAGGTGGATGCCGTTGCGGTGCCCTATGAGGGCTATCCCACCAGCTACTGGCTCTATCTGGATCCCCAGGCCCAGGCGGACCCGGAGGCCAGCCTGATCATCCTGGATATCTACGACCAGTATCCGGGCGGTTTTTCCACCCCCAACGGCACGCTGATTGATCACTTGTATTTCAGTGACGCGGGGCTGGACTTAACAACAGAGCCCCTTGAGGTGCAGGCCCTGGGACTAAACGGGGAAACCCTGGCCACTTATTTCCTCTATATCAGCCTGGCCGGCCCCCAGCCGGATCCGCCGTCTGAGGAAATAAAGCCTGCCACCCTCTTTATCCACTATGTGGATCAGGATAATCAGGAGTTCGCCTCCGAGCAGCGCACCCTGGATCCGGGCACCCACCCGGTGGCGCCTGACCCCGGCAAGGTGCCGGAGGGCTACACCCTCACCGGGGACAGCCAGTTTTCCGTCACCGTGGATGCCGACGGGGCCAATCCCTCTGACATCACCTTTCATTATCATTATCAGCCGGTGATTCAGCCCGCCAGCATCACCATCCGCTATGTGGACCAGAACGGGGCCGAGTTCGCCTCCGAGCAGCGGGTATTGCCCGCCGGGCAGCACATTGTGACCCCGGACGCTTCCAGGGTGCCCGGAGACTACAGCCTTACCGGGCCGGCGGATTACTTTGTCGAGGTGACCGAATCCGGCGCCAACCCCTCTGACATCACCTTCAACTATCAGAAGGCCATCCAGCCCGCCGCCATCACCATTCATTACGTGGATCAGAACGGGGCCGAGTTCGCCTCCGAACAGCGGGTATTGCCCGCCGGGCAGCACATTGTGACGCCGGACGCTTCCAGGGTGCCTGGAGACTACAGCCTCACCGGGCCGGCGGATTACTTTGTCGAGGTGACTGAATCCGGCGCCAACCCCTCTGACATCACCTTCAACTATCAGAAGGCCATCCAGCCCGCCACCATCACCATTCATTACGTTGACCAGAACAATCAGGAGTTCGCCTCCGAGCAGCGCACCCTGAATCCGGGCACTCACCCGGTAACGCCCGACCCCGTTAAGGTGCCGGAGGGCTACTCCCTCACCGGGGACAGCCAGTTTTCCGTCACCGTGGATGCAGATGGCGCCAATCCGTCTGACATCACCTTTACCTATCACTATCAGGCGGTCATCCAGCCCGCCGCCATCACCATTCATTACGTGGATCAGAACAATCAGGAGTTCGCCTCCGAGCAGCGAGAACTGCCCGCCGGACAGCACATTGTGACGCCGGACGCTTCCAGGGTGCCTGGGGACTACAGCCTTACCGGGCAGGGCGAGGCGATTGTTGAGGTCACCGAATCCGGCGTCAACCCCTCTGACATCACCTTCACCTATCACTACCAGGCGGAGGTTCAGCCCGCCACCCTCACCATTTATTTCCTGAATGACAAAGGCCAGACGGTGGCCAGCTCCCGGACCCAGACCCTGGCCCCGGGCGAACACATCATCGAGCCCTGGCCCACGGACCTGCAGCCGGATTATGTCCTGACGGGCGACGCCCATTTCACCGTCACCGTGGACGAGCGGGGGGCGGTGCCCTCTGAGATCACCTTCGTCTACGAGCTCAAGCCCGCGGTATCCCAGGAGGTGGAGATCACCATCTACTATGTGGATCAGAACGGGGTTCCGGTCGCCAGCGAGGACAGCCTCAGCCTGGGCGAGGGCGTCCATCAGATCAGCCCCAGCCCCCGGGACCTGAAGGAGGGTTACACCCTTTTGGACGAGGCCACCAAGCCCGTCTCCGTCAGCAACAACCAGGCCAACCCCGCCAGCCTCACTTTCCTCTACAGCCTGGCCGCGCCCACACCCACCGAAGAGCCCACCCCCACCCCGGCCCCCGCGCCCAAGGTGGCCCTGGTGCCGGTGAATTACGTAAACGAAGCGGGCGTCCTGCTCTACACCGAGACTGTGCCCGCCAAGGAGGGCGAGCAAACCCTGATCGCCGCAAATCTCAGCCTGGTGGATTCCGCCGTGTATGAGCTGACCGGCGCTGCCCAGCAGACGGTCACCGTGGACGCCAACGGCGCAGCTTCACCCGCGGAGGTGGACTTTGTCTTCCGGGACATCAGCATCAAAACCGCCACCCTTCGTGTTCACTACCGGGATGAGGCGGGCAACCCCCTCTCCGCCAGCCAGGAAATGGCGCTGGAGCCCGGCGCCCATCCTGTCACCGCGCCGGAAACCATCAACGGCCTGGTGCTTCAGGGCGAGCGCACCGTGAACGTCACGGTGAGCGCAACAGGCGTGCTCTCTCAAGCCGAGGTGATCTTCACCTACTTAAAGCCCGCCACCGCCACCCCTGTGCCCACGGCCACGCCGGAGCCCACCACCATCCCCTTTGACATCACGACGGAGGACAAATACGCCTACCCCAACAACGACAACATCAACTTCCGCAACACCCCGGAGGTAAAGGACGGCAACGTTATTTCCACCGTCAGCCGCCAGGACCTGGCCCATCTCATCGGCAGCCTTAAAAACCGCGCCGGGGAGGACTGGTATCTGGCAGAGATCAAGGGCCAGCAGGGCTTCCTGAAGGCCAATGTGGTGCGGGTGCTCAGCTTTGAGGAGGCGGCTGCCCTGCTGGGCTTCACGCCCTCCCCCGCGCCCACCGCCACCCCCGGCCTTCCGGACATCCCGGACGGCGCGGTGATTGACCGCTGGGGCGAGGTCACCGCTGCGGGCGGGGTCAATCTCCGCTCCAGCACTTCCACCGCCGGTTCCAGCCGCATCGGCACCCTGGACCGGGGGGAGCGCTTCTGGGTGTATGAGCAGCAGACGGTGGACGGCGAGGTTTGGTACAACATCACCACTGCGGGCGGGAAGGACGGCTTCCTGGTGGCGCGCTACGCCCGGCTTTACAGCCAGGAGGAGTCCGACCGCTATCAGGCCACCCTAGCCAGCCCCATGCCTGAAAGAGATACCCCCACCCCCACAGCTGCCGCCTCCACGCCCACGCCCACGCCCACCCCAACGCCTTCCCCCAGCCCCACAACCCAGGTGACGGCCACGCCCGTGCCCTATCATGGCTATGCCCTCACCATCCACCAGGCGGCGCTGCGCTCAGGCGTGTCCCAGCAGGATGAGAGCATCCTGGCCACCCTGTCCCCCGGCACGCTGGTGTATATCTGGGGTCAGACTTATGTGGGAAGCGAAGGCTGGAACAGCGTGGACGCCCTGGCCCTCACCCAAAGCGGATACCTGCCGGACAGCGCCCTGCGGCGCATCAGCGAGCAGGAGGCCGCCCCCTACCTGGAGCAGCTAAAGCCCCAGGCCACGCCTTCCCCCACCCCCACCCAGCGGCCCCAGCAGGTGAGCGGCTACGCCATCACCCTGGGAGACCATGTGCCCATGCGCGCCTACGCGGACACCAACGCCCAGATTCTGGACGTGCTCCAAAACAGCGCTGTGGTGCATGTGCAGGGGCAGGAATATGTGGCCGGCGACACCTGGCATCTGATTCAGTTCGGCGCGGGGTATGGTTTTGTGCGCGCAGACCAGCTGCGCATGCTCAGCGCTGCGGAGACCCAGGCCTATCTGGAATCCCTGCGCACCCCCACGCCCACGCCTCCGGCAGCGACCCTGCCGCCGGTTACCCTGGACAGCCCGTCCAGCTACGGCTATGTCACCGCCAACAGCGTGCGCCTGCGCCGTGGGCCCTCCACCTCCACGGACAGCCTGAAAATGATGGATAAAAACGCCTTCGCCCTGGTCTACGGCAGCCAGCAGCAGTCTGACGGCCTGTGGTATCACATCAACCAGGGCGGCACTGAGGGCTACGTGATGAGCAGCTATTTCAAGGTGCTGCCCATGGGCCAGCTCTCAAGCTACCTGCAAAGCCCAGAGTACCTCAGCACCAACACCACCGTCACCAGCCCCAATGTGCAGCCGGGGCAGATCACCTCGGTGGAGGATTTCAACAGCTCGGTGTGGCAGAACCCCACCCTTCTGAACCCCTCCTACGAGCCCTTCAACCCCCTGGGCACCCCCACCCCCCCGGTGGAGGCCATCGCCACCCCCGGCACCTCCCCTTCAGAGGCGCCGGATTTAGAACCCCTGCCCACCTTCATGGTGCTGGAGACGGAAGCGCCTCAAAAAGCGGACTCCTCCTTCCCCATCGGCTGGGTGGCCGTGGGCCTGATCGCCCTTTTGGGCGGCGGCGGGTACTACGCCTATCACCTCTATAACCAAAACCAGAAGCGCGCGGCCCAGCGGGCAGCCCAGCGCCGCCAGCAGGCAGCCCAGCAATCCGGCTCGCCCCAGGCGCGCCCAGCCCAGCCCCAGCAGGCCCAGTCCCCCTACGCGCCCCCCCGGTCCGGCCAGCAGGCACAGCAGCCCGGCGCTACCGCCCCCTACCGCCCCGGCGCCACGCCGCCCACAGGCCAGACGGGCGCCCCGTCCCAGAACACGACGGCCTACCGCCCCGGCGCCACGCCGCCCACAGGCCAGACAGGCGTCCCGCCCCAGGGCACCACGGCCTATCGCCCCGGCGCCACGCCGCCCACAGGCCAGACGGGCGCCCCGTCCCAGAACACGACGGCCTATCGCCCCGGCACCACGCCGCCCACAGGCCAGACAGGCACCCCGTCCCAGAACACCACGGCCTATCGCCCGGGCAGCGCCCAGGCAGGACAGATGCCGCCCACAGCGCCGCCCCAAAGCACCACAGCCTACCGCCCCGGTGCCACGCCGCCTCAGGCAGGGCAGCAGCCAGGCACACAGGCGCCTCCCGCTCAGACCCAGGCAAGCCAGCGGCCAGCCGCGCCTTCCCCGGATCAGGACGCGGCCAAGGGCAGCGCGGGGGCGGATCCCAAGAACACCCCCCAAAGCAGCGGCAGCAAACAGGCGGAGGAAACCCGCCGGCGCCGCAGCGACCGGCACAGCAACAGCTAAATTAACTTTAAGGGAGGGGCCGCCTGTCGCGTCCCTCCCTTTTTTGCTATAATGATGAAGGTGTTTTTTCCTGATTCTCCCGTGCATGAAAAGAAGGCGGTCAAGCGTTGAATGAATGAAAGCGGTCATCCCGGCGGCATGGATCCCAGCCAGGTGGAAGCCCTCTATGAGCAGTATGCCACAGATGTGCTGCGGGTCAGCTACTTTTACCTGGGCAACCGGGCCAACGCGGAGGATGTCACCCAGGAGGTTTTCATCCGCCTGATGGAGAGCAACCCGGCCCTGATTCCCGGCAAGGAGAAAGCCTGGCTTTTGAAGGTGGCCCTTAACCGCTGCAGGGATCTCTGGCGTTCCAGCTGGCACAAGCGCGTCTTGCTTGGCAGCCGCAAGCTTGAGATTATCCCGGGCCGGGACGAGATCGAGAACCTCACCGAGAAGGAGGCCCTGATGCAGGCGGTGAACGCCCTGCCGGCGGGCGAACGGGAGATTTTCCTCCTCTACTACTACCAGAACTATTCCATCAGCCAAACCGCTGAAATTCTGGGCCTGCCGGAAGGCACCGTTTCCAGCCGCCTCTCCCGGGGCCGGAACAAACTAAGACAATTTTTGGACGGAGGCGATTCCCTTGATCCGACTTGAGCAACTGCCCCAAGTGGCGGAGGAAACCCTGGGCGGGCTGCATGCGGACCCTGGTCTGTTACACCGTGTTCCCAAGCGCCCCGCCGCCAGGATCACCCCCCAGGGCCGCGCCCTGGCCTTTGCCCTTTCCCTGGCGCTGGTGCTGGGCCTTGGCGCCCTCACCTTCAGCCAGATGCCCCAGGCCATCCCCCAGGTCAGCCATCAGCAGGCAGGCAGCGCCGAGGGCCTGCCCGAGGGCAGCCGCTCCTTGGCGGATATCCCCCGGGACAGCCTGGTCCTCTCTCAGGAGGACAGGCCTGATTACCAGGGCGTATGGGCCCGCAGCAGCGGCGGCAATTTCCCGCTGATCCGCCTGGATGGCCGCTACTACCGTCTGCTAAAC
>Ga0209613_1003160_pt1 | contig 11343 bp, 15 predicted proteins | sample BioC13SIPDNA_2_FD_185747 | JGI IMG/M metagenome (GOLD analysis project Ga0209613, IMG submission 185747) | Anaerobic biogas reactor microbial communites from Washington, USA - Biogas_R2_A C13 SIP DNA (SPAdes) (version 2) | ecosystem: Engineered > Bioreactor > Anaerobic > Unclassified | place... | reverse complement strand
CCAAAAACTACATGCGGGCGAGATGGAAAAGTGCATTTGAGATACGTGTATGGGCAGGACTCGAAAAAAAGGTTTATGGAAACATCCGTCCTATCCGTCCTATCCGTCCTATAGGTGCCACTAATGGGGAGTATGAACAATGACCGATTTATCCACCTGGCTCGATCACCACAAGACAGAGGCGAAGGCTCGCCGAGCTTCCGTTGCACTTCACCATCGGCGACCACACCGACCCCGACCGCAGCGGCCGGCCCCAGCCCGACCGGGATCCCGGCCGATCCGCTCGCACTTCGCGAAGATCAGGGCGGCCGGCGTGCGGCTGGCCAGCGAGTTGGGCGATCCACCCACCCCCACCCCCCCCTAGCGTGGGTCCTTTCCGACACACGTAAACGGGGGTTGCCCCCCCCCTAGTTCACCGTTTTCACCAACAAAATACCCATTTTCCGCCGCCGTCGCCACAAGGAAAAAAAAGATGAGCGAACCAACCCGCGTTGAACTCGAAAAGCAAGTCGTTGAAGGAGTCACGGCCGAGACGGCCAGCAAGGTTACTGGGATCCCGAGGTCCACCCTTCGCGACAGGGGGGCGCCCCGGAATGACGACGGCACCTACAACTTGCCGACTTTGGTCGAGTGGTTGGTGGCCGAGATCACCGACGAACGCGTCGCCCCCCCCGGCGGTCCTTCGCCTGAGCTTGAGCGGTGGCGAAAATTCCGAGCCGATCGCGAGGCGAGCGAGTATGCGAAATCGCTTGGAGCACTCACGGTAGCGGGATTGGATGCTGAGCGAGATCGGCGAGCCCTGACGATCCTTCGCGACTGGGCGACGGAGATTTGCGGAAGCAATCCAGGCATTCTCGCCAGATACCGTTTTGCGTGTCGTCGCGCTTTTGAGCATGTGCTTCGGACGATTCCGCCGTCCAATTGCAGTGTCACATTGCATATCGTTCCGATCGACGGTTCTACGCCGTTCGAGATTGCGTTGGGGCAGACCGGAGACGATCCGGTTTCGCTGCCGGAAATCGAGTCTTGGCCGGAAATCCGAATTTGCCCCCGCTGCGGGAGCGAGCTTTGGCCGTCATGGGGTGTTGCCACCGATGGCACCTCCACCCCGATCTGGTGTTGCCGGTCGACAAACTGCAAAACGAATTGGGGCACACATCAGATTCCGCGAGACTGCCCAAAAGAAGAGGTCGAGGAAAGAAATGAGTAGGAAACCGACCGCACCATCGCACCTCGACACCGCGGCGAAAACCGTATGGAAACGACTTGTCGGCGAGATTCCCGACCAGTCGCCCGGAACGCTTCTGACGCTTGAGCAGCTTTGCTACGCCTGGTCGCAGTGGTCGACGGCCGAGGATGACGATTCACGGCTTCGCTGGTCGAGGTGTTGTCGGCAGTGGTTGGCGGAGTTGAAGCTGACTCCCAAGTCGCGTAAGGCTTCGGGGAGGCAGACTTCGGCGTTGTTGCGTCTTACTCAGGATCGTCGGTCCGACGCGTCATGAGCAAACTAGTTGATTTCTCCCTTAATGAAGGAAATTGAAAATGCTTCTTGGAAGACCAGCGACTGAAACCGAACGAGCCGTGATGCGAAATCTGCCGAGCCTGTTGATTCCGCAAATACCGACAGCGGAAGAACCGCCGGCCGAGAAGGAGGCCGACGCTGAGGCCGGATCACCGACCGACGACGAGAAGGACCGAGCCGATGGCCATTGAATCGTGGATCGACGTGCCAACGGTTTTCATCGTCGCCCCGAGTTGTCCACGTTGCGGTGCGTTGAGGCCGATCACAATTCGCAGCGAGCAGAACGGCGATGGTTCGGTGACTCGCAAAGCTGTTTGCCGGCGATGCTCCAGCCGGTTCAAGATCGTCGTCGAAGTCGAGCCATTGGAAGAAACTTTCGATCCGTTGCCATGATCTGGCAGAACACCGACTGCCGTTTGATAGGATTCCAACATGAGCAAGATATTTGATTTCATCCGACGCACGTTTAGACGCACTCCCCCGCCGGCCCGGAAGGTCGATTACGTCCGCCAGGGCGACTTGCCCGACGACCCCGATGAGCTTGTCCGGCTTGGCGTGATTACCCCGTGGCGGGTTGAGGCGGTGAGCAATGAGGCGTGGTACACGGCCGAGCCCGGTGCGGTCGATTGGTTCGCTGAAAAATTGGGAGGGCAGGCCGATGAGTCTTGATGCCTCGTTGCTGTCTCACTGTCACGCGATCGTTCACCGAATCGCACCGGAATTACGCGGTGTGCATATTGTTCCTGATTCGGTTTTCGAGGGGCTGGCGATGCCCCCAGATTGCAGAGGATTCGCGATCGAGTCTGAGCACTTGACGTTCGATATTTCAGAGCGACTTCCCGAACACACGTCTACATCACCAGTTATCGTTCTCTGCCCGAATGCCATTCGCGAGGATTCCAGCGACGATGCGTTTCGCGATGGCGTCATGAGCGTTTTGCTTCACGAGGCCGCACACTTGCTCCCCCGGCCGGTTGCGGCCGGACGCATCAGCCCGCCAGACTTTTCCTACCTCGATTGTGCCGCGGTTCGTGCGAGGCTGGACGAGCGGCGAGCAAAGGCAATTGCACTACCCGAGCCGAGCCCCGACGCTGAGGATGCCGTTCATGGGTGGCGGTTTCTTCGACGTGTCTGTCACTTGTGGTCGCGTGCCAGGCTGGCGGGGTGGGACGTTCCTACTGCCGGATTGCTTGGCAATTCATTTTGGTATTGCTCACAAGAAGCACATTGGGTCATGTCGTTATTCTCCGAACTCGTTCGCCTTCGCAACGCAACGTTTTGCGAAATCGAGAGCACCGAACCGCCCAAGGAATTCATGAGCATGTGGCAGCACGCACTTTCCACGTTTTATCGTTTTCGAGGAACACAGACATGACCACGACGATCATTAACAAGAGAACAACCGACGCCGATGATGCCGAGCGTTTGCGAAAACGTGCCGACGTTCGCGAAAAAGCTTTTCGCTTGCAACTCGAGAAGGACAAAATCGGCCCGCTTGAAGCCGTGCTTACCGACTCGTTCGCGAGGGTGGAGACAGCAACGGACGCACATGCGGCGGTGTGCGGTCCACTACAAACTGAACTGAATATTCTCGAAGCCGCGGCCGTCGAACGCATTCAGCAGCGACAGCCCCCGGACGCAATCGACGACGCGCGACGCGTCCAGATTCTTCGCGAAATCACAAGCGAGAATGCCACGCTGGAAGCCGTCGTCGAAGCCGAGAAAACTTTCCGAGCCCCGACCGAACGGCAAATTTGGGAACTGAAAAATCAAGTCACCGACCCCAATGCGATTTTGCTGCGACTGGGGCAACATCCGTACGCGTCCCCGAAGCTGTTGGGCGAGTTGCACGTTGCGCAACAGAGAATCAAGTGGTTGCGAGCACGTCAACAGGCGGCCGAAAGATCGCTGAAAATTCACACCTACAACCGGGATGAGATCCAGGCGAAGCGATCCCACGGCGATCTTGCGGCGTCACTCCGCCACATCGCGAATTGGACGGCTGAGATCGAGGCCGTCGGGAGCGAGCTTGCCGACGCGATGACTTCGGCCGATTCGGTCCACAAACAACTTCTCAACGAGTAATCAACGTCGAGCTCGGCGCGTTTTCAGCTTCCGCGCTGTAGCTCCCGCGTGATGGGGTTCCTGCTCCTTGGTTCACCATCACGCGGTTTTTTCAGTTTGTTGGATCGGCCGACGGGGTTTTTCGTACACAGATACGGCAAGCCGTTCCCAACCGTCGGCCGATTCTCTATTCGAGGTGCACGGATGGAATCACCGGCCTATCTATCCGATCCAGAAGAATCCGCCCTCCACGGCTTTCACCTGTGGCCGTTCATCACCCGACCCGCCCTTTTTCACAGTTGGTCGACCCCGGGTGTGGCTCGCCGTCCCTCCTCTGGCGGTTTGAGCCCCCGGGGTTTTTATTCACGAGATCGGCCGACGGGGTTTGCGTGGTACATGTGCTTCGGCGAGCCGTCCCACCGTCGGCCGATTCTCTTTCTCTTCGAGGTGTGCGGATGGATGAGCAGGCACCCTACCTTTCCGATCCGGCATTCAGCGAGGCCCACACCGGCCCGATTCTCGTCGACGGGCACGGTCAACCCCGCCCCGGCAATCGCGACCCATCGCCCGAGCAGATAGCACGTATGTGTGCTGCGATCCGCGCGACGTGGAGCGAGGCCAGGGAGCTACAGGCACTCGGACGAACGGCAAGGTTCGATCTGTGGTATCGTCGGCACGGCGTTTCGGAGCCGACGCACATTCCGCACGGTATCTCTTCGCGAGCGATCGGGAGCCAGGATGGCGACCTAGATATCTTCGGCACGCCGGTTGGAGGTGGGCAGGTGTGACGCGATCCCAGACGCTTTGTCTGGTGCGAGATCAGCACCCTACCCGACTGCCGAGCCGTCCAATGGTTCCGACGCATTCTAGGGGCATTCTCGCACGTTCTGGAGGGGTTCCACCCGGAAGCGGGAAATTCGGTTGACAGACGTTGACGGATTCGGTAGCTTGTGGGCGTCAAACCAAACACTAAGGCTTCAGCATGTCAAATCCACTAAGAGAGCAGGGCCTCTGCCCTGGTAGGTGTCCGGTATTCCGTAAGGACCCGGAGGCGGTTCTTAGTCCGCCTGACAACGCCTATCGGGGCAGGGGCCTTTTTCTATGCCCACTCTGGGCGAAAGGAGGATTCTATGGTTCAGTCAAGCGCCCCAGCGAAACCCAGCCCGATCGGCGTGAACGACGTGGCCGAGATCATCGGCACCGCGGCCGAGCAGCTCTTCGACCTGGCAACACATTTCGAGTCGATAAGCCGGGAGCCGGAATCGCACGCCCTGTCCCGAGTCGCGCTGCAGCTCATGAGCCAGGCGTTGTTCTTCCGCTCAAGGCGAAAGCTGGGCAGCACGAAGAACTTCGACGTGGTGGTCATGTCGCTCCGATCGGCCGGCACGATCGACGGCGACACTTACCAGGACCTGACCAGAGTACTTGCCGGCGAGAACCTCAAGGGCAAGTCGATGCGTCGGATGATCGACACGTTGCGACAATCGCAGAGGCGAGAGGTGACCCAATGAAACCGACCCACAAGAGACTCGTGATTGCCGGTGATCGTTCCATCCGCGTGCAAGGAGATTTCGGCGGCGGGTACACACAGGCAATCCCGCCGAATGATCCGCAGGCACGGGCAAGAGCGATTTGCCGAGCGGTAATCTACATGCCGGGAGCGAAGCTGATCGACTGCGAGGCCGGCGACGCCCTGGCCGAGTTGAAGGCGTTGGCAGGGGGTGGCGTATGACCTGGACCATCACAGAGCGACGTGGAGCGGTGACCGTCTGGGAGTCTCGGACCGCCGACGGCGACCTACGCTTCGCTGTCACCATCAACCACAACGGCGAGCCGATCCGCCCGCCTCTGAACTGCGAGGGCAGCCCCTCCGTCAAGGAAGCCTTCCAGGCAGCCGAACGTGCTGACGATCCAGCCGAGACCTGTCAGGCGTGCGGCGGTCCGATCGGCGATTGCGAATGTGAGCAGATCGGAGAAGATGACCTGATGGACGATATGGGGATCGACTGATTCACCGATTCACGGCATGAGGCACTGGCCCCGCCGACGATCGAAATCGCCGACGGGGCTTTTTCGTTTCCAGGCCGGGTGTCATGACACCCGAGAACGGGGAAAAGCGGGGATAAACAGGGTAATCCCCTTGGGTTCCGAAAATGAGGAATATGCTTGTTTTCCCGAGGAAAATGCACTTTCCGACAGTGGCATGTCACCTAGTTTGCGTTGTTTGCGTTGTTAACATTGTTGCGCGCAGTTTTTGGGTACTGTTGGCTAACTTGGGGGGTGATGGTTTCGCGAGTTTAAAAGGGCAGTGATTGGCTTGATTCGATACATGCGTACACAGATACGATGTTATCAAGTGGAGAGGAAAAGTCAAGAGGCTTTTTGAACACCCCCGGATGAGTGAGAGGATGAGAGCAAAGGGGGCTTCGGTGCCAGCGGACGAGTTGACAGGGACGACGAGTTGACAGGGACGGGGAACTCGAAACTGGGGAGGTTGGACTATTGCAGGTACGAGGAATGGGGAACGCTGATCTTCCCTGATCGACGCTGATCAGGGCGGCTTGTGCGTGCGAAGTGGGTCGGTGCTTGCATGGGTGTATTTGGCGGGCAAGTTGTCTTGAACATGAGCTAACGAAGAGATCGGAGACGGGGATACAGGCAGGGGAATTGCTGCTGGTGGGCTGTTGGGGAGTGTCGTCGTGGGGCTGTGCTTGCTTGTTAGCAGTGTGATCGTTTTGTCCTCGTTCAGGCACTGTCAACAAGTAGACTGGCACACGGTGATTGTTTCTCACGGCCGTTCAGGGCCACCCGTCCCGGGTCTCGACGGTCTTGCGGTCCCAGGTGTTGGTGGTGCGGCTGTTGGTGCTGAGCGAGACGGTGTAGTCGGTTTCGTTCGACTTGCCGAACACGATCCGTTCGGCGACGCGCCGGTCGGCGTTGTACTTGTAGTAGAAGCAGGTGTAATTGGCGATCGGGTCGGACTGGCCGTCGCCCGCGTCTTCGTTCTCGGGATCGTCCGGGTCGCCGTAGACGGCCACGAAGCCGGCGTAGGCGTTGGGCAGGAGGACCCGCTTGAGGCCGTGCTCCACGGCCCCCGTCTCCAGGTCGTCCTCGGTGTGGTAGCGGAAATAGTCGGTGTCGTCGCCGGCCCAATCCTCGGTTGCGGCGTCCCACTCCTGGCTGACGACGGTCTTCAGGTCGCCCGGCATGGCATGATCCCCATGTCGCCTCCCGTCAAGAGTCAGGAGTTGACCCCGACTCCGCGCTCCCGCGAAGCGGGCGAATGGGTGAACTATTCGTTCGACGTCAAGGAAGGTCGCGAATATCAGGTGACGCTTACACGGCAGCAATACCGGATGGAGTGGCCGATGCGCGGGCTGGTTCTCCTGGACGGCAAATACACCGGAGACTGGGAGGCGGGAGCGGGGAACCGCCTGGCGGTCCTTTCCAAAATTCGTCTCCCCCAGGGAAGACACCGGCTGACCTTGATTTCCGCCTGCACCTACGGCGTATGGCCGGAAGCGATCGAGGTGGCCAAGAGTCGATGAGCAGCCGCGGAATCGCCGAACTGGCCGAACGGCCCCACGATCCGGCCGCTGGTCGGGTCCGACGGCCAGGCGCAGGCGAAAAAAGAATTTGTTCCCGGCTCGGAAACAGAGGCGGCGGCCGCTATCGTTGACGTGGCGGCAGCGTCCAACCTGGCTTGTTTACTGTGGGATCGTGACACTGGGCGCAGTAGTCGATGGAGTCTTTGTGCATCTTGTGGCAGACGCCGCAGTCGAGCGCGCCCCAGTGGGAGTCGTGTGGGTTCTGTACCAGGTTCTTGGTGCGTTCGGCCAGTGTCTGGTAATCGCCATGGCATCGAAAACAGTCGCTTTGGGGCACCTTGATCTCGCTAAGGGGATCGTCATAGGTGTGCCGGACAGTGCTCACCACCTCGGAGACGAGCGTTCCGACGGTCCGGGCGTGGCAGGCCTGGCAGCGGATGGCGAATTGCCTGTGCGTGTGGGCCAAGTGGTTGGAATCCGCCCAGGTCTCCACATAGGGCTGTATGGCGTGGCACGTGGCGCAGTAGGTGGGCCTCTGTGCCATGTCGTGCAGGCCGACCAATCCTGCGCCAACCAGGCCCAAGAGGCCGCACACTGCCGCCACGGCGATCTTGATTGCGCTTGGCATCGGTTCTCCTAAAGCGGGGCAAGCCCGCAACCCAACCTTCACGAACATGCGCGCACCATGCGCAAAAGTCCCGAACAGAGACTCTAAAATCCTCTGCGTTGCAGTCCTAGCGGTCGTCAGCGCAGACGTCGCAACCCGTGAACGGTTACGAGCGGTCCGCGCCGCCCGCTTCAGTCGCTGTACTCTCGCCCATCAACTGCTCGTACTCCAGCGGGTGCTGCTCTTTCATGCGTTCCAGAGTCGTCTTGCCGGTAAAGATACTCGAATCGAAGGACAAGATCCCCTCCGCGAAATGGGCAGTGTAGAAATGCCAGGTCACGATGGCCAGGAAGGCTAGCACGGCTTCGTAGCTATGCACGATCTGGGAGGCCGGCAGAACCACGCCCGGCAGAAAGCGTGTGGCGTAGAACGGGAACAGGAGGATCGAGCCGGTGATGCTCATGACGACGATGCCCCAGATCAACGACCAGTACTCGATCTTCTGCCTGAAATCATAGCGGCCGTAGCGCGGCTTTTCCTTGCGCAGGCCGAGCAGGAAGGCCACAGAGGCCAGGCCGTCGCGCACGTCGCGCACGCCGGGGAGCATCGCCGTCGGGCGCGGGCGGACGAGGATCAGCTCGCAGACGACGACGACGGCATGGTAGAGCGCCTCGGCAAGAAGTACCACGGCAAAGAAGTGGTGCACCGCGCGAGCCTGCTGTAGCCCGCCGAATACGCCCAGGACGGCGTGCGCCCATCCGGCATTGCTGTACCTCTGCGGCAGCCCAGTGAGGCACAGCATGCTGACGGAGACCATCAGCAGGATATGTTCAATGCGCTGGCTCGCGGCAAAACGGACAACTGGGTCGCCTTGCTTGCTCATGACTGATTCCCTCCCACAGCGCGTCCACGTACTCGGTGCAGGATATCCAGCAGGATGTAGAGCAGCATCGCCCCGATGATCAGGGGGATGGCAATCCTGTAGAACAGGTCCAGCACGTAGAGTAGAGGCGATGCCGTCCTATCAATGCGGAAGTGGCCGTATCCCATCGTTCCAAACACAGGCTCGGCGTCCTGATGACACTTGACGCAGGCCCGCCGCAGGTTCGCTGGCGCGACCGAAGAGCGGGCATCGCTGGGGGCATGGATGGCATGCGCGGTGTGGCAGTCGCTGCAGACGGCCTCATAGCGTTCGGCCAAAGGGTCGGTGGCGCGATAGTACTCAATCGTGGCGCCATGGAATGTCTTCAGGTAGCTCTCATACGTATCGTTGGGCAAAGCGTGCTTCGCCGTCACCTGCTGGTCGGCATGGCATCGGCCGCACTGTGCCGGAATGTTGAGACGAAAGGCCGCGGTCCGGGTCTCTCCTCCGGCCGGGTCACCGTGGCAGCCGGTGCAGCCCGGGGCCGCCATGTCACCGGCCAGGTAGGCCACACCATGCACAGAGGCCGCCCATTGGGCATACTCCCTAGGGTAACGTTCGGCCCATTGCTCGGCGGTGACAGCCGACGTCGGTGGGGCACTCGCGACCGGCGCGGGCCGCGGTGAGCCGCAAGCCGCAAGGGCGGTCAACAGCACGAGAGAGCAGACGCAAAGACACGCAAGCCGCTTCACCTCATTATCTTCCTTTGAGAGTCACGGGGGCCGACCGTTTGCCGGCATGATGCAGATTGGCCATCGGGGCGGTGGCGCAACCGGTCGTGGGTCAGTGGGGGCGGGACGGTCAGGACTCCTCGGCGGCGGCATTCGTGCCGGCCAGGCGGCCGGAGGCGAAACTCCAGGCCATGTGCGTGCCGTGGCCGCTGAGGTAGAGGTTGCCGTGACCTGTCTCGCCACCAGCGTACAGGCCCTTGATCACGTTGCCAAAGACGTCGAGCACCTGCAGCTTGGTGTTGACCATCAGGGTGACGTCGGCCAAGATGATCTGGACGCGGATGGGGCTGTGCACGTAGAAGGGGGGCGTCTTGATGCCGGCGCCGACCGTCTTGGCCTCGGCATGGCCAAAGGTCGTGCGCTTGAAGTCGGGATCCTTGCCTTCCTGGCAGTAGTTGTTCCACTGCTCGATCGTGGCCTTAAGGCCCGCCGGCTCCACCTTGACCGCAGCGGCCAACTCCTCGATGGTCTTGGCTACCTTGATGCCGTTGCGAGCCACAAAGTCATCGACCAAGCCCCAACCGCCGATGCCGCTGACATCGCCCTTGTCGGGGTGGGAGGAGACGACCATGGGCCACTTGTTAAAGATCTCGGCCACCTGGCTGTCAAAGACCATGTGGCAGATCTTGCCCGTCTGCGCCTGCACCGCCAAGGCAATGTCATCGGTGGCGCCCTTTTCGTTGACAAAGCGATGGCCCTCGTTGTTGACGAGGATGGCGCCAGCGTCCATGATGCCAAAGGGCATCCACGCCTGCTTGCCGGTGCTGCTGACGTTGGGCCCGGGCAGGTTGGTGCGCAGGCCGGGGCTGCCCCACGCGTCCAACATGGTCAGGTCGGCGCCCAGGGCGGCAGCCATCATGAGACCGGAGCCGTCGTTATTGGGGTTGGCCGCGGGCATCTCTGCGATGTCGGGCGTGGTGATCTTCTTCTTGTAGGCCGTGGCCGCCTCGGTGCTGGCGGTGGCAAGGATCACGGCCTTCTTGGCCTTGATGGCGATCGCCTTGTTGGTGGTCGTGTCCATGGCCTTGACGCCGAGGACGCGGTTGTTCACATCGCGGTAGAGCTCGGCGCCCTTGGTCTGCAGCAGGATCTCGACGCCCATTTCCTGCATCTTGGGCTGCAGCACCTTGCGCCAGGCCGCGGAGTTGGGCACGAGCATGTGCATGCGGTTGACCCGGTGATGGCCGGGGTACTCGTAAGGACCGGCAAACTGCACGCCCAGCCCGGCGAGCCAGTCGATCGCGGGGCCGCCGGTCTCGGCCAGGAGCCGGAGCATGTCCTTGTCGACTCGACCGGCATTCGCGCCCGTGGCGTGGAGGATGTCCTCCATGTAGTCCTCGATGCTGTCCTGAATGCCTTGGTCCTTCTGCATCTTGCTCAGGGGGGCTGTGACCGAGCCGACGCAAAGGGTCGACGAACCGCCGAGAGCGGGGGCGACTTCGAGGAGGATGACTTTGGCGCCGGCCTCAGCGGCGCTCATTGCCGCCGCGCAGCCGGTGCCGCCACCGCCGACGACGACAACGTCAGCCTCTTTGTCCCACTTGCTCGGCACGTTAGGCGATCGGGGCGCCTGCTGGCAGCCTCCCAGGACAGTCGCCGTTGCGGCGGCGCCACCGGTTGCGAGTGCGCCCTTGAGAAGACCTCTTCTTGAGAACCCTTGCGAACCCATGCTGTTGTCTTCTCCTACGATAAGCAGTAACGCGAATACGGTATAGCTCAACAGATATTGCCGGCGCTTGACTCTATGCTCCTGCCTGCTATGGTAACCGCGAACCGGGCACGGCGCTGACATTCCAATTCCATGAGAGGCAAGACAACACAATTAACCCCAAGTCGGCCACAAAGGCCCACCTGTGCCTATTACTCGACACCGCAATGGCTTGTCATCCCACTCCGAGACTCCAAGGAGATGCTGCAGCGGCATGCGTTCTTGCCCAAAGAAGATACGC
>Ga0209613_1003141_pt1 | contig 11390 bp, 8 predicted proteins | sample BioC13SIPDNA_2_FD_185747 | JGI IMG/M metagenome (GOLD analysis project Ga0209613, IMG submission 185747) | Anaerobic biogas reactor microbial communites from Washington, USA - Biogas_R2_A C13 SIP DNA (SPAdes) (version 2) | ecosystem: Engineered > Bioreactor > Anaerobic > Unclassified | place... | reverse complement strand
GCAGCCTTCACGACGATGTCCGTCCCGGGGAATAGGCGCGCGACCGCTTCCGCCATCCCGGCCGCCGAACGCACCTGGACCAGTTCCACCCCCGCGGGGACCGGGAGGGTCACGGGTCCAGAAACCAGGGTCACCTCGGCACCGCGTTCCCGTGCCGCCTGCGCCACGGCATACCCCATCTTCCCTGAACTCCGGTTGGAAATGAAGCGGATGGGATCGATGTCCTCCACCGTCGGTCCCGCCGTCACCAGCACCTTCAGCCCGGCCAGGTCGCGGCAGCCGCCGAGCACGTCCAGGATCCGGTCGACGATCACGTCGACCGCCGCCAGGCGCCCTTCCCCCTCGACGCCGCAGGCGAGCATGCCCGACTCCGGGTTCACGAAATGGTGCCCCCGTCCCCGGAGCGTTTCCACGTTGGCGCGCACGGCCGCGTGCCGCCACATCTCCACATTCATCGCCGGGGCGATGAGGACGGGCGCCGGGTTGGAGAGGTAAAGGGTCGAAAGAAAGTCGTCGGCGATGCCGTGGGCCATTTTTCCCAGGATATTGGCCGTCGCCGGAACCACCGCCAGCAGGTCGATCGACTGCGCCAGGCTGATGTGGTGGATGTCCCGATTCAGCTCCGGCCGGAACATGTCCTGGATCACGCTCAGGCCCGAAAGCGATTCATAGGCGAGGGGCGTGACGAACTCGGCCGCCGAGCGGGTCAGCACCACCTGGACCTCCACCCCCGCCTTCTGCAGCCCGCGCATCACCTCGATCGACTTGTACGCGGCGATGCAGCCGGTGACTCCGAGCGCCACTTTCATGATCCGTCCCCCTTTCCGGAAGCCCCGGCGCCGCTAAACCTGTCCCGGCATCTCGACCGGCTCGGTGATCTCGTAGCTGAGCAGGTCCTCTTCCAGTTCCCTTATGGCGATATAGGCTGGCTTGGTCGACTTGGTCTTGATCTTGGGCTTGGCATTGTTCTGCAGCTGCTTCGCCCTTTCCGCCGCCAGGATGATGAAGCGGTATTTCGATCCGATGCGCTCAGGGATTTTCAGCATGGGTTCCTCCAAAAGTTTTCATTATCGTTCGTGCCGCGCCGCTCATCGCCGACATCCGGCGGCGGGTGCTCAAAATGATCGCTTCGAGGTCGCGGACGGCCGCGTCCAGACCGTCGTTGACGACCAGGTAATCGTACTCGTGGTAGCGGCGGATCTCGCCGCAGGCGCGCTCGAGCCGCCTCCTGATGACCTCGGCATCGTCCAGGCTCCGACGTGTGAGCCTCGTTTGCAGCACCTCGAACGAGGGGGGCATGACGAAAATCCCCACCGCTTCCGGCCGTTTCCGCCGGATGATGTCGGCCCCCTGCACGTCGATGTCCAGGATGACGTCGGTTCCCCGCCCGGTCCGATCATCGATGAACCGGCGCGAGGTCCCGTAGTAGTTGCCGTGGACCTCGGCCCATTCGAGCAGTTCCCCGGCGGCGATCCGCGCCTCGAATTCACGCCGGTCGATGAAGAAGTATTCGACCCCGTCGCGCTCCTTCCCGCGCGGCGCCCGCGTCGTGTACGACACCGAAAATTCCAGGTTGTCGAGATCGGCGAGCGCATGCCCCACCAGCGCGCTCTTCCCCGCTCCGGACGGCCCGGACACGATGATAAGGCTTCCTCTCTTCATGTCGTCATTCCACGTTCTGGACCTGCTCGCGCAGCTTTTCGACATCGGTCTTGACGGCGATCCCCAGCCCGGTGACCTCCAGGTTCCCCGACTTGGAAAGAATCGTGTTGGCTTCGCGCTGCATCTCCTGGATCAGAAAGTCGAGCTTCTTCCCCGGCTTTTCCCCGCCGTCGACGAGCCGCCGGAACTGCCCGATGTGGCTGTGCATGCGGGTGACCTCTTCCCCGATATCCGCCCGGTCCGCTATCAGCGCCGCCTCCTGGGCCAGCCGCTGCGGATCCCCCACCCCCTGCGGAAGGAGCTTCGCGATCCGTTCCTGGAGCGCTTTCAGGTACCCGGCCGCGTCGTCCCGGCTGAGCCTGCCGATCTGCAGGGTGTTGGCCTCGATGCTGTCCAGGTTCCCCAGCATGTCGGCCCTGAGCGCCTCCCCTTCCCGGCGCCGCATCTCCAGGACGTGCCCCAGCGCCTCCTCCAGGCTGCGCCCGGTCAGTTCCAGCAGCGGCCCCGCCTCCGGGCTCACTCCGTCCTCGGTCTCCAGCACCCCCGGCAGGGTCAGCAGCGCACGCAGGTCAAGCTCGCCCTCGAGCTGAAACTCGTCCCGGAGCCGGTCGACGGCGCCCAGGTAGCGGCGCACCATGTCGGTGCGGACCCGGAACCCGCCCGCACCCGAATTCTGCACCGTCACCCCGACATCCACCCGCCCCCGGCTGATCCGGGCGCGCACCGCCCGCTGGACTTCCGGTTCCAGGAACTGGCAATCGCGCGCAGTGCGCACGTGCAGGTCGAGGAAACGGTGGTTGACCGTCTTGACCTCCACGCTCACCGTCGTGTCGCCTTCCCGTGCCGATCCCGTGCCGTACCCCGTCATGCTGAGGATCATGCGTCTTCCTTCCTCATCTTCAGAAAAACAAATAGTTTAGCGTGATTTGGCGTCGGGGTCAAGGGACTGCCTTCTCCCTATTCCTGCGCCTGGAGCCGGAAGAAGCGTCGGTAGGCGCCGTCGTGCGCCATGAGCTCGTCGTGCGTCCCCGCCTCCACAATCCGCCCCCGTTCGAGCACCAGGATCCTGTCGGCCCGCCGGATGGTCGAGAGTCGGTGGGCGATCACGAACGTCGTCCGGTCCCGCATCAGGTTGGCGAGCGCCTCCTGCACAAGTTTTTCCGCTTCGGAATCGAGCGCGGAGGTCGCCTCGTCCAGGATCAGGATCGGCGCGTTGCGCAGGAGGGCCCGGGCGATCGAAATGCGCTGCCGTTCTCCCCCCGACAGCCGCTGCCCGCGCTCCCCGATGACGGTGTCGTACCCTTGCGGAAGCCGCGAGATGAAGCCGTCGGCAAGCGCCGCCCGCGCGGCCGACCGCACCCTTTCCTCCGACGCCCCGATGTCGCCGTAGGCGATGTTGTGGCGCACAGTGTCGTTGAACAGAAAGGTCTCCTGCGTCACCATGGCGATCGCGCGGCGCAGCGAGCTTTGCGTGAATTCGCGGATATCGACGCCGTCGATGAGGACCGAACCCGAGGTGGGATCGTAGAACCTGGGTATGAGGTTCACCAGGCTCGTCTTTCCCGAACCGCTCGCACCTACCAGGGCGATGATCTGGTTGCGTTCGACCCGCAGGTTGATATCGTCGAGCACCCGGGTTTCGCCGGTCGGACCCGCGTATCGGAAACAGACATCGCGAAACTCCACCGAACCGGGATTCCCCTCGAGAGCGCGCGCACGGGGGCTGTCGGGGATTTCCAGGCGCGCGTCGAGCAGTTCCACGATCCGGTTGCCGGAAGCCATGGCGCGCTGCAACTGCACGTGGACGCGGCTCAGTTTCCGGATCGGGTCGTACATCCGGAAGAGCGAAAAGAGCGATCCCCCGAACAGTCCGAGCGACAGCGATCCGTCCGAGATGCGCGCGTGCGCGTAATAGAGCAGCGGGATAAAGGCGACCACGCCCAGGAACTCCATGAGAGGGGAGTTCAGGAACAGGATCGACGCCGCGCGCATGTTGCTGCGGAAGAGCTCGGCCGACCGGGAGACGAACCCTTTCTCCTCGTGCGCCTCCATGCCGAAGGCCTTGATGACGCGCATCCCGGTGATCGACTGCTGGAGCTGGTCGTTGAGCACGGCGGCGCTTTCGCGCCCGCGCGTACTGACCGAGCGGATCCTTTTCCCCATGACCATGGTCAAAAGCCCGGCCAGGGGCGCGATCAGCAGCGCGATCAGGGCCAGTTTCCAGTCGAGGTAAAAGATGAAGCATACCAGGGCCGTGAGCAGCACCACCTCGCGCAACAGCTCCCCGAGCGAACTCGACACCGCCTCCTGCAGTTGCTCGACGTCGCTCGAAATCCGCGACATCAGCTTACCCGTGGAATGGCCGGCAAAGAACTCCATCGACTGCCCGAGGACGTGGGAGAAGAGGCGGACACGCAGGTCGTTCAACACGCTCTGGCCCACGTACCCCATGTTGTAGTTGGAGTAGTAGAGGCAAACCCCCTTGCCGAAGGTCAGAACCAGCAACGCCAGCGCCAGCTGGGTCACGATGCTCCCCGGGAGGAGGCCGAGCACCCGGTCGAGGAAGCGGACCAGGGAGTGGGCGGGGGCCCCGGCGGCGGCGCCGGCGGCGAGCACGTCGTCGAAAAGGGGGATGACCATGGCGGTGGTCAGGACCTCGAACAGGCTCGCCAGGGTAAGCAGCACGAAGGAGAGCGCGAGTGCGCCCAGGTGCGGCCTGATAAACTGGAAAAGCCGGTGCGATGTCTTCATACAGGAAGCTAGAGACTAGCCGAGATTGCCACGGGGGTCAACCATTGCTCCCTGTACGCCCCGGCACCGCAGGACCCGCCCTATTTCCGGCGCCCGCCCGAGCGGCTCCCCCCCGATCCGCCCTGGCTCGCCCCCCCCGCAGGGGCGGAAGAACCTGCAGAACCGCCGCGGCCGACCGTTCCGCCGCTCCGCCCCTGGCCGGAAGTGGAGGGAGAGAAGGACCGCTCGATGCGCCGCGGTGCATTCGCGCCCCCCGTCTCCCGGGGCGCCACCGAGCGTGGCGCCGCCTGCGGTTTTGCCGCCGGACGTTCCACCCGGGGTGCGGGGGAGGCCGGGGCGGCCTGCGGCGCCAGCCTGCTCTCCGGCCGCACCACCGGCCCCTGCGCGGGACGATTTCCGCTCGCGGCCGGGGTCGTCGAAACACCACCACTCGGGCGTTCGGGCCTCGCTGCGGGTTGATCCCGCTTCTCGGGAGCCGCCGGCCTCACCCCGGCTCGATCCGCCCGCGCCTCACCGCGGGAGGAATCGCGCTCCGCACTGCGGGTACGCCCGCTGTTCCTCTCCCGGTCCACCGTGCGCGGGGTTTGCAACCGCTCTATCACTTCGTCCCCGGCCCGGCGTTCGGGCCTCGCTGCTGGCTTCCGCTTCTCGGGATCCGTCGGCCTCACCCCGGCTCGATCCGCCCGCGCCTCACCGCGGGAGGAATCGCGCTCCGCACTGCGGGTACGCCCGCTGTTCCCCTCCCGGTCCACCGTGCGCGGGGTTTGCAGCCGCTCTATCACTTCGTCCCCGGCCCGGCGTTCGGGCCTCGCCGCTGCTGGCTTCCGCTTCTCGGGATCCGTCGGCCTCACCCCGGCTCGATCCGCCCGCGCCTCACCGCGGGAGGAATCGCGCTCCGCACTGCGGGTACGCCCGCTGTTCCCCTCCCGGTCCACCGTGCGCGGGGTTTGCAGCCGCTCTATCACTTTGTCCTCATCCTGGCGTTCGGGCGGCTGCCGGTCGGTGCGCCCGCGCCCGCTCGCCTCGCGCGCCTCCGCCTGGCCCCCTTCCCGTCCATGGTCGTTGCGGACGGAGCCCTCACGGCCGCCGTCCCGTCCAGCGACCGGGATGCGTTCGTCCCCTTCACGGCTCCACTCCCTGGTTTCCGGGCGGGTGATCGGCCGGAAACGCTCGCGGTCGCTGCCTTCACGCGCGTCGCGCCGCGGTTCGTTGCGCACGACCACCGGGCGTTCCCGCCGGTTTTCGGGACGCGAGAACTCCCGCTCCGGGGCCGGGCGGTAACTGGCGCGCGTCGGGCGCACGTCGATCCTGTCCCTCAGCGTCCCCTCCCGCCACGGGCGGTCGATGTTGCTCCAACGGGTGCCGGCGCTCAAGCTCCCGTTTCTGAAATGCTCGAGCTTGACGGTGCGGACGGCGCCGCGCGCGTTCCGGTTGAAATGGTCCCCGGGCGCCCGGCTGTGCAGCCCCCGCAACTGGTCGAGCTGGTGACCGTAAATACCGCGGTGGTAGTGGTAGTGCCGAACGTTGTAATAGTCGCGCGGGCCCAGGGGGATCCAGGACACCCAGGTCGGCCCGCTGTAGAACGCCACCAGCCCCGGCGACCAGAAATTGAAACTGAAGGCGGGCCCGGGGAGCCAGACCCAGCCGAAACTTGAATTCCGATACCAGCGCCCGTAGTGGTACGGCAACCAGCCCCAGGGTTCGTACGACACCCAGGTCCAACCGAAGTAGGGACGGTAGCACCAGCGCCCCACCGAATAGGGGGACCAGTGCGCGTCGACGCTGTGGGGAACCCAGCCCCAGCCGTAGTTTGACACGTTCACCCAGCGTCCGTAGCGGTCGAGATCCCCGGCGCCGATGTAGACGGTCGAGGGGAGGTAGCGGCGACTGGCGTATGCCCTGCGGTCCACGGTGCGCCGGTCGTTCCATTCGTCCCAGGCGTCCCGCTCCTCGTACCGAGCCACCGAGTAGAGCGCGTCGCCGCCTGAGCGCACCCGCAGCCGCGTCCCCGATTCGACGGTACGGGAGAAGACGCTGTTGGCCGCCTCGATCCGCCCCTTGCGCACGATGGCGTCCGTGTCCCCGTCCTCGTTCACCTCGAACCGGTAGCTCCCCTTTTTCGTCGCGTTGAAGGCGGCCGCGGGGGTATTGATCTCGAAAGCGACGCCGGAGGCGACCGTAAGCGTCGCCCGGCCCAGGAGCATCCGCACCTGGATGATCCTGTCGTCGAGCGCGAGGATCTCTATGTCGGTGTTTTCAGCCAGGCGCAGCACGGAATCATCGTCGAACTCGATTTCGACCCTCCCGTTGCGTCCGGTGTAGATCCGGTCGCCCGGTTCGAGCGGCAGGTTGATGCTGGCGGCGGACCAGTCGACATCGGGCAGACGCTGGGTGCTCACGTCCCCCTCGAGGTAGGAGATCCGCGACAGGCGCAGGTAGGCATCGTCGTCGGAAAAAGCCGGGGTCGAAACAAGGAAAAGTGCTGCAAGAAGTATAAAGCCGAGGCGGCGTACCATGATGGCTACCCTCCTTGAAACCGTCTGTCGCTCTTCACACCATATCAGATGCTTCCTCCCCCTCAGAAGGATCAAAACGGGGGCTCCGGGCAAGCCCCGCCCGATCGCGCTCGTGGCCTCGATCCCGTCCATCTTGGCTGCGCCATGGCCATCGGCGCCACGACTGGGTGCACCCTCGAGGCAAGGTGTCACGCCCCGAAAGCCGGGGGAACGCCCCTTCACACCCAGGCGCAAATTATGGATTGGTTTTTCCCGCCCGATCGCTTACTATTGCGGCGTATGCGCCTGTAGCTCAGCTGGATAGAGCGTCGGCCTCCGGAGCCGAAGGTCACAGGTTCGAACCCTGTCAGGCGTACCACAGCATTTTCAAATATTTAGCTTGATCCTGCCGTCCCCGTCCATCAACTCTCCGCACTCTTGCCGCGCCGCCTGGCGGTGTTTTGTTTGCGGCAGAAGAGACAGGTGTCGAAAGTAATCAAGGACTTGATAGTTTGCACTTCAAACCATGGCGGATCATGAGGCGGTGGGCCGCGGTCCCTCCATGCGGCCGGGGCGGCGACGGGTCCCCGGAAAATGGGGTTCGTGTGGGACGTCCCCATTTTCCGGGTTGCTCCTACTTGTGTCCTGCGCGGTTGAGCGCGATCAACGCCCCGGCGGCCAAGAGCACGAGCACGAGCACCACTATCTTGTCCTGGCTCATGGTTCTCCCGTTTCCGTGTTATGAATGGGATCAGGCCCGCGATTGCCGCGGACAACACGAAGACGATCCCCCTGCGGGAGGTGCGCGGCCGAGCACAATCCCTTCCCGCGGGGCCGAAGAGACGCCCGTCTCCTTGCACTCGACGTCGGCGCGCTCCGGCGCAGGGGGAAAGATCGCGGCACAGGCCCCGCCCAGGGCGAAAACGGGATGAGGCTCGCGCGCGGGCCGCTCGATACCACTGCTCCGGCCGGCGATGCAGTACCCCTCCGGGGCGCACCGCTCCAGGGCCAACACCACCTGCGCTCTGGACAGGGGCGCGGGCGAAAGGAGCGGCGTACGGGGATGGATCGAGAGCAGGAGCGCCAATAACGCGCCCGCAACGGCGGGATGGATGCTTCTGCCTGTCGACCTCATGGTGTCATTATACCCGAAGCCGGCCCCTTTTGCCGCCGTCGCGAAACCGCTTGACATGCCCGAGGGTTTGTTGGCCCACTCACCCGCCGGTGCCGGGCAGCAAGATCTGCCCGGCATCACTAAGGTGAACCCGATCCTCGAGGGAAACGCCTAATCAGGCTGACTCGGAAGCTTCTTCCTGCGCCGCTTTCAGCCGCTCCAGTTCCAGCGGGTGGTGCTCGGCCATTTCGGCTTCGGAGATCTTTCCCGTGATCCAGACGGTGCTCATCGGGTAGGTGCTCGGGCTGTAGATGACGAAATAGAAGTGCCAGATGACGATGCTCAGGACTGCAAGCACCGCCTCGTAGAAGTGGATGGTGCGCGCCACGTCCCAGGCGAGCTTCGACCAGAGGGCCATGAAATAGTCGTCGAAGGTCATGACGATACCGGTGACCGCCATCACCATGATGCCCCAAATCAGGGCCCAGTATTCGATTTTTTCGAAATAGGTGAAGCGTGCGAAGAGCGGCTTGCGGCGGGACAGGCCGGTCAGGTAGCGCAGGTTTTGCACAACGTCGCGGGCATCCTGCCACCGGGGCCAGAGGTCGCGCCGGAGCCCCCTCCCCTTCTTCGTGAAGACCAGGTAGAGGACGTGGCAGAGGCTCACGGCGATCATGGCGAAGCCCGCAATCCGGTGCAGCGCTCCGCGCACCGCGAAAACGCCCTGGCAGCATCCCTGGATCGGGGCCACCCACCAGGCGTCAGGGTAGCGGAGCATGAAGCCGGTGACGGCCAGTATGATGAAGCTCGACATCAGCACCGCGTGCTGAAGCCTCTCCCCAAGCGACATCCTCTCGTAGTGGATCTCCCACAAGTGCGGCTGCTTCCCTGCCCTCAGAGCGCGCCTCTGCCGTGCCTGCATGATGAAGTCGAGGAGGTTGTGCAAAAACATCCCGCCGATGACGACGGTGATGAGGAAGAGATAGATCGCCCTGATCCAGTAGAGGATCCCGCTTTCGGGGTTGCGGGCCTCGATGACGTGCACCGCCCCGCGGGCGAAATTGTCGTTGGCGCCCGGGTGGCAGCTGCCGCAGGTGTCGGCCAGGTTGGAGCGGTGGACCGTGGATGCGGGGTCGGAGGAAGGGAGGATGTTGTGGACCCCGTGGCAGCTGGCGCAGTTGGCCACCTCGAGCGCACCCGCACGCGAAGCCAGGCCGTGGAAGCTGTCATTGAAGGTGGAAAAGCGGTCGGAGTCGATGCCGTACTTTTGGGTAAGCCGGAGGGAATCGTGGCAGGAGGCGCAGATTTCGACCGACACGTTCTTCGCCGCGGCCGGGGAGTTTTCGTCCCCAACCCTGTAGATATTGTGTTGCCCGTGGCAATCGGTGCAGGTGGGGGAATCGACCAACCCCTTCGCGACGGCCCGTCCGTGCACGCTTTGACCATAGGTGCGGGCAATATCGACGTGGCAGCGGCCGCAGGTATCGGCCACGTTCCACCGGCTCACGCGCGAAGCGGAGTCCCTGGCCGCTTTGGCGTCGTGGGAGCCGTGACAGTCGCTGCACCCGGCGGCGTCCAGGTTGCCCGCCGACAGCGCCTCCCCGTGCACGCTGTCGAGGTACCCCGCCATGAAGGCGGCCGGGAATCCGACTTCGGTCCGCACCGTGTCGTCTTCGAGGTGGCATTTCAGGCAGAACGCGGGCTCCTTCGTTTTGTGGAGCGCGGCATCGGGGCTGTCCAGCGGGAGAATGGCGTGGGAACCGTGGCACTCGAGACAGCCGGGCGATCCAACCCCCTCCCTCCCGAGCGCCAAGCCATGGGCCGACCCGCGGTATTGGGCCGCAACCGCCTCGTGACAGCGACCGCAGCCCACATCGGCCCGCAGACGGTGGTTGGCCGACTTGGGGTCCTTCGGGGACAGGACGTCATGGGTGCCGTGGCACTGTTTACACCCGGCCGCAGGGTTCCCCCTCCCGTCTTCCTGCAGCCGCGCGTGAACGCTCCCGCCATAACCATCCACCTCGTGGCACCCTTCGCACCGGACCGGGGGGATGACCGCGGCATGCGGTATCTTCATCGGCTCGAGCCCCGTGTGGCACCGCGTGCAGGAGAGCGTCGCATGGACCGAGGACTGGATCTTCCGCGCATCCACGAAGAGCGACACCGAGCGCCCGTTGCGCTTCATCTCGAGCGTTTCATTGCGGTGACACATCATGCAGGAGTCCGCCCCCTGGGCATACAGCTGCACCGTCAACAACAGGGGCAGAACAAACCCCATGCATCCCCACTTCCGAACCTTGGTCATCGGGAAATCCTTTTGAACTGCGGCGCATTGTAGCACAGAAAATCCCCGTCGCAACCCATTCAATCCTTTATGCGCTACCTGCGCCTCTCTATGGAAACCCTGCCCTCTCCTGGGAAGAATCCACACGGAGACCGTAAAGAAACCGCACATCTCGGGGTCACTCATGCACCCACAAGTGCTTGTTCATCAATAAAAACCTTTGGCACGGAGATTGCAAGGCTTATATGCGCGCTTCCGGTGCAATGCGAATTCCGTCAGAACCGCCGGTTTCTTTTTTTTGGAGTGCCCATGCAGGAAGCAATCCCGACTCACTCGAACCTACAGGACAAGATCCTGATCCGTCAAAGCCAGAACGGGGACCAGCATGCGTTTGAAGAGCTGATACGCAAATACCAGCCCCAGATCTCCAGCCTGGTATTCTGGCATGCGGGCCCGGCGGCGGACGCCGAGGACATCGTTCAGATGGTCCTGTGCAAGGTCTATTTCTCCCTGAAAAAATTCGACCTCAACCGCCCCTTCTACCCATGGCTCCGCCGCATCGCCGTCAACCGCTGTTTCGACGAGCGCCGGCGCCTCCGGCGCCGCAAGGCCTATACCTTCGCCGAGCTCGAACTGGAGGAGGGCTCGATCGATACCCGCCGGCTGCACGCCCTGCCCGACCCCTACGCGGAGGACAACCACAGGGAGCTGGCCGAAATGCTCCGGAGGGTGCTCAGCCAGCTGCCGGCCGATTACCGGGAAGTGATCGTGCTGCACCACCTGAAGCAGCTGCCCTACGAGGAAATCGCCCCGATTCTGCGCTGCACCCCGCAGGCGGCCAGGGTAAAGGCCTGCCGCGCCCGGGCCGCGCTGCGGCGCCTCCTGAAGGAGTCGTGCCGGGACATCCCCGGCAACTTTTCCTCCTCCAACCTGATGCGCATCCTCGACGCCTGCTGCCGTCGGCAACCACGGCCGATCCCCCGGGTCGACGACATGCGCCGGAACTTGGTTCTCTGCAATTCCTAGGACCGGGCTCGCTTTTCTTTTCGGGAGCCGTCGATAAGTGATATATAAGTAAGGATCC
>Ga0209613_1003131_pt1 | contig 11430 bp, 8 predicted proteins | sample BioC13SIPDNA_2_FD_185747 | JGI IMG/M metagenome (GOLD analysis project Ga0209613, IMG submission 185747) | Anaerobic biogas reactor microbial communites from Washington, USA - Biogas_R2_A C13 SIP DNA (SPAdes) (version 2) | ecosystem: Engineered > Bioreactor > Anaerobic > Unclassified | place... | reverse complement strand
GGGTGGCCTTCTCAAAGAACTCGGGGCCGCCCACTTCAAACAGCAGCGCATAGAAGAAGGCATCAAAGTAGCCGGCGGTGGGGTACGCAAACAGCGCGATGCCCTCAGCCTTGGCCTTGTCGCCCAGGGCCCACATATCGTCCCAAGTGGCGGGCAGCTCCCAGCCCTTTTCCGCAAACAGTCCGGCATTGTAGAACAGGCCGCAGGGGCTGTAGAACATGGGGGCCAGGTAGGTCTTGCCGTCGCCGTAGGGGTTGGTCAGGGAGGACTCGGTGAAGCCGCCGGCGATCTTGTCCTTCACCAGCACTTCTTCGCCCAGCACCTTCATGGACAGCACGTCCGTCAGGTCCTCCAGCAGGTTTTCCTTGATGAGGGTTTCGGTTAAAGCAGCCTTGCGGCCGGTAGCCAGCATCACCACATCCGGGTAGTCCCCAGCCTTCATCTGGGAGGTGATTACGTCTTCCAGGTTTTTGTCGGTCACCAGTTCCACCTTGATGCCGGTCTTGGCGGTGAAGCCAGCGGCAACTTCCTGCCAGATTTCGGCACCGTAGGCGGTCTCAATGGCGGCCACCTTCAGGGGGGCCTCCTGCGCCATGGCGGGCAGGAACAGGCCGATCGTCAGGGCCAGGGCCAGCGCGATAGTCATCAGCTTTTTCATGTGTGCTCCCTTTCTTGTTGTCGGTTGTTTTGGTTCTGTCAGCCAGCGATTTGGATATGCATGGCTTTCCACTGATGTCAGGGTAACACGGCGCCGGGTAGGGGACAATCCGCATTGTTGCCAAAGACTTTATATTTCTTGCTGTCGGCCCGCAATACCGAAGCGGACCGGCATCTGTTCGATTGCGGGAACAATACGGCCATGCTATAATTAACATGACGGTATAGCGCATTTTCGCGCCTGCCGGGCGGGGCAAGCCCCCCGCAAATTGTGTGATAAATCGAGGGAATACATGCCAAACATTGCAGTATTGACCAGCGGCGGCGACAGCCCCGGCATGAACGCCGCCGTGATGAGCGTGGCGCGCGCAGCCAGCCTGATGGGGATGAGCCTCATCGGCATCAAGCGCGGCTTTAACGGCCTGATCGGCAAATCAGGCAGTTTGGACGAGGATATCATCCACCTGACGCTGGATCAGGTGTTGGACATCGCCGACCTGCCGGGCACCTACCTGCGCACGGCCCGATGCAAGGAGTTTGTGCAGGAAGAGTATCAGGACAAGGCGGTGCGCCTGCTGGAGGAGCTGGACGTGTGCGGCATTGTGGTCATCGGCGGCGATGGCTCCATGCAGGGGGCGCAGGCGCTGGCGCGCAAGGGCGTGCCCGCCATCGGCATCCCGGGCACCATCGACAATGACCTGGGCTACACCGAGCAATCCCTGGGCTTTGACACCGCGGTCAACGTATGCGTGGATGCGGTGCGCGCCATCCGCGCCACCAGCCGCTCCCACGACCGCGCCGCGGTGGTTGAGGTGATGGGCCGCAACTGTGGCGACATCGCGCTCAACACGGCGCTGTCCACCGGCAGCGAGATTGTCATCGTGCCCGAGATCCGCAACTGGTCGGTGGATGACGTGGCCCAGCGCCTCAACGCGCTGGTGGACCGCGGCAACAAGCGCGCCACCATCGTGGTGGCCGAGGGCGCCTGGAAGAGCATGGCCCCCTTTGACGTGTACGGCTATATGAAGGACTACGATTCCGGCAGCCGCCCGGTGTTCCCCGGCTCGCCGATGGACGCCTACTTCCTGGCCCGCATCGTGGAAAACATGGTGAAGAAGACCGAGGTGCGCGCCACCGTGGTCGGCTACACCCAGCGCGGCCGCCAGCCCAGCGCGCGCGATGCGGCCTTTGCCTTTGAGGCGGGCGTGGTGGCGGTCAACCTGCTCAAGCACGGGGAGAGCAACCGCGTGGTGGGCGTACATAACGGCAAGGTGTTCCACATGGACATCGAAAGCGCCCTGCAGATCAAGCCCAGCTTCAACCGCCGCATGTACAACATGGTCAACGCGCTGTAAACAACAGCGGATGCACGTATGCAAACAGCCTTCCCGCACACACAGGAAGGCTGTTTTTTGATGGTTAGATTAATTGATCAGTCGATCAGCGGCTGCCCGGTCATCTCCTCGGGGATGGGCAGGCCCATGACCTTGAGCATGGTGGGGGCGATGTCGCACAGCTTGCCGCCGCTTTTCAACTGCTTGCCCACAAACTCGCTGCCGCAGGCGATGAAGGGCACCGGGTTGGTGGTGTGGGCGGTGAAGGGCTCGCCCGTCAGGTAGTCAATCATCTGGTCGGCGTTGCCGTGATCGGCCGTCACAAAGGCGCGGCCGCCCAGGCGCAGGATCTCGTCCACCAAAATGCCCACATCCTGATCCACCTCTTTGACGGCGGCCTCGGCCGCGGCCATGATGCCCGTATGGCCCACCATGTCGCAGTTGGCGTAGTTGAGGATCATCACATCGTACTTGCCCGAGCGAATGGCCTCCAGCGCCTGCTCGGTCACCTGGGGGGCGGACATCTCGGGCTTGAGGTCGAAGGTAGCCACCTTGCTGGACGGCACCAGAATGCGGTCCTCCCCGGGATAGCTGGGCTCGATGCCGCCGTTGAAGAAGAAGGTGACGTGGGCGTATTTCTGCGTCTCTGCGATGTGCAGCTGCGTCAGCCCCAGGCCGGAGAGGTACTCGGCCAGCGTCATGCGCAGGCTGTCGGGCGGGTTGACCACGCGCAGCCAGTCGCCAAAGGTCTCATCGTACTGGGTCATGCTGACAAACTGCACGGGGATCTGCCCGCCTTCGCGCTCAAAGCCGGTGAAATCCGGGTCGATGAGGGCGCGGGTCAGCTGCCTGGCCCGGTCGGGGCGGAAGTTGAAGAAGATGATGCTGTCCTTGGGCTGCACCGTGGCCACGGGCTTGCCCCCGTGCATGATGACGGTAGGCTTGACGAACTCGTCATTTTCGCCCTTGTCGTAGCTTTGCTGCACGGCCTCATCCGGGCTAAGGGCGGGCACGCCGCGCCCCAGGGCGATGGCATCGTAGCCCAGCTGCACGCGGGGCCAGATGTTGTCACGGTCCATGCCGTAGTAGCGGCCCTGGATGCTGGCAATCTGGCCCACGCCAATCTCCAGCATCTTCTGCTCCAGCTCCCGCACATAGCCCAGGCCGCTGGCGGGCGGCGTGTCGCGGCCGTCCAGCAGGGCGTGCACATACACGCGGGTCAGCCCCCGGTCCTTGGCCATCTTGAGCAGCGCGTACAGGTGGGTATTGTGGCTGTGCACGCCGCCGTCACTCAGCAGGCCGATCAGGTGCAGCGCCCTGTCCTTCTTCTTGGCCGTGTCCATGGCCCAGATCAGCGGCTCCTTCTGATACAGCTCGCCATCCAGGATGTCCTTGGTGATGCGCGTCAACTCCTGATACACCACGCGGCCCGCGCCGATATTGAGGTGCCCCACCTCGCTGTTGCCCATCTGCCCATCGGGCAGGCCCACGCTCATGCCGCTGGCGCCCAGCTGGGTATGGGGATAGGCGGCCATCAGCCGGTCTACATTGGGGGAACCGGCGGCGGCAATGGCGTTGCCCAGCGGGTTGGGGTTGATGCCAAAGCCATCCATGATAATCAGCGCCGTCAACTTCTTGAACATGCATCTCCTTTCGGGCCTGCGGGACAATACACCCGCGCCCCCGGCCAAACGGCCGGCCAACTACAATATACCCAACCCGGGCAAAATAATCAGCCGCTTTCTATACGAAAAAGCGCTTTAAAAAGGGTGGGGCGCCTTGCTCGGCGCCCCCTCTGCCTTATCGGTCGAAGTTGACCACCTTGGCAAAGTCCTCTGCCTTGAGGGACGCGCCGCCGATGAGGCCGCCGTCGATCTCGGGCTGGGCCATGAGGCCCTTGACGTTCTTGGGGTTCATGCTGCCGCCGTACTGGATGCGCACGCGGTTGGCAGCACCGCGGCCAAACTTAGCGGCGATGGCCTTGCGGATGACGCCGATGGTCTCGTTGGCCTGCTCATCGGTGGCGGTGAGGCCGGTGCCGATGGCCCACACGGGCTCGTAGGCGATGACCACCTTGCGCACCTGCTGGGGCGTCAGGCCGGTGAGGGCGATCGTGGTCTGGTAGGTGACCAGCGCATCGGTGTAGCCGGCCTCGCGCTGCTCCTTTTGCTCGCCAACGCAGATGATGGGGGTCAGCCCGCCCTCGACGGCGGCCAGCACGCGGCGGTTGACGGTTTCATCCGTCTCGCCAAAGTACTGGCGGCGCTCGCTGTGGCCGATGATGACATAGTCCACCTTGCTCGCCTTGAGCATGCCCGCGCTCAGCTCGCCCGTGAAGGCGCCCGAGGGCATGTAGTGCACATTCTGTGCGCCTACCTTGATCTTGCTGCCCTTGACGGCCTGTACGGCAGCCGGGATGTCCACCGCGGGCACACAGACCACCACCGTGGCGGCCGCGTACTGCACCAGGGGCTTCAGTTCTTCAATCAGGGCCTTGGTTTCCGCCGGGGTTTTGTTCATTTTCCAGTTGCCGGCAATGATGGGTGTGCGCATATTGTTCAATACTCCTGTCGATTAATTGTCGTTAAGGGCGGCCACGCCGGGCAGCACCAGGCCTTCCAGATACTCCAGCGACGCGCCGCCGCCGGTGGAGATATGGCTCATCTTGTCGCCGTAACCCAGCTGCACCACGGCCGCCGCGCTGTCGCCGCCGCCGATGATGGTGGTGGCATCGCTCTCCGCCAGCGCCCTGGCCACCGCCTGGGTTCCCTGGGCGAAGTTGGACATCTCAAACACGCCCATCGGGCCGTTCCACACCACGGTCTTGGCAGAGCGGATGGCATCGGCAAACGCCTGCTGCGCCTTGGGGCCGATATCCAGGCCCATATAGCCCTCGGGGATGGCATTGGTGGGCACGACCTCGATCTTGGCGTCGTTGCTGAAGGCGTCAGCGGCCACGGTATCCTCGGGCAGCAGCAGCTTGACGCCCTTGCGCCCGGCCTTTTCAATCATTTCGCGGGCATAGTCCAGCCGGTCGGCCTCTAACAGGGACTTGCCGATCTCGCCGCCCTGGGCCTTGGCAAAGGTGAAGGCCATGCCGCCGCCGATGATCAGCACGTCCACCTTATCCAGCAGGTTGTTGATGACGCCAATCTTGTCGGACACCTTGGCGCCGCCCAGAATGGCCACGAAGGGGCGGTCCGGGTCCTCCAGCGCCTTGCCCAGGAACTTCAGCTCCTTCTCAATGAGGAAGCCGGACACCGCGGGCAGGTAGTGGGCCACGCCCTCGGTGGAGGCATGGGCGCGATGGGCCGTGCCAAAGGCATCGTTGACGTAGACATCGCCGTAGCTGGCCAGCTTCTTGGCAAACTCGGGGTCGTTCTTTTCCTCTTCCTTGTGGAAGCGCAGGTTCTCCAGCAGGCACACGTCGCCCGCCTTGAGGCCGGCCACGATCTGGTCGGCATCCGGGCCGATGACGTCCTTTGCCATCTTGACGGGCCGGCCCAGCAGCTCGGCCAGGCGCTCGGCCGCGGGGGCCAGGGAGTACTTCGCGTTCACCTCGCCCTTGGGGCGGCCCAGGTGGCTCATCAGCACCACCTTGGCCTGCTGCTCCACCAGGTAGCGGATGGTGGCCAGCGCGCCCACGATGCGGCTGTCGTCGGTGATCTTGCCGCTGTCATCCTGGGGCACATTGAAATCCACGCGCACCAGCACGCGCTTGTTTTTAAGGTCTATATCCCGGACTGTCTTCTTGCTCATGCTCCGTTCTCCTTCTCCTTGAGCGGCAGGCCCACGGTTGCGCCGCATTCTTTCCTTTTTACAGTATACCCAAAACAAGCCGCCCGGACAAGCCATGCGACAAGTATTTCACAGCCCGATTTCCTCAGGGCAATTCAATCGGCACCGCATCACCCGGCGCAGTCACCCGCAGGCGCGCCTTATCCTCGCGATAGCCCAGGTACAGCACGGCTATGGCCAGCAGCATCGCGCCGATCAGCAGCGCCGGCTGCCGGGCCTTGCGATAATACACCGCGGCGCCGCCCGGCTCGGGCAGGGGCACCGGGTCAAAGGGCAGGCCGTGGTCGAGCGAAAGCTTACGCAAGTTGAGCAGGTGGATGACCGGCACGCCGCGCACCGCATACTCGTAGATCAGCCCGCGGGTGGGGCTGTCGGGGATGGGCGGCGGGTTCAGCACCAGGCCGGGCGGAAAATCCAGGCTGTGCATGCCGTCGCCCATGTTGGCGCTGGCGCCCCCCACATTAATAAAGCAGCGCACCCCATCGCCGTACAGCGCCAGGCGGTGCTGAATGCTGCGGCCGAGGTCTTCTTCCAATATAATAGGCACATTTTCCTGCTGGGCCAGCGCCAGGATAACCTGCCGGGTGTTTTCGTACAGGCCGCCGCCCCCCGCGTCATCATCGCCGCCCGGGGATACCGCCAGCAGCTGATACTCTACCAACCCCTCCGCCCGCAGGATGTGCAGCATGCGTGGCACGGTGAGCTCCGGCCGGGTGGCCCCAAAGGTGGACGCGCCGTAGGACACGATGCACCGCGCCTCAAGCCCCATCTCGGTCGCCGCGCTGAGGGCGGCGATGGCCAGCCCCGGAAACGAGCCGCTGATGCCCAGCGCCACCTGATCCCCCGCCTCCAGCCCCGCCTGACGGTACAGGGTTACCATCAGGGCAGCCAGATCCGGGTTCAGGCTGGTGCGCTTTGCCTCCAGCAGCCCCATGGAGGTAGTAAGCACGGTCATCTCGGGCCCGATAAGGCCCGTGCGATTGATGTCCTCCTGCTCAATGGGGATGCCGGATTGGGTGATGAAGTCATACAGCACCTGCTCGGACGCCTGCATGCGGCGGGCGGCGGCCAGCTGCCGGTCGTACCAGGGGTTCTTTTCCACCGCGCCGCCCAGATGCGCCGTGGCAAAGCCGCCCAGCGCGATGACCATGGCGGCCAGCAGCCAGCCGGTGCGTATTTTGGGGCGCGTATAGGCGCGGAAGGCCTTCATCCCAGGCCTCCCAGCATCAGCACTAGGCGGATGATGCCGGTGGCCAGCAGCGACATCAGCACCGTGCGCGTAACCCCCTGGCGCAGCATGTCATTGGCCAGCAGGCCGGGCACAATGTAGCCGATGACGCGCATATCGTAGGGGATGGCACGGAACAGGCCAAACACCTGCCCCAGCGCCCAGCCGGCCACATACCCAAGCAAGATGGCCGCCATGTAGCGCCGCCGCCCGAAGATGAGCACGCGGCTGGCCACCAGCCGCACCACACCCCAGGTGAGGATGGCTGCCGCGTAGGTCAGCGCCAGGCGCAGCGGCTGCTCCAGATAAAACGCCAGGTAGCCGCTTGTAATCAGGCCGCCGGTGAATACACCCAGAAACTCGCTGGCGGCGAAGCTCAGCAAAATGCTAAGAAAGATGGCCGTCTGCATGGCAAGGCTCCTTCTGTTGGTCCATACAATAGTGAATCATGTCCGCCCCCGCGCCCTTGATGTTGCCCACACAAAAGATGGCCTGCCGGGGCGCGTAAAAGGCGGCGTCGGTCAAACGCGCGGGCGGGACGACGTCACACGGGCAGGACAGCTGTCTGCCAAAGTATCGGGCGGCGCTGGCGGCGTCCTCCCCCGTGACGAGCAGCTGCGCGCCGTGCGCCAGCGCGCCGCGCAGGAAGGGCAGAAACCCCTTGAGCCGATAGATGCGGTCGGCCCGATGGTTGTAGAGCATCACCACATGGCCGCGCGCAGCCATCTGCGGCAGCGCCAGCTCATATCGCGCCTGGGTGGAGGCCGGGTCGTTGGCCGCGAAGGCGTTCACAATCAGGCTGCTGCCCACCTCAAACGGCCCGGCCATGCCAATGTCCGGCTGCGCCAGCGGCATGCCGCGCAGCGCGTCCTCCCTGTCCACCCCGGCCAGCGCCGCCACGGCCAGCGCCAGACGCACATTGTGCTCAAACGCCGGGAAGGAGAACCTGTCCAGGTAACCATCCGGCAGTTGGTCCCTATCCGGCGGCACCACCTGCGGCCAATCCGCAAAAAACTGCTCCGCAGTCACCAGCACAGCACCCGGGTACAAGGAAAAGGCCAGCCCCTGCGCGGTCTCCCGTTCATCGGCCCCCAATTCGTCCACATGGTCCACCACGGCGTTGGTCATCACGATGATGGTGGGCTGCACCAGGTGACGGCTTAAGGCGCGCTGTGTTTCAGGCAGCACGGCCATGCACTCCACCACAATCGCCCGCGCCTCATGCGACAGCGCCCGCCGCACAAAGCCAAACAGCTCGGTGATGCGCGCGCCGTGGGGCCGGGGCGTGGGCCGCTCGGTGCCATCGGGCAATATCTCCCGCGGGTCACTGCCGGTACACTTGGCCACCGCGCGCACGCCGCCGGCGTTGAGTGCCGCCGCAATCAGGCGGGTGACGCTGGTCTTGCCCCGGGTGCCGTTGACCAATATGCGCACGGGGATGCGCCGCAGGCGGCGTACATGCGCCGCCCGCTCGGCCAGGCCGGCCAGCACCAGCGCCACCAACGGGATTAGCCACCACCAGCGCATCCGTCTACCACCCCCATGCGGTTGATATCTTGTCTATCTCAAGGGCATCTTAGCATATCGGCATGGCCACGCCAATACAAGCCGACGATTGCAGGCGTTTCCTTGACTTACAGGCCGCGCTCTGCTATAATTTATGCTAACAATATGGATATTCACGCACGCGAAAGAGAGGTGGCTAAACCCCCGGCAGACTTGTTGCTATCCCTATCCTGTCAACGAGATGAAAATGAGGAGGAAATCCATGAAGAAACTGCTCGCGATGCTGTTATGCCTCACCCTGTCCCTGTCGCTGATGCTGCCCCTGGCCCTGGCCGAAGAAAAGCCCGCCTATTCGGTGGAAGGCTTTGAAACCGTAGACGCCGAGGGCAACCGCATCACCACCGGCCGCGACGCCACCAGCAAGGTAGCCATGGCTGTTGCCTCCAAGTATGAGGTATCCCAGGTGGGTGCCGAAATCCTCAAAAAGGGCGGCAACGCGGTGGACGCCGCTGTAGCCATGGGCTTTGCCCAGGCGGTCGCCGAGCCCTTCACCAACGGCCCCGGCGGCGGTGGCCTGGCCGTGATTCATATGGCGGACGGCAAGAACATCTTTGTCGACTTCCGTGAGATCGCGCCCGCTGCGGCTACGCTGGACCTGTACCTGGATGCCGAAGGCAAAAACAACGGCAAGACCAAGGAAGGCGGCTTGGCCTCCGGTATCCCCGGCGACGTGGCCGGCCTGCTGTATATGCTGGAGAACTACGGCTCGGGCAAGCTGACCCGTCAGGAAGTCATGGCGCCCGCCATCCGCATTGCCACGGAAGGCCTGTACGTTAGCACTTACGCGGCCAACTCCATCACCGATGCGTATGAGAAGGCCACCACCTTCCCCGAGATGCAGAAAGTATACTGGGATGAGAACGGCCTGCCGCTGGAAGCCGGCGTCGTCCTCAAGAACCCGGATTTCGCCAAAACCCTGAACCTGATTGCCGAAAAGGGCAACGACGGCTTCTATAAGGGCGAAGTCGCTCAGGCCATCGTGGACAGCCTGGCCAAGTACGAGGGCGTGATGACGCTGGAAGACCTGGCCAACTACAAGGTCACAGTCAAGGAGCCTGTGCAGGGCACCTATCGCGGCTACACCCTGCTGTCTTCGCCCCCTCCCTCCTCGGGCGGCACCATCCTCATTGAGATCCTTAATATCCTGGAGAATTTTGACGTATCGGCGCTCAAGGTCAACTCGCCCGAATACATCCACCTGATTGTGGAGACCTTCAAGCTGTCCTATGCTGACCGCGCCCAGTACATGGCGGACGAGGCGTTTGCCAAGGTGCCGATCAGCGGCCTGACCAACAAGGAATATGCCAAGAAGCGCAGCGAGATGATCGACCTGACGAAAGCCCAGCAGCCCGCGTTTGACGACCCGACGCTGTTTGAGCATACCGACACCACGCACTACTCCGTCGCGGATGCCGAGGGCAACTGCGTGGCCGTCACCAAGACCATCAACTACTACTTCGGCTCCGGCGTGATGGTGGACGGCTATGGCTTCATGATGAACAACGAGATGGACGACTTCTCCACCAGCGCTGAAAGCGTCAACAAGATTGAGCCGGGCAAGAAGCCGCTGAGTTCCATGAGCCCCACCGTCGTCCTCAAGGAAGACGGCAAGCCCTTCCTGGTGCTGGGCACCCCGGGCGGCGCGCGCATCTTTGCCTCCATCGCGCAAATTATCTCCCGCGTCATCGACCACAAGATGCCGCTGCACGATGCCATCAGCGTGCCCAAAATTTGGAACAACGGCCCGGCCAACAACTTCCAGTATGAGACCCCGCTGAAGGGCTACGAAGAGTATGCCATCACCGAGGAAACCGTCGCCAAGCTGACCGAGATGGGCCACGACAAGATTGGCACCGCCGCCAGCGGCGCCGTGCAGGCCATCGAGTTCCTGGATGACGGCACCCTGTATGGCACCGCCGATCCTCGCCAGGACGGCAAGGCCGTGGGCGTTGAATAAACACGAACATACATAACAAACAAATTGGGCGGGGCTGACAGCTGTCAGCCCCGCCTTACGCCGTCAATAAACCTTTGGTTTCTTGACGGGAAAGAACGATGGGCCATCCGCCTCTCACTTCGTTCCCGGGCGGCGGATGGCAAGGAAACCCTGGCTTTGCCAGGCCTTCCGCCCCACCGCGCATGTCGCTGGGGCGGATTTCCATCAGAGGGCTCCGCCCTCCGATACCTCCCTGATGATACTTCTTTGACAGTCCGAGGCGGGGCTGACAGTTGTCAGCCCCGCCTTCCTGTTGCATAGTTCGCGGAACTCGCCCTATTCCTCCATCATCCCGTAGAACCGCAGGCAGGCCAGCACGATATCCACCTGATCCTGTACGCGCCGACTGAGCGGATACCCCCGGAACGTCTCCACCGTCAGCACGGGGATGCCTGCCACTTCGGGCAGCACCGCGTTGAGGCTGTCGGCCACGCCGGGGCTTACAAACCCGAACGGGACAGCGCCCAACGTGCCTTCTTCAAAGGCGGTCAACAGCGCAAAAAACAGGTCCTCAATGCCGTCCAGCGTGGTATAGATGACCTTGTTGCCCAGAAAGTCCCGTCCGGGGGCGAACACGGCTGCTTCGTGCAAGTCCAGCACCACCACGGGCTGGGCTTTTTCGATGTCCCGCACGATGGCATGGGCCAACTGCATGGCCGCATCCCCCTGCGAATGGCCGGGGTAGGCGCGGTTAAGATCCAGCGAGCCCTGCACGGTGCGGCGAACCGCCTCGCTGCCGGGCTTGTTGGCCTGTGGCAGCACGTACAGTTTGCCCGCGGAAATCCGCATGCCCTTTAGCATCGTGGCCGCGTACCAGCCCGCCCGCTCATCCCCGTGGGTGCCGGCCAGCA
>Ga0209613_1003130_pt1 | contig 11431 bp, 10 predicted proteins | sample BioC13SIPDNA_2_FD_185747 | JGI IMG/M metagenome (GOLD analysis project Ga0209613, IMG submission 185747) | Anaerobic biogas reactor microbial communites from Washington, USA - Biogas_R2_A C13 SIP DNA (SPAdes) (version 2) | ecosystem: Engineered > Bioreactor > Anaerobic > Unclassified | place... | reverse complement strand
CCTTCGCCCACGGTCGTGAATATCCTCCTAGTTTCGATGATTATTTTTTGGTTTTACCAATGCCTTTGCAGACGTTTTGTTTTGGCTATAGTCTCCTCGGTGTAATGGCAATGCCTTGGTTACTATTTCCGATATATTTTTAAGAGGCTGTCCCTTTAGGGCAGCCTCAGACCGTCAAAAAGGCTAATAGCCGCGTTAACTCGGAAAGCCCGTTCTCTCGACGTGCGCCATGTACGCCTCAATCACGGGCTTCCCAGTTGCCTTGCTCTTATCCTTTTTTGCTCGCTCTGGCAGGGTGTTGAAAACTAGCAGATGTCAGCAACCTTAATTGTGTTCATAGCCGCAGGATTTGAACACAGTGGGTGAATCCGAAGAGTTCAACCGGAACGGCCCTCTGCAGGTGACTGCAACCTGTTCTACCGGACAATAAGAAGTAGTTGGTTAACTCTGAATTAGATCCCGGGCGGCTACTACGCCGGACACACTGGCTTGGATGAGGCCGCGGGTGGCCGAAAACTCACCCTACCCCAAAAAGGCTTGATTTCTTAAAAGAAATCAAGCCTTTTGTCTTAACGCCGGATAAAAGCTACTAATATGCAGGAAAACGGGAAACGCTTGTAGTAATTATAGGTGAAATAGGATTTACTATACAATAATTATATCTATTGTATTAGACAGGGGGTGAAGACTTGAATGAATTAACGAGATCGGTCACTGTTGCTGGTCTTCTACATGATATTGGCAAAGTATTGCATAGAGCCAATGTGGATGGACGGGCCCACAGTATTTCTGGTTGGGAATGGGTTAAAAATTTTACCGATGACCAAATCGTTTTAGATTGTATAAGGTATCACCATCATCAGGAAATTGCTGAGGCGGCATTAACAAAGGATCACCCGGGATATATTGTTTACCTGGCCGATAATATATCCTCAGGGGCGGATCGCCGTGAAGTGGAAGGGAAAGTAAGCGGAGGGTTTGACAAAAATCGGTCTCTGGAAGCGGTCTACAATCTTTTGAATAATGCCCATGGAGAAGCGGTTTACAAGGTAGCCGCGGTCCAGTCAAAAATCAACTATCCCCGCGAACCGGGAGCAGGCTCCCTGGAAGCGGATTATAAACGAATTTTTTATGGCCTGGAGGAAGGCTTAAGGGGCACAGATTTTCGGGATGAATATATAAACTCATTGCTGGAACTGTGTGAAGCCTACCTATCATATATACCTTCCTCTACTTATCGGGGCGAAGTAGCTGATATTTCGCTTTTTGACCACTCCAAGATAACCGCTGCACTGGCCGCCTGTATAGCCTTGTATCTTTCCGACCAAGGTCGAGTTGATTTTGAACAGGATCTTTTTCAGAATCGGCAACAATTCTACCAGGAAAAAACATTCTGCTTATTTTCCTGTGATATTTCCGGGATACAATCCTTCATTTATAACATTTCTTCCAAAGGTGCTTTAAAAGGTTTACGGTCTCGGTCATTTTACTTGGAACTGCTGCTGGAGAACCTGGTTGATGAGATACTGAGCAGCTGTTCCCTATATCGTACCAACCTTTTGTACACCGGTGGAGGACATGCCTACCTGCTCCTGCCTAATACTCAAACTGCCAAAGACAGTGCTGCTGAGGCAGTAAACAATATTAATAACAAGCTGTTGGAGCTATTTGGCAGCCGGTTATTTGTAGCCTATGGTCTACAGGAGTGCTCAGCCAAGGAACTGATGAATAACACAGAAGACCCGGAAGCTTACAGCAATATTTTCCGCAGTGTAGCTATGCAGGTATCGGAACGTAAGCTGCGGCGTTATTCAGCAGCACAGCTGCGCCAGTTGAATAGCCAGCCAACCGACCAGGAAGGGCGCGAATGCAAAGTATGTGGGGTGTCTGCCCAGCTAATAGAGCGAGATGAAGAAGTCTTCTGTCCTATCTGCGCATCTTTTAATGATATTTCCCGCCTGTTGATTACACCGGATACAGTTTTAACGGTGACTTCTCAGGAGTTAACAGGTCCAGCTCTACCGCTCTTTTCTCATCGGGGTGATCCACAATATGCTTATGCTTTGCCAGTGGATGAAGTTAGGAAGCTGCTGCAGAATGGCAGCGCTGAAATAGTACGTCTGTACAGTAAAAATACTTTTCGAACCGGCTTTACCTTAGCCACTAAACTGTGGCTAGGCGATTATGCCATAACCAATACCAAGGGAGACCTGAAGACCTTTGCCGAACTGGCAGCTAGCTCTACCGGCATCAACCGTATTGGCGTGTTGCGGGCAGATGTAGACAATATGGGCAGTGCCTTCATCAAAGGGTTCATTCGAGATAATGCCGGTGCAGATAAGTACCGCTACCATACTCTGTCCCGTACCACTACTCTATCCCGCAATTTATCAATTTTCTTCAAATATTACCTGAACGACCTTCTGGCCAATGGGGTTTATGATTTGCTGGCTCCTCAGGGACCCCGCAACGTCGTTATCGTCTATGCGGGGGGAGATGACCTTTTCCTGGTAGGAGCCTGGAATGAAGTATTAGCAGCGGCCCTTGATATTCGCCGGGCATTTACAGCCTATACTGGTCAGACCTTAACCATGTCAGCAGGATTGGCCATATTTACATCTGGCTATCCTATCGCTCGCATGGCAGCAGAAACAGCTCAACTGGAGGAAAGCGCTAAAAAATATGAGCATCAGGGCAGTAGCAAAAATGCCATTTCCTTGTTTGGGTTAGAGTATGTTGCCCCGCCAATCAAATCGGCCGGTCCTGTTGAGCAGTCAGATGGCGATAATCAACCAGAAAGCTGGCAGCTACAGGCTATGCATACTTATGATTGGGATACCTTTGAAAACCAGGTACTGGGAGAAAAGTTTGCCTTGCTGGACAGCTTGTTTTCTGATGATCACGGCTATGGCAACAGTTTCCTATACAGTATTATGTATCTGCTGCGGCAAGCTCAGCCAGATGGTATGAATATTGCGCGTTTGGCTTACCTATTAGCTCGGCGGGAGCCGGACAGAAGAGCTGCTGAGGAAGTAAAGGCCCGCTATCAAACCTTCACGGAAAACATTTATCGCTGGGCCTTACATGAGGAAGACCGGCGACAGCTGATAACGGCGATTATGCTTTATGTTTACAATAACCGGGAGGAAAAGGAGGATCGAACATATGAGTGGTGATATGAAAGAGGCCTTCAAAAAGGCAGGCTATAAGGAACCAGATACAAAGCCTGTCTCACCAGCCCAATCTCAGCCTGCTAACCAAACGTTCAATTTGGACAAGAACTATGCCGCCCAGGCTGAACAGGTCATAGTCAGTCTGAAGCAGTCCATGGGCCGGGATTATCAAAACTTCACTACCAGTAAGATAAGAAATATATTAGCCCTGGTCAGTGAAATATACAATGATGTAAACGTATCCCTGGAAGAAGTTCTAAGTCCAGAGTTACAAGACCGGATCGAATATCTAAAGGTCAGACTGGTCTACGAATGTGGAAGGGAGCCTAGGGTAATTGACCCCTTTGTAAAACGAGCCGGTTTGTTAGATCTTTTAAACCACATGGGTGACAGTCGGGAGAACTTTATTAAGTTTGCGCGCTACATGGAAGCTCTGGTAGCTTATCATCGCTTCCATGGTGGCAGAGACAACTAAGGGGGCGAGATGGATGTATGGGAAAGTAGAAATCACATGCAAGATGACCTTGTTGACGGGTATGCATATTGGGGGGTCTTCAGCTTTTTCCGCCATAGGCGCAGTAGACAGCCCTGTAATCAGGGACAGCTTAACGGGAGAACCAATGTTGCCCGGTTCCAGTTTAAAGGGGAAGATGCGTACCCTGCTGGCAAAAGCCATCAAGAATCATTATATAACGCAGGATTTTGCTGACGATCCGGAGGAAATCAAACGCCTCTTTGGCTCGGCAGGTAATAATCGCAAAAAAGAGATCCCTAAAGCCGCACGTCTCCAATTTGCTGATGCTTTTTTAACCAATGCTGAACATCTCAAACAGCGAGGCGGCATGACTGAGGTGAAATTTGAGAACACCATTTCTCGTTTGACCGCTGTGGCTAATCCTCGTCAGATAGAACGAGTGGTTAGAGGATCTGAGTTCGCCATTACCTTAGTTTATGACCTGGAAGAGGCCGAGGATATTGAGACCGATTTTGCTAATATCGCCCGTGGTTTCAAACTATTGTCCATGGATTACTTGGGCGGGCATGGGTCAAGGGGTTATGGCCGGGTAGCTCTCTCCGGTTTTGCAGTAAAGGTAAAGGATGGAGAATGCCCGGTAGATGTTAATAAGCTCTTACAGGTATTAAAGGAAGTGGAGAATTATGGAGCATTATCTTTACAAGCTTAATTTTCGCACAGCCTTGCATATAGGCCGGGATGGGGGAGGAGCCTCTCTGGATGATGGCCAGATGACCATTCATGCTGATACCTTGGTGGCTGCTCTGTGCTGCGAAGCTGTTCGGTCTCACCATCTGGATCAGTTGGTTAGCTATTTGGCCGATGGCACTCTGACCATATCTGATGCCCTTCCCTACGCGGGAGAGGAGCTTTATCTGCCCAAGCCCATATTGTTTGTGAAAAACCAGAACCGGGAAGGGGATGCAGCAACCAAAAAAGCTCTTAAAGGCGTGGAATATATTCCCCTGTCCTATTTTCAGGAGTATCTTCAAGGCTTAAGTCAGCCCCAAATAGACATAGAGAACCTGCGACGGGACTTTGGCCAGCTCACTGTATCCACCCGGGTAGCTATAAAGGGGCAGAACCCCCCCTTGCCCTATCATGTGGCCGCCTGGAAGTTCAAACCTAGCTGTGGATTATACCTTGTAGTCAGAACTCAGCATGATTCTGCCCAGAGTTTATTGGAGTCACTGTTATCTAATGTAGGGTTGTCCGGCATTGGCGGTAAACAATCTTCCGGCTGGGGGAAATTTCGGGTACACTCCAGCCCAGTACCGGAGCAGCTTCAGCACATGCTGGCCGATCAGCAGGCCTCATATCATATGCTGCTGGGAACTGCCCTGCCAGTTGACCAGGAGTTGGAAGACACCCTGAAAGACGGCTGGTACGCTCTGGTCAGACGCGGCGGCTTTATCCGTTCGAATACCTATGCCCCTGGTCAATTTAAAAAACGCACCATCTACATGTTGGCTCCCGGCTCATGCCTGCGGCGCAGGTTCAAAGGCGGACTATTTGATCTGTCTGATAACGGAGCCCATCCTATATGGCGCTGCGGCAACACTTTGTTTGCGGGGGTGAATATATGAAATACGGCCATCTGGAAAGAATTAATGTTACCTTGCGCGCTTTAGGTCCTGTTTTCATAGGCTCAGGAGAGAGTTTTAATAAAAAGGAATACATATTCAACTCTTCCCAGGGTTTGATTCATTTTTTACATCTCCCTCGCTTTGTTTCTTTCCTAAAAAGCCGGAACTTGCTAAACAGTTACGAAAAATTCCTGATAGATCCCCGTTCTAAAGACCTGCACAAATTCTTACTGGATCATAATGTTCAGGAGGATGACTACTCAGCCTTTGTCATCTACAGCATCGAAGCCGGTGAAGCAGCCCAAGCCCCTAATTTTAGGGAGGTGCTGCCTTTTCTAAAAGATCCTTCTGGTCATCCCTATATCCCTGGTTCCAGCCTCAAAGGAGCCCTGCGTACAGCTTTGGGAGCCTATCTGTTAAAAAGAGATAATTGGGATAGATTGAGACAGGATATCGAAAGAGCCGACACTAACATAAATGCCCGTCGCTATCTTAAAAGAGAAAAGGATGTGCTGGAAAGGCAGCTCTATTACCGTCTGCAGATCCGCAATCCCCGTGATAACCGGCCCGTATCCGGAGCGATCAATGATTTTATGCAGGGTATTCGCATCAGCGACAGTGCACCCTTGGACTTTTCCTCGCTGACATTAGCTGGCAAATATGACCGCAAACCAGATGGGACAGTAAGCCCATTGCCAATTTTTCGTGAGTGCTTAAAACCAGACAGTGAGGCTTCCCTAGTTATAACTCTGGATTTGCCTGTTCTGGCTAAAGTCGGGCTGACATTAGGTGATATAGAAAAGTCTCTGCACAGTTTTGCCGATGAGTATTATGCCAACTTTGAACAGCATTTTGCTGAACTGTCTGATGATGCCCCCCTTGCCGCCCAGCAGGGGGTAGATATCATTCTGGGTGGGGGAGCAGGTTATGTATCTAAAACCTTAACATATAACTTGTTTCCTCAAACAGATAAGGCATTGGCCTTAGTGGCTAAAATAATGAGCAAACAGTTTCCCGCCCGGCATGGACATACCCGGGATGTAAACGTTCATAGAATATCACCCCATATGTTAAAAACTGCCCGCTATGCCGGACAGTATTATCAAATGGGACGCTGTGAGCTTATTTTCAACTAATCTTTCAGAAGGTGAAAACGAATGCTGCAAAAAATTGTTTTACAGTGTACCTATGAAGGAGACCAGAGAGCCAGTTACAACTGGGGCTCACTTTTTCACGGCTTTCTTATCAAAGTTTTGCCGCCTCAGGTGGCAGCTAAGCTTCATGATAGCCAGGTTCGGCCCTTTTCCCAGTATGTGCTGCCCCAGCCTGACCAGCAATTAAATTGGATTATCGGACTGTGGGACACCACCATTGCAGAACATATTGTGGAAATGATCATGCCCTTGACCCAGATCGAAATTCAAAACAAATCCCTGAACCTGCGCGTAGTTGGTATTCAGCGAACCAGTGAAAGTGAGACCGAGTATTTCAGCCGATTCTTTACGGACAGGCCCCCCGGCCGTCGTTATGAACTGGAGTTTGTAACTCCCTGTACTCACAGACAGGAAGGCACTTATGCGTTATTTCCTTCATCCGAATTGATCGTTAACAGTCTTTATCAACGCTATAGTGCCTATGGTCAGGAGGTTTCCCTGGATGACCCGGAAGCTATGCTGCAGTTAGCCAGACATATACACATTGTTCGCTATAATCTCCATTCGGCAGTCTATTACTTAGAAAACACCAAGATTACAGGATATATGGGTAAAATCACTCTGGTTGTTAATGGACCTGACCAATTAGCTCGTCTGGCAGGAGCCATGTTATCCTTCGCCGAGTATAGTGGAGTGGGAATAAAAACCGCCCTGGGAATGGGGGGCGTGAGAATACGTGAAATACCCTAAAGTCCCCCTATGGAGACGAAAACCCTTTGGCATAGAATTGCATTGCTGATTCTGTCATCGCACCCTAGTATATTTAAGTTACAGAAGAAACTAAATACTTATTGAACTAAACCTCCGGGTTTGAGATGATTTTCTCGTCAGAGTGGAGTAGGCCTGTTGCACCCTTGAGACTCGATCTCGTCCCGAAGACTGGCACCTCCGCTTTACGAGATTTTACGAATGAGCTGGATGTTGGTTGGCTTTTAGCCTTCTCTTCGTATATCGTGCTAGGTTGTAACCTCGTAAAGAGTGGAGGATACTCTGTAATCATACCGGAGGTGTAATAATATGATAATTGTTGGGATTGATATTGCCAAGCGTAACCATGAAGCCACTGTTATTGACGAATCCGGTAAAACACTAGGTAGACTTAGTTTTGCTAACTCTAATTCCGGTGCCGAGAAACTTTTAAGTTTCATTGAACAAAACAACTCAGACAATGACATGGTTGTCTTTGGTATGGAAGCTACCGGTCACTACTGGTTATCCCTTTATTCCTTTTTGATTGAAAGAGATTTTACTGTTTACGTCATAAATCCTATTCAATCAGATGGTCTCAGAAACCTGTATATCCGCAAGAGCAAAAACGATCTCAAGGACTCCTTCATAATTGCAGAGATCATAAGATTTGGGCGATTTACAGATACTCAACTTGCTGATGAGAATACCCTGGCTCTAAAGCAACTCTGCAGATATCGTTCTTATCTCGTGGATCAGGTTGCTGAGCTAAAGTTAAAATCAATTGCCATACTTGATCAGATATTTCCTGAATACGAGAAGCTTTTCTCGGATATTTTTGGCACCAGTTCTAAATCGTTGTTATTAGAGTATACAACCCCTGAAGAGCTACTAACTATTAGTACCGAACACCTGGCTCAATTTCTTGCCAAGTGCAGCAGGGGAAGATTTAATTTAGAAAAGGCTCAGCAGATACAAGATGCTGCTAAAAACACCTTCGGTATTAAGATTGCATGTGAAGCCTTTTCCTTTCAGTTAAAACAGATCATTGAGCAGATTCAGTTTTTAGAGAATCATATTAAGGAACTTGAAAACCAAATTGATGTTTACTTTAAGCCATTAGATTCGCATCTTACATCAATCCCAGGCATCGGCGTTGTACTGGCTGCGACTATTGAAAGTGAAATCGGTGATATAAATAGATTCTCCAGTCCTGAAAAACTGGTTGCATTTGCTGGCTTAGACCCAACGGTAAAACAGTCAGGAGAATTCAATGGTACTAGAAACCGGATGTCCAAAAGAGGTTCTCCTTATTTACGCCGCGCTATTTGGCAGGCTGCAATATGCAGCCTTCAATATAATCCAGTGCTAAAAGAGTTCTACGATAAAAAACGTTTAGAAGGCAAAGCCCATGGTACAGCGGTTGGTGCTGTAGCTCGTAAACTAACTTATGTCATCTTTGCTATCATGCGTGATAAAACCGACTATGTTGCAATGGATTGATTACAACAAATTTTGATATTGCCCTTGACTTTACATAGCTGGTCTTCGGGTACTTCTGATGTTCGCTATCGCTCACATATGGCACGCCATTAACAACCAAGTACCCCTTTTTGGGGAAGAAAACCTCCTTCCCCGACTTAACGGGATTTTTTTGTATTAACAACGAAGGATCCTTTTACGGGAACGGAAAAACTCCTGTCTGCTTCCACATCTCCATGTTCGCCACATTAGCAACCAAGGACCCCTTTACGGGGACGGAAACATGTTTATTGAATTGATTGGAGGGGTGAGATGAGTTTCTTATACGTTTACGAACGGGCGGCCACCATAGGAGTACTGAACAACTGTATTGTAGTAGAAAGCAATAACTTAAAGCGAACTTTACCCATTGAAGGAGTAGAAAGCATAATTATTTTTGGTGATGCAGTGTTGACCCCTAACTGTGTCAGGAACCTAATGGAAAGAGATATTAATTTGACCTGGCTTTCTAGTAGGGGCAAATTTTATGGCAGACTGGAATCAACACGAAGTGTAAATATTTATCGACAAAGAAGACAGTTTGCATGCGGTGAAGATGAGACTTTTTGTTTAGCACTCTCCATGAGAATTATTTCTGCTAAAATAAGAAACCAAATTACCATATTGCGCCGTTACCAGCGCCATCGGGCTGTATCTGTCCAAGATAGTATCGAAGCGATGTCTAGATTACTACCGGTTGTGGAACGGGTGCAAAGTAAAGATGAATTGATGGGGCATGAAGGTATAGCAGCACGCCATTATTATAAGGGATTAAGTCTATTGTTGGGGCCAGAGGTTGCTTTTCAAGGGCGTAATCGGCAGCCTCCTCGTGATCCGTTTAATTCGCTACTGAGTTTTGCTTATACATTATTGATGTATGACATTTACACTGCAGTTGTCAATCGCGGACTGAATCCCTATGCCGGCTTTTTACATAGCATTCGCCGAGGGCATCCGGCTTTATGTTCTGATTTAATGGAGGAATGGCGAGCAGTATTGGCTGATTCTCTTGCTCTATACGTAATTAGCAGGGGAATCATTAAACCTGATAGTTTTGAAGTCGCAGAGCCAGAGGGAGGGGTGTACCTAAATACTGAAGCTGCCAAAATATATATTGCCGAGTATGAAAAAAAGGTGCGCAGTCGTTCCAATTATATCCCCTATGTTGATTATACGGTGAGTTTTCGTAGAGGTATGGAAATGCAATGCCACCGTCTGGCTAAAGCAGTTGAAGAAGGGGATCCTTTTATATATCAACCGGTGGTGATTAGATAATGCAATGTTGGAATCGTATTTTTATTGTTGATGAGTTTGTACCGGAAGAGAGGCGAAAATATTTGATAGTAGTTATTTATGATATTGTGGATAATAGCCGTAGAGCTAAGTTTGCCAAATATCTACAGGGTTTTGGGGTGAGGGTTCAAAAGTCTGCTTTTGAATGTATCCTACCAGAGGCTAAATTTGAAAAGCTGGTTAAAGGCATACCGAAGTTGATTGACCCAAAAGAGGATCAGATTCGAGTGTACAAGTTGACTAGCAATGCAGATATTAGAGCATGGGGAACAGTGGAATTAATTGAAGAGGAAGAGGTAGTGGTATTGTAAAAAACTCTCTCCAAGGACGCTCGATAATCCCTCACTATTATCTTTTTAATTATGCTGTAGATGTAGCATCACATCAACTTTAGTCTAAAATAAACTGTGATGGACAAATCCTAGTAAGACACTTTTCTCACTTTCGAGCGCCGCTGGCAGGAAAACCAAGAAAACGGTAGAAAATAAGAGGAATAATGGGATGTGGAGGAAGCAACATCGTAACAAATGCAATATAATGGGAACTATCCATTGTGCTCCGCAAACCCTATTGGCAGAGCAGGCCCCATGGGCCTCAGCGACTCCAGCATTAACAACGAAGGACCCCTTTACGGGGACGGAAACTGACGTCATGGTTAGCCGGAAGCTAACTGCTCCGCTAATTAACAACGAAGGACCCCTTTACGGGGACGGAAACCGATAATAGCCGCCCTTGCTTCTTCCCTCATTAACAACGAAGGACCCCTTTACGGGGACGGAAACCCGGCAGGGTAGGGGACAAGTTAGGTTAGTATTAACAACGAAGGACCCCTTTACGGGGACGGAAACAGTGCGTACCCTCCATTGATAGAGGTGGTTGGGAATTAACAACGAAGGACCCCTTTACGGGGACGGAAACTCCCATGTGTAAAGGTTCCTGTAATGGTAGATACCATTAACAACGAAGGACCCCTTTACGGGGACGGAAACTCAACCAGCCAAGCTGCTTTGACGTCATCCCGAGTCATTAACAACGAAGGACCCCTTTACGGGGACGGAAACCTGGTTACCAATTGCGGCCTGTGCGCAATTGGTCTGAATTAACAACGAAGGACCCCTTTACGGGGACGGAAACTCATAGGTTACCTTGTACTTACTCATATTATCGTACTCATTAACAACGAAGGACCCCTTTACGGGGACGGAAACCGACTCCATTTAACTGTTCCTTTGGGGTATCCAGCATTAACAACGAAGGACCCCTTTACGGGGACGGAAACGTAAAACCTCCTGCATGATAGCAAACTGACTCTTTATTAACAACGAAGGACCCCTTTACGGGGACGGAAACTTTTCAAGCTCAGTCACTAACCAACCGATTTGTTTAGATTAACAACGAAGGACCCCTTTACGGGGACGGAAACCTTTTCAAACTTTCCTGTCA
>Ga0209613_1003096_pt1 | contig 11520 bp, 9 predicted proteins | sample BioC13SIPDNA_2_FD_185747 | JGI IMG/M metagenome (GOLD analysis project Ga0209613, IMG submission 185747) | Anaerobic biogas reactor microbial communites from Washington, USA - Biogas_R2_A C13 SIP DNA (SPAdes) (version 2) | ecosystem: Engineered > Bioreactor > Anaerobic > Unclassified | place... | reverse complement strand
CGATGTGCGGCAGGCGGTGACGCGCTGGGAGCAGTGGATAGACTACTGGGCGGTGGACTGGGACAACCAGAGCGACACCTTCCATAACCAGTGGCAGAGCTACCGCACCCGCAAAGACCGCAGCCTGCAGACGCAGGTGGCGCACGAGTACGACAAGCCCGGAACGTACCGCGTCGTGGTCAAGGTCATAGACATCCTCGGCAACGACACTACCAAGACGATGGTGGTGGAGGTGTAGACCTAACCCCCCGGCCCCCTTCCCTTCGAGGGAAGGGGGAACAGATGTCCGGAGCCCCTTCCTTCTGAGGCAAGGGCGACGCCGCCTCCGGAGCCCCTTCCTTCCTAGGGAAGGGGTTGGGGTTAGGTTCCCTCGGGTCTTGGTGCTAGGTTCGCTCAAAGGAGCACCCGCAGATGGCGCGTAGAAGATCAGTCCCAGCGCAGCAGCCTTCGCTCCTCCAGGTGGCCACCAAGACGGCCCCCTGCGTCCCCGCCATCAGGGCGGCGGTGCAGGAGTGGCGCCTGGGCGGCCGTTATCCGGGCGTCACCGAAACCACTCGCATCCTCCTGCACCACTGGTTCCACACCGATCACCGCGTGCCCGATACCCCCGGCGGGCGTCGCTTCCGCTACTATGACTCCCAGCGCGAGGCAGTGGAGACCCTCATCTACCTGTATGAGGTCGCCCGGGTACGCGGCTTTCGCGACCTGGTGACCGCCTACGCGCCGGGAGGCCAGAACCTGCGCCTCCTGCAGCACGACGATTTCGCCCGCTACTGCATCAAGATGGCCACCGGCAGCGGCAAGACCAAGGTCATGGCCCTGGCCATAGCCTGGCAGTTCTTCAACGCCGTGGCCGAGGCGCGCGACGACTACGCCAAGACCAGCCTCATCATCGCCCCCAACGTCATCGTCTTCGAACGCCTCAAGGCCGATTTTGCCGGCGGCCGCATCTTCCGCACCGACCCGGTGATCCCAAAGGAACTGGAGATCTACTGGGACGTGGACTGCTACCTGCGCGGCGAGGGCGAGCGCGCTTCCTCCTCCGGGGCGGTGTACCTCACCAACGTGCAGCAGTTCTACCAGCGGCCCGACAAGACGGCCGAGCAGGAGCCGGGGCCGATGACGGCGGTGATGGGCTATAGGCCGACCGGCGGTGTGGCCGAGGTAGAAGATTTCGACAAGCGCATCGCCGCGCGGGGCGGCCCCTGCCTGGTCGTCAATGACGAGGCGCACCACACCCACGACGAAGAGAGCGAGTGGAACAAGATCATACGTCGCCTGCATGAGGACGTTCCCGGCAGCCTGGCGGCCCAGTTGGACTTCACCGCTACCCCGCGGCACTCCAAGGGGTCGCTGTTCAGTTGGACGGTGTTCGACTACCCCCTCAAGCAGGCCATCCTGGACGGGATAGTGAAGCGGCCCATGGTCGGCGTGGCCAAGAGCATCGCCGAAGCGCCGTCTGAGACGGCGAGCGTCCGTTACAGCGCCTACCTCACGGCGGGCGTGGAGCGCTGGCGCGAGTACCGCGAGCAGTTGCGCCCCCTCGGCAAGAAGCCGGTGCTATTCGTGATGCTCAACAGCACCAGGGAGGCAGACGAGGTCGCCGCCAACCTGCGCACCCGCTACCCGGAGGACTTCGCGGGCGACAAGCTGCAGGTGATCCACACCGACCTCTCCGGTGACGTGTCCAAGCGAGAGCTGGAGAAGGCGCGCAAGACGGTGCGCGAAGTGGACCGCGACGAGAACCCGGTGAACGCCATCGTAAGCGTCCTGATGCTGCGCGAGGGCTGGGACGTGCAGAACGTCACTGTGGTGGTGGGGCTACGCCCGTATACCGCGAAGGCCAACATCCTGCCCGAGCAGACCATCGGCCGCGGGCTCCGCCTCATGTTCCGGGAGTCGTCCAGCCGGCCTAGCTACGTGGAGCGGGTCGATGTCCTGGGGAACGACGGCTTCCTCGATTTCGTCCGCAAGCTCGAAGAGGACGAGGAGATGGAGCTGCAGAGGTTCGATCCGACCAGCGATCGTCTCGTCATCGTGACCATCCAGCCGGACCCGGACAAGCTGGACAAGGACATTGCCCTGCCCGTGCTAAGCCCCATCCTGGCGCGCAAGAAGAGCCTGGCCGAGGAGATCTCGTCACTGGATGTAGGCAGCCTTACGTGCGACCCTCTGCCGCTGGTGGAAGGCGATGGCGCGGCGGAGCGGTTCACGTACGAGGGCCATGACTTCATCACGCTTCAGAAGGAGATCGAGCGGACGTACTACCTCCCCGAAGTGGAGACCGCTCAGGAGGTGGTGGCCTACTACGCCCAGCGCATCGCCCAGGAAGTGAAGCTGCCTTCCCAGTTCGCCGCCCTCGCCCCTAAGGTGCGGGAGTTCCTGCGGACAAGGGCGTTCGGGCGGACGGTGGACCTGGAGGCGAAGGAGACGGTGCGCGCCCTGAGCACAAACGTAGCGCACTACGTTACTGTGAGCACCTTCGTGAAGGCCCTGCGACCCCTGGTGGTACAAGAGCTCGAGCCCATCCTACTGCACCCCGGGCACCGGCTCTCGGCAACGCCGCCATTCCCCTTCTCGCGCGCCACCATCCCGGCAAGCAAGACCGTCTTCAACTTGGTGGCGTGCGATAACGAGTACGAGCGGCAGTTCGCCGCCTTTCTGGCAGCGGCACCCGACGTCCAGGCCTTCGCCAAGCTGCCGGAGCAGTTCGGTTTCAGCATTGAGTACACCGATACTCTGCTGCGCCTGCGCTACTACGAGCCCGACTTCGTGGTGGCAGACAATGACGGCGTCCGCTACATCATCGAGACCAAGGGCCGAGAGGATGTAGACGTGGCGCACAAAGACCGGGCGGCGGCGATCTGGTGTGACAACGCCACCCGTCTGACCGGCACGGAGTGGCGCTACCTTAAGGCGGCCCAGACGGACTTCGAGCGGCTCCGTCCGTCAACCCTAGCCCAATTGCTGGCCGTTGCCGCCACCTAAGGCGGCCACCGGAGGTACCCATGACCGACAAGCTATCCTGGATCAGCGACGAACTCAATGCCCTGCGCGATCAGGGCCTCTACGTGGACATCCGCACCATTGAGTCCGCCCAGGGCGCCTGGCTTACGGTGGACGGCAAGTGCGTCCTCAACTTCTGCTCCAACAACTACCTCGGCCTGGCCAACCATCCGCGTCTGCGGCAGGCGGCCAAGGAGGCCATAGACGCCTACGGCATCGGCCCGGCGGCCGTACGCACCATCGCCGGCACCATGAGCCTGCACCTGGAGCTGGAGCAACGGCTGGCACGCTTCAAGGGCGTCGAGGCCGCCGTCTACTACCAGTCCGGCTACACCGCCAACCTGGCCGCCATCGCCACGCTCGTGGGGCGCGAGGACGTCATCTTCTCCGACGAGCTCAACCACGCCAGCATCATTGACGGCTGCCGTCTCTCCCGCGCTGAGGTGGTCCGCTACGCCCACTGCGATCCCGCCGACCTCCGCGCCAAGGTGCAGGAAGTGCTTGCCCGGCCGACGCCGCCGCGGCGCGCCCTGGTCATCACCGACGGCGTCTTCAGCATGGACGGCGACATCGCCCCCCTGCCCGACCTGGTTCGCGTCGCCGAAGAGCACGGCCTCATGTTCATGGTGGACGACGCTCACGGCGAGGGCGTGCTCGGGCGCGGCGGCCGCGGCATCGTTGACCACTTCGGGCTGCACGGCCGCGTGGACGTCGAGGTGGGCACCTTGAGCAAGGCCATCGGTGTCGTCGGTGGAGTGGTGGCAGGCAAGGCGGCCATCGTGGAGTTCCTGCGCCAGCGCGGCCGCCCCTTCCTCTTCTCCAGCGCCGTCACCGTCCCCGACACCGCTGCCTGCCTCGCCGCCGTTGACCTGCTGGAGGAGTCCGAGGAGCTGGTGAAGTGCTTGTGGGCGAACGCTGCCTACCTGCGCGAGGGGCTGCAGCGCCTGGGCTTCGATACCGGCTTCAGCCAGACGCCCATCGTGCCGGTAATGCTCGGCGAGGCCCCGCTGGCCAAGCAGTTCTCCCGCCGCCTCTTCGACGCGGGCGTCTTCGCCATGGCCATCGGCTACCCGACCGTCCCCCAGGGCAAGGCTCGCATCCGCGTGATGAACACGGCGGCCCACTCGCGAGAGGACCTGGATTCCGGGCTGGCTGCCTTCGCCAAGGTGGGGCGGGAGCTGGGCGTCGCGGGGTGATGGGTCGCGGGCACCAGACCGCTGGTGTACAATGAGGCGAGGAGTTAAGACAGTGTACCAGATGCGTGTTCAACTCCCCGATAAGCTGCGTTCAGCGCTGGAGCGAGCAGCGTCAAGCGCCGGGAAGACGCCGGAGGCGTGGGCAAGCGAGGTGCTGGAGCGGCAGCTCAGCGTCCGAGACGAGCGGCTGAGAGGCCGTTTCGGCTCAGTTGACCTGGGACGACCCACTGGCGCGGACAACGACGAGATAGAGGCTGACCTGGCCCGCGCGTACGACGGCGGCGAGGAAGGCTAGCGTGCTCCTCGATACGTCCGGCCTGCTGTGCCTACTGCATCGCGCTGAGGCTCAGCATGACGCCGCGGTAGCGCACTTCGATGCGGCCATCACTAAGGTCACGCACAGCTATGTGCTCGCCGAGTTCGTCGCCTTGGCCTCCGCTCGACGCCTCCCGCGAGAGGCCGCCCTGGAGTTCGTCGCCGACCTCCAGAACAGCTCCGAAGTCGCCGTCGTGTATGTTGGAGAGCCACTGCACCGGTCCGCGCTTCGGCTGTTGCAGAACCGGCTCGACATGACGTGGTCTCTGTGCGACGCGGTCAGCTTCATGCTCATGGAGCGACTGGGCGAGGGAACCGCACTCACAAGCGATCGCCACTTCGAGCAAGCCGGATTTCAGCGCCTGCTCTCCCCTTCACCCTGACGCCAGAGCCAGCTGCATCACGCATTCCGCCGTCTGACCCAGGAGAGTTCACCCATGTCCCCATGCCATCCCCGACCACAACGTCACCTCTTAGTCGCCGTCATCGTCCTACTCGTCGTCAGCATCGCCGGCTGCCGCAGCACTCCCGTGCCCACCCTGCCGCCGCCGCCACCCACGGCCGTGCCCACCGACACCGCTGTCGCGCCCACGGCCGCCGCGCCCGCTACCGCGACGGTGACCGCGGCCGAGGCTTCCACCGCCACCACGTCGCCCCCGGCCACGGCCACCCCTGAGCCGGAGCCGACCGTGGCTATCGTGGCGCAGACACCCGGCGAGGACTGGGTGGTGAAGTCGCTGAAAGTGGGCGCCGGCCGGACCTACGCCTTCCTGGTCGCCACCGAACCCGGTCAGGCCGCGGGCGACTACCACCTGCTCTACACCGATGACGACGGGGAGACCTGGGCCGCCTTCCCCGGCGGGCTTCCGCCGGTGAGCTGCGTGACCCGGGTGGACCTGGACTACGCCAACCGAGACGCCCTCTTCGCCGGCGGCTGCGACAGCGGCCTCTTCCGCTGGAACGGCAGCGCCTGGGAGCTGCTGTCGCCTCAGCGCGTCGGTGCCGTGGAAGTGGTCTACCAGCAGTCCGATAACGTCTGGGCCGTTGACCCAGCGGCGGGGCCCGACGAGGGCAAGGTCTACCAGAGCAGCGACGGCGGGCAGAACTTCACTCGTGCCGACGCCGGCATCGGGGCCGACGCCGTCACCGCGCTCGGCATTGATCCCCGCGACGGCGGTACGCTCTACACACTGGGTGCCGACCTCTACCAAGGCACCCCCGACGGGACTTGGCAGGCCGTCCCCACGCGCAGCATCATGAGCGGAGTCCTCACCGGCTTCGCCATCGAGGGCGGTAACGGTGCTCTCTACGTCAGCGAGACCGGCACGGCGGGGCGGATCTGGCGCTCCGAGAACGCCAACGCGCCCGACGTGCAGACCATTCGCTGGGGAGTCGTGCAGGAGTTCGAGGACCAGGCGGTGCAGCTGCTCGCCACCGGCCCCAGCCCTAGCGGCCTCGCCCTCTATGCCAACTTGGCCGACACCGAAGCCGTGGAAGGCGGCATCGCTGTGGGCGACTGGCTACCGTACCGCTCGCTCGACGGCGGCAACACCTGGGAGCGCATCGTCATACCAGGATGGATCGAGTAGGGAGAGCTGCCCTCTAGGAGCTGGGCGGTATTGTCGCTCGGGCGGAGACACTGGGCGAGAGCGGGCAGTGCTCGCCCATGACGGCTTCGCCCGAGCTTCGTGAAGGTACAGCGGAAGCCCTTGGCCCTCGCCGTCGCCCTCGAGGACGCCGGCTAGCAGGCGGGCGCAAAGGCGGCGGTGGCGGTCCCGGCCGTCACCTGTCGCCTATCGGCGCAGCGCTTGACGCCGCCACCGCCACCGTCACAATGGGGCCACCACCATTTAGGAGGCCCCATGAGTACCTGCCTGCATCCGGTGCCTCTCACCCAAGTCACCCTCAGCGACACCTTCTGGGCTCCCCGCCAGGAGGCCACCCGGAGCGTCACCCTTCCCATCGAGATCAAGCACCTGCGCGACACCGGCCGGATAGACGCCTTCCGCCTCGACTGGCGGCCCGGAATGCCCGACCCGCCCCACGTCTTCTGGGACTCCGACGTGGCCAAGTGGGTGGAGGCGGCCGCCTACAGCCTTGCCACCCACCCCGATCCGGCCCTGGCGGCCGATCTGGCCGAAGTAATCGCGCTGATCGCGGGGGCGCAGCAGCCGGACGGCTACCTTAACGTCCACTTCACCGTCGTCGAGCCGGAGAAGCGCTGGACCAACCTGCGCGATTGGCACGAGCTCTACTGCGCCGGCCACCTCATCGAGGCCGCCCTCGCCCACCAGGAAGCCACCGGCGACAACACCCTGCTTGCCGCCCTTAGCCGCTACGCCGACTACATCGGGCAGGAGTTCGGCCACGGCGAGGGCCAGAAGCGGGGCTACCCCGGCCACGAGGAGCTCGAGCTGGCGCTGGTCAAGCTCTATCGCCACACCGGCGAGCGCCGCTACCTGGATCTGGCGCAGTACTTCGTGGACGAGCGCGGCCGCCAGCCCCACTACTACGACCAGGAAGCCCAGGCCCGCGGAGACGACCCGGCCGCTTGGCACGGCCGCGACTACCGCTACCTCCAGGCGCACCTGCCGGTCCGCGAACAGGACACCGCCGAAGGCCACGCCGTCCGCGCCATGTACCTCTACAGCGGCATGGTGGACGTCGCCGCGGAGACGGGCGACGAGTCCTTGCTGGAGGCGGCCCGCCGCCTGTGGCGCAACGTCACCCAGCGGCGCATGTATGTCACCGGCGGCATCGGCTCCGCCAGCCAGGGCGAACGATTCACCTGGGACTACCACCTCCCGAACTACTGCGCCTACACCGAGACGTGTGCTGCCATCGGCCTGGTGTTCTGGGCTCAGCGTCTGCTGCAGGTCGAGCCGCGGGGCGAGTACGCTGACGTGATGGAGCGCGCCCTCTACAACGGCGTCCTCAGCGGCATCTCTCTGGCGGGCGACCGCTTCTTCTACGTCAACCCCCTCGGGCTGGACTACCACGCCTACCGCGACGAGATGGACCGTTACGGGCGCTCCAGCGTCGTGCCTGAGCGGCAGGACTGGTTCGGATGCGCTTGCTGCCCGCCCAACATCGCCCGCCTGCTAACGTCGCTGGGCAACTATGCCTACTCCACCAGCGAAGACGGGCTGTTCGTCCACCTCCATATCGCCGGCACTGCCCAGGCGGAGTTCAGCGGCCAGCGGGTACGTCTCCAGGTCGATACCGATTACCCCTGGGGCGAGGACGTGACCATCACCGTTCAGCCGGAGGCCGAGGCTGAGTTCGCTCTGGCGCTGCGGCTGCCCGGCTGGTGCCGCCAACCGCGAGTGACCGTCAACGGGGAGATGGTGTCGCTGGAGGACATAATTCGCGACGGATATGCCTACCTGCGCCGTGCGTGGAGGGCGGGGGACACCGTTCGGCTGACGCTTCCGATGCCGGTGGAGCGCATCTACGCCCACCCGGAAGTGCGCGAGGATGCGGGCCGGGTGGCGCTACAGCGGGGGCCGCTGGTCTACTGCCTGGAGGAAGCGGACAACGGCGCCAACCTGGAGGCGGTGCGGCTACCGCGCGAGGCGGAGATCCGCCCCGAGTGGCGCCCGGACCTCCTGGGCGGCGTGATGGTACTGCGTGGCATGGGCCGGCGCCAGGAAGCGAACGCCGGGTCCAACGACCTCTACCTCAGCAACCCGCCGGCCGAGGCGCCGGTGAGCCTGATGGCCGTCCCCTACTACGCCTGGGCCAACCGCGTCCCCGGTGACATGCTGGTGTGGATCCGGGAGTGAGCCCGGCTAGCCGAGCGGGACGTGGGAGCTACGTCTTCCGGGCGTAGAGCAGCAATTGATCGCCCAGGCCCAGCCGCAAGGCCAGGTCGCCTATTGGCGCCAGCGGGCGGCTATGGAGGACGCGCCGGATGAAGGGTGCGAGCGGCCACAGGTTGGCCAGGCTCGCCCCCAGGAACTCCGAGCCCGTGTGTACAGGCGCGAACCCGGCCCGGCGCAGCATTGCCCCCAGCGTCCCGGCGTGGAAGTAGTAGATGTGATCGTCGGGGCCGATGGCCTGGAACCGCCGGCCAAGCACATAGCGGGAAAGGCTGTTCCAGTTCGGGGTGGAGAGCAGCACTACGCCCTCCGGGCGCAACAACCGATTCACTTCCCGCAGCAGGGCTGAGGGCGACTGCACGTGCTCGATGGTGTCCCACAGGGTCACCCCGTCGTAAGCCTCACGAGAGAGAGAGAGTTGGTGTAGCTCGCCGATGTGCACTTCCACGCCGAAGGCCTCGGCGGCGTACTCCCGGGTGAAGGGGGACACGTCTACCCCTTCGGCCTGCCAACCTCGCTGCTTGGCCTCGTTGAGGAAGAAGCCGAGCCCGCAGCCGATATCGAGCAGCTGGCCGGTACGGCGGTAGCGTTCCAGGAAGGCCAGCGCTGGGCGGTAGCGAGAGGCGACGTCCACCGCCTGGTAAGCGGGAAGGTACTTGTCCAGCCAGTAGGCGCGGCTCTGGCGGGCGACGAGGTTCTCCCGCACCGGGCGGGGGGTGACATAGAGCAGGCGGCACCGGGGGCAGCGAACGATGCGGCTGTGCAGAGGGACCCCTTGCTCCCCGGCCAAGCCGCAGAGATCGCAGTCCACCGGCTCATATCTCATCGCCATGTGCCTGTCCCCTACATGTCGAGATCGCACTCTGCGGATGGCTTTACTCCTGCTCATCGGGCACAGGCAAGGAGAGGGGCCGCAGACGCAGCCGCTCTCCTTGCCTGTAACGAGTATCAGATCACGGGGCGTTGAAGTCAAACGGGGTGCGGTTGATGTCTACCGCACCAGGATTGCTGTACAAGAGATTGATGTCGGTGCCGTAGTAAACCCAGTAGTAGGGCGTGCCTCCAGCTTGTCCGCTCATGGGTACAAGGTACCCCCACTGATCACGCAGGAACCCGGAGTTGTGAGCTGCGTACTCGCCCAACAGGAACATACCTGCGTCACCGTAATAGAGGTTCCTGGAAATGATATGGGCTCCTAGGTTCTGCACAACGTACCCAGGGGTATGGGCAGCGTGCACTCTTGGTGCACCTTGAGGTGTCATCGACTCTGTAGCGATTGTGACGAAGTAACGCTGAACCGACGGGTTGCCAGGTTTGAGCGAATCATTGCCCAAATAAGCGATGTCGTAGTTGACGTGATTGGTGGTGTTGGAGGTGCGCTTCTGGTAGTTGGAGTAGGTGGCCATACTGTACGCATGACCAATATGCGTGTTCTCGATACTCTACACATCGACCTGAGCGAGACTCTCAGTCTGGTGAGTGAACCATATCCTTTGTGCGCCCACATTCAGTTGGCTGGGTTGTCCCATACCGTACCTGCTCGTGTAGGGAGCAGCCAAACAGCCAGTACAGCTAGTACCACGACGCCACACTGGCGTGCTGGTGGACCGTATCACCGGAACGGGTGCATATTCGGGGCCACTCCAGAACGCAGCAAAGGTGTACGAGCTCTGCTGGTCCAGGTTGTTGGTGTTCACTAGTTTCCGATAGGCACCTGGGTTACCAGCCTGGCCCACCGGAACGTTAGCCATGAACACTCGGTTGTCGCAGCTGTACCTACCGCTCACTCCACAGCTACCGACTCCCCAGTCTGGAGTGCCCGTATACGCGATGTAGTAGTAGCCGCCGAACTCACTGACAGATGGATCACATGCATGGCCGTAGTCTAGATAGAGGTTGTTGTTCGAAGGGCGGATGACCTCAATAGGAGTGCTCCAGGAACCCATATAGCCGTAGTTGCTACTCGAGCTGTACCAGACGCTGTCGCCACCGGATGTTCCGCTTCCACCGCCGCCGCAGAACCACATCTGGACTGAGCTGTCGTTGACCTTCATGACGGAGGGGCCGTACTCGTAGTGGCTTGCCCTGGAAATCGCGATGCCAGGGTCGCCGAGGTAACTCGTCACGGTGTACTGGAAAGAGGCCTCAGTGGGCGGTGAAGTAACACGGTGCTCGATGGTGCCTGTCTGCCATTCGTTTGCTGAGACCAACACCACGCTGATGGCAAGTGCGATTACGACTATAACAGGAACAGCGATGAAGCGAGCGTTGCGCTCATTCGCACGCATCTCCGTCCTCCTAGGTCCCACTGAGTGGATGTCAGTGCCGCTACGGATGCGGCCAACCAACAGGCTGCATGTGCTCTATAGGCCAGCACCTCCTGCCCCAAGGGCCCTTCCATACCACATTGATCGTGGCTGTATGCGCAACACAGATCCTTATGTGAATCGTACTAGCACCATACCGCGACTAGGTAGATGATATCTGTAGGTAATTGGCACCGTTCTTGGGGTGCGTCGTGGTAGGGCCCGACTCTGCCGACAGGCCTGTAGGACTGCTTTCCTGGCGGCTTCAGAGGACGATTAGCGACCGCCAGCCCACCGGCTGGAATGCCAAGGAGCGGAAAGTGCCCAAACTCAACCGTGATAGCTGCCTCGTCCTCGCCGCCGACGCTATCCCGCCCCTGCGCCGTGCCGCCGCCTACCTGCAGGCACAAGTCGCCCGGCACTCAGGCTGGACCTGGCCCATCGTCAGCGGCGTCGAGGCGGGGCCCGCGGACATACTCCTCAGCGGGCCGGAGAGCCAGACCGCGGCCGAAGAGGTAGCCATCCACACCGGCAGCGCCGGCTCCCCCGCCGTGACCGTGACCGCCTCCGGCCCGAGCGTCTGTCTGGCCGCCGCCGGCCGCTTGCTGCGCCTCCTGCGGCTGGAACCGGGCCTCGCCTGGCTCCCGCCCACCTCGTTGCGCGAGCGCCCCGCCTACCCCGTCCGCGGCCACACCTTCGCCAACCACAAGCAGACCAACACTTATGACAAGTGGAGCCTGGCGGAGTGGGAGGACTACCTCACCGACATAGCCGCCTGGGGGGCCAACATCGCCGTCTTCTACCCCCTGCACCCGGCCCGCTGGCCCGGCGCCCTCCCCTTCGACGAGCCGCGCTGGTTCGACTCCCCGGAGAAGT
>Ga0209613_1003085_pt1 | contig 11554 bp, 5 predicted proteins | sample BioC13SIPDNA_2_FD_185747 | JGI IMG/M metagenome (GOLD analysis project Ga0209613, IMG submission 185747) | Anaerobic biogas reactor microbial communites from Washington, USA - Biogas_R2_A C13 SIP DNA (SPAdes) (version 2) | ecosystem: Engineered > Bioreactor > Anaerobic > Unclassified | place... | reverse complement strand
CCCCTTCATCCGTTACCGTCGCACCGCCATAGTTCGGCCTCAACGTACTCCAGCCCGTGTCCTCGCTCCACGCCCACCTATCCGTCTCGTCTATGTTCCCCACCGGCGGCTCCGGCGTCTCCGTCGGCGTCGGTGTAATCGTAGGCGTCTCCGTCGGCGTCGCCGTCGGAGTCCATGTCGGCACGCCCGTCGGCCAGGGGGTGCTCGTCGGCGTCTCCGTCGGCGTCGGCGCCGGCGTCCACTCCGTCTTCACCAGGTAGCTCACCGGTTCCGCCGACGCAAAATGGATCCATCCTACGTTCTCTCCCCACGCGTAGCCGGAGAAATTGCCCCCTGAATCTATCGTCACCCGACTGTCCGTCGAGTGAAAATTGAGCCACCCCGCTACCTCGCTCCACCCGTACCCCGACAGATTCCCGTATCCGTCGTTGTTCACTCCCCAGTCCGTCTCGTCCGTGTTCTCGTACGGCGGAGTATCATCGACCCCCAGCCGGATCCACCCCACGTTCTCATGCCAGATATACCCGTATACCCCCGCATCCGTTACCGTCGCACCACCGTCCTGGGGACGATAGTTGCTCCAGCCACTGATCTCCCCCCACGCCCACCTGTGGTTCGGGTATATGCTCCCCGACCCCGGATCGGGCATGGAGGGCCTGCTCTCCCCGTCCGATGGGTCCGTACCGCTCAAGTACTCATCTCTATTCGAAAATCCGTCCCCATCCGGATCCCCGCCGTCCGTCTCATCCAAATCCCCGAAGTATCGCCATTCCCACTCATCCGGAAGGATGTCTCCGCCATCCGTGTACCACCACAACGTCGCGAAACAGGTCTCGCTTTCATTCCCCGCTTCATCAACCCCAGTCACCCGAACCTGTCTCTCCCCGGGCGTCAGCCGTATCGTGCACCACCACCTGTCGGCGGCGGGATACTCCACACCGCTCGATAACCCGTCAACCAGGATCACCTTCGTATCCGCGCTCTTCCCACCCGTCAGTTCAACAACCTCGTATATCGGATAGGCGCCGGGCGGATCCACCGTCGGCGGAGCCGGGGCAACCGTGTCTAATGTGATCACCCCCGTGGTCGGATCCGTGAGGTTCCCCGCCGCATCCTGCCCCACCACGCTGATCTCGTTCTCCCCCTCGATCAAATCGATGTGCGTGCTCCAGGAATCCGCGCCAGGATACGCATCGGCCTCGATACCGTTCACCCATACCGACGCGCTGTCGGTACTCCTGCTCCCCCCGATCAACTGCGGCGTATCCCTCACCGGCCCGCCGGGCATCGTCTCTAGAGAGGGCCTTTCCGGCGGCGTGCGGTCCCCTATGACCACGCTCGCCGATACGCCGAATTCCGTATACCGCCCCGCGCCATCACGGGCGCGGGCCGTCACATACACCACCTGCCCGTCATCGATTTCATTGAATTGGTAATCCGCTCCCCCCCATCCCGAATCACCCAGCAAACTCCCGTCGGCCCCGTACAAACGATGCTGTATGCTCGTTGCCCCATCCGGCAACGGAACATGGCTCGTCACCTTCTGGTGCCCGCCGCTCCCCAACCCCTGATCCTCCCATACCGGCGTCTGCGGAATCGGATCCGGATTCGAAGAACGGACCCGATACAACTCGACCTGGCCCCCGCCCAGAGTGATCGTCAGACTGTTATTGGTTAAAGCAACCCGCTGCGGCGATCCGTCCTGCTGACTATATCTCGTGAGACATGTAACGGACGGGTCAAATGTTATTGTGCTGCTCTGCTGGGCCTGCGCGCTCGTGAGACCCTTGCCGTGCTTCTTGTTCATGATCATTACGTACTGCGGATTGCTCGAATCCCCCCCCTCATAAAAATACCCGACCAGAAAATCGCTCCCCGTCATGCCCTTGATGAAGTATGCACCCCCGGACGGAAACGCCGTTGTCCCCGATGGCGCGGTGCCTTTGTGATATACGGCCTTCGACGTGAGCGTGAGCAGCGTCTTGGATATCGCCAGTATCTTCCCGTTTACCTGCTGAACAACATAGTAACGGTCGGTCGGATTGCCGTTCGTATCCAGAATCCCATACCAAATGTCTGAATCCTCGTACGTGAAATACCATATCCCGTGCGCGCCATATGTCACCAGACTGAATACCTGCCAGTAGATATCCGATTCGCTGGGTGTGCGCCACGCTCCCGCGCCGGGGCATACGTATGCGTATCCCCCAAAAGGTTTGCCCCTGTCGACCGCCGCCTTCCGAATGATCTCCATGTTCTTGTAGAAGTCCGACCTGTCGCCGCCGCCGGACAATATCGCATAGTGGTCGTAACAGAGAAAACTCGGCTGCACCACATCCATGTATTCATCTACATACTGCTGGTACGTCCGACCCTGAAGCTGCGAATTCATATCCGCGTAAATGGGATAAAGATTGCACATCGCGATACACTGGGGATCATGGGATGTGTAATAGCTCGTCTGCATGTCCAACATCCCGTAAAAGTAGCTCGGCACTGGCTCATCAATGATGAAATACCCTACCTTGACCGGGTCATCCCTATGCCAGTCCACCATTTGGACGGCGCACTCCGCGTTACATCCGGCCTCACCCGTCACCCATAAAAGATAGTCCAGGCCGACGGCCCGCGCGCTACTGATTGCAGCATCACCGCATCCCCCCAACACCACGGTGAAGTTGGCCGCCTTATATTTCGCGTAGTCGTTCACACTTCCCGGCGGAGGAACCCACGCGCAAATCTGGAATCCGTCATATCCGTGGCAGGCGGTGGTCAAGGAAAGAGACAGCGTGCAGAGACATGCCAGACGGCGAATACGCGCTGCTCCGCCGGTTGAGGCCGAAAGTGTTCCTCTGTCAGCGCCGCTCACAGTATACCCCGCCTGTTACTAAGGAGTTCACTGGTATGTGTACGTGCTACGAAGCATAAGTCGTACTCGAATGCTAAAATAATGAGCATGCAAGAAAGCCTTTTGGTCAAGTCTTCACCCATCCAGCCTTTGTGTATGTCTCATGCCCCCGGGATACCGGACCGGGGGGCTATGTATACTAACTTCTGAACTGATTCTGAACTGAATTGGTATATTGGGAGAGTACTGATATCATCCGAATCTTGGCTCATGACGGATTTTTGTGATTCGCAGCGCCGGCATGTTATTCCTCCCCTCTCAAGGGGGGAGGGCAATAGTATTTCCTGAATACGCACATCTCATACACGCTGGATCCATTATGACTATCATGCTGTATTCAGCATCACAAAAATCCGTCATGAGCCCGCATCTGAAACTTCAAGCCAGCACCGCGCCGCCCCCACCTTAATTCAGCTCCTATATGCTAAGGCAGTGTGCGATACGCTCGTACATTTGCCGAATGCCCTGTGGCCCCCCATTGATACCCTGTGGCACATACACTGGCACGCCATGTCCAGTATTGCCCGCCTTCAAGTAAACTGGTCCATTCCTCTGTCCATGGTCTCTCTACCAGTGGGCATATCCCCACGTCCATCGGCCACCATGGACCAGGAAGCGTCCAATCGGATTTGTCAAGCCATACGAGATTGTTGGCCCATGTACCGTATGCCGTGAAAGTCATTGTGGCTCCCGAGGCGCATCCCGCTTCGTTAGCTTTGACGGCAGCAACCACATTTCCCAATTTAACTACTTGCCCGGTTCCCTCCGGACCATATGTTTCATACCAGGTTTTATACGTCCCCGTTTGAACCCCCCAACTCCCTGACTGCGTGCAGAAAAATTTCTTGCCTGCCTTTACATCGCTCGCAGTCGCCCCACATTGATCAAATTTTCCCTTAATGTCCTCATATATCTGCTTCAAGGTCTTCATCGTCGGTCCGGGGCCGGCGCTAGGATTCTGGAAGGGCCCGGGAGTGGGCGCAATTGTTCCTGAGTTCAGATAACCGTACACTTGCTCCAACGTGTACATCCCGCTCCCCTCCGATGGAAACCCGGGAGATTCTATATCCCCGGCTATCACCGGCTGGCTTAATCCCCATACAATTGCCATCCCCATAGCCAATACCACGCATTTAGTCATGTTCACTTTGTTCCTCCCTTTATTTGCATCTTTCATGTTACTTGCGCTTGTCAGTAAGCGGCTTTTGTCCCTGTCTGCACCCCCCAACTCCCAGGATTGGTACAGAAAAATACCACCCCTTCCTTCACATCCGCGGCGGTTGCATCGCACTGCGGGAACAGCGTGGCTACGGCCTCGTATATCTGCTTCGTCGTATACATCGTCGAACCCGGGCCCGTGGTCGGCTCCTGAAAACTCTCGGAAATCGTCGCCGGCGTTCCCGCGCTCAAATATTGGTATATCTGCTCGAGCGTGTACATCCCGCTCCCCGCCGAAGGGTCCCCGGGAGAATCTATGTTCCCCGCCATGGCCACCCCGGCCATGCCGACCGCACACATCAAGCCCAACACCACCATCATCAACCTGTTCATCGTTCCAACCTCCATTACGTGTTTCACCGCTCCATTCCATCGCAAAGGAAACACAAACTTCCTTCTCGCCTCTTTTGAACCGCGAAATATCGTCCGCAACAATCATCCCCGTCTTTGCATGCTTTGCGGTTCAAACAAACGGATTCCCGGAGGACCGCGAATGTGTAACCTGCCCTTGTCATGATCTATGTAAATCGGCCGCCCAAAAGCCCGGGCATATCCGATACATTCCCCCCCACCAACCACCACCCCCGGACGGAGAACACCGACACTCTCATCGAACCTTTCGCCGCCCCGATTCAGGCCGGAGACGGGAACATGGCCGCTTCTTACATACGACTCGCCGTCGCCGTTCCCGACCAGCCTCCCCGCCGATTCAGTCCCGATCTCCTTCCATGGCCCCGGATTGGCCTTCGCCAGATACCTTACTCGACCCCCGGACCCAAAACGTATCCACCCGATATTCTCACCCCACGCGTAGCCACGAAATTGCCCCTTCTCATCCAGGTATACACGCGAGTGACTGGTGCGAAAACTGATCCAACCCGTGATTTCCGACCATGCATAGCCCGACAGATTACCCCAACCATCGTTGTTGACTCCCCAGTCGCGGACACCCCTGTTTGCGTAGTGCTTCCCCTCCCGCGGCTTACCGTCCCCTACGCATACCCACCCGCAATTCTCCAGCCAGATCCAGCCCGCCAGTATGTTCGAGCCGATCCGCAGATCGGCATCCCTCGGCTTGAGATTTACCCAGCCCGCACTCTCTCCCCACACCAGGTTGCACCCATCGACTACCCGACCCTCTTTCGCTTCTCCATGTATCAGATATCCCGCCCCCTTCTTCTCCGAAACGGGCTTCAAAGGCAATCTCTCGTGTGGACTAAAGGACGCACCGGTACTTACACCGGCCGTCCATATACACACCGCCATAGCCCAACGACTGAATATCATTATCTCCCCAAAAATACACTACCCCTCACGCTCGCAAGCATCCCCTATCCAACGCCACACGGCATTACTTCGCGGTTCACTTCTCGAGAATGATTCCCCCCGCGGGATCCGCCGCCCCAAGCCTGATGAACGCGTTCGAGCTCTCCACCGGCATACCCTCTCCCCCGATCAACTCGCCCGTATCCACGCGCACCAGTACCACCGCGAGACGGAACACCACCCCTTCAGGCGCCCAGAGCATTATCTCCCCGCTCTCAAACTCCGGCCCGAACACCACTTCCCCGAACGTCGGCGCCTTGACACTGCCCATGTACTGATACACTCCTCGCATCCCGGGATTAAAGAGATACACCCCCTTGCTCATCATCAGTTCTTCCAGACTGGATGAACCACGAGGTATAGCCGGATCGCGCACCGCCGCAAGATACACATTTACCGGCACACCCGCGTAGTCGCATTCCGTGAAGTTGCAGCTCCACGCTACTGTTACCGCGGACCCGGAGAGCGTATTCAGAACCCTCACATTCATGCAGCTAGTCTCCGTCGGCTCCGGCGTTACCGTCGGCTCCGGTGTCATCGTCGGCGGGACCGGGGGCTCTGTCGGCTCCGGCGTTGCCGTTGGCGGGACTGGGGGTTCTGTCGGCTCCGGCGTCGCCGTCGGCTCCACCGGGGGCTTTGTCGGCTCCGGCGTCGCCGTCGGTACTATAGCTGTAGCATCGAAATAGTTCGCGTAGACCCGTTCCTTGTCCCAATTGCCAACCGTATCAGACCGTCTCTCCGCGAACACCGCCATCGCATTCCCGCTCGCGTCAACGACAACCTGCGGATTAAGATTCTCAAACGGCCCCGCATCGATCAGCACCGCGCCGGTCCACCCCGTCCCGTCCCACCGGTTCGCATAGATCCTCCTGCGCGCCGATCCGTCGGAATGCGTGAACAGCGCCATCGCCTCCCCACGCGCATTAACTGCTACATCCGACCTTATATACTGGTAAAGATGCGATTTCTCCGGTGGTACCACCGCGGGAGCGGGGTCTATCAACACCGCGCCTGTCCACTCCGTCCCGTTCCACCGGTTCGCATAGATCCCGGAACGGTAGCCGGTATATGCATCGAACACCACCACCGCGTTCCCGCTCTCGTCAACCCCGAGCCGGCCACTACCCACCCACCTCCCCCCCGTGTCGATCACTTCCGGAACACTCCACTCCGTCCCGTTCCACCGCGTCGCGTAAAGCCTGTCCATGTCAGGATCATCTTCATCAGGCCCCTCGTACACCACCACCGCGTTCCCGCTTCCGTCAACACCCACCTGCGGATACCGTATATTTTCCTCAACGCCATATCCCCTGACGCCATCGTCTAGCACCACCGCTCCCGTCCACGTCGTCCCGTCCCACCGATTCGCATAAAGTCGGGAATTCCTCCTGTTGATATCCGAGGAAATGAACACCGCCACCGCGTGACCATTGATCCCAATGGCTACCTGCTGCTCAAGTGAACAGGTACCGCCGTACCCGATATCAAGCGGCGCCACAGCGCTCCACGCCGTCCCATCCCACCAAGTCGCGTATATCCTTTTGTTCGTTGAACACATGGGAGCTCCCCATCTCTGCTGGAACACCGCCACCGCGCGCCCGTCCCGGGCGGCAACAACCGGTTCATACGAACCGTAACTTCCGCTAATCTTTGATGCCTCATTATCGATAGGTACCGCGTTACTCCACGCCGTCCCGTTCCACCGGCTCGCGTAAATCCTGCCCAACAACCCGTGCTGCCCTACCGACCCGTCGTACTGCTCGAACACCGCCACCGCGTTCCCGTTTCCATCACAGGCAACCGCCGGGATTCTTTTATCCGGGTCGTACGTCGTCGTCCCCGTATCGAGCTGCTCCATCCCGCTCCATGCCGTCCCGTCCCACCGGTTCGCGTAGATTCTGTTAACCGTCCCGTCGGATTGCTTGAACACCACCACCGCGTTCCCGTTCCCGTCAAAGGCGACCCGCTGCGTCATGCCATTGTTCGTGCCATCCGGGATCCTTGCCACCGGACCATTGTCGATCGGCACCGCGCCGCTCCAGTTCTGCCCGTCCGGCGGCTCTGTCGACGTGGGCATGATCGTCGGCGTCTCCGTCGGTACCGGAGTCTCCGTGGGCGTCGGCGTGGGCGTCTCCGTCGGCTCCGGCGTTGCCGTCGGCTCCACCGGGGGCTCCGTCGGCTCCGGCGTCGCCGTCGGCTCCACCGGGGGCTCTGTCGGCTCCGGCGTTGCCGTCGGTACTATAGCTGTAGCATCAAAATAGTTCGCGTAAACCTGTTCTAGTCGTGATACGCCGAAACTCCTCTTCGCGAACACCACCATCGCATTCCCGCTCCCGTCAATGGCGACCTGCGCATTGAGATTCTCTGCCTCTCCCCCATCGACAAGCACCGGTCCCGTCCACGCCGTCCCGTCCCACCGGTTCGCATAGATCCTCCTGCGCGCCGATCCGTCGGAATGCGTGAACAGCACCATCGCATTCCCGCTTGCATTAACTGCTACCTCCGGACCCATATACTGGTAACGAGTCGCGCTCTCCCCAGGTGGTATCACATCGGGCCGGGCATCTATCGGCACTGATCCGGTCCACACCGTCCCGTTCCATCGGTTCGCATAGACCCTGGTTGTCATACTCGGCAGAATCTGCGAATAGAACACCACCACCGCATTCCCGCTCGCATCAACGCCGATCCGCGGACCGTATGCAGAACGCCCCGTTCCCGCGTCGATCAGCTCCGGCACGGTCCACTCCGTACCGTTCCACCGCGTCGCGTAAAGTCTCGTTATGTTGTAATCTTGTCTGTCGGGCCTATTGAACACCACCACCGCGTTCCCGCTCGCGTCAACCCCGACCTGCGGGTTGCCTGGAACATTCGTGCGATAATCCCCCAAATCCCCTGTTTGTCCGTCGATCACCACCGCGCCGGTCCACCCCGTCCCGTCCCACCGGTTCGCATAGAGTCGAGTATAGTTATTATTGCTGTCTTTCGCTGTGAATACCACCACCGCGTTCCCGCTCGCGTCGACGACGACCTGCGGAGAATATGAGGAGTAATACCCCGCATCGATATTCACCGCTCCGGTCCATGCCGTCCCGTCCCATCGGTTCGCATAGAGTATGCTGTGTGTGTAACACATAGGAGCTCCCCATCTCTGCGTGAACACCGCCACCGCGCTCCCGTCCTGGCCGGCGGCAACAAGCGGCCGACTTGCACCATAACAGCCTGTAATCTCGGTTGATGCATCGATCGACTCCGGGCTGGTCCACGCCGTCCCGTTCCACCGGCTCGCGTAAATCCTGCCCAACAACCCGTGCTGCCCTACCGACCCGTCGTACTGCTCGAACACCGCCACCGCGTTCCCGTTCCCGTCAACGGCAACCCGCGGAATTCTTCCATCCGGGTCGTACGCCGTCGTCCCCGTATCGAGCCGCTCCATCCCGCTCCATGCCGTCCCGTCCCACCGGTTCGCGTAGATTCTGTTAACCGTCCCGTCGGACTGCTTGAACACCACCACCGCGTTCCCGTTCCCGTCAACGCCGACCTGCGGCTTCGGTCCGTTTTCCCTCGTGCCATCTTCGATCCTTGCCACTGCGCCATTGTCGATCGGCACCGCGCCGCTCCAGTTCTGCCCGTAAGATGCTGTGCACAGGATCAACAGAATAATGGCTGCAACCGCTGCGCAGCTATTCCTCGCCACCACGCTGATTCTCATGTCCCATCTCCTCTAGAGTACACACTACCCCGTTGTCGATGCTCTTATCCCATTTCCGCGCACAAGGCGCAATACCCGCATATCCCTTATCGAATCCCCATATAACATGAGGAGTGTGCCGCCCCTCTCTCTACCTATCTCCTTGCCTATAAGGTAATACCGGAAAAAACCTCCATCATCCCGATACTCTCCGCCCCGAGCGGGTAATCCTTACTCCGCCCCGAAGATCAGCCACGGACTTTCATCCGCCGCGCCCGCCGCCCTCGGCACAAGCTCAACCTCGTTCGAGTTCTCCACCGGCATTCCGTCAATCCGGACGTACTCGCCTGTGTCGACGCGCACGAATACCGTCGCGAACAGGTACACGCCCACTGCTCCAGGCGGTCACTATAACCGCGAGGACCCCATGGATGCCTCCTTTGCCGCCCTGCTTCTCACCATCCGTAATCCTGCGCCCCCACAGCCCCCCAGTGCCCGCCCTGCGTCGCCGCCCAATCCCGATAGAATGACCCCGGTTCAGCGAACTCCTCGGGCTGGAAGTTGATCATCACATCCCCGCCAGGCGCCGCGCACGCCACGCTCGTCAGCGCCGCGTCCCAGTACGTCGTCCCGTCCCTCCCGATGTACAACTCCACGTCCTCGCCCGTCACCGCCGGCAGGTACACCTTCATCTCCTCTCCCGCCTCGTTCTCAAGCACCAACTCGTCGCCGGCCTGGATCGCGATATCCTCGGAATCCCGCCCGATCCATATCCCAAGCGCCTGCGGCGTGTAGCTGCCCCCGGCTTCGAATATGTTGCTGTTGTCGTACACGACGCCCAGCGGGTTCCCGTAGATGTCCGCTGCGAGCCCAAGGTAGAAGAACCATCCCCCGTCCACACTCGACCGCAGCACGGAGATCCGCATACCCGACACGCTCCCCGCCTCCAGCGCCTGATTCGACGACGGCGGCGTAACCGTCGGCGTGGCAGTCGGCGTCTCCGTCGGCTCCGGTGTCTCCGTTGCCGTCGCTGTCGGCGTGATTGTCGGAGTCTCGGTCGGCACGGGAGTCTCCGTGGGAGTTTCCGTCGGCGTTGCCGTTCCCGTGGCCGTCGGAGTGATTGTCGGAGTCTCGGTTGGCACGGGCGTCTCCGTGGGTGTCTCGGTAGGAGTCTCCGTTGCCGTCGCTGTCGGCGTGATTGTCGGAGTCTCGGTCGGCATGGGCGTCTCCGTGGGAGTCTCCGTCGGCGTTGCCGTTCCCGTGGCCGTCGGAGTAATTGTCGGAGTCTCGGTCGGCATGGGCGTCTCCGTCGGCGTTTCTGTCGGCGTTTCCGTCGGCGTCGGCGCGGGCGTCCACTCCGTCTTCACCAGGTAACTCACCGGTTCCGCCGACCCGAAATGTATCCACCCCACGTTCTCTCCCCAGGCATAGCCGGAGAAATTGCCCCCTGAATCCACCGCCACCCGCGAGTCCGTCGAATTAAAATTGATCCACCCCGCTACCTCGCTCCACCCGTATCCGGACAGATTCCCGTATCCGTCGTTGTTCACTCCCCAGTTCGTCTCGTCCGTGTTCGCGTACGGCGGAGTATCATCGACCCCCAGCCGGATCCACCCCACGTTCTCGTGCCAGATGTACCCGTATACCCCCTCATCCGTTACCGTCGCGCCACCATAGTTCGGCCTCAACGTGCTCCAGCCTGTGTCCTCGCTCCACGCCCACTTATCTGTCTCGTCTATGTTCCCCACCGGCGGCTCCGGCGTCTCCGTCGGCGTCGGTGTAATCGTCGGCGTCTCCGTCGGCGTTTCCGTCGGTGTGATCGTCGGCGTCGCCGTCGGCGTCCATGTCGGCACGCCTGTAGGCCAGGGGGTGCTCGTTGGCGTCTCCGTCGGTGTCGGCGTCGGCGCGGGCGTCCACTCCGTCTTCACCAGGTAGCTCACCGGTTCCGCCGACCCGAAATGTATCCACCCCACGTTCTCTCCCCAGGCATAGCCGGAGAAATTGCCCCCTGAATCTACCGCCACCCGCGAGTCCGTCGAATTAAAATTGAGCCACCCCGCTACCTCGCTCCACCCGTACCCCGACAGATTCCCGTATCCGTCGTTGTTCACTCCCCAGTTCGTCTCATCCGTGTTCTCGTACGGCGGAGTATCATCCACCCCCAGCCGGATCCACCCCACGTTCTCGTGCCAGATGTACCCGTATACCCCCTCATCCGTTACCGTCGCGCCACCATAGTTCGGCCTCAACGTGCTCCAGCCCGTGTCCTCGCTCCATGCCCACCTATCCGTCTCGTCTATGTTCCCCACCGGCGGCTCCGGCGTCTCCGTCGGCGTCGGTGTAATCGTAGGCGTCTCCGTCGGCGTCTCCGTCGGCGTCGGCGTCGGTGTAATCGTCGGCGTCTCCGTCGG
>Ga0209613_1003069_pt1 | contig 11616 bp, 11 predicted proteins | sample BioC13SIPDNA_2_FD_185747 | JGI IMG/M metagenome (GOLD analysis project Ga0209613, IMG submission 185747) | Anaerobic biogas reactor microbial communites from Washington, USA - Biogas_R2_A C13 SIP DNA (SPAdes) (version 2) | ecosystem: Engineered > Bioreactor > Anaerobic > Unclassified | place... | reverse complement strand
CCGGAGCGGCCACTGGTCCGTCCCATTTCCTTAGTATTGAGACGCTCTGCTCATGCGTGATGAACTCGAGAAATAGCCTACCTGGGACGTCCCATAAGTTAATTCCTGAACTGCGTGTCGAAACATCCATGCGGATACAACTTTCAGTACGCTCCGGCGCATGGATCTCGGGTACGCACGGGTGTCGACGACCAAGCAGGACCTCGACCGGCAGATCGACGCACTCACCGCGGCGGGGGTCGACCCGGGGCGCATCTACGTCGACAAGAAGTCCGGGGCCACCACCGACCGCCCTGGGTTGACGGCGCTGATCCAGTACACGCGCCGAGGCGACGTCATCGTCGTGCACACCCTCGACCGACTGGGCCGCACCGTGCGGGACACCCTGAACTTGATCCATGACCTACACGAACGTGGTGTCGGAGTCCGGAACCTCGCGGATCCGATCCAGATCGACTCATCGAACCCGGGCGATCCGATGGCGCAGCTCGCGGTAGTGCTGCTGGCGTTGTTCGGACAGATGGAACGCACCTATTCCCTCGAGCGGGCAGCGCATGCCCGTGCGGTGGCGACGGCGAAAGGCCGCCGGATCGGCCGGCCATCGGTGGTGTCCGAATCTCAGATCGCGCACGCCACCGCATTGCGGGACGGCGGCGCCACCATCGCCGAGATCGTCGCCAAAACCAAGTTGACCCGTTCGACGCTGTACCGGCATCTCCCGCCGCGGCCAGCGGATCCGGTCACCGCTGCGGCTCCGCCGCAACCCGTGCCCGCTTCGACCGCTGCGACGGTGCCCGACACGGCTACCCGGCCGGAGGACCGTCTCGAGTGCCCGACCTGCGGATACCGCCCGTCGACGCGACGGGAGATGATCCCGCACCTCGACGACCTCGACACCGTCTGGTTGCACGTCGAAGATGACGGGCAGGTGCGCGAGCAGCGACACTGCGCGCAGTGCCAACCGCACGATGTCGAGATCGCCGAGGCTGGCTGCGAGCGTTGCGGGACCGGACCGTTGATCACCGGCAACGCCGTCGACGGGGAGTTTCCTGCCGAAGTTCTGCGGTGGCTCGAAAAGCGGGGGTGGGATACCACCGGGACGACCTTGGTGTGTGGCGACCACGGGTGATCGCCTTGGCGTCGAGGCTGCAGCGTCCGAAGAGTTCCTCAGGAGTTTTACTCGATCGGGTTTCCATTCCGCGCCCGGTATCGAGTTCGTTCTGGTTCGAATATGGGGTTCCAGTAGTAAAGGCGAAATTATGGGCGGATATGCAGGTCAGTGCATCCGTGCATGGCTCCCGGCGTCGGTGGTTGAGGTAGCCCCGACCTGGTAATCTGCCGTTTTTTCGCGATTGCTACCGGAACCCCTTGATGGTGGCCAACACCCGCGACGGACTGGCCGCCGCGCGAGCACGAGGCCGCAAGGGCGGCCAGCCCTCGAAGCTCACCGCCGAGCAGGTCGACGCCTCTACGACGGCGGCGAGCACACCGTCGCCCAGATCGCCGGCCTGCTCGGAGTGAACCGCACCACCCTCTACAGGCACCTGAAGAAGACCGACGCCGTATCGGCACGGTCCGAGGCATCGACCGCCACCGACGGGCTGCCCGGGCCGGCCCGGCGATGGCTCACCGAGTCAGGATGGCATACGAAACCGACACTGCGGTGCCCGGACCACGTCTGAACCGGCTTCTACTCGGGGTCAGTCTCGGACGCGCTGCATCTGGGCGACGGCGGCCTGGTCGCCCGGACTCGTTCGCGCGTCGTCGATGGCCCGGTGCATGTCAGCCAGGAAGCTGTCGATCGTCTGCAACTGCCCTGCGCTGTACGTGCCGATGGCGGTTGTCGCGTTCGCGATCACCGGACCGAAGAACGATTGGCCCAGCTGCACGGCTTCGGGGGTGACGTGGATCAGGACTCTTCGGCGGTCCCGATCGTCTCGCTGCCGGCGTACGTGCCCGGACCTCTCCATGCGATCGATCAGCGCGGTCACCGACGCGGAGTTGAGGTGAAGCTGTTCCCGCAACCACGTCGGGGTCGCCTCGCGGCCGCTGCGCTCCGCGTCGAGTAGACAGATCAATGCCCGAAGATCGGTGGCGTGCAGGCCGTGCGTTCGAGCGAATTCCGCACCGAGCAGGTGCAACTCGACCACCAGCGCACGTAGTCGATGCACCGTGTCCAGTGGGTCTTCGACAGGCTCGCGCCCGGCACCCATCGCACTCTCCCGTGGTCGACAACATTGCCCTGACAATCTACTATCTCGACAGCCGAAGTATCTCGATATATCGAGCTAATCACCGAGGAGTCCGGATGCCCCCGCTGCCGACTATCGATTTCACGACCACGGCCGAAGGTGTTGCCTTCTACCGTGCCTATGATCGCGTGCTCGAGAAGTGGCCGGTCGACGTCACCTGTGTCGATCTCACGTCGCAGTACGGGACCACCCGGGTGAACGTATGCGGACCGCTCGACGCCCCACCAGTAGTCCTTCTGCCGGGCGCGGGGGCGACGTCCACTGTGTGGTTCGAGAACGTGGCGGCTCTCGCGGATCGATTCCGGGTCTACGCAGTCGATCTGCTCGGCGATGCCGGACGAAGCATCGCCGACGGCAAACGTATTCGGTCGATCGACGACCTGATGTCCTGGCTCAACGCCGTCACCGAGGATGCCGGCCTGACCGACTTCGGTCTCATCGGGCACTCGTACGGCGCGATGATCGCGCTCGCCTACGCACTGCGCGAACCGGGCCGAGTCCGGAACCTGGTGCTGCTCGACCCCAATTCGTGCTTCGCCGGAATGCGGGCCTCCTACCTTGCCCACGCCGTACCACTGCTGCTACGTCCCAACGAGAAGCGCGAACGTGACTTCATTCGCTGGGAGACCGGCGGACAGGACATCGACGAAGACTGGCTCGACCTGCTCGCCCGAGGGGCGGCGTACTTCCCGAAGTCGAAAACCATTGTGCCCAAGCGTCCCAAGCGAAATGCACTCGAGGAACTAGCCGTCGACACGACGGTGATCCTCGCGGCCGACAGCAAAGTACATGACGCTGGACAGCTCGCCGCGGACATCGCAGGGGCGCTCCCGCGGCTGCATCCAATCGCCGTAGAAGGGGCAACCCATCACACCATGCCGATGAGCCCTGCCGCAGAGTTGAACGATGCCCTGATCAACGCGTTGTCCGTGCGATAGAAACAGCGAAGCCCCGAAGACCAATCCCAGCTGGCCTCATCGATGAACACCGATACCCAGCATTCGGGGAGTTTCAATAACCGACTGTCCCATTAGCGCCGCATCAACAATGCCTCACCCAGGCCCGGACGCGAACCCCACCCGCAGCAGTTCCGGTACGCACAATCCGTCGTGACGAGCGCGGTGGTAGATCCGGCCTACCCTTCCCGGATGATCTCGAGTTCAACCGACGTAGTCGAACCATGCCCTGTAGTTGTGTTCGACGTCCGCCCGATTCTTCAATCACGCCCTCAGTTGCTTCCTGCGGGTTCGGGTGTGCGTTTTGACCATCCTCAAACAGCACACCCGAAACCGGTCCGTCCTTCGAATGCCGCCGCTGGTCACCACCTCGCGGGCAGTGCTGGTTAACCGTCCTGCATGTCGGTCCGGCATGGCCTGCCTATGACGGACTATCGCATCGCCGGCTGCGGCACCGGAGGCCATCGCCTGGCGACCGAAATCCTCGGCGGGTATGCCCGATGCTCCACCGTGGGCCATGATCTGGGGCGCAGCTCCCAGCTCTCACACGCCTCGGCTGGTGGACAGGATGCCCTACGGGCGGTGCTCAGTGTGCGGCACGTGCCTCGTGGCAACTTCGCCGACGGTGTCGGCGGTGACCTCGAGGGCGACACGGGTGAGGGCTTCTTCGGCGGGGAGAGCGGCTTGGGCGGATGCTGTCAGGTCGTATCGGGAGACGGCGACAGGGTGCCGGGTGCCGGCGAGGGCGTATCGGACCACAGTGTCGTTCTTCTCGGCCACGAGGAGCATGCCCACCGTCGGCTGGTGTTTGTCGTGGATCCGCAGTCGATCCTCGACCAGAGCAACGTAGAAGCCGAGTTGCCCGGCATCACGCGGGTCGAACTTCGTTGTCTTGAGCTCGATGACCACGTAGCGCAACTGCTCGACGTGGAAGAACAGCAGGTCGACGTAGAAGTCGTCCCCGTCGACGTCGAAATGCACCTGCCGGCCGACGAATGCGAATCCCCGACCCAGCTCGCGCAGCGTGTCGATGATCCGCGCGACCAGACGCTCCTCGAGTTCCCGCTCGCTCGCATCGCTGTCGATTGCAAGGAATTCCAGCGCGAACGGATCCTTGGTGAGCTGCTGCGCCAGTTCGGAGTCGCGCTGTTCGAGCGCGGAGCCGAAGTTCGAGGGCGCAGCCCCCTGACGGTCGTGGAGGCGGGTGGTGATCTGATGAGCGAGCACGGAGCGTGACCACCCGTGTTCGACGTCCCGGGCGGCGTACCACTCACGCAGGTCCTGGTTGTCGAGCTTGTCGAGAAGTTCGGCGATGTGACCCCACGGCAATTGTCCAACGGGTCGTTGGACGATTGCTTCTTCGTCGGGCCATGCCTCGGCGAAGCGGCGCATGTAGAACAGGTTCGCTCGTGAGAAGCCCTTCATGGTGGGGAACTCGGCGCGTAGGTCCGTGGCGAGACGGGAGAGCACCTTGCTTCCCCACCGCTCGGTCTGTTGGCGCTCCAAGATCGTGCGACCGATCTGCCAGTAGAGGCGAATCAGCTCGGTGTTCACCTTCCGCTGCGCCTGATACCGCGCCTGGTGGACGCGGCGCTTGAGTTCCTCGAGCGTCGCGGCGTAGTCCGTGGGTTCGAGCTCTGCCATGCCTCGAGCATTGCACCCGCCCCGACCCGTCCGTTCGACGGATCCCCGAGCTGAGCGGCACGCCATGACGGCCACGGACGTGACCCACGAGGGGACGGACGCGAGGGCACGGACGGACTTCGGTCCGAGCTCGGACATGTTTGCTCGGAGATGCCGACGGCTGCCGGGTGGACCGCGTATCGGGTCCGAGGTGATGTGCATGCGGTGCGTGCATGGCGTGCACGCCCCGACGTCACTGTGCTGGCCGCGCTTGCGGGCTCCGGCATGGGTGACCGGTGCGGTCACAGTCCGTCCAGCACGGCAAGCAGCTCGTCGAACAAGGCGTCGGCGCGCTGCTCGATCACGTCGAAAACGCCGGCGAGGTCCTCGAGGTCCTGGTGGTCGCGGCGGCGGGCAGCGATGCCGCGGTCGTAGTAGGACCGGTCGAGGTCGATCTCGGGTTCGACCCAGACATCGGCCTTGTCCGGCATGTCCACTGGCACGGCCCTACGGATCGGGGCGCGGCCGGACAGGTGCGTCTGCACCAGTGTCGACACCGATTGCGGGGTCATCGCCTGCGCAAAGGGGAGGTGTCCCCAGCGGTCGATCGGACACAGCAGCGGCTGGCGGGCCTGTGTCGCATCGAGCGGATCGGTGAGGATCTCGGCCGGATCGGCGAGGTGCTGGCGCAGCAGATGCGTACCGGGATTCTGGTCGAGAAAGGCCTGGATGTTCGCCCACCGCCGATACACCGCGAGGGTCGGGTTGTCCCCGGTGCCGGGATCCGGTGCGAGCCGGAACCGTTCCCCGGCCCGGGTCGTGGCCATGAGCACGCCGTCGTCGACGGTGACGTCCCGGCGGCGCAGCCGGGTGATGTCGGTGAAGCTCATTCCCGTGGACGTGAGGACGAGTAGCAGCGCGTCGCGGCGGCCGAACAGTCCACTGGGCCATCCGGTGGTCGACAGTTCGGCCGCTCGAAGCAGCAGCCGCTCGGCGAGGCGGTCGAGTCGGTCGGCGCGGGCGGTGTCGAGCCGGCGGCGCACCGTCTCGGTGCAGCCGGGCGGGGGTACCCGTGGCGGGTGTGGACAGTGTTGATTGCGGACAGGCGTCGGCGCTGGGTCGCGAGCGCGGCGGGATGTTCGTGCACGAAGAGTGCCAGTGTTTCCGGGTGCGCCGGGATGGGGAAGTGGTCGGTCGCGAGGCACCAGTCGACGAACAGGGCCCAGTCGTGCCGATACCGCGCCGGCACCACCACCTCCGGCCCGGTCGGGAGGAGCGTGTCGTGTCGTGCGGGCGGAGTCCGCATCGCTCACAGCCCCAGGTTGGTGACGGCGTTCCCCAGCAGGGGCGCATTCTCGCGGGCATACACCTCGAGCATCGCCGGGGTGGTGTGCCCGGTCTGGCGCATGATCGCGTGCGCGGAGGCGCCGTTGCGGAAGGCCTGGGTGACGAACCCGGCCCGCAGCGAATGCCCACCCAACTGCGTCACGGTCTCGGGGTCGTAGCCGGCGAGTGCGGCGCGCCGGCGGATCGCCTTGTGCACCGCCGCCCCCGACAGCGCCGTGTCGGAGAGGTTGCCGTTCTTGCGGATCGACCGCAACAACGGCGAGTCGGGGACGGTGCGGGGACGGGTCCCCCGGCAGACGTGCGACTCGAACGGTTCGGCGGTGCGCAGCAGGCGGATCACCGCGGGACGGCCGCCGGCGTCGTAGGCGGCGACGACCTGGGCCCACCGCATCCACGCACACGGCGGACAACTCGTGTGCGCCTGGGTGAAGGGTAGGGCCCGGATGGTGCCGCGGCCCTCCTGATCGGTCTTGGACTTGCGGAGTTTGATGTGCAGCCCGTCCAGCCGATGCAACGACACATCACTGCAAGTCAACTCGATGAGTTCGCTGCGACGGAACGCCCCAGCGAAGCCGAGCAGCAGGATCACGCTGTCGCGGCGTTCGAGCACCTCGTCGGCCCAGCCGGCGCAGTCCGTCCGGGCCTTGTCGACGATGGTGACGATGTCGGCGGTCAGCAGCGGCGCCCGCGGGGTCCGCGGCCGGTCTCCGGCGGTGGCGTAGTCGCGGCGGATCCCCGACAGGGTCGCGGTGACCACCTCATCGGTGCCCGGGGCGGGATATCCGGCGCGGCGGTGGTGATGGCCGATCCCGGCGACCCAGCGGGCGAGGGTGGCGGGGGAGTAGGTGCGTCGACCGGTCTCGTCGACCACCCCGGCCGCGGCGAGCAGGTAGGCGGCGACGGTGACCGGGTGCGCCGGCAACGGTGGGTGTCCTTCCGCGGCGCACCAGGCGGTGAAGCGGTGCCAGTCCGCGGCGTAGTTGCGGCGGGTGGACTCCGCACGGGAGCGGTTCACCGCGCCGGCAATCTGGGCGTGGGTCTCGGCCGGCAGCGCCGGCACCGTGGGTGTCGACGCGGCCGGGGAGGTCTCCACGGGGGTGAGAAGGCGGTCCGGGGCGGGGTTGGGGTCACTGCTGGGCACGACACGGCAGCCTACCGGCCTCCGCCGACAGCTCTGCGCCGAAAAACACGCTCACCACGGGTTTTGCAGGAGACGGTGCGATAACGGCAATTATCGGCACCGACCCCGCAGAAACCGGGAGTGACCAACCCCCAGAACTGTAGGTTCCACGGGAACGTGTCATGTAGGTTCTCGGATTCGGTGTCAGTTTCTCAATTTCATGTCAGTCGCCTGTCAGCGGCGTGTCGGTTTCTCAAATTCGTGTCAGTAGCGGGACCCTGAAAAAGTGCCCCGGACCAGCGAGGTTGAGGTCAGGTACGTGCAGGAATCAGGTGATCCTGTCGCGACGACCCTCGCTGCGGCAGATCCCTATCGGATGATCCTGGGCCTGCCGGTACGGAAAGTCCGCAGTCACCCCCATCAGCGCCACTATTCCGGGATGTTCTGGTCGGCCACCAACCGTGGCCACGTCCTCTACGAGAGCCGACTCGAACTGGACCGGTTGTGGCTGGCGGACTACGCACCGGAAGTGGTGCGGATCGCCGCACAGCCGATGTGGCTGTGCGGCCCGGACGGAAGTACTATGCGTCGGCACGCGCCCGACCTGATGCTCCAACGCACAGACGGCGGATTCACGGTCGTCGACGTCAAACCCGCCGAGTTCGCCCGTCGCGACGCAGTTGCGCAGGTGTTCGCCTGGACCGAACGACTGTGTTCGAGTCGGGGCTGGTCGTATGAAGTGTGGACCGGCGCGGACCCAGTAGTGCTGGCGAATCTTCGAATCCTTGGGGGCGCTCGTCGTAGCGAGTGGATCGACCCCGCGGTGATGAGGGCACTCGACAGCGTCGCAGTGCCCGGGATGACCCTCGACGACCTCGCCGCATCGGTGAACAGGCCCGGCTCGCGGATCGCGGTGCTGGCGAAGCTGTGGTCCGGTCTGTGGTCGATGGATCTGACGGTGCCGCTGTCCGGAGAGTCACCGGTGACCTGTGCCAGGAGCACGCCGTGACCGACATCGTCGAACTACGTGCAGGAATCAAGGTCTGGCTCGACGGCTGCTCATGGGAAGTCGTGGCGCTGCAGGGACACGATGTCACCCTCCGGTCCGGAGAGCGGATGCAGCGTGTCGCGGTCACCGAGATCGCGGCACGGGGAACAGCGATCTCACCGCCGGACGACACCGCCTCCGCTGACCCTGCTGCCGTAGTGCTCTCCTCGCTGACCGCAACCCAGATTCAGGAACTGGAAACACGAGCCGAACACGTCCGCGGCCTCCTCGCCGAGGTTGCGGTCTCCGGCGCCGAACTCGAATCGGTGTTGGCCACCAGAGCGGCGGAACTTCACGTCTCTGTGCGCACCTTGTACCGCTGGATCGCCGGATACCGCGCGGCAGGAGTTGCCGGACTCACGGACAGTCGGATCCGTAGCCGCTACGCCACCAGTGTCGATCACCGGTGGGACGCAGCATGTGTGCGGGTGCTCGACCGCTACGTCACCGTCTCGACCCCGACGATCGGCGCGGTCATCGATGCCGTTGCCAAGGACCTGGAAGCAGAATTCGGGCCGGGCATGGTGCCGTTGCCCTCCCTGAGCACGGCATACCGGCGGGTGAAGACATTGTCGAAGGGGCGGCACGCGTTCGGTAGCGCGAAAGGCCGGCGGTCGGTGGCCGATCGGCCCCGCGGTGTCCTCGGCCGGCTACGCGCGACCCGTCCGGGGGAGTACGTGGTGCTCGATACCACCGCGCTGGATGTGTTCGCGATGGAACCGGTCACTATGCGCTGGGTTGGGGTGGAGTTGACCGTGGCGATGGACCTGTTCACCCGCTGCATCCTCGGAATGCGCCTGACACCGCTGTCGACGCGGTCCCAGGACGTGGCGAATGTGCTGTACCAGTGCATCACTCCCGCCCGCGACACCGACCCGACTGCGGATCAACTCTGGCCGTATCACGGGGTGCCGCGAAACCTGCTCGTCGGTACCGAGTCCCCGGACGGGATCTCCCAGCGACGCGTCGGGGATCTACCGGCATGTCTGCCCGAGGCGATCGTCGTCGATCACGGCAAGCAGTACCTGTCCTCTCATGTGATCGGAGTCTGCGCCCGACTGGGTATCACCGTTCAGCCGGCGATCCCGCACAAGCCCACCGACAAACCCACCGTCGAACGCTTCTTCCGCACCCTGCGCGAATCACTGCTGCAACACTTGCCCGCCTACAAGGGCCCGGACGTGTACTCACGGGGCAAAGACGTCGAAGACGCCGCGTTCTACTACGCCAGCGAACTCGAGCAGATCATCCGGGAATGGGTGGGCCGGGTCTATCACCACACCCGCCACGACGGATTGTGCGTGCCGGAACTGCCGCGGGTGGGGTTTTCGCCGAGCGAGATGTTCGAGATCGGGGTCGCCAAATCGGGTGGTCTGCTGTTGCCGGCGAATCCGGATCTGGCGTATGAGTTCCTCGATGTGCGTTGGCGTACGATCCAGCACTACGGCGTCGAGGTCGACGGACTGCGTTACGACGGATCCGGGCTCACCTTGTATCGCACCACCCGTTCGCCGTATGGCGGTGTGCACGCCGGCAAGTGGCCGATCTTCGTCGACAATCACGACATCCGGCACGCCTGGTTCCAGGACCCGGACAGCCACCGTTGGCATCAGTTGGTGTGGGAGCACGGCGCTTGCCTGAACCAGCCGTTCAGCAGGGACGCCGCCGACTACGCCAAACGCATCGCCGTGCGCGAGCATCGCCACTTCGATCCCGCCGCCGCGGTACGGGATCTGCTGCTCGCGTGGAGCCGAGACGACGTCGCGACACGCCGCGACCGCGCCCTGGCCCGCCGACTCAGTGCCCACCGCCCGCATCCGGAAACCGAAGGACAGCAGTCCGGTATCGACGACGAACGCGACACTGCGTCCGTGCCGGGCGTCGCCGAGCTGCTCGACGAACTCGCCACCAGTCGAACTCAACGGTTGGAGGTGGTCGACGACGTCGACGTATTCGACCGGTACTACGCGGAGCATCCCGACGAAGACGTGTTCGAGGTGTTCGACGAATGAACCCCTGGGCCACCTGGCTGGCAACGTATGGCACTGTCCGCTACCAGCTCTCCCGCAAACAGGGCTGGCACGCCTTCGTCACCGCCCCACCGCGTGAACCGTTCGAGGTCCTCTCCCGCACCGCGATGTCCCGACTGTCGCAGGAGGAGCTCGAGGACTACAACGAAGCCCGGATGGTGTGGAACGCGAACCTGCCGACGATCAAGACCAGCCAACTCGCCGCCGCCTACGGGATCTGCGATCAGGTGATGGCCTCGGCGTATCGGGACGGCGACAAGCTGCGCGGCTCGGTGGTCATCGACGCCGAACCCGGCCTCGGCAAGACCACCATCGCCACCCGCTATGCCCGCGACGTCCACCGCCGTGTTCTGCGCCGCGACGGACCCCTCACGGTGGAGGGGCATCAACGATGGCCGGTAGCGTTCATCCCGCTCAGCGCCGGGGTCACCCTCAAAGGCCTCAACCAGCAGATCCTGCGGTTCTACGGCCATCCGGCCGTGGACCGTGCCTCCACCTCGAAACTCGGGGCCTTGGCGGTGGACTGTGTCACCTCCTGCGGCACCAGGTTGATCGTGCTCGACGATCTGCACTTCGTCGACTTCCGGCACCGCAACGGCCTCGAGGTGTCCAACCATCTCAAGGGTTTGGCCAACGACATGGCCGCCACCTTCATCTACGTCGGGGTGAACCTGACCGCCAAACGCTTCTTCGACGAAGGCCTGCTCGGCGAGCACACCGTCTATGCCCAGACCAGCCGCCGCGCCACCCGCTGCCCGGTCGCCCCGTTCAGTATCGACACCGACCCCGGGATGCGCGGCTGGCTTGCGCTGCTGCGCACCGCCGAAGAACACCTCATCCTCGCCGACGCCCGGACCGGGATGCTGTGTGAGCACGCCCGGCTGCTGCACCGCCGCACCCAGGGACGGATCGCGTCGTTGACGAATCTGCTCGACCGGATCTCGTATCTCGCGATCGTCACCGGCGTCGAAGCCGTCACTGCTGAGTTGATTACCACCGCGACCGTCGACAATGCCAGCGAATCCGCCGCCCGCACCGGCTGATACCGGCTCGTCCCACCCGGCCCGGGTCCGTGGTCGGGGAACCACCATGGCCACGATCAGAGTCGACCGGTGGCCGATCACCGTGGGACTGCACCCCGGCGAGTATCTGCCGGGCTGGCTGATGCGCGTCGGCTGTCGCTACCAACTGACCCCGATCCAGATTTTGCGCGAGCTCCGTGTGCCGCGGAGCCCGACCG
>Ga0209613_1003037_pt1 | contig 11726 bp, 8 predicted proteins | sample BioC13SIPDNA_2_FD_185747 | JGI IMG/M metagenome (GOLD analysis project Ga0209613, IMG submission 185747) | Anaerobic biogas reactor microbial communites from Washington, USA - Biogas_R2_A C13 SIP DNA (SPAdes) (version 2) | ecosystem: Engineered > Bioreactor > Anaerobic > Unclassified | place... | reverse complement strand
GGCGGACAGCTCTTAGCCTGTGCGATGAGGGCGGAGAAGTCCTTGGCGCCTCCCTCGGGCCGCTCGGGAACGTGCTTGGCTCCCTCGTAGCCCACCACGCCCGTGGTATAGAGACGGTCGAGGTAGGTGTTGTCTTTCTTCAGGGGCACGAGGCAGTTGGTCGTGAGCAGGATGGGACCGTTGAAGGCCTGGAACTCCTCGTTCTGGCGCCACCACGAGCCGCCGTAGTTGCCCACGAAATGATCGTACTTCTTGAAGGCGGGGTAGTAGTTGGCCGGGAGCATCTCGCCGTGGGTGTAGACGTCCACGCCGGTGCCCTCGGTCTGCTTGAGGAGCTCGTCCATGTCTTTGAGGTCGTGCCCGCTTATGAGGATGCCGGGGTTGCCGCGCACGCCTATGTCGACCTGCGTGATCTCGGGGTGCCCGTAGGTGGAGGTGTTGGCCTGGTCGAGCAGGGCCATGGCGGCCACGGCTATCTCACCCGCCTTGAGGACCAAGCCGACCATCTGGTCTACCGAGAGGTCCTTAGTGGTGGAGGCGAGGGCTTCGGCTATGAAGTCGTCCACCTGGGGGTCGGTGAAGCCCAGCACCCGGGCGTGGTCGTTGTAGGCGGCGATGCCCTTGGTACCGATGATGAGCAGCTCACGTAGCGAGCGCACGTCTTCGTCCTCGGTGGAGAGAACGCCGACCTCTTTGGCTTTGTCGGCGAACTTGGCAGCATCGGCGGACCAGGTGGCGGCCGCCGGGAGCTCGCCGTCGAAGTCCTTGCCGTTCTTCTGCTTGTAGGCCGCGAGGAAGGCACTGTGCAGCCCGGCCTTGCGCTGGAGTCCTTCCAAGATGAGGGCCACGAAGCGCGAGTCATCCCAGTTGGCGTTGGTGATCGTCGCGAACAAGCCTTGGCTCATGAAGTCGTCGTGCGACCGGTCTGGGGCGTCGAGCTCTTTGAGATTCTCCAGGTAGACCGCCATGCCCCTGAGCACGTAGATCAAGAGATCCTGCAGATTGGCGGTCTCCTCGGGCTTTCCGCACACGCCCCGCACCGTGCAGCCGGTGTTCTTGGCCGTCTCCTGACACTGAAAACAGTACACTGTCACTCCCTCCGTCTAGTTGTTGTGTCGAGTTCTGTCGCTATCGAGCCCTGACCGCATATTCCAAAAAGTGCGTCAGGCTGAACCTATTGTCGCCGTCGCGGCGCTCAGAAAGAGGACCACGACTCCAAACAAGATATTCACGAAGAGTAGAAGCATGGACAGACGGACCCGGCCGCTCGGCCGTGACGGACCGTCCCCCGCAGGCGCCGGCGGCGCAACGGTACCCGGCGCGCGCTGGATCAAGGCGACACTGCGAACCAGGACGATGACCACCATGATGATCATCAGAATGTGCTTCACGGACAAGAGGATCGAGTAGGTGTCGTCCCAAGCAAAGAACGCCTGAAACTCCGGGCTTCTCCGCGATAGCAGGAACCCGGTCACAGCCAGTCCCACGATGCAGACGTAGGCGAACCAGCGATAGCGACTCTGGAAAGCGCTCATGATCCTTTGCGTCTGGGGACCTGCTCCCAGAACGCGCCGGAAAACCGGGACCATCCCCAGTCCCAGTGTGATCATGCCGCCGATCCAGACCACGGTGAACAGGTTGTGGAAGAACAGGATAGTGCTGACGGTCCACATCTTTTCCGGCACGGTGCGCTCCTAATGGCTCTACAGCCGGTCCCTCTGGGGTCCCGGCGATTTGAGGATCTTCTCCAGGTCGTTCCACAGTGCGGTGACCCGTATCACCAGATCGGTGCTTTTCTCGTTCAAGCGCCAGTGGGTGACTTCGAGCCGGAGTGCCGCCATCACCATGAGGGCCAGCCGCTCCGGGGGGACGTCTGCGCGCACCAGCCCCGCGGCGACGCCTTCTTCGATCAACACCGTCAGTCTCATTCTGTTCTTACCCATATGTTCCAAAACGCTATCGTGGAGTTCGCTCCGCGTGCCCCCGATGATGTCGGGGAAGAGAGCAGCCGCGAGGGCGCTGTTGTTCGCGAACCGCTCCGCGTAGCCCGTGAGGACGAGCCGCAGCTTGTCGAGAGGATCCTTGCCCTCGTCTTGGGCCGACAGGAATATGCCTTCGTGGAGCTCGTTCAGATAGTCGATGATGCCCAAGAGCACGTCGGCCTTGCTGGGGAAGTGGCGATAGAAGGCGGGGATGCTGATGCCAAAACGCTCGGACAGGTTGCGGTAGGTGAGCCCCTGCATGCCCTGCTCGGCGATGAGGCCGAGGGCTTCCTCGATGATCTGGTCTGTCTGGCCGTCCGCGTTACCATACGCACCCCGGTAGGTTAACTAACGCTAACTAACCCAGTGTATCCGCGAGGGCCCGGGACGTCAAGGGGTCGCGGTAGCTGGGCTGTGGGTCGTCGGAGGAGAGGACAGGCGGCCGGGGCTTCGTTCTTCAACAGCCTCCTGGCCGGGAGATCAGGGCTTTCTGTTGTTCTTGTTGCGCTCGTTCAGCCTGGCCTCGAGCTTGGGGCGCCAGTCGTTCTTCCAGCGAGTGGCTATCTTCTCCAGGGTCTCGTCGGCATCGGCAAGCCGCGAGGAGGCCGTTGCGACCCAACGGCGATTCTCTTCGAGCGGCAGATCGACGACCGGGCAGCCGACCCGGGCCGAGAGGGTATCGGTAGGTCCGAGGAGCCGGCGCATCTTGCGTGGCAGCGAGACGAAGAGCACGTGCGGCTCCAGTCCGACGATGGTGCCCAGGCATTCGTCCACGTGGCTCTGGTCGAGTATCACCACCGGGTCGGGAGGCGCGTTGGCCACCTGCGTGAGGTCCGCGGGCTCGATCTGCACGTCGACGGGAGCCACGATGCGCGGCGGCGCGACACCGGACGGTGCTCCCGGCGACACGGGGATCTCCACGATCTCCCCATGCAAGCCGGCGGCCATCTTCTTTGCCGGCTCCAAGTCTGGAACGGGACCCGACGATTGCCTGAGCACCACTACCCTGGCTTTGCGGCTCTCGAGTTCTTTGACGGCTTCAGAGAGCGTGAGAGGGTGGATGGACGACCACTCCCGGGCCTCGCCCGCCCGCTTCGTGGCCCAATGGACACCCAGTGGGCCCACCAGTTCGAAGACGACCACGGCAGCGAGCACCGTGGCCAAGATGGTCTCTCCGGTCACGGGCATGGAGTCACGGACTATGACCGCGAGGCCGACCGCGGCCCCTGCCTGGGGAAGAAGCCCGACGCCCAGAGAGCGGAACTGCACCGCGGCGGCGGAGCTCCATTTGAGCCTGATGGTGGCCATCAGGGGACCGGCCAATTTGCCCACCGCCCTTCCGACCAGGTAGACGGCGAAGATCCACCCGATGCCGCCCAAAGCTCGTATGTGGAGGCTTGCCCCAGCGTAGAGAAAGAAGATCGCGAAGATCGGGTACTCCAGCGGACCCAAGGCGGCGAACACGCGGTCGCGGTCTTTCTCGTCCTTGGTGAAGTTGGCCGCGGAAGTCCCCATGGCGAGTCCGGCCAGGAGCACCGAGAAGCCGAGGTACGCGTTGATGGCGGCCACCAGCAGTACACAGGCCAGCCCCAGCATGGAGAGTTCGCCGGCCGAACGCACGGTCCGGACGAAGCGCGACACCAGCAGGCCCCCCAGCAGCCCTATCACGATGGAGGCGATGATGCCCACCATCCCCTCCACGTAGAGCGAGCCGACCGACCCCCCTTTCTCGATGGCCACAACCAAGGGGAGGGTCAGCGAGAAAAAGAGGACGGCAAAGACATTGTCGGTGGCCACGGCGGCCCCCAGGATCTTGGTGAAGTCCCCTTTGGCTCCGCTCTCCTTGAGGGTGCTGATCACGGTGGCGAGTCCGGTGGTGCCGGCGATGGCGCCGATGGGTAGCGCCACCTCTATGCGCCGAGTAAGGAGATAGGCGCCCCCCGCGACCAGCACCACCGGCAGGATGGTCTCGAGGACGATGGCCGCGCGGTGCCTGGTCGACAGGCTCGCCAAGTCGGAGAACCTGAGCTGCTCCCCGGCGGCGAACGCGATCATGCCCAGCGCCACCGGCTCGATGATGCGCAGCGAGTTCATCATGGAAGAGTCGACCAGGTCGAGCCCCGAGGGGCCGACCACTATCCCGAGCAGAAGGAACGCCGTGACGACCGGCAGCCGCAGCCGTCTCGAGTACCTGAGTGCTAGATAACCCAGCACGACGAGGATGGAGGCGACGAGCAAGAGGGTCTCAAGAGTATCGCCGGGCCTCGCGAAAAACCCGGAAAGCGAGCTTAGCTGCTGACCCACCGGGTTAGGCCTCCGTATCCGGTCATCGTAGTGAGATTCGCGTTCCTTGCGAGACTTACTCTACTCACCGAAAGACGGAGGTTCAATATCGGTGCTATCGGAGAGGCCGGGAGAAGCCCCCTTGGTCGCCGGCTGCCGCAGCCACACGGTGCGCTGCGGGAAGGGTATCTCGAACCCCTCGCGATCGAAGGCTTCCTTGATCTGCGCTCGCAGATCGCGCGCCACGCCCCACTGCTTGCCCGGCAGGGTCTTCACGGCCAAGCGGATGGCTATTGAGTCGTTGCCGAAATCTTCCACTCCCCAGACCTCGGGTTCCGAAAGGATCTCGCCTGCCTCGCGGGTGAGCCACACGCCGTCGATGGTCTGTTTGATGAGGGCCGACGCGGCTACGATGTCGGCGTCGTAGGCCACCGGCACGTCGAGTATCACCCGGGCCCAGTACTGTGATTTGTTGCCCGCGCGCCTGATCTCCCCGTTCGGGACGTGCCACATCGTGCCATCCAATCCTCGGAGTGTGGTGGCCCTCAGAGTGACCTCCTCCACGACGCCGGACGCCTCACCCACATCGACTACGTCGCCGACTCCGTATTGGTCTTCTATCACGACGAAGATCCCGCTCAGGAAGTCTCGCACCAGGCTCTGAGCCCCAAAGCCGAGGGCGACACCCACGATGCCGGCTCCCGCCAGTAGGGGACCGAGATTGAGCTCGAGCTCGGCAAGACAGAGCAAGACCGCGATGGTGTAGATGATCACGCTGAACAGGCCGCCTATAGTGCTACCGAGGGTGCGCGCGCGCTGCGCGGCGCGCTCCCGCCTTTCCGCGGTGGGGAGGGCGTCGACCAAGCGGTCCCGCAGGACCCCCAGGCGTGGATCGAGGTCATCGAGGGGGATCTTGCGCCGTTTCTCCTGTCGCTCAGCCACGCGGGCGGTGATCCGCCGCACCGCCCGTCTGACCAACCGGGCTAGGATGAAGGCCACTACCAGGATCAGCACGATCCGGCCGGCCCTGATGGCAAGCAGTTCGAGATCGCCGCCCAGGATCTCCTGGAACGAGACCGCCATGGTATTCACCGCTTCACCTCCCTCGGGATGATGCTCTTTGGCTTTTCATCTACATCTACCCCGATGGTCGAGTATGACAACCGGGTTTCTGCCCTCCATCGCTCGGGCGGACAGAGTGGATAGCTACAAAGAGCTAGGCAGCCTCTTAGACGGGCGCCTCGCGGGCCGCCCCGGCAACGGCAATCATGTAGACTGGCACTCCTGACGCGCGGGCACGCGCTGAAGGCTTAAGGAGCGCATGTGATGGGATGGGGGTCGGCTATGGGTCCGCCGGACGAGAAAAAGACGCCCCGCATCAACCGGGTCGCGTTGGTGCACCACAACACCCTCCTGCGCGAAGGGCTCTGCAAGATCCTTGAGGAGGGCGGTTTCACCGTAGTCTGGCAGGGCGCATCGGCCTCCGATATCCATCGCCACGTCGAGGACTGTGGGCCCGGCGTGATCTTGCTCGAATGGGATGCGCCGGGTGTGGGCACTCCGCTCGTGCGGGAGCTGTCGGCATTGCCCGGCGAGACGGCCGTTGTCGTCATCACCCGGCCCGATACCACGGACGACCTGTCGCCCGCCCTCGAGGTAGGGGCAGCCGGGTGCCTTTCGGTGAACCTGAACTCCGGCGACTTTCTGCTGTCGCTGCGGATGCTTGCCCACGGCGACATCCTGGTGTCTCACGAGATGGTGCCTGCTGCCACCAGCCCCGCGGAACGGCCGGCGCGTCTGGAAGACAGCCTGACCCCGCGGGAGCTGGAGGTGTTGCAGGCTCTGGGTCGCGGGGCCACCAATCAGGAGATCGCCGAGGAGCTGTTCATCTCTCCTCACACGGTCAAGATCCATGTGCGGCGCATCCTGGCCAAGATGGAGTTCCGCAACCGCCAGCAGGCCGCCGCTTACGCTGCGTCAGAAGGTCTCGTCTAGCATCTGCCGGCGCCGACCGGGCTGGCCCCATAGCCCGAACGGGCGGTCAAGACTATCCCAGCGAGCGATTGAACCACAGTGGCCCTGCCGCATACTGGGCGGCGCCGGTGCAGAGGCCTGCTACCGGCATATCGTGATCCGCCCACTGAAGGGAGGCCCGATGGTCCAGATAGCTGAAACCGCGGGAGCAGTCTTGTTGGAGAATCTGGTGAGCGCTTCTATCCCACCCGAGATCGGCTACCGGCTCGCCGAGTCGGGGGGAGGGTACAAGCTGCGCCTAGACCGGCCTTCGGACGAAGACCGAGTGGTCGAACAGGAGGGGCATGTGCTGTTCATGGTCGAGTCGAAGCTTGACGAGGCCCTGCAGGACGTGATCCTCAACGTGAAGGAGGGCGACGAAGACCGGCTGGTGCTCGAACCGGCAGAGGGCGGCGCGGAGTCCGTCTAGGGCTGCATCACACCTCTACGGCGACGTTGAAGGCGTCGTGGTTGGCGTTGAAGATGCTGCCGACGTTGCGGCAGTCGCCCACCAGATAGCTCTCGGCGACGATATTCAGCAAGGGCTCTATCTTCGAACGATCGGGCTGCAGGCCGAAGGCCGTCACCACCGTGTCCGCAGGCAGCTCGACCTCGGCGGCGGGCATCCCGGCGGTGGCCGCAGCGGCGCCGCTGCCAGCCGCAGCGCCGGCGCTCGCACCGGCCGCGCCCGGCGCTGTCGCGCCCGGGGCGCCCGAGCCTGCAAGGGCCACCACGACGCCTCGCTCGGTGATCCGCTGCACCGAGCCCTGGACCCGTTCGACCGAGTAGTCGCGCATCAGCTTGAGCAGCGCCAGCCTCACCAGGTCGACGGCGTCCTGGCAGAGTTCGTCTTCGTGGAGGATGTCGACCACCTTGACGCGTTTGCCGCACATGGCGAGCCCCAGGGCGCATTCCGAGCCCGAGAGACCGCCGCCGCACACCACCACGTCGTTGCCCACCGGCTTCAGACCCAGGTCGGCTTCGGAGACCGTGATCACGTGAGGCGAGTCGATTCCCTCGATGGCGGGCACGGTGAGATCGGCGCCCACGGCTATCACAACCGCGTCGGGGGCCTCATCGGCAATGGCCTCGGGGGTGGCCTCTTTCCTGAGGACGATCCGGGCGCCGCAGGCAGCGGTCGTGCGGACCGCCCAATCGATGTAGGCGCGGAAGGTGTCCTTCTGAGGTAGCGCCGAGGCCTCGAAGAGACGCCCGCCCAGCCGGTCGGACGTCTCCCATAGCGTCACGTCGTGACCGCGCTCGTGGAGTGTCCGGGCGGCCGTCATGCCGGCCGGGCCGCCCCCGATCACCAGGACCGATTTCTTCTTACGGGCGAGGGGTATCTCGCGATACTTGACCTCACGTCCAGCTTGAGGGTTGACCGTGCAGCGCAACGGGGCGCCGATGCTGGGGCCCCTGACGCAGTCGAGGCAGCCGAGGCAGGGCCTGATCCGGCCGGCTCGTCCCGAACGCGCCTTGGTGACCAGGTCTTGATCGGCGATGAGGGCGCGGGCCATGGCGACCATGTCGGCCGCGCCGGAAGCCAGGACTTCTTCCGCCTCCTGGATGTTCGTGATGCGTCCCACCGCGCAGACCGGCATGGGTACCTGCTCTCTGATCTGGGCCGCCCTCTCCACGTTCAGCATGTGCGGCAGGTGGTAGCTCGGGATCATACAGGTCATGGCATGCGTCTCGAGGAAGCCCCCGGTGGAGACCATCACCAGGTCGATGTAGGGAGCGGCGGCGTTCAAGAAGGCCACCCGTTCCTCCAGGCATACGCCGCCCGGCACGCGTTCGTCGCCGCTGATGCGAAGCTCGAGGTTGAAGTCCCTGCCGGCCTCCTCGCGGCAGGCGGCCAGGATCTCCAGCGGGTAGCGCATCCGGTTCTCCGGGCTTCCGCCGTACTCGTCGGTGCGGTGGTTGAGGAGCGGGGTCAGGAACGAGGCGAACAGGTTCATGTGGGCCCCGTGGATCATGGCCATGTCGAAGCCGGCCTTCTTGAGCCGGCGGATGCAGGCGACCCAGTTGGCTTTGACCTCTTCCATCTCCGCCCGGTCGATCTCCTTGGTGGTGGCCGGGTCGTGGATGCCGGGGATCACCGAAGGCGCGAGCGCCGGACCGTTCAGAAGCGTGGGGTCGCTGATGGCGCCCGCGTGGGTGAGCTCGATGGACAGCTTTGCCCCGTAACGGTGCACCTCATCGGCGAGCACCGAAAGGTCGGCGACATCGCTGTCGCGGACCACGCTGAGGCACCCGTAGAAGTCGCGGGCCCTATCGAAATCGATGGGTGAGGAGCCTATCGTGACGAGACCCACGCCCGACCGGGCTTGAGCGCCGAGGAACTCCACCAGATCGGTGTTGGACGCACCCGTGACGGTCTCGGCATGGCCTGAGACGATGGGCGAGAACTGGATACGATTCTTGAGCGTCATGCTCCCGACCGTGATGGGCCGGAATACGTGCGGATACTCCACTGTGGGTGCGACCGGCACACTCTCGGGCATGTGTGTCTCTCCTGTCTCCGTCGCGTCAGCTCTGCGTCTTGGATGCCCCGGCCAGGTCGGACCTGTGAGCGGCCGCACGCAGGTGTCCCGACCGGATGGTCATGATGGCGGCCAGGCCGATCACCGCCATCCCGCCTACGATGAGGGCCGACCAGGTGAAGGTCTCGTCTGCCGGGAAGAGCTGAGTCTGCACGCCGTCGGGAGTGGTGATCTCCACTGCCACGAGGCGCAGGCTGAGCACGTAACCGACCAGTGCCGACGCTATGGAGCAGCCCGTGCCCGCGGACACGTTGTAGATGGTGCCAAGGAGGATCCCCTGCTCGGGGGCCACCGCCTCCGCGGCTACCGAGTAGCTGGCCGATCCGGCCAGGGCCGCCGGCACACCGGTGGCCGCCATCCAGACGATGGTGAGCCACATGGAACCGTGCGCGAAGGCCAAGCCAAAGCCGGCGAGCCCGAAAACCATCCCCAGCAGCATCGTCCCCTTGGCGCCGAGCCTCCGCATGATGGGCGTGGCCAGTGAGGAGGTCACACACATGACGGCGGCGGGCGCCGCCAATGCCAACGAGACCACGAACATGCTCTGTCCGAAACCGAAACCCGCCGAGGGAGGCGTCTGGAACAGGTAGGGCATGGAGGTCGCGGGGATCAGCAGACCCAGCGAGAGGGCCAACCAGATGATGACGCCTTGCCAGGCGCCCATCTTCTTGAGTATGCGTAGATCGATAAGTGGAGCCTTGCGACGCAACTCCCAGACTACCCACAGAATCAGCACCGCGACCCCGGGCAGCAGTATCGACAACAGCTTGGTGCTGCCCCATCCCCAGGAGTTGGCCTGGCTCAGCGGGAGCAAGAGGAGCACCGTCCAGGCGACCAAGCCGATGCAGCCCATGTAGTCGATGCGGACCCCCTTGGTGCGGGGCGTCTCTTTGATGAACAAGAGGGTCAGGATCACGTCGATAGCGCTGGCCGCACCCAGGATCCAAAACAGGGTGCGCCAATCGCCGCCCGACCGCCAGATGAAACCACTCAGCAGGTACGCGAGCACTGCGCCCAGGCCCATCGAGAGGACGACCATGCTCATGGCCCGGCGCATGGCTTCTCCGCGCCAGTAGACGGCGATGACGCCGATAGAGAGCGCCTGTATGGCCATGGAGACGCCCTGGATGACGCGCCCCGCGACAAGGAGCGGTAGGTCGCTGGAGAGGGCCGACATCAGGCTGCCCACGAACAGCAAGAACAGCACGATGCTCAGCATCCGCCGGTTGCCTATGGTGGCGCCGAGCGCGGCAGCTACTCCGCCGACCCCGGCCGCGATGACGTGGAAGCCGATCATGCTCCAGACCACCTGGTTGACCGGACGCCCGAACTCCTCAGAGAGCGAGACGATCTGAGGGAACAGGCAGACGCTGGCGATGTTCGCAAGCACTGTGGCGAGCATCAGGGTGCCCAGCACCACCCATCCGCTCTTGTCCAGGCGGGTGACGGGCACAGGAACGGGACCGGCGACCGGCTCGCTCCGCGGGCCGGTCACGCGGTCTCCGTCGATCCGCCGAGCTTCTCTTCGAGCAGCCCTCGGATGACCTTTGGGTTGGCCTTGCCGCCCGAGGCCTGCATCACCTGGCCCACCAGGAAGCCCAGAGCCTTCGCCTGGCCGCCTTGGAAGTCGGCCACGGCGGCCGGCTGTTCGCCGAGGACTTTGTCGATGAGCGCGTCGAGGGCGCCGGGGTCGGAGACCTGTTTGTAGCCGCGGGCCTCCACGATGGCCTCGGGCGTCTCGTCGCTCTCGAACATGTGCGCCAGTACCTCGCGGGCCGCGTTGGCGTTGATCTCGTCCTTGCCCAACATGCCGAGCAGGGCAGCGAGACGAGTGGGGGTCACGAGGGAGGCGGCCAACTCCAGGCGCCGCTCCTTCACTGCCGGGAGGAGTTGGGTGTTCAGCCAGTGCATGGCCGTCCGCGCCGGGATGCCCTCACCGGCCAGCGCCTCGAAGTAGCGGGCCACCTCGATATCGGTGCTTAAAGAGAGCGCCTCGTCGGGTGTGAGCCCGTGTTGCCGGGCCAAGCGCTCGGCCCGGGCGGCCGGCATCTCCGGGAGGCGGGAGCGCATCTCGTCTATCCACGCGGGCGTGAGCTCGATGGCCGGCACCGAGGGGTCGGGGACGCAGGGGCCCTCGAACTTGGCCCGCATGGGCAGGGTGGCCTTCTTGTCGGGGTCCCAGAGGCGCGTGTGCAGCACCACTGCTTCGCCCGCCTCTACCGCCGCGGTCTGGCGGGTGATCTCGTAGGCGATGGCGTCGCCCACGTGGCGCACTGAGTTCATGTTCTTCACTTCCACCTTGGTGTTCATCTGGGTGGTGCCCCGCGGACGGATGGAGATGTTGGCGTCGCACCGCATGGTGCCGTTCTCCATGCTGCACTCCGACGAGCCCACATAGCGCACCCGGGTGCGGAGCGCTTTGAGGAACTCCATGGCCTGGTAGGGCGTGCGGAAGTCGGGCTCGGTGACTATCTCCACGAGGGGCGTGCCGGCCCGGTTGAAGTCCACCAGGCTGATGGGCTGGTGGCCCTCCATCTCGTGCACCAACTTGGCGACATCTTCCTCCATGTGGATGTGATGGATGCGGAATCTCTTGGACGCGCCGTCCTCATCGACGATGTCTATGCCGCCGCCGCGCGAGAGCGGCAGATGGGCCTGGGAGAGCTGGAACCCCTTGGGTAGGTCGGGATAGTAGTAGACCTTCTGGTCGAAGACGCTCCTGGGCTGGAGCTCCGCGTCCAGCCCCAGACACAACAACGCCGCCTTCTCCAGCGCCTGTTGACTCAGCCGGGGTAGGGCCCCCGGGAACCATAGGCAGGTGGGGCAGGTGTTGGCGTTGGGCTCATCGCCGGGGCGGTTCGGGCAATCGCAGAACATCTTGGTGGCGCAATTGAGCTCCACGTGG
>Ga0209613_1003008_pt1 | contig 11811 bp, 10 predicted proteins | sample BioC13SIPDNA_2_FD_185747 | JGI IMG/M metagenome (GOLD analysis project Ga0209613, IMG submission 185747) | Anaerobic biogas reactor microbial communites from Washington, USA - Biogas_R2_A C13 SIP DNA (SPAdes) (version 2) | ecosystem: Engineered > Bioreactor > Anaerobic > Unclassified | place... | reverse complement strand
GTATCCGGTGCTCGCCGTAACTGCCCATTCCACCGATTGCGGCGATACTGCGGTACGGCCGCTGCTTGAAGTTACTCTCGATGTGCAGGGTCTACCGATAACCATTTTTGCCGTGCACTGGAAATCGAAATCGGGACCCGATGAGGGTAGTTCCGCCCGAAAAAATCAGGAACGACTGCTTGATGAACGCATACGCCTCCTGCTGGACGAGAATCCCTCGGCATTGTGTTTTGCTTGCGGTGACTTTAACCAGATGCCGCAGGAATTCTCGATCCTGGACCAATACCGGAATTCATGGAAACTCCCGGAACCTTTACGTACCCTGCCGGTAAACGGAACGTACTGGTACGACGATGATTGGGAGGCAATAGATCACTTCTTTTTTCCCGGACACCTTCTTGATGGTGTATTTCCCGATGTAGAACGGATAGTTCTTGTTGCCCGTGAGCCCTTGCTGAATGAACGGGGTATACCTGCCCGGTATGAGGTGTATTCCGGCAAAGGATACTCAGACCATCTCCCGCTCGTACTGACCTTGCGGTTCGCGGAATAAAAAAAAGCCCGGCATGCACTGCCGGGCTTTGATACATGGCTAAATGCCTTTAGGCATTTAGCCGATTTTCCAGAGCTTCCATTTCGGCCATGAGCTCTTTGGGGAGCTTGTCGCCGAACTTGGGATAGTGGTTGGCGCGGACATCCGCGATTTCCTTCTTCCAGCCCTCAACGTCTACAGAAAGGATTTCCTGCATTGCGTCGTGGGATACATCGAGTCCGGAAACATCGATGGCGCCGTCTTTGGGCATCCAGCCGATCTGGGTCTTCACGGCGTTATCCTTGCCATCGCAGCGGTCAAATATCCATGCGAGAACACGGCTGTTGTCGCCGTAACCGGGCCACATGAACTTGCCTTCGGCATTCTTGCGGAACCAGTTGACGAAGAAGATCTTGGGAAGCTTGTCTTCGGTGCTCTTTGCGCCGACATTGATCCAGTGCTGGAAGTATTCGCCCATGTTGTAGCCACAGAAGGGCAGCATGGCGAAGGGGTCGCGGCGGATGGTTCCTGCCTTGAGGTCGAGCGCGGCAGCGGTAATCTCAGAACCGACGATCGAACCGAGGAACACACCATGGTTCCAGTTGGTAGCCTGGTGCACGAGCGGAATGGTGCTCGGGCGGCGTCCACCGAAGAGGATGGCGTCTATCGGCACACCCTTGGGATCTTCCCATTCGGAGGCGATAGCCGGGCACTGCTTTGCAGGAGCGGTAAAGCGGGCATTGGGATGGGCCGCAGGAGCCTGTTCCTTGTTGCCCTTGTCCTGAATCCACTCATTGCCTTTCCAGTCAATGAGCTTGCCGGGTGCGTCATAACCGATCTGTTCCCACCAGATGTCTCCGTCTTCGGTAAGGGCACAGTTGGTGAAGATGGTGTTTTCCTTGATGGAATCCATGGCGCTCTTGTTCGAGTCCTCATTGGTACCGGGCGCAACACCGAAGAATCCCGCTTCCGGGTTGATGGCATAGAGCCGTCCGTCTGCTCCGAACTTCATCCAGGCAATGTCGTCACCGATGGTCTCAACCTTCCATCCGGGGATGGTAGGAATGAGCATGGCAAGGTTGGTCTTTCCGCATGCGGAGGGGAAGGCGCCGGTAACATACTTTACCTTGCCTTCGGGATTGGTGAGCTTGAGGATGAGCATGTGCTCGGCAAGCCATCCTTCTTCATGCGCAATTACGGATGCAATGCGGAGCGCAAAACACTTTTTTCCGAGAAGGGCGTTTCCGCCGTATCCAGAGCCATAGGACCAGATGGTGCGTTCTTCGGGGAAGTGGGAGATGTACTTGTTTTCGATATCAGCACAGGGCCACTGACCGTTGTCGCTTTCGCCTTCGGCGAGGGGCTTTCCTACCGAGTGCAGACAGGGAACGAATTCACCGTCGGTACCGAGAACGTCGAGAACCTTGGTGCCTACGCGGGTCATGATGTCCATGTTGCAGACAACGTACTCGGAGTCGGTGATTTCAATACCGATTTTGGCGATGTTCGAACCAACAGGACCCATGGAGAAGGGGATAACATACATGGTGCGTCCCTTCATACAACCGGTGTAGAGGCCGGTCATGGTTTTTTTCAATTCGTTGGGATCAATCCAGTTGTTGGTCGGTCCGGCCGCTTCCTTGGTCTTGCTTGCGATGTAGGTGCGGTTTTCCACACGGGCTACGTCTGAGGGCTGAGAACGGAAAAGAACGCTGTTCGGACGCTTTTTGAGGGGTGTGGCCATACCGGAGTCGATCAGTTTGTTCATGAGGGTTGTATATTCTTCCTGTGATCCGTCACAGACATATACACTGTCGGGCTGGCACATCTTGGCGACTTCATCGACCCACGCTTTTACTTTGGGGTGCTTGATGTCATTAATCGTCATACTTGCTCCTTGAAAAAAATACGGAAGGACAGGTTCCGTACGGAGAACTGTTCCTTCTCATTCAAGTGAAACATAGCGTATTTGAGGGAAATATGCAATATATGTAAACTATGGTTTACAAAAAAAGAGGATTTTATGCTACCAGATTGATTACCATACCGGTTTGTGGCAAAACCGGCTTGTAATCCATTGTTTCTGCGGCAACCGTCGCAGCCTGAACTTGACTCTGATACTGGTCTATAAGCGCGTCTATCTGGTCGTCGCTCATACCAGACGTAGCAGCTTGGGCTGATTCGGCGTTTTTTTGCTTCATGCTCACAAGCTGATCGATGAGCGTATTGAGGATTACCAACCGGTCAACAGAAATTCCCTGCTGACCGCCCTGTGCGGGAAAACCGGAAACATGCTTGAACTGTGAATAGACGTACTGATTTGGCTTGACCGGTACATACTGTTTGCCGGTCGAAGAAACCGTGGAAATCATGCTGTATGACAGGGTCCTTAACGGACCGATATTGGAAACCATGCTACGCCCTCCGATTTGATTATCGGAAGAATGATGGTGAGGAATAAGAGAAAATAAACAGGACGAAATCAGTGCTTGTTGCGCCAGGTTGAAAGACGGGAGGAAAGCTCCTTATTCAGATTGTCCATCCGGGGTTCAGCGGTTACGGCAGATTCCAGGAAGGGGAGGATTACGTCAGTTTTTGCCTTGTCCCAGTCATTGGGCAAAATCCGGGGGACAGAAAGACTGTCAGGAGGCGGCAAATGGCCAAAAAGGATGGGATAAAACAGGGGAAACGCACGCTCATTTACCGCCTGAAGTGAAGAAAAGCCCCCGGAAAGTCCAAAGGACTGGTCAAACAGACCCATTTCCCGGCTTCGTTCAAGAAGATCTCGCTGGGTTTCTTCCTTGAAAAACCAGATCATGAAAGCCTCGGCTGCGGGAAGATTTTTTGCTTTACGACATATTCCCATGTAGACGATATCGTCACGAACCGGAATGGCGTCTTCATTCATCAACCAGCGGAAGTCGACATTCAATAGTTTGTCATGAGACAGTTTCAGAAGTTCATCGCTGGAAATATACGAAAAAAGGCTTTTCCCGGAAGTGACGAGCCGGTAGGGCGGATCATAGAGATACTTGAACTGAAAATCATCTTCGGCCTGTGTACCGGAATTGATCGTACGGGACCAATTTCTGAGATACTCGACACCCGTTGAAAGCTGCTGGTCATTCCATGCGAGATACGCTTGTCCCTCTTCGAACCGGCTGCCAAACATCTGGGCTGTCAAAAAAAGGAATTCACGGTTCCATCGTGGAGAGAATCCCATTCGGGTAACCTGACCGTCTTTTTCAATGGTAAATTCCTTTGAAAGCTGCTGAATGTGTCCAAGAGAAATGGAATAATCATTTTCCATGACGGCGGAATACTCCTGGGGAAAAAGCATGGCTGGAAGATTGAAGCTGACCGGTAATAAATACTGACGGTGTTTTACCGCGCCGAGATCCAGAAGCGGCTTGTAAAAGAGCCGGGAATTGATTCTCAATTCATTAAAAAGATACTCGACCGGAATTACCTGACCACGGGCTTTCTCCCCTTTTAGCCAGGGACCTACGATGATATCCGGATTCTGTTTGGCAGCGATAAGAGCCTCGGCAGGATTTTGACGGTATTCAACGACAATTTTATACCTGTCCTGACTGCTGTTGAAAAGCTCCACATATGAAACGAATTCACTCTGATTCGTCCAGATTCGTGCTATGGAACCTGATGTACGAGAACAACCGGATAAAATGATAATTGCAGATGTAATAAGTATATAAATAAGTGAACATCTTCGTTTCATGGAGCTAACTGTATGGGCCAACGCCGGTGTTGTCAATCCCGGATACTGCGGTTATACTGTTACATATGATTATACGCGATCCCGCGATTCCTGAAATTGTTCTGAAAATTGCAGATCACTATAATACAAACATTGCAACACGCTTTTTACGGCCCTACCTTGCCGGCATACTTGCCGATTCCGATTTGTCCCGTCGTATTTCAGATATAACCGATCACCCTGAAGCCTATACTTCCCAGGGGATCCATATTGATGAACTCTATTTGCAGATTCAGGCACTAGCACGATTTGTGTATCTCGTTCGGACAGACATCCTTCCAAATATCCGTCACATGGCCGGTCCGAGTACCCCCGGGGACAGTAATAAAGTTTTCCGGGACATGGCAATCAGTAACTTTGCCTCAAACATGCTTGTGTTTGCCGATTATGTTAATGAATTGTACGTCCAGACAGTACAATATGACAAAGAAATAAGTGGTAATCACCGGCCGGTGTATATGTCTATTCCTGGTCTTGAGGAAGTTGGTCGATATCTGGTGGAGAACTGATCTACTGCTATCAAAATTGTTGAAATAATCTTGCCCAAAAAGCCTGAATTCCTGGCCATTTTGCCCTGATTTACTCTATATACCTCTCTGCGGGGAGGTATACATGTCACAACACGGCGGACGATTGTCCGCTGGACGCCCAGTCCGTCGGCCAGAATTCTGCCCAAATCCTGACTGTCCCTACCACAACCGGAAGCTCGCCCGGACGAGCCCCTGGTACTATCACTATGGCTTCTTCTCATCCCTAGCCCGGGGAAGGACCCGACGCTTCCGCTGCAAACACTGCGGTACGACCTCATCAACCCAGACGTTTTCCATCAACTACTGGACCCATCTTCCCATCAACCTTCGTGACCTTGACGATCGGCTCAATTCCTGTGCCGGCTACCGCCAGATCGCCCGAGCTCTCGGGGTATCCTACCCGGTCATCAAGAACCGTACCCTCCGGCTCTCCCGGAACTACCTCAACCTCTTCGACACCTCGCTCGTCAACTTTCCGCTTGAGGAAGATATCGCTTTCGACGGCATCGAGTCTTATCTTCGGAGTCAGTACATACCGGACAACTTCAATATCGCTGTCGGATGTACCTCGCAGGTGCCGTACGCTTTCACGCTCTCCCTCTTTCGGCGGCGGGGTCGGATGACCAACGTACAAAAGAAGAACCGGACCGTCCTCGACACCATCTGGCGTCCAGAGCCGCGCTCCCTCGTCACGTCTTGTCGGACGGTATTTCGGGATATCCTGTCGCTCTACATGAACCGTCCGGAGCTATCGCCCTTTGTCATCAATACTGACGAGAAGACCGAGTACAAGACAGCGCTCAAGGATCTTCCCGAATGGCGGCATCTGAACGAACTTCATCTCGTCGAACATCGGACTGTGAGCTCCCGCCTTCCTCGGACGCGTCGGAATCCCCTGTTTCCGGTGAACTATCTTGATCGTGAGATCCGGAAGAACTCGGCGGCGCATTGCAGGGAGACGGTCCGGGGAGACCGGGAGGCGGGGATGACGATGGCGCGAATGGTGATAACGCTTGGGTACCACACCTTCCGCAAGCCCTACCGGATCGACAACCGGGTGGCACGAGCCGAAACGAAGACGCATGCGGATATGGTCGGGCTTCTTGTAGCGAAAGAGGCCCGAAACGCATTCGAACGGTTATACACGAAGCGGCATGTGTGGACTCATCAGGTGCAGCAGGCTGAGTGGATGGAAGAAATCTGGCTGAGAAGGAAGAAAAACCCGCCGATGGTGTGCTTCCGGACGGGTGTCGTGCCCGAAAAAGGTCAGCCGGGCAACGGTTGGGTCGCCCGGCATCTTGTGATGTGATCGTTATTTATCTGGTTTTGGTTTCAACAATTTTGATAGCAGTAAAAAAGCATTCGGGGAGAGCTTGCGCCGCGGATGGATGAGGCGAATGTTGTTTTTGAGAAAACCGGTTTATCCGCTGTTGAGGTACGGGCGCATCCGGGTTTGCTCCGTCAGGCCATATACAATTTGGTAGATAACGCGGTCAAGTATGGTGCATCCGGCGGGGTCATTTCCCTGTCCATCAATGCCGAGGGGGCTTCTGTACGCATCACCGTGGCGGATCAGGGGCCGGGAATTGATGAACGTGATCGTTCACGCCTTTTTGAGCGTTTCTATCGTGTTGACAAGGCACGTTCCCGTGAGACCGGCGGAACCGGTCTCGGGCTGGCAATCGTGAAGCACATCGCGCTTGCGCACGGCGGTTCGGTCAGGCTTGAGCCCGAGAGCCGGAAGGGTGCCGCGTTTACTTTTGAACTTCCTCGAAGTTGAAAGGCGTCGCGTTTGCCTGTACACGTCCCCGGAATTGAAGGGTGACGGTTCTTCAGCTTGCATTTTCCCGTAAAGGGGAGTATACTCGGTTCAAATTATGGAAAAATACTCTGAACCCGAGCGTATTTACGCGTATCAGTATAAATCAGTCAGTCACTCGTTGTTTGACAAGGTCTTCCGGTATTGGCTGAATTATGCGTTCAGGTTTATACCGCCCGCCATGTCTGCGAATCTTCTCAGTATGACCGGAAATCTGGGCTCATGGTTTGCCCTTATTTTGCTGGTGGTTCTGGGAGACCGTGTTGATCTTCCGCATCATCGTATTGTGTTTGCCCTTGCGTCGTTTTCCGTGTTTTTTTACCACACGGTGGATAATCTTGATGGCCGCCAGGCAAAACGTGCGGGATCCTGCGGTCCTCTCGGTGAGTTTGTGGATCACTGGTTTGACTCGTTCAATGTCTTTTTCTTTCCGCTCGGTGCAATCGCCGCGTTTCCGGTCATTCCGCTCAGCTGGGGAATCGCGATCATCATTCTGGCGGGTATTGCCGACTGGCTCGCCTTGCGTGAAGTTATGAAAACCAATGTCATGTACTTCGGTCCGGTTTCCACGGACGAGGGCATTTTTGTCTATTGGGCGCTTCTGTTTTTTATCTCCATACTCGGATATGATTTTTGGGCAGCTCCGCTTCCGGGTATCGGTATCCCTCCCATAGGGATCGTAGTGTTTGGTGTCGGGTTGAATTTTATCTATCAGATTTTCCGGGTTCTTATTACGTACCGGTTCATGGGGTTGCGGGAAATACTGGTTGAGTCGTTGTATTACATCCCCATCATCCTCTGGATTGTTGCTACCGCGCCTGTCTTGGGAGAACGTTTCGCCTTGATTTCCGGGCTTTTGGCCATCGGGTTCACGGGCTCGCGTCATGTAGGTGATTTATTGCGTGTCCGGCTTACCGGTCTCGCTTTGCCCCGGTTTTATCCCGATCTGGCAATATGTTTACTCTTCATGCTTTCTGTTCTATTTGTAAACGCCATCATTCTTCCGCTTCCCGCCTGGCTTTTGCTTTTTCCCATGGTGGTGTTGTTTGTTGATACCGCCCATGCGCTGGTATTGCAGTTTATGAGAACGGTTCGGCGGGTATATGAGTGTCTGGGTGTAACGCTTTTTGGAACGTCACCGGAGCGTGCAGTCGCCGTGGAACCGGTCATACAAAAATGAACGGAGTATTCAGGGTCTGGAGGCCTTTCACGTAATGGAAATGCCCGAATTTTTACAGACGATGCCCGATGAGTTTCTTCTTCTTGGATTCTTTGTCTTTTTGCTGATTTACAGTTTTTCACTTCCCATTACGGAAGAGATCGCGCTCGTCCTGGTCGGTTTGATGGCTCATGCGCGCAACTCCAATTTTCTGCTGGTATTGCTGGTCGCGTATCCGGGAATATTCGGTTCGGATATTGTGTATTATGTTGTCGCAAAATACTTCGGTTTTCGTCTTCTTTCGTCAAAGCTTTTCATGAGTTTGGTGAAACCGAAAAAAATCTATGCCAGTGAACGCTATTTCAAACGGCGCGGTCCCCGCATTGCGTTCTTTTGTCGTTTCGTCATGGGTATTCGCGCTCCGGTAATGATCGCCGCCGGGCTGCTCCGCATGCCGTTCAGGATTTTTGCGCGTTACGATGGACTTTCCGCGCTCATTTCAACCGTACTCTGGCTTTCAGCGGGATATTACTTCGGCTCACTGATCGAGCGGGGCCTGCATGCACTTCTTGCCCTATTCTCGGTTCTGACACCGTTGCTCATGGTTTCTGGGGTGCTTCTTATTCGTCATCGTATTTCCTGCGAGGAACGGCGTATTGACGCACAGGAAGCCCTAGAACAACCCGATTTCTCGACCATGCCATGTGAACAGGAAACCTTCGGAAATTAACTAAATAATACTATCATTTTACTAAGAATACTTGACAAACAAGTTCCTCTTTTCTATATTTAGAACAAGGAGTAACGATGAAACGAGTATTTATTTCTGTTCTGTTGGTGATTGCTGCTACAGGACTCTTTGCACAGGACCTTCGGATTGATTTCCGCTTTAATGTAGACAAAGATGATACCGCAAACTATCTGAACTGGTCGTTGGGCAAAGAAGTAATCAAGGACAAGTATGACGCTGCCAGCGGTGCGAGCGTTGCCGGATCGACATACGGTTTTGATGTGGCCCGCTATGATAATGAAATCACAAAGAATGCCGCTCTTCCTGCTGCTCTGCGGAACCTTCTGCTTTTCCCGGTGTCACCGTTTGGTATCGCCATTGGTGACAACTTTACTGTAGAAGAAACCAAACAGGGTCTGGTGATACGCTTTGTCCACCGTGGAGTGGCCTACGAACTCAAGACTGATAAAAAGGGAAATTACAACGCCGTAAGCGACGCACGTGCAGCACGCGGACTCGCCGACAATGTGGGTGGAAAGTTCATCATCAAGGAAGAGTTTGTAAAGGCTGGAACAGACGGCTCAAAAGGTGCGGATCTGGATTGGGACAAGATTACGCTCGTACCCGATACCCGTGCCGTATCTGCTTCGCGCTGGTTTGAAGGCACCCTGAAAGTCAAATACAAAAAAGGTATTCTGACAATGAAGGGTACTCTGGAAGAAATGAAGCGCTAAGAGTTCCGTTAAACGAAAAAAAGAATCGTTCCCATGGACGATTCTTTTTTTTTGCCGGAGACGGGAATTGAACCCGTACGCCGATTGCTCAGCAAGGGATTTTAAGTCCCTGGTGTCTACCAATTCCACCACTCCGGCCTTTTTGGTATACTACCCAAATGACGGAGAGAGGTCAATAATGTTTTCGGATACACATTGTCATTTTTCACATATTGCCTCGAGGGGAATAGTTGTTAGTGAAGTTTTAGCCGATATGGAGCGTGACGGGTATCGTGCCGCACTTGATATAGGAACGCGGGCAGGCGATCTTGGCGCGCGGATGGAAACCCTGATTGAAGCCGGTAACGGCATACTTCCCGAGTTTGTTCATTTTGCCTGTGGAATCTGGCCGGATGCCGATTCAATAGCCAATCAGGACGAGGTGCTGGCTCTTCTGGAAAGCGATATTCAGACAATGATCACCCATGCGAGATCGCGGGCTTCCGCGGGAAAAACCGCATTTGCGGCCCTCGGTGAATGCGGCGTTGACCGCTACTGGAACGGTACGGGGGTTTCTCACGATGACGTTTCGGTTGATGGTCCGGGGACAGACGATCTTGCCGGAGAAGAATCGCTTTTTTCACGTCAGATTGAGCTGGCCCGGACATATCAACTTCCGGTTATCGTACATTCCCGGGAGGCTTTTGACGTTACCCGGTCAATCTTGCGAAACGTGGACTATCACCGGGGAGTTATTCACTGCTATTCATACGGTATTCCGGAAGCTCGTGAATTTCTCGACATGGGCTGGTATATTTCCTTTCCCGGAAATATCACCTTCCCGAAGATGACTGCCGATATCGAACGGATGCGGGACCTGGTGGCCTATGTTCCCGACGATCTCCTTCTTCTCGAAACCGACGCGCCCTATATGACGCCGGTTCCGCACCGGGGCGCGGTCAATACGCCCTGGCATGTCCGGTATGTATACGAAAAAGCCGCCGACTACCGTGAAACGGAAGCGGCGGCTCTTGCAGAGCAGGTTTACGCCAACGCGAAAACCCTCTTTGGCATTACAACAGAATAGTACTGAATACCGGTACGTAGGTAACCAGCATCAAAATGACAAACTGTATTAGCAGGTAGGGCAGAATGCTTCGGGCAATCTGCATGACCGGGCGGTTAAAGGTATAACTCGCGATGAACAGGTTCATACCGACCGGCGGGGTTAAGAATCCCAATGAAAGGTTGGTAAGGAATATGACCCCGGTGTGTACCGGATGTATACCGAACGACTCCGCTACCGGGATGATCAGCGGTGATACTACCAGAATGGCCGAGTAGAGATCCATGAGACAACCGACAATGATGAGCAAGATATTCAACAGGAGCAGGAATACATATTTCGACTCTACAAAGGTCATGACAAGGTCGGTAAGGAGCATGGGGATCCCTGCGTCGATAAGGAAGTAGGCCAGGCCTTTCGCGGACGCTATGATGACGAGGATGCCACCCGCAACCGGGATGCTCTTGAGAATGACCTTTACTCCCTCTTTCAGCGAATAGTCCTTGCGGATGAACACTTCAAGCACGAAGGCGTAGACCGCGGCAAAAGCGGCGGTCTCCATGAGGGAGAGCGCTCCGGAAAAGAACCCCGCGACAATAAGGACGGGCAGGAGAATTTCACCTGCGCCGTTCATGAGAGAGACCGTCAGTTCCTTCACTGAGAAGGGGTCGCGGTGGACCGAGCGGTCGCGTAATATGGCGACGAGAATCATCGCCAGGGCCATGAGCACGCCGGGAATGAGGGCTCCCTTGAACAGATCGAACATGTTGACCGAGAAGATGTTCGTGGTTCCATAGATTATAATAGCCAGACTCGGCGGAAAGAGCATGCCGATGGATCCCGATGAGGTGATGAGGGATTCTGCATCGCTTTTTGAATAGCCGCTTCCGGTAAGAATGACGGTCAACAGACCGCCCAGCGCGAGGATGGTAACCCCCGACGCGCCGGTGAAGGTAGTGAAAAAAGTCGCAACCAGGACCGCCGCGATTACCGGACCGCCGCGTATCCAGCCGACGCTGTTTTTTACTACATCAAGGAGTCGTTTACCGGCGCTGCCTCCGGCAAGGAGGTAGCCTGCAAGGGTAAACAGGGGAATTGCCGCAATGCTCTTATCGGTAAGAATTCCGTAGGATTCGAGCGGGATCATCTCGACATACCCGCCGCCCTGACTGAACGCGACATAGGTAATACCGCTCAGGGCTATAAAAATCGGCGTTCCGAAAATGGCTGAGGCGACAAGAAGGAGTACCAGCGGCCACAGGAGGAACGACGCGGCCTGTTCCCAGATCGCGAGAATCGCGGTGAGCAGGGGCGCGTCCTCAAGGCCGAACAGTGAATACAGGATGCCGAATACGGGACCGGTGGCGATAAAGAATCCTATACCGATACCGGTAACCGAGGCGATGATCATCCGTTCCCGGGTAACGGCGAGAAGCAGCATGCCCAGATACATGACCGGGATGAACGCAAAAATCAGCTGGAGG
>Ga0209613_1002978_pt1 | contig 11898 bp, 3 predicted proteins | sample BioC13SIPDNA_2_FD_185747 | JGI IMG/M metagenome (GOLD analysis project Ga0209613, IMG submission 185747) | Anaerobic biogas reactor microbial communites from Washington, USA - Biogas_R2_A C13 SIP DNA (SPAdes) (version 2) | ecosystem: Engineered > Bioreactor > Anaerobic > Unclassified | place... | reverse complement strand
CGCTACACCCCGCCCGCGGCCCTGGGGCTCACCGGCTATTTCACCGGCGCCGCCGAGGTCTCGGCGGTCGAGGTGGCCATCGGCGGGAGCTCGGGCCAGGCGGCGCTCTCCGCGCCGGAGGAGACCTGGCCCTTCACCCGCACCTGGAGCGTCGCCTACCTCTGGCCCGAGGAGGCCTTGCCGGATGGCGTGGCCCGCACGGCGGTGGTCACGGCCACGCTGGACGGCGCGCCCATCGCCCAGACGGAGGCGACCCTGACCCTGGACGTGGTCCCGCCCGCGGCGGTGGAGCTGACCCTGACCGGCAACGGCGCCCCTCTGGCGCCGGGCGCCATCGTCCGGGAGGCCGCGCCGGACCTGGCGCTGGCCTGGACGCCGTCCGCCGATGGCAGCGGCCTGGCCCCATACCTCTCCGCCTGGCGGATCTGGGACCCGTACACCACGACCACCACCATCCAGGTTCACGATCCGGCGGGGCCGCCAGCGGCGCACCTGGCCGCCGGCGAGGCGCAGGTGATCGCCCTGGGCCTGGCCAGCCGCGACCTGCTGGGCAACCAGAGGTGGCAGCGGTATGGCGCGGTGGTCGTGGACGGCCCGCTCACCCCGGACCTGCTGCTGCTCCCGGCCGGGGCGGGGAGCGCGACCGCCGCGCAGCCCTACGCGGGCTGGATGGACAGCGGCTGCTCGCTGATGGGCGCCGATGAGCGCGCCTCGCTGCGCCAGTCGGCCGGCGGCTGGGCGGCCCAGCAGCTCCACGCCACCTGGGACGCGCGGGCGCTGCGGCTGGCCTGGACCGGCGCCGACTGGGATGGCGACGGCGACCTCTTTATCTACCTGGACACGGGCGCGGGCGGCACGGATGCCACCTTTACCCCGTACCCCCTGGACGAGGCCGCGACCCATGTGCTGCTGCCGCCGGGGCTCCCCGCCGACCGGCTGATCTGGGTGCAAGACGGGCGCACGGCGACGCTGCTGCGTTGGGATGGCGCGGCGTGGGCGGCGGAGACGCCGCTCTCGGCGGAGCAATACCAGTACCACTGGTCGCCCAGCGGCGGCCAGACGGACCTCGTCCTGCCCTTCGCGCTGCTGGGGATCGGCGCGGGCGACGCGCTGGGGCTGCTCGCCTTTGCCACGGAGGAGCCCGCGCCCGCTGCGCCGTTGCGCCTGTGGGCCACCCTCCCGGCGGCCAACCCGGTCAACAGCCCTCGCTCCAACCCGCGGGCCTTCCTGGTGGGCCTGCTGGAGGGCCAGGGCGCGCGGGTGCCGCTGCTGCACTTTTACCACTGGGCCAGCCTGGGCGACGGCGTCTGCCCGAACGGGACCGCCGGCGCGGCGGGCGAGCCCGCGCGAGGCGACGTGCAACTGCGCGCGACCATCGCCGCCGACCCGCCCGGCGCGGCGGTGAGCGGCGTGGGCGGCGGCGTCTTTTGGACGGGCGACCCCGAAGGCGCGCTGGCCGCCCTCGGCTCCGGGCTGGTCATGGAGATCCTGAGCGCCGAGCACGCCCCCTTGCTGGACGGCCAGCCCATCACGTACACCCTGCGCATCGCCAACGAGGGGAGCGACGACCTCCAGGGGGCCTGGCTCGAGTTCAGGGCCTTTGGGCAGTTGCGCCTGCTGGAGGAGCGCGCCGACCTGGGGGACATCCCCGCCGGCGGCGAGCGCGCGGCGACGGTGCACGGGTTGACCGACCGCGCCCAGTCGGAGGTGGCGCTGGCCGTGGCGCTGGCCCGCCTCTTTGACGCGAGCCACCAGCCGGGGCAGCCCGCGCTGGAGTGGATGGTGGCGGCGAACCGCGTCGACCGCGGCGGCCCCGAGCAGGTGGGGCTGCACGAGGCGGGCGGGCTGGTGGGCCCTGGCGCGGCCTGGCTGAGCGGCGTGGCGAGCGACGAGTCCGGCATCAGCCGCATCGAGGTGGAGATCCTCGCGCCCTCCGGCCTCACCTCCACCGTGACCTGCGACGTCGCCCGGTCGGCCTCGGGCTACTGGACCTGCCCCTGGGACGTGGTGGAGGCCAACGGCGGGGCCGCGCCGGAGGACGGCGACGCCTTCACCCTGCGGCTGCGGGCCGCCGACCGCCTCGGCCACGTCAGCAACTGGACCGCCCCCTACACCATCCGCGTGGACGCGCTGCCGCCGGGCCTGCGGCTGGCCAGCGAGATCGCCGGCGCCTGGGCGGGCCGGGTGGTCAACGGCAGCTCGCTGCGGTTGATCGGCGAGACCTGGGACAATAGCGCCGTGGGGAGCGTCACCATCTGCGTGGACGGCGCCCAGTGCCGCACCGCCGACCTCGCGGCGGCGGGCGCGGCCTCCAGCCGGTGGTCCCGCTGGATCACCCTGGGCGGGGCGCTGGACTATGTGACCAAGACGCTGACCATCGAGGCGACGGACCGCCTGGGCAACCGCATGGTGCAGGGGATGGCCGTGCCGGTGGTGTTCGACAACGCGCCGCCCGCGCTGACGGCCCAGCAACGGCTGGCGCAGGCGCGGCTGGGCAGCTCCGAGATCGTCCTCAGCGGCCAGGTGCACGACGGCGGGCCGAGCGCCGAGGTTTCGGTGCGCGTCGAGTCGCCGGGCGGGGCCAAGACGCGCCTCGCCGCCGCGCGTGACGGGGACTCGTGGTCGTTCGCGCTGCCCGCGGGGCTGCGGGGGAGCCACACCCTGTGGGTGGAGGCCAAGGACGCGGCGGGGAACGTCGCCGCGGCCGGCCCCTTCACCGTCGAGGTCACCTGCGCGAACGCCGCCCCCGTGGTCACGCGCCTCACCGCCGAGCCGGCGGCTGGCGCGCCCCGCTCGCTGGCGCTGACGGCCCTGCTCTATAACGCCGGGCCCGACCCGCTGCCCGCCGGGACGCGGATCGCCCTGGCCGAGGGCGGCCGGTCGCTGGGCGAGGCGGCGACCACCGCCCCGTTGGGCAGCGGCGAGGCGCAAGCGCTGAGCGTCCTTTGGGCGCCGGAGGAGGCGCGACGCTACGACCTGACCGTCGCGGCGCTGGCGCCCGCGGCGGGCGCGCCCGCGGCGCCGCTCTGCGAGATGGCGGCGCCCGCCCAGTTCACTCTGTGGGTGCGCGACCTGCCGCTCTACGCGGGGCTGAACCTGGTCGGCCCGCCGCTGCGGCTGCCGAACGACGACGTGCAGGTGGCGCAGCGCGGGATCGCGGGCGACTATGCGGTGCTCATCGGCTACGACGGCGCGTTGCTGACCTATGACCCCGCTCGCCCCGAGGAGAGCACCCTCGATACCGTAGCGGCCGGGGACGGCTGCTGGGTGCGCCTCACCAGCGCGGAGCCGCCGACCCAGACGGTGCACCAGGAGCCGCTGGCGGCCTGGCGCCTCGCTGGCGAGGCCCTCACCGGGACGGCGCGCCTGCCGCTGGACGCGGGCTGGAACCTGATCGGCTACCTGCCGCAGGCGGCGCGGCCCGTGTCCCTGGCCCTGCAATCCATCGAAGGCGCCTACGCGGCGGTGCTGGGGTTCGACCGCACCGGCCTGTCGTACTATCCCGACCTGGACCGGGGGAGCGGCTATAACACCCTGGCCCGGCTGGCGCCCGCGGCGGGCTACTGGATCAGCGCCACGCAGGCGATCACCCTCGCCTATGCCCTGGACGACGTGGCGCCGCCCGAGGCGAACCCGACGCTGACCGAGACCGTCGCCTATGCCAACCGCCTGCAAGCGATCCGCCTGGCCGAGGAGGCCGCTGGCGTGCGGCCCACCTACGCCTGGCTCAACCTCTACGGCCGGGTCCACCTGGCCGACGGCCGCCCCGCGCCGGTTGGCGCGACGGTGACGGCGTGGGCGGGGGGCGCGGCGTGCGGCGCGACGGTGGTGACCGAGGCGGGGCGCTTTGGCCTGCTGGCCTGCTACCGCGACGACGCGACGACGCCCGAGGTGGACGGCGCCCGCCGCGGCGAGGCCATCGAGCTGCGGGTGGACGGCGAGCCGGCGGCGGCCTGGGCGCTCGGCCACAACGGCCGGCCCGTCGAGGGCGCGCCGCCGCTGCGGTGGACCGCCCACGGCGACCGCTGGGAGGTGCTGGCGGGGACGCCCCATCGCCTCCAGTTGCCGAGGGTCACGGTGTCGCGCGGGCGCTAGCGCGGAATACCGACCCGGGACGGCAGGCGCCCCTCTCGCACGACAAAGGGGCCGGATCACGCGGATCCGGCCCCTTGTTCGTGCGGGACGATCGGAGGATCGTCCCTACTTGGCGTGGATGACGATGCTCCCGCCGCCGAGGACGGTGGTCAGGTCGACGCCGTCGTCCGCGCCCATCTGGTTGTCATAAACCATGGCCTCGGTGGCCAGGTCCCAGATCTTGATGCGGAACTTGTCGACCCCGCCGCCGCCCTTGACCTGGCCGTCGATGGCGGTCAGCAGGAAGCCATAGCTGCCCGCGCCGTTGATCTGGCCGACGCCCTTGTACTGCGCCCGCGCGCCGGCGATCACCAGCCATTGATAGCTGTTGCTGTAGAAGGCGAGCCCGGCGACCTGGAAGGTGAAGGCCGTCTCGCCGGTGGGCACGGTGGCGCCCTTTTTGTACTTGCTCACAAAGCCAAAGGTGGCTTTGCCCGCCAGCGCCGCGTCGGGGGCGTAGGCCCCCGCGGGCGAGGCGATCCAGCCGCCGCCGGTGACGAACCCCGCGGTGGGATCATAGATCACCAACTGGCGCGTTTCGCTGGCCGTGTTGCCGCAGGCGTCGGTGGCCACGATGGTGACGGTCCAGACGCCCACGGGCGGCTCGTAGCCGCTCAGCTCGCCATCGGGCGAGGGCGGCGTATAGCCGTCCGGCAGCCCTTCCGTGGCCCCTTGCAGGAAGGCCCGCGGCGCCGGGCCGTCCGCGCAGCTATCCGAGGCGCTGAAGGAGAGCGCCGTGCCATAGGGCTGGACGTCGTACTCGGCCGGCGTGGTGATGCTCAGCGCCGGCGCCGTGGTGTCTTGCACCGTGATCCGCTGCGTCGCGCTGGACGTGTTGCCGCAGTCATCGGTGGCGGTCCAGGTGCGCTCGAACCAGTAGGTGTTGCCGCAGGTGAGCTGGTGCGCGCCGTCGGCGTAGGTCACCTCCACCGCCGCATCGCAGGTGTCCGCCGCGGTAGCCTGGCCGGTGACGTCCGGCCCCGTGTCGCAGGTCGCGCATTCGAGCACGATGTCATCTGGCACGGTGAGCACTGGCGGCGTGGTATCCTCCACGGTGATGGTCTGGCTCGCGCTGGTGGTGTTGCCGCAGTCATCGGTGGCGCTCCAGGTGCGAGTCAGGATGTAGCAGCTCGGGCACGCGCCGTCCGTGCGGGCCTCGGTGAAGACGATCGCCGGCTGCTCATCGCAGTTGTCGATTGCCATCGGCTGGGCCGGGGCGGGCACCAGGTTGCATTGCACCGTCACGTCGGCGGGCACGCCGTTCAGCGCCGGCGGCGTGGTATCCTGCACGGTGATGATCTGCGTCGCGCTGGACGCGTTGTCGCAGTCATCGGTGGCGGTCCAGGTGCGGGTCAGGATGTAGCAGCTCGGGCACGCGCCGTCCGTGCGGACCTGCTCATAGACGATGGTCGGATCGAGGTCGCAGTTGTCCGTCGCCGACGGGCTGGCGGGGGCGGGCACCGCATCGCATTCCACCGTCGCGTCCGCGGGGACGCCGCTCAGCGCCGGCGGCGTGGTATCCCGCACGGTGATCACCTGGCTCTGGCTGGTCCAGTTGCCGGTATCGTCGGCGGCGGTCCAGGTGCGGGTCAGGGTGTAGCCGTCCGCGCACGAGCCGCCGGTGCGCTGTTCGACATAAGCGATGGCGGGGGCGGGGTCGCCGTTGTCCGTCGCTGTCGGGCTGGCGGGGCCGGGCACCGCATCGCATTCCACCGTCGCGTCCGCGGGGACGCCGTGCAGCACGGGCGGCGTGGTGTCCACCACCACGATGACGACGCTGACCTGGGCGCTGTCCGCGCCGCTGAACAGGGTCGCGACGACGATATAGCTGCCGGGCGTGGCATAGACGTGTCCGGCGGTGACGACGCCACCGGCGAGGGTCCCCTCGTCGCTGGTCCCACCGTCGCCCCAGGCGATGCTGCGGGTCAGGGTATCCGGGATGGGGCTGCCATCCAGGTAGCTCACGGTCACGTGGGCTGTCTCGAGCCCCGCCTCGATGGCGCCGGCCGGGCCCGCCATGGTCAGGTTGTCGAATTCCTCGCCTGGAGCCAGCGGCGGCATCGGGTCGCCGTCGATATAGATCGTGATCGAGCCCCCGCCGTCCGCGGACAGGTTCTCAATGGTGAACTCGTTGTCCACCGGCTCGTCGATCCGGGCCTTGACGTCCAGCGGCACCTCAAAGGTGAGGTTGCCCACCGTCCCGACCACCGGGTCGCCCTCCTCCACCAGGAACTCGAGCGAGCCCCGCTGCACCAGGACCTGGTTGTTGAGCGCCAGCGTGATGGTGCTCAGGACGGTCCGCAGCATCGCGGTGATGGTGGAGCCCGTCCCGGCGGACTGCCGGATGCGCGCCTGCTGGACGGTCTCGTCCACCTGCACGCGGGACTGGGCCTGGAGCTCCACCTGCTGCTGGCCGGTCATGCCCGCTGCGCCGAACTTGGCCTTGGGCAGATGGGCGGGCTTGTTCACGACCACCTTGCTCGCGGTCTTGCGGAAGTGGGCCGCGGCGTCGATCTGGGTCTCGGCGGACTTGGCGATATCGCTCTTGATCCGCTGCTCGATGTCGCCCTCGAAGGAGACCCCGCCGGCGCTGGACGATCCCGCGCTGTCCTCGACGGCCTTGGCGGCGGTGCTGTTGTCGATGAGGTCCTTCTCGACGGCGAGCTTTTTGCCGGCGATGTCGAAGGAGCCCATGTAGGCGCCGTTGTCGGCGACCGTGACGTGCTCCTTGAAGCGGGCGTCTCTCTCCAACACGACCTTTTGCATGGCCTCGACGCGGGCGCCGATCTTGGTCTCGTCGGCCTTGGCGTCGGCGGACTCCTTCTTGATCTTTTGCTGGCCGGCGCCGGTGAAGACAGCCTTGCCGGCCTTGTTCACGTCGGAGCTGGTGATGGCCTCGGCGCCGTCGCTCGAGTTGTCGATGAGGTCTTTCTTGAGCTTGGCGGTCTTGTCGTAGACGTCGAGCTTGCCGTAGGGGCGGCTGACCTTGAGGTCTTGCTCAAAGCTGGCGTCCTTCTCCAGCTTGAGCTCCTGCATGGCCTCGACGCGGGCGCCGATCTTGGTCTCGTCGGCCTTGGCGTCGGCGGGCTCCTTCTTGATCTTTTGCTGTCCGGCGCCGGTGAAGACGGCCTTGCCGGCCTTGTTCACGTCGGAACTGGTGATGGCCTCGGCGCCGTCGCTCGAGTTGTCGATGAGGTCCCTCTTGAGCTTGGCGACCTTGTCGTAGACGTCGAGCTTGCCGTAGGGGCGGCTGACCTTGAGGTCTTGCTCAAAGCTGGCGTCCTTCTCCAGCTTGAGCTCCTGGAGGGCCTCGATCCGGACGGCGATCTTGGTCTCGTCGGTCTTGGCGTCGCCGGTCTCCTTCTTGATCTTTTGCTGGCCGGCGCCGGCAAAGACGGCCTTGCCCGGGGCGGTGAGGTGGGACGACTTGATGGCCTCGGCGCCAGTGTTCGTGTTGTCGATGAGGTTCTTCTTGAGCTTGGCGGTCTTGTCGTAGACGTCGACCTTGCCGCTGGCGCTGACCTTGAGGTCCTGCTCAAAGCTGGCGTTGCGCTCGAGCTTGATCTCCTGGAAGGCCTCGACGCGAGCGCCGAGCTTGGTCTCGTCCGTCTTGGTGTCGCCAGTCTCGTTCTTGATCTTTTGCTGGGCGGCGCCGATAAAGACGGCCTTGCCGGCCTTGTTCGCGTCGGAGCTGGTGATGGCCTCAAGGCTGGCGCTGGTGTTGTCGATGAGGTCCTTCTTGAACTTGGCGACCTTGTTGTAGACATCGAGCCTGCCGGCGGTGTTGACCTTGACGTCCTGCTCAAAGCTGGCGTCCTTCTCCAGCCGGAGCGAGTGGAAGGCCTCGACGCGGGCGCCGATCTTGGTCTCGTCGGCCTTGCCGCCGTCGGTCGTAATCCGCTGCTCGGCAGCGCCCTCGAAGCGGACCTTGCCGCTGGCGGGGCTGGAGCTGGTGATGGCCGTAGCGCCAGTGTTGCTGTTGTCAATGAGATGCTTGCGCAGCGTCAGGGTCTTGTCTGCGACGTTCACCTGCCCGTTGGGGCCGACCTTGAGCGTCTGCGCCTCTGCGTGGTTGCTCAGGGTCACCAGGTGCCGCACCTCCACGCTATCGGCGGAGGTTGGCGCAACGCCTCCTTGCCACGTCGCCGCGTCGCTCCAGTTTCCAGACTGCGCGCTGATGATGGGAGCGGCGCTGGCGTACAGATCGACCGCGTTGTTGGGCGTGTCCGCCACAAGGATTTGGCTGCCGTCCGGCGATGCAGCCACCACCGGCGACCCATAGGAGCCCCAGTACCCCAGCGAAACGCCGGCCGGAGTAAAGACCTCCGCCTTGCCGTTGGCCGAATCGCCGGCATAGATGTAGCCGGCGGCGTCCACGCTCACGTTGCGGTACCGCGGCGACACGGCCGCGGGATCGCCGCCGGCCACACAGCCGTTCGATCCCCACGAGGTCACCAGCGCCAGGCTGGCGTTCAGCTTGCAGATGCCGGTGTCGCTCGTCGCTCGATAGGCGGAGCCCGTCGCGTCGATCGCCACGTCGCAGGAGGGATCGATACAGGAGACGTTCCCCCCTGGCGGCGCTATGGGAATCTGTGAGGCGGTCAGGGTCAGGTTCCCGCCGGAAAGGGCGAATTGCGCCACATTGCTGCAGGTCGTGACGTCGACCTGGGTGCCGGCCCCATTCACGGAGAGGTTCCACCAGTGCGTCGCGGTTCCCGGCAGATCCGGGTCGGCGACCCATTGAGCCCACTGGCTGACCCCCGTGCCGAGCACCACAACGACCTCTTCCCAGTCGGGCACGTTGGCATCCGTGCTACTGACGGTATGCAGCACGTACACGTTCCCCGCCGCGTCGACGGCCACGCTGCGCGGCGAACGCCACGGCTCGGTCCACAGCGGCACCCCATTGCTGAACTGCCCGGCGTATGCTGTCCAGGTCTCCAGAAGCGCTCCGGCCGCATTGAACTTGGTGATGCGGTTGTTGCTGGTCTCGGCGACATAAAAGTTGCCGGAGGCGTCCACGGCTATATCATTGGGCGCGCCCAGGCTGTCAATCGTCATCTGGTACGCTGGCGGCACGGTGGGCTCTGCTAGCGCCGCCAATGGGGCCAGCAGCCACAGCGCCGCGACCGCCACGATGATTCCCAACCACCTGCAGATGTGACTCTTCATCAGATCATTCTCCTTGCGCGCACAGGGGCGGGGCCGGAGCCAACCCTCTCGGCGTTCCCCGCCAGCGAATCCCGACCGATTTCAGAGCGTTCCGTCCCGTCTGGGGCGATCAACCGCTTCATGATCCGCGTCCCTCCTCGGCTCTCGGCCTGGCCGCTCCGTGGCGGCCGCCGGGCTTTCTGGCTCGGGGAGGCGTGCCCCGGCCCTCAGGTAATCGCACAGCTCGTCCAGCGTGGCGAACCCCTGGCGCTCCCCGGTGGCCGAATCTTGCAGCCAGGCCCGCCAGACCGGCCCGGCCTCCGTTTGGGCTTCCCATAGGCTCAGGATGTATACTGCGTGCGGGCGTCTCTCGGGCATCAGAACACCTCGATGGGGCAAGCACCATGACATCCTCTGGCCCCATTCTAGGCGGCGACCGTGAATAGATCGTTGAATAACGGCCCCAAAACGGCTTGGTGGGACAAGTTCCACCATAAGTGGGAGGGCGGTCTACCACAAAAGGATGAGGAAATCGCTCCACAGGGCAAGGAGATCCCCCCTCCCCCTTAGAAGGGGGGGCAAGGGGGGATCTCCACCGCGATTTGGGGCTAACGGGATTATGGTGATATACTGGCGCACGAAGGATGGGTCGCGCAGGCCAGGCCCTTTGGTGAACCGTGGGGCCAGGCGCGCCTGCGTCTGCAAGCATCGTCCGGCCGGCCGGACGAAAGGAGGCCAGCAAGCCAGCAAACGGTTTCCGGTGCGTTCGCTCGAATTCGGATTCAGCGGCCCCCATCGCCCAGAGGGACCGGCGCGACCAGCGGCCCAGTCGGACTGCCGGGAGGCCGGGGCCTTGCGAGGCCGAGACACCAACCAGGAGGACAAGATGAAGAGGACCATTGCCCTGACCCTAGCGTTCATCGTGATCGCCGCCATGGTGGCCGGCTGCGCTCCGGCGCCCACCGCGACCCCCGTGCCGCCGACCGCGACCACCGCGGCCGCGCAGCCCACCGCCGCCGCGGCCCCGACCAAGGAGCCCACCGCCACGCCGCCGCCGGCCGTCTGCGCCCCGCTGCCCAACATGCCCACCGTCAAGGCGGGCGAGCTGGGCTCGGCGGAGAACCCGATCATCATCACCTTTGTGCCGTCCGGCGACGTGCCGACCATCACCAAGGCCGGCAACGAGACCGTCGATTGCCTCAAAAAGATCACCGGCCTGACCTACAAGATCGAGGTGGGCACCTCCTATGCCGTGTCCATCGAGGCCATGGGCGCGGGCAAGGCCCACGCCGGGTTCCTGGCCACCTTTGCGGCGATCCTGGCCCGGGAAAAGTATGCCATCGAGCCGGCGCTGGCCTCCACCCGCGCTTACTCGACCAATGACCTGGACCCGGACAAGGGCCTCAAGGGCACCCAGCAGATGTTCTACAAGGGGCAGTTCATCACCAAGAAGGGCTCCGGCATCAAGAGCGTCGCCGACCTCAAGGGCAAGACCTTCTGCGGCGTGGACGCCACCTCCACCTCCGGCTGGATCATCCCCAGCCTCAACCTGAAGGCCAACGGGATCGATCCGGACAAGGACCTGAAGGCGGTCACCTTCGCCGGGTCCCATGACAACGTCGTGATCGCCGTCTACAAGGGCGACTGCGACGCCGGCGCGAGCTATATCGACGCGCGCACCTCGCCCGCGGTGGCCAAGGCCTACGCGGACGTGCTGGACGTGGTCGAGCCGTTCTTTGTCAGCATCCGCATCCCCAACGACGGCCTGCAGTTCATCAAGGGCTTCGATCCGAAGCTCAAGGCCGCGACGGTGCAGGGGCTCCTCTCCATGATGGCGGACCCCGGCGGCAAGGCCGTGGTCAAGCGCGCCTACACCTACGACAACCTGGTCGAGGTGCCTGTCGAGTTCTATGACGAGTTCCGCGACCTGCTCAAGACCGCGGGCGTCGATGCGGCCAGCTTGGTGAAATAACCAACCAGTATGTGAACGGGAGGAAGGCCCAGCGCCTTCCTCCCGCCATTAGGGAACTGACGATGCTAAAAGTCGAGAACCTGACCAAAGTCTACCCCAACGGCACGGTGGCGCTGCGCGACGTGAGCTTCCAGGTCCCGGACGGCGAGTTCCTGGCCGTCATCGGCCTGAGCGGGTCGGGCAAGTCCACCTTGCTGCGCTGCATCAACCGGATCATCGAGCCCACCTCGGGGCGGATCATCCTGGACGGCGTCGATCTCACCGCGCTGCCGCCCTCCGAGATGCGCAAACAGCGCCGCCAGATCGGCATGGTCTTTCAGCAGTTCAACCTGGTCAAGCGCTCCTCGGTGCTGACCAACGTGCTGGCCGGCCGCCTGGGCTATCTGCCCTCGTACATGAGCCTGGCCAACCACTTTCCCGCTGCCGACCACGAGACGGCGCTCAAGACGCTGGCGCGGCTGGGGCTGGAGGACAAGGCCCACGTGCGCGCGGACTCGCTTTCCGGCGGGCAACAGCAGCGGGTGGGCATCGCGCGCGCCTTGATGCAGGACCCCAAGCTGATCCTGGCGGACGAGCCGGTGGCGTCGCTGGATCCGGTGCTTTCGCACTCGATCATGAAGTACCTGGAGGCGTGCAACAAG
>Ga0209613_1002906_pt1 | contig 12140 bp, 13 predicted proteins | sample BioC13SIPDNA_2_FD_185747 | JGI IMG/M metagenome (GOLD analysis project Ga0209613, IMG submission 185747) | Anaerobic biogas reactor microbial communites from Washington, USA - Biogas_R2_A C13 SIP DNA (SPAdes) (version 2) | ecosystem: Engineered > Bioreactor > Anaerobic > Unclassified | place... | reverse complement strand
TTTGGTCAATAAAAATGAATCCTTTTGCTTTACATCAGCCACATTAAGAAAAGAAATTTTCCTAATGGAGGCTGTTTTAAATGAGGATGAGATTTGTTCTGTTACTGCTTATTGGTATTATGCTGGTGGCAGGTTGTCAGGCTAGCAGTAAGCCGTTGGATCAGGCCAGGAAACCTGATCAGGCGGTGGAACCCACTGATTCTGGCTATCCCGCTGAGGTTCGCAATTGGCTGAGTAATATGAAGCCTTATCTGGTAGCGGGAGTGATCGAAAGAGGCGGTAAGACTTATCTGCTGGTCAGCGGAGGTGAACAACGTACCGCCGGCTATGAGGTGAAAATCTCCGATGTTACTGAAAGCGATGACCAGCTGACGGTGTATGTGGACATGACCAACCCTGGTGGGCCGGCAGCTCAAGTGCTCAGTTATCCAAATGCGGTTTATGTTATGGATCGATCCATAGATGATGATAAAAAAGTGGTTTTCGTGAAGGCGGCTGACCAGGAAAGGATTCCTCAGATAGTGGGCCACCAGCCTACGGTGCCTTTTATGGAGGGAAGTCACACTATCAAGATAATGGAAATGGAATTGGATGATGGTGAGATCGAAGTAGAAGGGATCGCCCTGGTAGATGATGGCACGGTTCATTACCGACTGACCAACGCCTCTGGTAACGTAATGTCTTCAGGGCGGACGTCAACAGAGGCCCAAGCTCCTGACTGGGGTTGTTTTGAGCTTGATGATGTGGAGTTTCCTGCGGATGCTACCCATTTGGAGCTCTATAGGATCGACCCACGGGATCAGTCTCCTCAGGATGTGGTTCGGGTTCCTCTGTAAGGGTTGAGCTAATGGTGGCTTTTGTACTTTATGACGGTCGAGAATTGATATACAATGGAGAGGATTATTGGGTGAAAACGATTGCCGTGTGGTGGCAAGCTATGGTGCAGGAAACGCCAGAGCTTTTTTGAGATCGCCACGTCGCTGCGCTCCTCGCGATGACATAGCGGGGCCCGATGCTCATCAATGTATTTTTTGGTTTTAGCTTCGCTCCTCGCAACCTTGAAAATGAAGTATTCCCAAAGGGAATTGAAATAAGTGGTGTCCGGAGGGTGCGATGACACGGGCCGGATCCATCTTCACTGCAATGACGCTTGGAGCGCTTTGATGACGTTGGCGGGCTTGGAGGGCATTTTCACAGCGGTTTCAGATAGTTGTTGGAAAGGGATGTGGACAGGTTGGGTCAGCAAGAATGGATGGTATTGGTCACTGCTGCTACCCCAGTTTTGGAGCTACGCGGAGCTATTCCGCTGGGTCTGGCTTTTGGCCTTCCCATTACTACTGTTTTGCTGCTGTCTTATGTGGGCAACCTTATTCCAATTCCTTTTATTTTGTTAGGAATAGGCTGGTTAATGAACCGTCTGGAGCAGATACCAGCTATTCATAACTGGTTGCAGAACAAAGCTGAGCACGGCGGGCAAAAGCTGCATGATACCATGCAAAAATGGGGATGGCTGGGTTTGCTTATTTTTGTGGCTATTCCCCTGCCAGGTACTGGTGCCTGGACGGGGGCCTTGGCTGCTTCGGTACTTCGCCTGCCCTTTGGGCCATCCTTGCTGAGTATTGCCGGTGGTGTGATCATTGCTGGTTTAATAGTTAGCGGAGCAGGGCTGGGGGTCTTGTCTTTTTTCTAACTTGGAGAGGAAGGGTTTTATGGCACGGATACTGGTCTTAGCGCCTCATCCGGATGATGATATTATCGGCTGTGGAGGTAGTATAGCTAATCTAACTGCCCAGGGACATGAAGTTGTCATCCTTTACTTGACTTCCGGCGAGTCTGGAAGTCTGGAGGTGGATCCGGCACAACTGGCGCGCACTCGGGAGGAAGAAGCGCGCCGGGCGGGGCAACTGCTGGGAGTGCGTGAATTTTTGTTCTGGCGCCAGCCAGATGGTTTCTTAACGGAATCTGCTGATATTATCAACCAACTGGTACGTCTGATAAGAGCACGTCAGTTTTCCACTGTCTACTTGCCTCACCAACAGGAAGCTAACCGTGATCATGCTACTGCCTGCCGGATAGGCCTAGAAGCCTGCCAACGTGCCTCGGGCCCCTGGTTCAAAGACTGCGGACTCACTCCTTGGTCGGTGGACAATATTTTGGGTTACGAGGTATGGACTCCTCTCCAGCAGGTTAGTTATGTGGAGGATATCAGCGATATGATGGAGATCAAAATACAGGCACTGCAACAGCACCATTCTCAGGTCTCTGTTTTAGCCTATGACAAAGCGGTGCAAGGACTCAACCAGTATCGGGGCATCACCAGCGGTCTTGGTGCTTACGGAGAAGCCTTTGTCATCTATAAGGCGGGCGAGGTAGTTATCAGATGAGTAGGCCTTCAGTTCTGTTGATCACCCCTTATCTAAAGCAGCAACGTGGCAATACCGTTACTAGTTTACGATTGCTCAAGGGTTTGTCCCAGTTGGGCTATGCCATGGACATGCTGTCGCTGGACTCTCCTCAAGGCTGGTCTTGGGCTGCTGAGCGGTTATCCAAAGGTGATTACCAACTGCTGCATATCCTGCACGCCGCTTCACTGGAACAGGTCTGGCAGCGTTTGCCGGATACTGCTGGATTGCCGCTGGTTCTAACTACTACCGGAACAGACATCAATGTAGATCTATTCGGCCCGCAACGTCCAGTAATCGAAAAGGCTTTGCAGCAAGCCGACCGCATCGTAGTCTTTAGTCCTACTTTCGTCCCTATACTCACTTCGTCCCTTCCTGATATCTCTGCCAAACTGCGGATCATTCCCCAGGCTGTGGATCTGTCTGACCATCCCGCCTGGAGTCGTTCCCAATTGAACTACCGGGATGATGACATAATCGCTGTCCTGCCCAGCGGGCTTCGCCCGGTCAAACGCATCGAATGGGCTCTACAAGCTATGGAGATGGCCGCTGTTTATTGCGCGAATCTGCATCTGGTCGTGGTAGGGCCCAATATTGACCACCGCTATGCTCAAGCTATTTTGAACGATATTGAGCAGTTGCCCCGTACGGTTTATTTAGGCGAGGTCGATCATAAGGAAATGGCAGGTTTATACGGAATAGCCGATCTAGTCCTGAACACTTCTCTGGTGGAAGGACAGCCCCAAGCGGCTCTGGAGGGTATGAGTATGGGATTGCCAGCGATTATGTCGGCGGTCACCGGCAATTTGGGTATTATGACTTCGGGCAAAGAAGGTTTTTATGTTGACTCTCCCCAGGAATTGGCTCAGGCCATGATCACCCTGGCTGACAACCGACCTCTGCGCTTAGAAATGGGAGCGGCAGCGGCCTCCTTGGTTCATCAAAACTATGCGGTGGAATGGGAATGGGAGCAGTATCACACTTTATATAGGGAATTGCTGGGGTCGTAGCCTAAACTCCGCTACGGTTATAGGAAAACGGGGCGAAGTGGGCATCCCCTACCAATCTGCCACTATCTTACACGGCTAAAGCTATTACTCCTTTAATAATACTCTTCACATATTGCTTCATGCAGGAAAAGCACCTCCAACCACGAAATTTGTATTACAAATAGGCATAATTATTACATTAAGCCTGTTCGGATGCAGACTTTTATTAAAAAACAGGAGGTGTTTTTGGTGAGTGAAGCAGTCCCCGTCCCTAACTACCTGGAAAACATTATGGCCTTAAGACAATCGCAGGTGGCTATGTCGCTCGGCTCGGAAATAGAGCGGCAGGCTTTGACTCAGCCCCAACATCCAATGTTGATCTTCGAAGACCGCACTATCACCTATGATGAATTTAATCGTCGGGCCAACTGTTATGCCAACTATTTTGCTTCCCAGGGCTATAAAAAGGGTGATGTGGTAGCCCTATTGATGGAAAACCGCCCCGAGTTTCTCATTGTTGCCACCGGTTTAAGTAAGCTGGGTGTGATCGTATCCCTGATCAATAACGGTGTGCGCAAAGAAGTTCTGTCCCATGCCCTATCCATTTGTGATGCCCGCGCACTCATCCTCGGCCATGAACTGCTGGAAGCCTATCAGGAAATCGCTGATCAGGTGAAAATGTTGGATCCAGCCACTATTTATCTGGAAGATGAAGGACGCCAACTGACCCCCCCGGTTGGTATGTTAAACATCAATGAACTGCTGGCTGACGCCGATGACAGTAATCCCCCCACAACTGGTCAGGTCGTCAGTGATGATGTCATAGTGTATATTTACACCTCCGGTACTACCGGTTTTCCCAAGGCTACCGCGGTGACCCAGAAGCGCTGGCTGGTTCTGGCTAACTTGTTTGGTCTCTACGGCTCCATGAGCCCCGAAATCACTCAATATATGGTCTTGCCTTTATACCACAACAGCGGCTTCGATATCGGTTTCTCCAGCCTGGTAGTTTCCGGCGGTACTATGGTATTGCGCCGCAAATTCTCGGCACGGGCTTTCTGGGACGATGTACGTAAATATAATATCAGTATGTTTATTTACGTGGGCGAACTGTGCCGCTACATTTATAACCAGCCGCCTCGCCCTGATGATGCTGACAATCCTTTACGCATGGTAGCTGGCAATGGTATGCGTGGCGACCTGATGGTGCCTTTCCGGGAACGCTTCAACATCGAGATCCTGTATGAGATCTACGGTGCTACGGAAGGGGTGGGATCCTTCCTGAACATGGAACAGATCCCGGGAATGTGCGGTAACCTTAACCTGGCCGGCATGCGCCAGGGAGAAATAGTCCGCTATGATTTTCTGGATGATCATATCGAGACTGATGAGAGCGGCTGGGCGGTCAAATGTCAGCCCGGGGAAACCGGTCTGCTGCTGTGTGAGATAAACGAACTGAACCGTTTTGCCGGTTACGTGAACAACCCTCAAGCCACGGAAGAAAAAATCCGCCGCAATGTGTTCCGGGAAGGTGACGAATACTTTGACAGCGGTGACCTGGTGATGCTGCATGAAAATGATTATTTTTCTTTCGTGGATCGTTTGGGCGATACTTTCCGCTGGAAGAGTGAGAATGTCTCCACCAATCAGGTATCCGATGTGGTGAATAAATTTGGCCATATGGAGGACGCCAATGTCTATGGGGTACAGGTGCCTGGCATGGAAGGCCGCTGCGGTATGGTAGCTATCAAGCTCTTGGAGGGCGAGTCCATCGATTGGGAAGCTTTTTCCGCTTATATAAATGAGAAATTGCCGCCTTATGCCCGCCCTTACTTCGTACGTCTCCGGGATAAGATCGATGCCACCAACAGTTTTAAGCAGGTCAAACAACAGCTGCAAAAGGAAGGCTTTAACCCAACTCTGGTTAAAGATCCTCTCTATTTCCTGGATCCACACACCGACCAATATGTGCCTTTGACTGAGGAAATATATCAAGATATTGTGGATCAAAAAATCCGCTTCTAAATGAGAAAGGTATGGCTGTCAGGGGATGCCAGGCATGTGGCCGGTTCGCGACTGCTGAAAGATTGCTTACTAGGGGGTGATGTGGACATTGCCCCCTTTTCTAATTGTCATCCTGAGGGAGGAACGACCGAAGGATCTTTCTCTCCGGTGCCAGTAAAGATTCTTCGACTTCGTCTCAGAATTTGCATGCGCTAAGCGCACCACGATGAATGAAAATACTCCCTTGGGTGTAGGGGAGGCTTTAGCCTCCCATCGGAAACTAAAGTTTCCGCTACTGCTTAGGTGAGAAGCATTTTCATAACAATGACATCATATTTTCGGTAGTCTCGGACGGTTATTTGCCCAGCTTCTTTAGCAGGTTCAAGGCTACTGCCAGGACAAACCATTTGGAAGCTGCCTCGTCCGGATTATGATATTCAGTTATCAAGCCTTCCTGACGGGCTTGCTCGACCAGTTGTTCTTTCCAGGGTTCAACCCCTTGCTCACCTCCTTGCCATTCTTGCAGGTCTAAAAAGAGACGGTTCCAGGGAAACTCTAGCCCGGGATCATGAGGGCGGTTTACGGTGTCGATTTGGTTATGGCCAATGATGGTATCACGGCTGATCGGGATATCCCAGCGTTCTATCAGTTGTTTATGTAGCCATAGACTGGCCTGGTACTGCGCTTCGGTCAAATGGCCGCCGGATAAATTCTCGTGTTCAATGGACAGAGTATAGCGGTTGGGATTAGTCCCGTCATACAGTCTCCAGGTGGGCCGCTCAACATACCCGTTGGCCCAGGCAGTATCCTCATCTCTTACCAGCTGCAAAATGCGGCCGTCCTGCAGGATCAGGTAATGAGCACTGGCTTGGGCGGCAGGGTTTTGCATCCAGTTCAAGGTGCCCGGGTAAAGACCAGCGGTGATGTGATCAACGATGGCTACAGGAGCCCTTCCTCCTCGCCCAGAAGTATAATTGGGCGTCCCTACCCATTGGATCTGAAATTGCACCACTTATTCATCTCCTTATATCAGTGTAGGCCTGTTGTTAACCTATCTTCAATCTACTAAAGAGCCTAAATACAGGCAAAGGTCGGCTAACTGCTTTTATGTCACCGGTAGAGTCTCCAAAAGCCGACGATGACCAAAAAGAGGCACAAGAAGGAGCTGCTCTATCTAGCTTTAATGCCTAATTTCCAGCAATGTGATAAGAAACGTGTTTTTTGGAAGACTATACTTGGAGGTGATTACATATGCCATCGCAGGAGGAATATTCTTCTTCGTGGGAAAAGGCTAACCAATCAGTCCAAGCCGCCATCAGAACCGCTCAGCAGGCTCATTCGGCCCTGGAAAGGGCTAAAGCCAGCCAGATAGCTTATGAGATACAGCATGCGGAGATGGAATATCAGAAAGCCATGAGACAGGTTCAGGCTGCCCAACAACATTTATCCTATGTCAGTACCGAACAGCAAGAGCAATTGTCCCAGGCTGAGCAAATGCTTAAAAATGAAGCCCCGGAAGTTCAGTAAGATCTGAGTTAGAAGACAGGAGGGCGACAGTAAACGTCCCCCTGTCTTGCTCTGCCATTTTCTTTCTCATAAAGAGGAATAAATGGTTATATTACGAAATAATATCTCAGATAGGTTTACTAGGAAGTCCGGTGTTTTAATTATATGAAAAACGCTCGAATTTTAAACTTCGGCTCACTGCGCGTTCATTTGATAGAAGGGTATATCCAGAATATTTTTTTGGTCGAACAGGAAGGTCGGCTGCTTCTATTGGACAGCGGGTGCAGCAGTGATGTGAAGAGAATAAAAAGCTACTGTGAAGAAGTTTTGCATTGCTCTCCGGCTGATATTGCACTGGTGGCGGTAACTCACATGCACCCGGATCATGGCGGAGGCGCTGTTTGTTTGCGCAAAAAGTTTGGGATCCCCATTGCCGCACATCCTGAGGTAGATCGATGGTATAAAGGTCTGGGAGGATTCCTGCAGCAGAAGTTGGACTGTTATATGGCTTATTTAGTAGCTTTTCATAGCCACCGTAAGCTGGAACGCCTTTTTTACAGTCGCCGAATAAACCCTGACTATATCCTGGAGGACGGTCAGGAGTTGCCTTTTTTCCCGGGATGGAGGGCTATGCATGTACCCGGGCATATTGCCCATGATCTGGCTTTTTTCCACGAACAGGAACGAGTGCTTTATACTGCTGATCTGATCTGCGATGTGAAAGGCAAGCCCCAACTTCCGCTGCCCATCGTGTTTCCGCAAAAAATGGCCGAATCCTACGACCGATTAGGGGCTGTGGGAGCTCAGGTCATTCTGCGTGCCCATGGGGAGCCTATCATCAACGAGGACTCCAGTCAGCTATTTGCCCACATGAAACAGCTTCTCAATCGCCCGGCCACTCCCTTTATGAAGCGCATCTGGAGGCTGTCTATTCACTCACCAGAGATTAAGAAAGCGGATTTCAGATAATTGGACACGGAAAGGTTAGCAGGCCTGTTCAGATGACTTATTAATTGGGATTTTCGCATAATCAACTCTATATAATATGTCATCCTGAGCGATAGCGAAGGATCTACAGCATTTACAAGATTGCTCAGAGTGACAGTATTGCAGGATTTTTTGAATTTAGCGATACTCTCCAATTGACAGGTGCGAATCGGGGGCATAATGTTGTTATATACATTCTATTTCCAGCCATCATTTGGAGGTAACCATGCAGCAAGATCAGGACTCTAAGTCGGTAAAACGCTACACTCTTCTGGCAGCAACCACCGCCGCCTTTCTGGCCCCCTTCATGGGCAGCGCCATTAATCTAGCCGTTCCTTCTATAGGACAACAGTTTAACAGTGGAACTCTGCTGCTGAGCTGGGTAGTGACCAGTTACCTGCTAGCTTCGGTAGCTTTTCTGGTGCCTTTTGGCCGGCTAGCCGATATTCGGGGCCGTAAGAAGATTTTTACCCTGGGTATAACGGTTTTCTCCCTGGCTTCAGTCTTATGTGGTCTGGCCTGGTCCATCGAAGTACTGATAATATGCCGGGCCATCCAGGGCGTCGGTAGTGCTATGATATTTGGTACCGGTATGGCCATGCTCACTTCAGTTTTTCCACCCCAGGAACGGGGACGGGTCTTGGGCATCAATGGCGCCGTAGTTTATGCGGGGCTGACCCTAGGGCCAGTTTTAGGCGGTGCCTTGACTCATAATATAGGCTGGCCCTCTATCTTTTTTCTCAGTGCACTTATCGGTTTTGCTGTCTTAGGACTGACTCTTGCCAAACTAAAAGGCGAATGGTTGGGTGCAGCAGATGAAAGTTATGATCTGCGCGGGGCAGTTCTTTATACGGTGGGTATAATAGCCTTTACTTACGGCATCTCTACTGTGGCCACCTCTCATTGGGCCAGGTATATATTGGGGGCAGGCATAATCATATTGATCGTTTTTGCCCGGCACGAATTGAAAATTCCCTCGCCAGTTCTGCAGTTGCGCCTTTTTCGGCACAACGCCGTGTTTAGTTTTTCGCTCTTGGCTGCTTTGATCAATTACTGTGCTACTTTTGCGGTGGGTTTCATATTGTCTCTGTTCTTACAGGTTTCCCTAGGCTATAATTCGCAGGTGGCCGGCTTTATTCTCCTGGCCCAGCCCATCATTATGGCTTTGGTATCCCCCTCCGCTGGTCGTTTATCCGATAGGATAGATCCCCGCCTGGTAGCATCCACCGGTATGGGAATAAGTACCCTGGGGCTGTTTATTCTTATTTTCATCAATCCGCAATTTCCTCTGATGGTGGTAATGTTAACTCTCGTCCTGCTGGGCCTGGGTACAGCTCTGTTTGCTTCTCCTAATAACAATGCGGTGCTGAGTGCTGTGCCCAAGCAGTTTTTAGGTGTGGCCTCTTCCACTCTGGGTACGGCACGTTTGACCGGTCAGGTCACCAGTATGGCCTTGGTCACGTTGATTCTAGCTTCCTGTACCGGTAATGTGGAGCTGTCCCCAGCCTACAGCCAGCTGTTTATAAAGGCGGCCCGCTTTTCCTTTATAATCTTTACGATTCTGTCGGTGCTGGGCATCATGGCTTCCCTGGCCCGGGGCAAAGGTGCCGGCAGGAATCAGGCATCAGCCTAGGAGAAGACAAGGGGAGGTAAATAATGAAGCAAGACCAGGATGAGCAATCTCTTAAACGCTATACCCTGCTGGTAGCCAGCACAACTGCATTTTTGACCCCTTTCACGGGAAGTTCGGTTAATCTGGCTATTCCGGCTATCGGGCTGCAATTTGGCAGTGGAACCTTGATGCTAAACTGGGTGATAACCAGCTACCTTTTGGCCTCGGTAGCTTTCCTGGTTCCTTTCGGCAAATTGGCTGATATTCAAGGCCGCAAAAAGGTTTTCATTGCTGGTATCACATTTTTTTCTATAGCCTCTGCGCTATGCGGTTTTGCCTGGTCAACGGAAATGCTTATCATAGGCCGGGCTTTACAGGGTATGGGCAGCGCTATGATATTTGGCACCAGCATGGCTATGCTGACTTCAGTCTTTCCTCTCCAAGAAAGGGGTCGGGTCTTAGGCATCTATGGTGCATCTGTTTATGTGGGGGGGACTCTGGGACCGGTTTTGGGCGGAGCCTTAACCCATAATCTGGGCTGGCAGTCCATCTTTTTCCTCAGCGCGCTTATAGGGTTTGCCGTTACAAGTCTGACATTATCCAAACTTAAAGGCGAATGGTCCGGCGCCGCAGGCGAGAGATATGATCTGCTGGGGGCGGTTCTTTATGCTGTGGGTCTGGTGGTCTTAATATACGGCATCACCACTTTAGCCACTTCTGATTGGTCCTGGTATATACTGACATTGGGAATAATTATTCTTATTTTCTTTGCCCGGCACGAACTCAGAATACCTCACCCGGTTCTGCAATTACGGCTTTTTGCCCATAATGCTGCCTTCGCTTTTTCCAATCTGGCTGCTTTAATCAATTACTGTGCTATTTCTGCCGTTGGTTATTTGATGTCTCTATTTTTACAGGTTTCCCTGGGCTATAATTCCCAGGTAGCCGGTTTCATCCTATTGGCCCAGCCGGCCATTATGGCCCTGGTCTCTCCTTCTGCTGGTCGCTTATCTGACAAAATCGAGCCGCGCATCGTAGCATCCATCGGCATGGGGTTAAGCACTCTGGGACTTTTTATCCTGATTTTTGTCAACCCGCAAATGCCGGTAGCATTGGTCATGGTTACCCTGGTCCTAGTGGGTCTGGGTGCGGCTCTTTTTGCATCTCCAAATAACAATGCGGTGCTGAGTGCTGTGCCCAAGCAGTTTTTAGGGGTAGCTTCTTCCACTCTGGGTACGGCGCGTTTAATCGGTCAGGTAATGAGTATGGCTTTGGTTACTCTGATTATGACTTCCTGTATAGGTAATGTGGAGCTGTCTCCTGCCTATGGTCAGCTCTTTATTAAAGCCGCCCGCACCTCCTTCATAGTTTTTACGATTTTGTCGGTACTGGGCATCATGGCTTCCCTGGCCCGGGGCAAGGGATCAGCAAATCAAACATCAGCCTAAGGAGAAGACAGGGGGAACGTTTAACTTGGTTTGTCAAAGCAGCCTTGGACGGAGTCGGTTTGAATAATCCAAGGAGGGGCAGGCTTTTGAAAGTATAAGTTGAGGGTTTTCTTATACTCCTTTTGTTCTCCACTGAAAACCAGCCGCATTTTAATCTCATAGCCTTTGTCTTCCTGCTCAGTGATGGAATCCAGGCGGACAGCCTGTATTTTACAGGAACGGGCCAGGAGCAGCTGAGATTCGGGCGAGTCATCCAGCAGCCGGGCGGCCAAAGGGGTAGCCCCCTGGTCCACAGCGGTAAAGAAAATATCAATTGCTTCAGGAGCAGATACTTTTTCCAACTGCTGGTCAAATTGACCAGCCGCTTTCCAGACCATTATCTGATGAGCGGTGTTGGGGCTCTTGCTACCGTGAGTGGTACTGCCCAAGAAGTGCACACAGAAATGTCCGTTGAAGTTATTGCCCGAAATAGCCCCTGCTCCATGGGGCATGCCATGCATGGAAGCTGCCAGGCGGCGCCCGCTTTCCAGTTCCACTATTATGGCTTTTCTCTGCCAGCTCCACTTGCCCTGATAAATGGTTTTCATTATTTCCGTGTCCGCTTTGGTCAGCGGTTGCACATCAGCGTGCTCTGTGCCGGCGCGGCGCTGCACCCGGAAAGATAGCCGGGTATCAACATCCACAATGCTGGCTTTGGCATACTTGGGAAAGAGTTGATCAGCTTCCTCCCAGGGAATTAATTCGCCAAAGAAAGTGGCGGCTGGCACTTCATTTTCGGAGGGCTGTTCGGTTGAGCTTTGCTGACGTATCCCCGTGATGATGGCGGTCAGCACCATTAATACCGCAGCTATGATGAGCAGCTTACGATAACGATATAGATCCACCAGCATTATTGATCTCCCCTAAGCCCGTACTGTCTAAAAATATATGCCAACCTCTTAAGAGTTTAGCATGGATAATTAAGGTATTTTGAGGCGGAGAGTCTTAATGGCTATCGGGGGAAAGATCCTTCGGTCGTTCCTCCCTCAGGATGACAATTTAGATGTTGGGTGGTGTGATACTACTTCGGAGCATAGACAGGGGGCTACCATCTGAAAATTCGTCCTGTCACTCTGAGGCGCAGCCGAAGAGTCTTTGCCGGGGATTGAGAGAAAGATCCTTCGGTCGTTCCTCCCTCAGGATGACAATGTAG